>JACXTT010014224.1_pt1 | contig 10431 bp, 8 predicted proteins | sample 9270951 | NCBI WGS metagenome assembly JACXTT01 (sample SAMN15532306, study PRJNA645909) | rock metagenome | isolation source: weathered quartz diorite | place: Puerto Rico | collected 2017-06-21
AAGAGCGGCGAACTCCCCATTCCGGTCATGCGCATGCTTCGCGACGCCCGCATTAATTTGGTGTGGGAGGGGACGAGTGAGATTCTGCGCATCTGGATGGCACGCGAGGCCCTCTCGCCCTATATCGAACAAGGGATCGCCTTTCTCCAAGGACCACTTTCACACAAGATGGCGGCGCCGTTGTATTACGCGCGCATGGCGCTCCGCTCCTGCCTCTTTTTTTTGAAGCCCTTGCGCACGTCTGCGATGTTCGGAAAAGACTACGCCCGGTGGGTTCGTTGTATCGAGTCGTCCTCTCGGAGTCTGACACGATCGACGCTGGTCGCCACGCTCCGCCACCGACAGAGCCTGCACAATAAGCAACTCCTGTTACAACATTTGGTGGATGACAGCCTCCGGCTCTTTCCCATGGCCGCGACGCTCTGGTTTGCGTCCCAACCAGAGATGCGGACGAAGCCCGGCATTCTCAAGCTCGCTACCTATTTCTGTCAGGACATGGAGGAGAAACTCCGTTCCGCTTCATCCTCAACAGCCGGAGTCCACGGGCATCAGAAGGACACAACCGTCTACAACTTGGCGAGGAACATCATGCAAGGTGAGTATGCGTGGCTCGAAGAAGGAATCGTACCGCTGCTCGACGAATGACTCACTGACGCCGATAGCATCAGACGAGCAGAAGGTTCCCGACTCATGCCACCGCGCTTACAGGTGGGGAACTCCCGCATCATGAGCGACAGGGTGAAGTCAGGCTGCCCTTAGTCGGCCATTCGCACCAGCACCTTTCCCATGGGCCCTTGTGCCAACCGCGCAAATCCCGTCTTCACATCCTCGAACGGGACAATGGTATCTACCTGTGGCCGCTGCCTTATGGCATCCAGTCGATCGACGATCTCCTTCCAGGCCACGTGCACTGTCTGGGCTGTATAGTCCCCAACCGAAACTCCGCCCATCCGAATGCGACGAAACAACAGGGTCGCCGTGTTGAACTCCGGAACAATCCCACCGCTCCTGCCGACCACGCTGATCAGTCCACCATGGCGAAGCAGTGCGACCACCTGAGGCAACAGCGTGCCTCCAACGCTATCGACAGCCAGGTCGACTCTCTTCGGACTGATCGCCGTTGTCACGGTCTTCATGAGGTGTCTGTCCGCTGGATCAAATACAAAATCAGCTCCGAGTGTCTTTAACCTGACGCGCTTCTCCGCACTGCGTGACAAGGCCACGACGGCGAGATGCATTGATTTCCCGAGTAGCACTGACGCCACGCCGACGCCGCCTGACGCGCCGGTCACGAGGAGGACAGACCCAGCCTGCGGAGGCGCCGGAGGATCGTTCCACTGCGTCAAGGCCTGCCAGGCAGTTAAAAAGACCAACGGCGCGCCAGCCATCTCTTCGAGGGACCAGCCAGGAGGGATTCGAGTCACATTTTCTGCGGGAACCACGACTTTTTCGGCCAGCGTTCCCGGCATGTCCACCCCTGTATTGCAACGCAGAATTCCCACAGTCTCACTCACGCGGACTGTCTCCACACCGGGCCCTATCGTCACCACGTCACCCACGCCGTCACGTCCGAGAATGTGTGGCAGCGCCGGCTTGGCCGGATACATCCCCTGGGCCAAAAACGCATCCGCGGGGTTCAGCGCTGCGAACCTCATCCTGAGCAGCACCTGTGCCGGCCCCGGCTGAGGGTCAGGCACTTCGCCCAGCCGCAATCTTTCGACACCCTCATAGGAATCCATCAACCATGCACGCATGGGCTCATCTCATTTTGGCGCGGCCCCATGGGCGGTAACAGTGACTACCCCAAGTGTCCCTATGATATTGCAGCTGCTCGTGGTGTGCGTCACGTTGGCTTGAAGATCCGCGAAACGGCTATTTTCTGCTGACAACTTCCCGATATGATGCTCGAGAACCGTAGTGCGACGGACACTCTGTGCAAAGAGGGCTGTTGAGTGATGAATGCCACAATCCTGCGCTACCGCGATGCTCTCATTCCATCTCTTTTCTTCGCGACGCGCCTCCTCCGTGGCCGCTCGCTCTTTAAGGCACGAACCCATCATGGCATATCGGGAGGGGTTACTACGAACGGATGTGTCTGGGGGTACCGACGGAGGTGTCCCTTTGAAGTTCGATGGAGGTGGCAGCTGACAGGGCATCACCAAACAGATGGTGGAGCCCCGGATCAGATTGCTTTGCGCTCACCCTCTTCCCCGGCACTGAGAGCCCTGTCCTGTCTGAACAGGTAATCTTGAAGGCCGCGCCGGATGATTCCGCCAGCGAGTGAAGGGTACGTGCCGCTGAGGGCCCTCCTTCCGATGACCGTCACCAGTTCATCGCGATTTCGGATGAGCTCTCGAACGTTGTGTTCGATACGCTGCTTGGCTTCGCGAAATATTTCCTCTGCAAGGTCCCAAACCTCCGGATGTCCGGTGGTCTGCTCCTGCTGTTCAGCATAGAGTACGGTCGCCGCGATTGCGAGAAGGTCCTCGCCGATCGTTTCGATGCGGGTCTGCCGACCCTGATCATCTCGGAGCTGTTCGCCGTGACGGACCATTGCTCTAAAGATAGCTCGGGCCAGACGGCGACTGGACCGTTCCACGTAGTTGAGCAGGTGAAAGACTTTTGGATGCCGGAATTCGGTCCTGTCCGGGAAGGCTCGGCGCCACGATGAGCCGATGTACCAGGGGACATAAAATCGAACCAGCTTGAGCCATTCGACGAGCCTCTCGCTTCTGCTCATGCCCCCGCGCACATACCGATGAGTTCGGTCCACATGCGGACTCAGCCCCTCCCGCGCGATGAACGGCCGCAAGATGTCTGTGGCCCCTTCGCCAATCCGATACATCTCGGCATCACGCACGAGTTGCTCAATGCCGAACGCCGGCTCTCCTCGAAACCGTTTGGACTCCGCCGTTTCGTACCCCATACCGCCGAAAATGATCTGCGCATCTTTCAAAAACTGAATCGTGTTCTCCGAACAACATATTTTCGCGATAGCCGCCTCGATCCGAACGTCATAGTCGTGTTGGTCGGCCATTCGCCACACGGTCGAGGCGAGTGCGTCCATGGCGAAGAGACTGGCGGCCATGTGGCCCACCCTCATGCGTTGCGTCTGTCGCTCGCTGAGGGGTTTCTGGAAGGTTATTCGTTGATTGGCCCGATCGAGCGTCGGCTGCCAGGCCTGTTTGGCCATGCCCAGGCAAATGGCCGGGATGCTGATCGCCCGCCCCACATTCAGAATGGTCAGGGCATACTTGAGACCTCGCCCGACCTCACCGATGATGTTGGCGGCCGGAACGCGGACATCAGTGAAGGTCAGGTAGGCATTCTCAATGCCGCGACACCCTTCGAACTGACAGCGTTGCCGAATCTTCACGCCGGGACTGTCCATGTCGAGGATGAAGGCGGTATGAACCTGGTCGTCTGCGTCCTTCCCTTCCTGAACCGGGATCCACACGGTTTGCCCGCCGTGCCGCTCCTGCTTCGCCGGCACGCGCGCGATCAATGTGACATAGCGGGCAATAGACCCGTTCGTGCACCACAGCTTCTCGCCGTTCACCACAAATGCTGTGCGGCTGGAATCCAGCACGGCTTCAGTTCGGATATTAGCGGCATCCGACCCGGTGATCGATTCCGTGAGGGCGAAGGCCGAGACGGCCTCCCGCGCGACAATCGGCAGATACGTGCGTTTCTGCTCCTCGCTCCCGAACAACAGAATGGGCATGGCGATGCCAATGGACTGCGGTACGGCGACGGTGAGCGCCAGAATGTTGCTCCAGCTGGCGATGAGCATGAGGGCACGGCCGTAGTTCATGTACGAGAATCCCAGGCCCCCGTACTGCGTGGGAATTTTCATTCCGAAGGCGCCGAGAGCGAAAAGTCCCTTGATCACGGAATCTGAGATCTTGGCGGTGCGTTCGATTTCATCAGGATCCACGTGCGTGGTGAGGAAGGTCTCAAGCCGCGGACGAAACTCTTCCCAGGCAACTTTCTGTTCCGGAGATTCTTCGGGGACGAGCAAGAGAGAAAAGTCTGGCTTTCCGACGAAGAGGCCCGCCATGAAGCTGTGTCCGGTCAGTCGCTCTCGAGCTTCTTCGATTCGCTCGAACCCTTTGAACAGATGTGCCACGAGCTCTCCCTTAGGACGCCGCTTGCTGGAGGAGGGGCCGTTCCTGCACCTCCTCGAATCGCGCCGTAAAGTGGCGCAGCATCGGTGCCTCGTAGGTCAACGTGAGACCATGAATCATCTCGCGCCGTTGATACAGTTCGGTGATCGATTCGGCGACGTACATAATCTGCATATTCGTATAGACCCGGCGTGGAATGGCCAGGCGCACCATCTCCAGTTCCGGATAGATCGTGCGGCCGCTCGCCGGGTCTTTCTTTCCGAACATCACCGTACCGATCTCTACGCTCCTGATGCCATATTCTCGATAGAGGGCAATGGCCAACGATTGGGCGGGAAATTGATCTTGCGGAATGTGAGGGAGGAATTCTTTCGCGTTGAGATACACGGCATGGCCGCCGACCGGTTTGAGAATGGACACGCCTGCTTGATCCAGCAACTCTCCCAGATACCGGACTTGCCCAACTCGGAAACTCAGATAGTCTTCATCCAGTACTTCGCGGAGCCCTCTGCTCATCGCTTCGAGATCACGGCCCGCCAATCCGCCATAGGTTGGAAACCCTTCGACCAGGATGAGCATGTTGGTCACATCCTGTGCCCACTGCTCGTCGTTCAGGCTGAGAAATCCTCCGATGTTCACCAGGCCATCCTTCTTGGCGGACATGGTGCACCCGTCGCCATAGCTGAACAGCTCCCGCGCAATCTCGACAATCGACTTGCTGGCGTACTGGGGTTCGCGCTCTTTGATGAAGAAGCAGTTCTCTGCGAAGCGGCAGGCATCGAAGAAGAGGGGAATGCGGTACCGATTCAACAGCGCACGGGTCTGCCGGATGTTGTCCATCGACACCGGTTGCCCTCCTCCGCTGTTGTTCGTGATGGTAATCATCGCCAGCGGAATCCGGTCCCGCCCGACTCGTTTGATCGTCTCCTCCAATCGGACCAGATCCATATTGCCCTTGAACGGCAATTCGCAGTGAGGATCGTAGGCCTCCTTGATGACGAGGTCGAGCGCTTCCGCACCCTGATGCTCGACATTGGCGCGCGTCGTGTCGAAGTGAATGTTGTTGGGAACGCACATGCCCGGCTTGATGACCGTCGAAAACAGGAGATTCTCCGCCATGCGGCCTTGATGGGTGGGAATCACTTCCTTGTAGCCGAAGATGGAACGCACGGTCTCTTCAAAATGATAGTAATTCCTACTGCCGGCATACGACTCGTCGCCAAGCATGAGACCGGCCCATTGATTGTCGCTCATGGCGGAGGTGCCGCTATCGGTCAGCAGATCCACATAGACGCTCTCCGCCGGAACGCGAAACAGGTTATAACCTGCATCGCGCAGCAGCCGATCCCGTTCCTCGCGATTGGTGCGACGGATCGGTTCCACCACTTTGATCTTGAACGGTTCCGAAGGGAATTTCATGCGACCGACCTCTTGAACCGCGCCAATTCCATCTTGAAGGCGGGCGGGCTTCCGTATTCGAAGACATACCGGGTCATATCGAACAGGGGAGCCGGATTGAGGTCGCGGATGAGATCCGGCTTCCATGTGATTTCCAATTGATTAATCATGGTAATCGGTGTCGGGGCCCCGATCACGCCAAGGTAGGTTTGGCTATAGGATTGGGAAAAGATCAGAATTTCGCTGTCGAACATGGCGGCGTTGATGTCCGGCGCTGCCCCTTGTAGTTTGTAGTCTTCTTCGAAGCGCCGAAATGCAGGCGATCGTTCGAGCTCCTCGCGAAACGCATAGAACACCTTGATTCCGGCTCGTCGCTGGTCGTCCATGACTTGAATGGCGTCGGTCACAAACGACTCCTGCTGCATTTGCTCCCGCGTCAGGACCAACAGGCGTCGAATGATTACCCCTCGCTTGGCGGCTTCTTGATTGGCCAAGAGATAATTCGGATAGAGGGCCTCCCCTTTTTTCCAGATGTTCCAACGCTCCATAATTGCGTCAATGGAATGTTCGGCCGTCTGAACAAGCCGGACGGCCTCTGCGTTCGCCTCCGCTCCTTCATAGGTCAGGGTCTGCGTTTCCAGCTGGCGCAGTTCTCGCCCGATCGCGTCCACCTTGCGCGGAATGTATTTAGGGCTCTTGGGGACGTGGAGCATGACGTCGACGGCTGTCAGTGCCAACGTCCAGTACTCTTTGGCCGCAGACGGGGCCTTATCCTTCTGCGCAATCAGAAGAAGTTCCACAGGGTTCTTGTTGAGAAGTTTGGCCATCTTGATGCAGAGCTCGGGTTTCGGAACCTTGAGCCCTCGACGCATCAGATTGGCGTCCGGCTGTGCGATGCCCAGCTTCTCCGCCAGCGCGTAATCACTGCTCAGTTCGTAACGGTTTTTAATGGCCTCAAGATACTTGGAGATTTCTGACATGCACGACTCCTCTTCACAGCTGGGGGAAGCTCGATGTCGCCCAGGAAGGCATCAGGCTGCATGAGGGTGGATCTCGTATGGTTCGCGGCCGGGACCCTCTCGGCGTTCTAATCCCATCCAAAAGCCTTCGAGATAACCGAGGACTGTATTCACGCCGCACCGAAAGTCTTCCTTGTCCTGCTCGGACATGCCGGCGTTGGTCGTGCTTTGCACGGCTGCCACGGCATGCTCCATCGCCTCCTCATGGGTGGATTCAAGTTGTCGGTGAAACGTGAAATAGGTGATATCCATGTGAGGATGGCGTGTAGATTTGAGACGGGTGAGGCCCGGGATCAAATGATCCCACATAGTGATGGCCATGTTCTCAAGACCAAATGATGCCCCTAAGGCTTTGGCGTGATTGCCGTCACTGTACAATCGTTGCATTCCCTCAATATAGGTACGGGTCGAGGGGAGCATGGGGCGAGACATGGCTTCGTGCACATCGAGACCAACGGATCGCAAAAAGTCTCGATAGAGGAGTTCGTGGCGGTGCCTGGTCTGCCCGTCGCCCAACTCGGAGTACAGGACTTTAGTCAGTTCGTCGGCCACTTTCTCGTCCTCAGTATTCACGAGCTGGGACACCAGAATCTGAGGAAAGAAACGAGCAAAGTTATAGAATTCGATTCCGAACTCCTTGAAATCTGTCTCGGTAAGATCACCCGATTGAAAGCGGTCGAGATACGGATTGTTGATGGCCCTGTGTCTGAGCACGACACTCCTCATTTCTTGATAGAACGTCATCGGTCACCTCCGGATACCGGACGGATGGGCCTTCGGGAGTGAGGAATCAGCCTCTTCCTTTCTTTGCACTAGATAATATACTTTTTATATCGAACTATCAACAATTGTTTGAATGCGACCGGTATGGAATGGCATAGTTAAATGAAATAAGATGCATTATGTATGAATTTTAGGTAGTTAGAATTGTAAAAAGATAATATAATTATTATATTACTCGATTACAAATATATGTTATATTGTCCTTGTGCAGAAGCTAGAAGCAATCAGGGGAGGGTGATGTCACGAAACGCCGGCGAATTCCGCTCCGCAGAGAGGAGGCACCATCATGAACCAGGGAACGGGGATTGATCACATCACACTCTGCGTGGAGAACCTTGAAGCGGCGGAATTTCTCTTCACCAAGATCCTCGGTTTCGAGGTGATCTGGTCGGCTCGCGATGTAGGCAGCGACAAGTCGTCGATGGACACGGTCGTTGTGCAGCGGGGGAATGCGAAAATTGCGCTCATGCAAGGCCGGGACAAAGTGACCAAGTCGCAGATCAGCGAGTTCATTGAGAAGTACGGGCAGGGCGTGCAGCACTTCGCCCTAGAAGTTGATGACATCGAGACGGTGTGCCGCGAGTGGGAAGCGCACGGCGTGAAATTCAGTGGACCGCTGAAAGAAGGGCGGGATGGATTCGGGCCGCTCAAGCAGCGGTTCACCTATCCGCTTTTCCCAGGGAGTGGAATGTTCATTGAATTGACGCAACGGCGTCACGGAGAAGAAACGGCGAAGACGTTTGTCCGAAGCACGGTCGAATCGTTGTACAAGGACATCGAGCGCGACCAGAACTCTCGTATCGCACGGACGATCATCGATTACGGCTCATCCTCGATCCCCACGAAAAAGAAGCCGCTGAAGCAGGCGTCATGAGGAGAACTGTGCGCTTCTAACGGGAGACCGGCCATGTATCTCAACAAGAAAGGCAAAGTTCCCAATCAAGCTCACGTCGGGATTCCCGAAGGGCTCTGCGAGGAAGAACATGGGCGAGAAGGATTTACTGGGCCGGTATCACATTTGTACCGCACGCATCCCCCGACCGGCTGGGTGAAGATCGAGGGGCCGCTGAAGCCCCGAGCGTTTGCCTGTGCCCAACTTTCAATGACGATGACGCGGCCCGTTGCTGCTCGACCCGTTCTCATGATGGAGAGCGAGGATGCGAGGCTCTCCCTGTTGAGCCAGACTGAGACGATGGGCCACTTCGTACGTAACGCGGATGGAGATGAAGTGTATTTTGTACATGCGGGCAAGGGAGCATTCGAGACAGACTATGGAACGCTGTCGTACGAACCAGGCGATTACGTGGTGATCCCCAAAGGGACGACGTATCGTACCCATGTCGATGCCGGTCCTTCGCTCTTTCTCATCATCGACACTCCGGGGGCGATCACGGTGCCGGATCGAGGTCCGCTCGGCCAGCACGCCCTCTTCGACAGAGGAGTGCTTGTCGGGCCTGAGTTGGGTACCGTGGAGCCGCCAGAGGCGCAGGGTCAGGAGTGGGAGGTCCATATCAAGCGACAAGGCGAGTCGACGCGAGTGGTCTACCCCTTCTATCCGATGGACGTAGTCGGATGGAAAGGAGATCTGTGGGTAGCCAAACTGAACGTGCGTGATTTCCGGCCGGTCATAAGTCCGCGCTACCATTTGCCGCCGAGCGTTCATGGGACGTTCCGGGCCGGCGGATGCCTCATTTCCACCTTCGCTCCGCGGCCGCTTGAAAGCGATCCTGAAGCGTTGCGGGTCCCGTTCTACCACCGAAATACGGACTACGACGAAGTGCTCTTCTATCATCAGGGTGAATTCTTCAGCCGCGCGGGGATCCAGCCGGGGATGCTCACGCTGCACCCCCAGGGCATCCACCATGGTCCGCAGCCGCAAGCGGTGCAAGTGAGCAAGGGAAAGACGCACACGAGTGAAGTGGCCGTGATGATCGAATCCAAGACCCCCTTCATCGTGAAATCGGAGATGGAAGCAGTGGAGATCAAGGACTACGCGCTAAGCTGGAGTCGCTGATGAAACTGGTCAGCTTTCGCGTCACAACTCCCCTCGGCACCTTCACCAGAGTGGGGGCGATTTATGGCCAGAACGTAGTCGACGTAAACATGGCCTATGCTCGATGGTTGGCTGACCAGCGTGAAGCACAGCCGCACAGATTGGCCAATGCCCAGGTGCCTTCATCCATGTTGGAGTTTCTCGAAGGAGGTCCGTCGACGATGGCGGCCGCGCGGCAGTCGTTCAACTATGTCGTCACGCTTGGTCTTTCGGCCACAGGCCCGTCCGGCGAGACGATCTGGTATCACTCGGCCGGCACTGAGTTTGCCGCTCCCCTTCCGAATCCGCCATCGCTGCGTGATTTCATCGCTTTTGAAGACCACATCGCGGCCACGTCGAAGAAGCGGGGGCAGCCGATTCCACCGGAATGGTACAAAGCGCCCGTTTATTACAAGGGGAATCATCGTACCATTATTGGACCCGAGGAAAATCTGTCTTGGCCGCTGGACACAACGAAGTTGGACTATGAGTTGGAACTGGCCTGTGTCATCGGACGCAAAGGCACAGACATCTCGGAACAGGAAGCACAGGACTATATCGCCGGCTATACGATCATGAACGACTTCAGCGCGCGCGATATCCAATTTCAAGAGATGGCCTGCCGGTTGGGCCCGGCGAAAGGCAAAGACTTTGCCACGGCCTTAGGCCCGTGCCTCGTGACCCCCGATGAGATCGCGGATCTCGGCGCGTTGACGATGATCGCCAGGGTGAACGAGGAAGAATGGTCGAGGGGGCGGTTCGGGACGATTCACTGGACGTTCCCGCAAATGATCACCCACGTCTCTCGCGGCGAAATGATCTACCCGGGCGATGTCTTGGGCTCTGGAACCGTTGGCGGCGGATGCGGACTGGAGATGGATCGCTACTTGAAGCCGGGCGATATAGTGGAACTGGAGATTCAGCCCATCGGCATCCTGAGAACGCGAATAGTACGTGCAACGGAGAGGGATAGCATATGAGTATCACTACGGATGAGCGGGCGCTTGTCGAATTAACGCAACGGCACAGGCAGCTCTACGAGGGATCGAAGATCGATACCAGACTGGAAGCG
>JACXTT010014225.1_pt1 | contig 10431 bp, 5 predicted proteins | sample 9270951 | NCBI WGS metagenome assembly JACXTT01 (sample SAMN15532306, study PRJNA645909) | rock metagenome | isolation source: weathered quartz diorite | place: Puerto Rico | collected 2017-06-21
AACATCACAAGGACTGTGTTCAGAGGACGCATGAGTCCCGATTCGTCGGTCAAGCAGGCGCCGGTCAGGGCGTCCAGCGAACGGCTTAACTCGGGGGACAGGACGGCCGCGCGCTCCTCCGCGGGGAAGGACCCCATCCACCTTCGGTGCCGCTCGGCGACCGAATGCACGGCGCCGCTCACGAATCGCTTGGCGCGGTAGTCGAAGCTGAGGTTGCCGCGCGAGACCGGCAGGCGCCTCACCACCGGCTCGACGAGAGCCCGCCGCACGGCGCGAGGCGCGCGCAGGTAGTAACCGGCCAGGCGGTGGGCCTGCATCGTCGGGTAGCCCGCGAACAGCTCGTCCCCGCCATCGCCTCCCAGCGCCACCTTCACGTGCTGCCGCGTGAACGCCGACAGAAGGTAGGTCGGGATGATCGACGCGTCACCCAACGGCTCGTCGAGCAGCACCGGCAGCCGGGGAACCAGGCCCAGCAGCATGCTCGGCTCGAGCGTCATCTCGTGGTGCTCGGTGCCGAGGTGGCGGGCCACCTCTCGCGCATGGGCCGCCTCGTCGAACGACCGCTCGGCAAAGCCGACCGAGAAGCTCTTCACACCGCCGCCGAGCCGGGTCATCATCGCGGTCACGGCGCTCGAGTCGATGCCGCCGGAGAGGAACACGCCGAGCGGGACATCGCTGATGAGCTCTTTGCGCACCGACTCGAGAAGCACCGCGCGCAGCTCACTGCACTCTTCTTCGAGGTCGCGACGAGGCCGGCTTCCGTCGATGTTCAGCCGCGGCGCCCAGTAACGCCGCAGGCGCGGCCGCCGCTCGGCGAGCGGCCAGGTGAGCGTGTGTCCGGGCTGCAGCTTGCTGATGCCGCGGACGATGCTGCGCGGCGACGGCACGAACTCGTAGGCGAGGTACTCGTCGAGCGCAACCGGGTCGACGCCGCGACGCAGCGCCGGATCCTGGAGCAGCGCCTTGAGCTCCGACGCGAACACCAGCCGGTCGCCGTCGATCGCGTAGTGCAGGGGCTTGATGCCCATTCGGTCGCGCGCAAGGAAGAGAAGGCCCGAGCGCTGATCGACGATGCAGAAGGCGAACTGTCCGTTCAGCCGCTCGACCATCTGCTCGCCCCACTCCTCATGGCCGTGGACGAGCACCTCGGTATCGGACTCGGTCGCGAAAACATGGCCCGCGGCGGCCAGCTGGGATCGCAGTTCGTGGTAGTTGAAGATCTCGCCGTTCTGCACCAGCCAGACCGTCGAATCCTCGTTGTGCATCGGCTGGTGGCCTTGGGCCAGGTCGATGATCGACAGCCGTCGCATGCCGAGCGTCACGTCGCCGGCCCGGACAATCCCCTCGTCGTCGGGCCCGCGGTGGACCATCGAATTGCACATCCGCTGGACCAGTTCGCGGCCGCGCGCCGGCTCGCCGCCGGCCACGCCGCAGATGCCGCACATCTAACGGGCTCGGACGGCGGGTCTCCCGTTCGTCGCCGGCTGCCTGTGGGGAGTCCTCTCGATGACTTCGCGCACCACGTACGTGGGCTTGGATTGCGATTCGTGATAGGTGCGGATCACCAGCTCCGCCACCAGCCCCATGAGGATGAACTGCACGCCGATGATGACCAGCACGACGGAGAGCAAGAGCAGCGGGTTGTTGTGCGCGTACGGGTACGGTGGCAGCAGCTTCTGGACGATGACGATGACGGCCAGCAGCAGCGCCAGCGCCCAGAGGCCGAACCCGGCAAACCCGAAGAAGTACATCGGCTTGGTCGAGTAGCTGCCCAGCAGCTTCACGGTGATGAGGTCGAGCATCACCCTCGAAGTGCGCGAGAGCGAGTACTTCGACTTCCCGTAGGTACGAGGGCGGTGATTGACGGGCAGCTCGGTGATCCGCGCCCCGACCATCGCCGCAAACACGGGGATGAAGCGGTGCATCTCTCCGTACAGCTTTACGTCCTCGATCACCTCTCGGCGATAGGCCTTCAACGTGCACCCGAAGTCGCTCAGCTGCACGCCGGTGAGTCGGGCGATCATCCAGTTCGCGATCTTCGAAGGCAGTACGCGCGTCATGTCGTCGTGGCGGTCGTGTCTCCAACCGCTTGCGACGTCGTAGCCCTCGTCGATCTTCTCGAGCAGGCGCGGGATGTCGTGCGGGTCGTTCTGCATGTCGCCGTCCAGGAAGACGAGCACTTCACCCCGGCTCTGGTCGATCCCCGCCTGGACAGCGGCGGTCTGGCCGAAGTTGCGGCGAAAGCTGACGACGCGTACGCGAGGGTCACGCGCCGCGAACTGGCCCAGGCGTTCCGTGCTGCCGTCGCGGCTGCCGTCGTCGATGTAGAGGATCTCGAACGATCGCCCCAACGCGTCGAGCACACCCACCAGCTCGCGATGGAGCGGCTCGGCGCTGTCGACCTCGTTGTACACGAGGACGACCACCGAAATCTGCGGAGTTTCCGTGGCCGTCGGGCGGGCCATGCCCCGGATTATCCCTTGCTAAGCTCCGCCTGCGATGTCCGTAGACGCGCTTCAAATTGCCCGCGCGCAGCGGGAAGAGGTCGGGGCTCAGGCCTGGTGGGTCCATCCCGCGATACCGCTCTTTGCGGCCGCGATTGCATTCACCTGGACCCTCCGCAGTGAGCTGCAGCGCATGTACGGGATGACGAGCGACGCCTGGGACCTGGCGTACGACCAGCAGGTCATATGGGGAATCACCCAGGGTGACTGGTTCTACTCGAGCTTCGCCCGCGCCAACTTCCTGGGCATCCACCTCGAGCCGATCTTCGTCGTGATCGCGGCGATCGAGAAGTTCTGGCCGAGCCCGACGGTGCTCCTCATCTTTTCGTCGGCGGGGCTGGCTGCTGCCGGGCCGGCCGCATACCTCTTCTTCCGAGCCATCCTGCCGGCGGAGAGGGCCGAGTCGCCGTGGCTTGCCGTTGCGCTTTCCGCGCCCCTCCCTTTCTGGGCCGCGATCCAGGAGGCCGCGCGCGATTTCTTCCACCCGGAAAACATGGCGCTCGCGTTCGCTCTGCTTGCGGCATGGGCCGGCTTGCGGGGAAAGCGCGTGCTGATGTGGTCGTTCTGCCTGCTCGACCTGACGTGCAAGGAGGACCAGGTCTACACCGTGGGCGTGCTGGCACTCCTCATGTCGCGATACGGCGCGCCGGAGGTCAAGAAGCACTGGCGCTTCATCCTCTATCTCGCAGTCGGGTGGTTTTTGATCGGCACCGGGATCGTGCAGCAGCACTTGCGGGCCCCCAACGGGTACACGGACTTTGTCTATTACCGCTGGCTGATCCACCTCGATCCCAACGTGCCCGTCTCGACACTCGCCGTCCTGGAGGCGCTGGTGCGCCCGGAGGCGCTGCTCATCGTCCTCGCGATCATCGGCTCGATGTTTGCGCTGCCGCTCCTCGCGCCCCGCTGGTTGCTGCTCGTGATTCCGCCGTACCTCGCCAACGTGCTCAGCGAACACATCCCCCAGAACATCCTCAACCTGCACTACGTCCTGCTGCTGATGTTCCCGCTCATCGTCGCGGGTGGCATTGGGGCGCGGCGATTCCTGGAAAGGCTCTCGACCAAGCCCGCGATGGCCCTGGTGGTCGCGCTGCCTCCCCTGATCCTTGCCTGGGGCACAGGCGGACTCCCGCCCGCGCTGCTGGCGTGGAACGACGTGTACTCCAAACCCAACGCGGTCGCCCAGCTGCAAAACGCGGCGTCCGTGATTCCGGCCGACGCGCCCGTCAACGCCGACGCCGGGCTGGACATCTGGATGGCCAACCGGCACACGATCAACGACTTCCCCGACATGCTGGACGCGAGCTCATACGTCGTCATCGACCAGAACTACTACCTGGGCAATAACACGAGCCTGGTCAAGCGGCAGGCGGCGGCCGACGCCCTGCCCGGCAGCAGCCGGCGCCTGCTCTTCGACGATGGCCGGTTCCAGGTCTGGAGCCCGGTCGGGGACTGACAGGCGGACCGAATACGTACTCTTAAGGGTCACCATGGCGGTTGCCACGTCAGTCCGCGAACGCCTCGATCAGCTGTTCCAGCAGCGGATCGTGATCCTGGATGGATCGATCGGCGTGCTGCTCCAGCGCAAGGGCCTCACCGAGGAGGGCTTCCGCGGCGAGCGTTTTCGCAACCACCCAAAGCTGCTGCGCAACGACGCCGACGTGCTCTGCCTCACCCAGCCGGAGGTCGTGAGCGAGGTCCACGGCGCGTACCTTGAAGCGGGCGCGGACATCATCACGACCAACACCTTCACCGCGACCCGCGTGTCACAGGCGGACTACGGCCTCGAGGACTACGTCTACGAGATGAACCTGGCCGGGGCGCGCCTGGCCCGCCAGGCCGCCGACAGGTTCGAGGACCGGTTCGTCGCCGGATCCCTCGGGCCGACCAACGTCACGCTGTCGCTGTCGCCTCGTGTCGAGGACCCGTCCTATCGCGACGTGACCTTCGACCAATTGCGCGACGGCTACACGGAGGCGGCGCGGGCGCTGAAAGAGGGCGGCGTCGACATCCTGCTCATCGAGACCGTGTTCGACACGCTCAACGGCAAGGCGGCCATCGCCGCGGTCAAAGAGGTCGCGCCGGAGATGCCTCTGTTCGTCTCGGTGACGATCGTCGACCGCAGCGGCCGCAACCTCTCCGGACAGACCGTGGAAGCTTTCTGGACGTCGGTCGAGCACGCGCAGCCTTTTGCGGCGGGCATCAACTGCTCGCTCGGCGCGACCGAGATGCGGCCGTACATCGCAGCCATGGCGCGCGTGGCGCCGGTCTACGTCACGTGCTACCCGAACGCGGGCCTGCCCAACGCCTTCGGCGGGTACGACGAGCAGCCGCCGATGACCAGCCGGCTGCTGAAGGAGTTCGCCGAGGCCGGCTACCTCAACGCGGCGGGTGGGTGCTGCGGAACCGGGCCGGAGCACATCCGCCAGATCCGCGAGGCGGTGCGGGACGTTCCGGCGCGCGCAATGCCCAGGCGCGATCCACGGCCCCGGTTCAGCGGGCTCGAGCCGTTCGAGATCGGTCCGGACTCGGGGTTTGTCGTGATCGGCGAGCGCACCAATGTAACCGGCTCGATTCGCTTCCGCCGTCTCATCGAGTCAGCCGATTTCGCGGGGGCGGTGCAGGTCGCGCTCGACCAGGTGCGCGGCGGCGCCAACCTGATCGACGTGAACATGGACGCGGACCTGCTGGATTCCGAGGCTGCGATGGTGCGCTTCCTCAACTTGATCGCGACAGAACCTGAGATCGCCCGGCTTCCCATCATGGTCGACAGCTCGAAGTGGTCGGTCCTCGAGGCGGGCCTCAAGTGCCTGCAGGGCAAAGGTGTCTGCAACTCGATCAGCCTCAAGGGAGGCGAAGGGCCCTTCCTCGAGCAAGCGCGGAAGGTGCGTGAGTACGGCGCCGCCGTGGTGGTCATGGCGTTTGATGAGATCGGCCAGGCGGATACGGTGGAGCGCAAGGTCGCCATCTTGGCGCGCGCCTACAGGCTTCTGGTCGAGCAAGCCGGCTTTCCGCCCGAGGACATCATCTTCGACCCCAACATCCTTCCCATCGCGACCGGCATCGAGGAGCACTCGGCATACGCCAAAGCCTTCATCGAGGCGACCAGGCAGATCAAGCAGCTCTGCCCCGGCGCGCACGTCTCGGGCGGCATCTCGAACCTCTCCTTCTCGTTCCGGGGCAACGATCGCGTGCGCGAGGCGATCCACTCGGCGTTCCTTTTTCACGCCATCCGCGCCGGGCTCGACATGGGCATCGTCAACGCCGGCCAGCTGGTCGTCTATGAGGACATCCCCAAGGACCTTCTCGAGATGGCCGAGGACGTCATCTTCGACCGCCGTCCGGACGCCACCGAGCGGCTGGTCGACTTTGCGAAGTCGGTCTCGGGGGCGGGGCAGAAGCGCGTGGTGGACCTCAGCTGGCGCGCGGGCTCGGTGGAGGACCGCCTCAAGCACGCCGTGCTGCACGGCGAGGTCGCGTACATAGAAGAGGACGCGGAAGAGGCTCGTGTCAAGTACGGCAAGCCGCTGCTCGTGATCGAGGGCCCGCTGATGGATGGGATGCAGGTCGTCGGGGACCTTTTCGGCGCGGGCAAGATGTTCCTGCCCCAGGTCGTGAAGAGCGCGCGCGCGATGAAGAAGGCCGTTGCCTACCTCGAGCCTTTCATGCAGGCCGACAAGGAGGCCGCCGGCGACCAGCGCGTGCGCGGCAAGCTGGTGCTGGCGACCGTCAAGGGTGACGTGCACGACATCGGCAAGAACATCGTGGGTGTGGTCCTGGCGTGCAACAACTACGAGGTCCACGACCTCGGCGTGATGGTGCCGGCGGACAAGATCCTTGACACGGCGGTCGAGCTGGGCGCGGACGTGGTCGGGCTGTCCGGACTCATCACACCGTCGCTCGACGAGATGGTGGTCGTGGCCAAGGAGATGACACGGCGAGACTTCCGTATTCCGCTTCTGATCGGTGGCGCGACAACTTCCAAGCAGCACACCGCGGTGCGTATCGCACCCGCTTATGACGGGACGACCGTGCACGTGCTCGATGCCTCACGTGTCATCGGCGTCGTGTCGGACCTGCTCGACGGCGGCCGCCGCGACAGGTTCGAGCGCGAGAACTACGCGCTGCAGGAGAAGCTGCGCGCCCAGCATTCCTCGGCGCGCCGGCCGCTGTTGAGCCTCAGCGACGCCCGGACGAAGCGGATGCGCCTACCGTTCGATGACCTCCCGAAACCGCCCTTTGTCGGCAGGAAGGTGATCGAGCCGTCGATCGCCGACCTGCGCTCATACATCGACTGGACGTTCTTCTTCCACGCGTGGGAGCTGAAGGGCAAATATCCTGCCATCCTGCAGAGTCCCTCCCACGGCGCCGCGGCGCGCGAGCTGTTCGAGCACGCGCAGGAGCTGCTGGACGAGATCCAGGCCAAGGGCTGGCTGCGGGCGCGCGGCGTCTACGGCTTCTGGCCGGCGCGGGCCGACGGCGACGACGTCGCACTCGACAACGGAGTTCGCTTCCCGATGCTGCGCCAGCAGGTCGACCACGGCGACGACAAGCCTTATCTGTCCCTGGCTGACTTTGTGTCCCCCGCCGGGCGCGCGCAGGGCGCACCTTCAGACTTTGTCGACCACATCGGCGCTTTCGCAGTCACGGCCGGCCTTGGGGTCGATGAGCTGGCGGGGCGCTTCACAGCCGAGCACGACGACTACCGGGCGATCATGGTCAAGGCGCTGGCGGACCGGCTCGCCGAGGCCTTCGCGGAGTACCTGCACGAGGTGGTCCGGCGGTCCTGGTACGCGGCTGGGGAGAAGCTGTCCAACGAGGAGCTGATCGGCGAGAAGTATCGCGGCATCCGGCCCGCCTTCGGGTACCCGGCGTGCCCCGACCACACCGAGAAACAGACCCTTTTCGACCTCTTGGACGCGCGCTCGATCGGAATGGACCTGACCGAGACCGGGGCCATGCTGCCGACGGCCGCGGTGGCTGGGCTGTATTTTGCGCACCCGCAGTCGCGTTACTTCATGGTGGGGAAGATCGGTCGGGACCAGGTCGAGGATTACGCCCGCCGCAAAGGCATGACCGCGGCCGAGGCCGAGCGGTGGCTGCGCCCGAACCTGGGCTACGACGACTGAACGCGCGCTTGCTTCGTTAACCCGTCGCCGTTACGCTTCCGCGCACGCTGTCGGACTTTGGTAGGGGTGTCGCCGAGGTTAGCGCGCAGTCCGGCAATCACATCGCGCCGTCCACCGCCAGCAAGCTGGTAAGCGAGGCCCAGTTCCTGATCGCGAACTGCCCCTAGCCGAGGAGCGTCCCATGCGCGAGGCGCACCGGCGGCAGGTGCGCCTCGATGAAGGCCGTCGGGTCGACGAACCTGTAGGGGAACGCCGGAAAACCTGAGCACGGGCGCGGGGGCAGCGCGCCGTTCCACGTGTGCGGCTCGAAATCGCCGTTGAACACCGCGAAGTGGAAGTGCGTCTTGCCGCCCATGTCCGCTACGTCCGCGAACGGCTCCCCGCGCTTGACGCGTGAGCCGACCGCGAAGCCGGACCGCAGCCACACGTGCCAGTACTGCGTGACGACCACCCCGGTGGTCGACTCATGCCGGATCAGAACGCCGCCGCGAAACGTCGGGTCGATCAGATAGCCCGCGATCACCCCGTCGCCGGCCGCGACCACCGGCTGACCAGCTGGCGCCACGATGTCCGCGCCCGTGTGCAGCCACACCGCACCGGACGGACACACGCGCAGCGGCGCGCCGCTGCAGTAGCGCCACTCGCTGCCGAAGCCCAGGCAGTGCGGCTGCCAGGCCACAAGCGGGTACTGGAAGACATCGGCGGGGTTGGGCCTGCTCGCGCGCGGCGCCGGGGCAGGGCTCCGCGGCACGGCGCCCGGGTCGGTCGGAAACACCATCGCCAGCTGAAACCCCGTCAGCAGCAGCGCCGCAATCCCGCGGACCACAGACTCCAGTATTACCCGCGAGGCGTAGGGCTCAGGCGATGTCGACGATTACGTTCTTGATCTCCGTGTAGAGGTCGAGCGCGTACGGCCCGAGCTCGCGTCCCCAACCGCTCTGCTTGTATCCGCCCCATGGCGTGACCGCGTCGACGATGTGGTAGCAGTTGACGTAGACAGTCCCGGCCTTGAGGGCATGCGCGACGCGGTGGGCACGCGCGACGTCTCTCGTCCAAACGCCGGCGACCAGCCCGTAGATGGTGCTGTTGGCCTTGGCGACCAGGTCGTCCTCGTCGCTGAACGGGATTGCAGCCACGACCGGCCCGAAGATCTCCTCTCGGGCGATCCGCATCTTGCCGTCGACGTCGGCGAACACCGTCGGCTGGACGAAATATCCGGAGTCGAGGCCCTGCGGCCGGCCGCCGCCCACGATCAGCCGCGCGCCCTCCTGGCTGCCGGTGCGGATGTAGCCGAGCACGCGCTCCATCTGCGTTTTGGACACGAGCGGGCCCATCTGGTTGACCGGGTCGATGCCCGGGCCGATCCGCGTATCGGCGACGGTCTTGAGCAGCTCATCGAGCGCGTGGTCGTAAACCTTCTCCTGCACGAACAGCCGAGAGCCGGCCGAGCAGACCTGGCCCTGGTTGAAGAAGATGCCGAAGAAAGCGCCCGAGACGGCCTTGGTCAGCTCCGCGTCGGCGAAGACGATGTTCGGCGACTTGCCGCCGAGCTCGAGGCTGACGCGCTTCAGGTTGCTGTCCGCCGACGCCCTGGCGATGAGCTTGCCGACCTCGGTCGAGCCGGTGAAGGCGATCTTGTCGAGGTCGGGATGGGACGCCAGCCGCGCCCCTGCCGTGTCGCCGAAACCCGGGATGACGTTGACGACGCCGTCCGGCACGTCGGCGTCCTGGAGCAGCTCCGCGAGGCGCAGCGCGCTCAGCGGTGTTTCCTCCGATGGCTTCAGCACCACGCTGTTGCCGCAGGCGAGGGCCGGCGCGAGCTTCCACGCCGCCATCAAGAGCGGGAAGTTCCAGGGGATGATCTGCCCGACCACGCCGACCGGCTCGCGCAGCGTGTAGCTCAGGTACTTGCCCGGAAGCGAGACCTGCTGTGTGGCGCCGTCGAGCTTGGTGACCCAGCCGGCGTAGTAGCGAAACGTCGCAGCCGCGAGAGGAGCATGAAAGAGCATGGCGTCGTTGATCGGCATGCCGTTGTCGAGGGTCTCGAGCTGGGCGAGCTCCATGGCCCGCTCCTCGATCATGTCGCCGATCTTCCACAGCACCTTGGCCCGCTCGGCCGGGGGAAGCTCCCTCCACGTGCCCCGGTCGAACGACTTGCGGGCGGCCGCGACGGCGCGGTCGACATCTTCGGCGCTCGCCTCGGCGACCTGCGCCAGCACCTCGCCGGTGGCGGGATCGCGCGTCTCGAACGTCTTGCCGCTCGCCGAATCGACCCAGCTGCCGCCGATGAACAGTTGCTTGGGCTGGCCCTTCAGAAACGGCGCGACTTCCAGGTCTTCCGCCACCGCCATGGGCAGCATCGTACGCGTAGGCTGTATCGCGTGTTGATGGAAGTGACCTGCCGGTGCGGTTGGGTGACGAGGGGATCGAAGTCCGAGGTCATCGCCAGCGTCCAGGCACACGGGCGGTCAGCGCATCAGCAGGAGCTCACGCCGGCGCAGGTCCGTGCGGTCTGGCGGACCGTCCAGGACAGTGGCGCGAAGAAGTAAGGCCACCATCGCCTCCCTGATGGAGACGATGGGCCCGCCGATCTCGTCCCTGCCCTGGTCGCCCGATTTCGTCGTCCAAACGCTCGAGGTCATTCCCGTCGCGCTTCGCGAGGACGGCCTGTTGTGGATGAAACCGGTGCATGCGGACTCGCTCCGCGTGGGTCTGTCGCCGTCCGCCAAACCGCACGACGCGGTGCCCGACGTTTTTAGGTGGTATCCGCCCGAACCGATCGTGGTTCCCTCGCCCTC
>JACXTT010014226.1_pt1 | contig 10430 bp, 12 predicted proteins | sample 9270951 | NCBI WGS metagenome assembly JACXTT01 (sample SAMN15532306, study PRJNA645909) | rock metagenome | isolation source: weathered quartz diorite | place: Puerto Rico | collected 2017-06-21
ACATGTACGAGTACGGGACGACGTCGGCGCAGGTCGCCCACGTCCGCGTCGCCCACAGCAAGCACGCCTCGCAAAATCCCAAGGCGCTGCTGAAGCAGCGTGTGACGGTGCAGGACGTCCTGGCCTCGCGCTGGATCTGTAAGCCGCTGCACCTGCTCGACTGCTGCCTGGAAACCGACAACGCGACCTGCATCATCGTGACGTCGGCCGAGCGCGCGCGGAATCTGCGTCACCGGCCCGCCTACATCATGGGCGTGGCGGGCCGCGTGTCGAAGCCGCGGCTCGACTTCCACTGGGCGCACGGGCCGATCTCGCGGGTGGCCGGCTACTACGCGAAGGACATCATCTTCCCGCAAGCCGGGATCGGGCCCGAAGACGTCCACGTCACCGGCTCCTACGACGCGTTCACCTTCACGACGATGCTGCAGCTCGAGGAGTACGGCTTCTGCAAGAAAGGCGAGGGCGGCGCCTACGTCTCGAGCGGGATCATCGAGCTCGGCGGCAAGCGCCCGAACAACACCTCGGGCAGCCACCTCTGCGAGGGCTACACGCACGGCATGTCGATGGTGATCGAGAACGTGCGTCAGCTGCGCGGCACCGTCGACGACTACTGTCCGCGCGCCGCCGAGGGCGTGCACACCTTCGACTACTCGCCGGGGAAATGCCGGCAGGTCAAGGACGCGGAGATCACGATGAACCTCGGCTGGGCCATGCCGGCGACCGGCAGCGCCCTGATCATGCGGAGATAACCGATGCCTCAGCCAGTCCAGTACCGCGGCATGGCGCTGATCGTTCCCGACAACGACAGCGAGTGGAAGGAGTTCTACGAGCACGCGCGCGCCCACCGGCTCGTCGTGCGCAAGTGCAAGGCCTGCGGCCTGATGCGCTATCCGCCGACCCACGCGTGCCCGTGGTGCATGGAGCTCGGCTGGACGTGGCACGAGGTCTCCGGGCGCGGCACGATCTACTCCTACGAGATCGTCGCCCACGCGATCCAGCCCGGCTTCAAGGAGATGACGCCCTACGCCGTCGTCCTGGTCGAGCTCGACGAGCAGCGCGGCCAGCCCACGCCGGACGAAGCGCTGCGCGTCATCGCGAATCTGGTCAAGCCCGACTTCACGCCCGAGGCGGAGGCGAACGTCCAGATCGGCCGCCGCGTGCGCGTCGCGTTCCAGGACCTCGCCGATCATATGGCGCTGCCCCAGTTCACCTTGACCGACGAGCCGCCCGTCGGTCGCGTCTGGAGGCTGCCCGAGTGAAGTTCGGCCTCGGCCTCTCCGTCCAGCATCTGCCGGAGGAGCCGCAGGCCGTTCGCTTCCGCGAGCACGTCGAGCAAGTGCGCCTCGCGCGCGCCGTGGGCTTCAGCTCGGTGTGGGCGAGCCAGCACTACCTGTCCGATCCGTTCACGTACTTCCAGCCGATCCCGACCCTCGCGCGCATCGCCGCCGAGGCGCGCGGCATGATCCTGGGCACCGGCGTCCTGCTGCTGCCCCTGCACCACCCCGTCGAGATCGCCGAGCAGCTGGCCACGCTCGACGTCATCGCCGACGGCCGGCTGGTCTTCGGCGTCGGCCTCGGCTATCGCGACGTCGAGAACCAGGCGCTCGGCCAGGATCCGAAGGATCGCGTCGGCCGGCTCGTCGAGGGCCTCGAGGCGGTCCAGCGGCTGTGGAGCGGCGAGCCGGTCGACTACGAGGGTCGGCACTTCAAGCTGCGGGCGGCGCGGATCTCGATGCGTCCGATGCAGAGCCCGCGCCCCCCGATCTGGATGGCCGCCAACAGCGACGGAGGCGTCCGGCGCGCGGCGCGCCTGGGCGACGCGTGGCTGATGAACCCCCACGCGACCCTGGCGACGCTCGAGCGCCAGCTGGAGCTCTTCCGGTCGACGCGGCGCGAGCTCGGACGGCCGGCCGCGATCGAGACGCCGCTGATCAAGGAGTGCTACGTGGCCCCCGACACGGCGACCGCGCTCGCGGAGGCGGCGGCGTTCCTCGGGCCGAAGTATCGCGCGTACCGCAGCTGGGAGCAGGACAAGGCGCTGCCGGCCGGCGAGACCTTCGACAAGAGCTTCGGCGAGCTCGCGCGCGACCGCTTCATCATCGGGGATCCCGCGCGCGTCGCGGAGGAGATCGCGCGGTGCCGCGAGCGCCTGGGCGTCACGACGCTGATCTTCCGGGTGCAGTGGCCGGGGATGGAGCAGGAGAAGGTCCTGCGCTCCATCCGGCTGCTCGGCCAGAAAGTCCTGCTGAAGTTCCTTTCGGCCTAGCGCGCGAAGGAATTACACGAGGCGCGCGTAAGTCTTACCGCGCGCCGGACGCGGCGGCGCGCGCTATCTTCCGCTCGCCGCGGCGTTTTCAGCCGTGGCACCGAGCTTGCCTCACCTGGAGGGCGAGGAGGTGATGCTCGTGACATCTCGGCTCGACGAGCCCGTCGCGTTCGTCCTGATCCTGGCCACCGGGCTCCTGCTGATCCTCGCCCTCGCCGGCAAGGTCAGCGCCCTGCGGCTCAAGCGGGATGGTGAGGCGGTGGCGGTGAGAGGCCTGATCGTCGACGCGCTCGGCCGCGCCCCGGAGCTCGACGCCTGGCCGCTCACGGCGATGGTGCGCGTCCCGCTCTGGATCGGCTCGCCCGTCACCATCCGCGTCATCGGCGAGGTGCCGTCCAAAGAGCTCAAGCGCGCCGCGCTCCTGCGCGTCAAGCACGCGGCGAAGGCGGAGCTCTCCGTGCGGTGTCGGGTCAAGTCGCGGATCGGCGTGACGCCGAGCGCGGCGACGCGGGCCCCGCTCGGAGCCGCGCGATCCGGCTGACCGGCGAGCCCGCGCTCTGCTCAGAAGAACTCGAACGAGACAGGCTCGCGCTCCATCCGGAGCCGTAGGTCCGCCATGAAGACGAGATACGGGTGCGCCCCGCGGGCCAGGAGCGCGTCGCGATCGGCCCGCACCACGGCCTCGGCATCCTCGGCGCCCAGCTCCAGCTCCCGCATCGCGGCCCGCGCGTCCTTCTGGAACCTCGCGCGGAACGCGTCGTCCGACTTGAGCGCGAAGAGGCAGCGGTTGAGCCGGTAGGCCGACGCCGGCGGGAACCGATAGTGCGGCTCTGGGGTCATACCGGCCACTCGACGACCGCGTTGCCGTGGTGCCAGGAGGGCTCGTAGCAGTACACGTCGGCCTTCGCGTCGCCGACGGCGCCGAGCACGGTCGCCCACGTGCGGAGCTCGATGTTGCCCATCTTGTCGAGCTCCTCTCCGGTGATCGCGGCCAGCTCGCGGCTGCGGCCCGCCTTCAGCGTCTCCAGCAGCCGGCGATCGTACTCGAACTCGGGCGACGCGTAGCGATCGGTCCCCGGGAAGTGCGACATGCCGCCCGAGGCCAGCAGCGCGATCCGCTCCGGCCGCGCCCGGAGGATCTCGCCGAGCGCCCGGCCCCAGTCGTGGCACCGCCGCGGCGTGGGCTGGGGCGGGAGGTACACGTTCACGTGGAGCGGCACGATCGGCACGGCCGGCTCGGGCATCGTGAAGTGGAGCGGGACGTAGAACGCGTAGTCGAGCGGCGCGTGCTGGGTATAGAACAGATCGAAGCCGCGCTCGACCCCCTGCTCGACGACGGCCCTGGCCAGCGGCTCGTGGATCGGGAAGCGATACCGATAGCGCCCGAACGTGCCCGCGCATTCGGCGCCGACGTAGACGGCCAGCGCCGGCACGCCGTCGAGAAAGAACGCCTCGACGTGGTCCCCGGCCACGATCGCGATCGCGTCGGCTCTGAGCGCCTCGAGCCGGCGCTTCACCCGGGTGAACGCGGCGTGGACGCGCAGGACCAGATCGCGGTCCTCGGTCGAGGGGCGCGCCAGGAGCTGCGGCGTGTGGGCACACGCGAACGCGCCGACGAGCATCGCGTCAGCCCTCGACCGCCGCCCGGGCCGGCGCCGGCGTCACGCGGTGATCCGCCTGACGATCTCGTCGAAGGCGCGATCGGCGAGCGCCCGCACTTCCTCGCGCGTGAGCGGCTGGATCGGGTGCGACACCACCACCGTCCGATAGTCGGCCGCGCCGAGGGCGTCGGCCTGGGCGCGGGCGGCCCGCACGAACTCGGACGAGATCACCGTCGCCACCGGGATGCCGTGGTCCTCGAAGAACACGCCGTCGTGCACACTGCACGTGGTGCACGACCCTCAGTCGGCGAGGCCCTCGACTACGACGTCGGTGGCGCCGACGATCTCCTTGCGGAGCGCGTCGGGGGCGGGGCGCGCAAAGGTCGGCTTCTTCTTCCGGATGATCGCCTTCGGCGTCGCGCGCTCGCGCAGGAGCTCTTCGAGGCGGTCCAGGAGATGGTTGCCCTGCGCCTTGGAGATGTCGAGCAAGGTGATGACCTTGCCGTCGAGGCTCGCGGGCCGCGACGCCGTCTTGCGGGGCACGGCGACGGAATCGGTGGGGTCGAGGTACTCGGTCATCGATCGATCCTCCTGAAGACGAGATTCGAGCCCTTCGAGAACGTCCAGCCCGGCACGATCGCCGAGAAGCGTCCGGCGGTGCCGCCCGCCACCACGACCTTGATGTGCTCGGGCGCGCGGAATTTCGGGATCAGCGTGGCGTCGCGATCCGGGTCGCGGTACTTCGCGAGGACATGCTCGGGCAGCCCTTCGCCGCCGCCACGCCCGGGGATGAGCTCGCGCACCGGCCACTGCAGCTTCTCGTGGAGCCAGCGCCGCACGTCGCCCTTCTTCCATCCGGCGTCGCCCAGGATCTTCGCGTGCTCCGGCGAGAGCACCAGCAGTGTGTCGCCCCAGTGCGTCATCCGGTGGTGGGAGACGACGGCCATGCTCGCGGCGATCGTCGGCATGAGCTCGTCGGGCGTGCGAGCACGCTGGGCGTAGACGCCGAGCGGCGCGTCGGCGGCGAGGAGCGCGACCGTACTCTCCTCCGGGCCGAATCCGTGCTCGGCCGCCAGCGACTCCCACGGACTGGCCTCCTCGTGCTCGCCGATGCAGTACGTGTAGCGGCCGGGGTGGGCGAGGGTCGACATGCTGACGTCGCCCGGCTTGGCCCCGCCGAGGTTCACGCACACCAGGCGCACCGCGCGGCCGATCGTCGCGTTGGCGCGCCATCCCGGGCCGAACACCCCCGCGCCCGAATTGATCTCGAGCTCCGCGCGGATCGGCCCGTTGACGATCACGAGGGGCGCCGGCGCGTTGGTCGTCGCCGACACGCCGTGCAGGTCGAACGCCTCGTCGCACATCGCCTCGACCGCGGCGAGCACGACGGGCAAGTACTCCGGGCGGCATCCGGCCATGACCGCGTTGACCGCGATCTTCTCCACGGTCGCGCGGCCGTAGTTGGGCGGGACGAGCGCGATCAGCTCATCGGCGGCCCGGCCCGAGGCCGCGACGGCACGCTCGACCAGACGCCGAGTCGGCGGAACGACCGGGAGCCCGTCGGTGACGCCGCGCTCGAAGAGACGCTCGATCGCGTCCGCGTCCGGGTCGTGGTCGGCCTCTCGCATGCCCCAGAGGCTAACACAGGCGCGCGGGCGGCTAGCCGCCCGACCGGACGCGAGACTACTGGGGCGGGGCCGAGTCGGCCATCGCGGAAGGCGTGGGACTGACGACGTACGCGATCGTGACCGGATTGCCGTAGCGATGAAGCGCCGTGGCGAGCACGCCCAGCATCACGGCCAGCACGAGGCCACCGGCCGCGACGTGCCGGTAGTGGCGGCGCATCATGAGAACTGTAGGGGTCAGCACGGCGATCAGCGCGCCGCTGGCGACGGAGGGCGCGAGCGTCGCGAGGTGGCCCAGTTGCCAGGCCACCACGAGGAGGAGAACGACACCCAGCCCGACCGCCGTGGCCACGCCTTCGCGCACGTGGCAATACACGGTTTCAGGAGGAAGCTCGAGCATGAAGCGGCAAAGCCGCCTCTGCCGGGCCTCTTCCGGGGTTTCGCGCGGCCTCAACAAAGGGCTCACGCCCCATTGAAAGTGCAAGCCTCGCACCACGGGTCCGGCGAGCCCAAATGTCCGTCAATACGTCCTTTCGAGGCCTTGACGACTCGCCGCGCATGGCCGGGTGGCCAGCCTCGGGCGCTCAGAAACTGAACACCGGAAGGCGCGAGTTTCCGGATTCGGCTCCAGAGAGGGACGAGGTACACACCACCGCAGATGTTTGGATGTCGGCTCGAGATGAAAAGATTCCGCCCGCCCCCTCGCGGGAGAATCGCCGGTACGGGCGCGCGCGTCACAATCACTATGGTGATGAAGCGTCACGGGAGGACGACGATGGCCAAGAGGATCTTGACACCTATCGATGGTTGTGAGGAGAGCACGGCGATCGTGCCGGTGGTCACGGCGCTCGCGCGCGGCGCGGGCTCGACGGTGCGCTTGCTGAAGGTGTTCCCGGTTCCCGAGCGCGTGATGGGTCCGCACGGTCGAACGATCGCGTATGTCGACCAGGAGATGGCGCGGCTGACGGCCCTGGGCCTGGACGAGCTCGCGCACGTGGAAGCCCAGCTCGACGGCATTCCGGTCGAGCGGGTCGTGCGGTTCGGGGAACCGGCGGAAGAGATCCGGCTCGAGGCCGAAGCGTTCAACGCCGATCTGGTCGCGCTGACGACGAGCCGCAGGAGCCGGCTGGGCAGCGCGCTGCGTCCGGGCGTGGCCGAGCGGGTCGTCCAGGAGGCGCCGGTCCCGACCCTCGTGCTGCGCGACTGAGGGTCGCGGCACAAACCGCCGCGACCGAGGGTCGCGGCACAATCGCCGCGACTGGCTACGCGAGCATGTGGCGGACCATCTTGCTCTCGACCATGTAGACCACCATCTCGGCGATGTTGGTCGCGTGGTCGGCCACGCGCTCGAGGAAGCGCGAGACCAGGATGAGCCGGATGGCCCGGGGGATGGTCTTCGGGTCCTCCATCATATAGGTCAGGAGCTCGCGGAAGATCTGCTCCTTGAGCGCGTCGACGTCGGCGTCCTCGCCGCACACGCGGCGCGCCAGCTCGGTGTCCCGGCTGACGAACGCGTCGAGGCTCTCCTTCACCATGCGCTGAGCCTTCTCCGCCATCCGCGGAAGGTCCACGTAGGGCTTCAGCTGCGGCTCGGGATTCAGCTCGAGCGTGCGCTGGGCGATGTTCACGGCCTGGTCGCCGATACGCTCGAGGTCGGTGACGATCTTCATCGCCGTCGTGATGAATCGCAGGTCGCCGGCGGTCGGCTGGTGGAGCGCCAAGAGCTCGACGCACTTCTCGTCGATCTCGACGTCGTAGGCGTTGACCTGACGGTCGCGATCGATGACCTCCTGGGCCAGCTCGCTGTCCCGCTCCAGGAGCGCCCGCATCACGCGGCGGATCTGGTCCTCGACCAGCCCGCCCATGGCCAGCAAAGTCTGCTTGAGCGCGTCCAGCTCTTCGTGAAAATGGCGCTGCATAGGACTCTCCGCTCTCAGCCGAATCGGCCGGTGATATAGTCCTCGGTCCGCTTGTCGCGCGGGTTCGTGAACAGCTGCCGCGTCACGCCGAACTCGACGAGCTCGCCGAGGAGAAAGAAGCCGGTCGCCTCGGACACGCGCGCCGCTTGCTGCATGTTGTGGGTGACGACGACGATCGTCAGCGTGCTGCGCAGCTCGAGGATCAGCTCCTCGATCTTCGCGGTGGCGATCGGATCGAGCGCCGAGCAGGGCTCGTCCATCAGCAGCACCTCGGGCTCGACCGCCAGCGCCCGGGCGATGCACACCCGCTGCTGCTGGCCGCCGGAGAGGCTCACGCCCGACTTGCCGAGCTGGTCCTTCACCTCGTCCCACAAGGCGGCCTGCCGGAGCGCCCGTTCCGCGGCCTCGTCGAGGACCGATCGCTCGCGGACCCGGCCGAGCCGCAGCCCGGCCACCACGTTGTCGAACACGGACATCGTCGGGAACGGGTTCGGCTTCTGGAAGACCATGCCGATCTTGCGGCGGACTTGCACCGGATCGATCCCGGGCGCGTACACGTCCATGCCCTCGACGCGCACGCTGCCCGTCACCCGCGCGCCGGGCACGACCTCGTGCATCCGGTTGAGGCACCGGATGAAGGTCGACTTGCCGCAGCCGGATGGCCCGATGACCGCGGTGACGGCCTTCGGCGCGATCGTCACGCCGATCCCGTGCAGCACGTGCGCGTTGCCGAACCAGGCGTTGAGGTCGCGAACGATGATCCCGTCAGCCATGACGTTTTATCTTACCCCCGTGAAGCGGCCGCTGGTCGCCAGGCGCGCGGCGAAGCTCACCACGAACACCAGGCCGATGAGCACGAGGGCTCCGGCCCAGGCCTGGCGGTGCCAGTCGTCATAGGGTGCGATTGCGTAGGCGAAGATCTGGAGCGGCAGGGCCGCGATCGGCTGATCGAGCCCCTGATGCCAGAAACGATTGCCGAACGCCGTGAACAGGAGCGGCGCGGTCTCGCCCGCGACGCGGGCGATCGCGACCATGACGCCGGTGACGATGCCCGCGCGGGCCGTCGGCAGGACCACGCGGAGCAGCACCTTCCACTGAGGGATCCCGAGCGCCAGCGCGGCCTCGCGCAGCGAGGCCGGGACGAGCCGCACGAGCTCTTCGCTCGTCCGCACCACGATCGGGAGCATGATCACCGCGAGCGCGAACGCGCCCGCCAGCGCCGAGAATCGGCGCATCGGCAGCACGATCACCGTGTAGGCGAAGATCCCGATGACGATGGACGGCACCCCGTTGAGCACGTCGGCCAGGAAGCGGGCCAGCCAGGGCAGCCGCCGATCGCGCGATTCCGCGAGGTAGAGGCCGCCGAGGATCCCGACCGGCAGGCCGAGCACGGCCGCCAGCACGAGCAGGATCAAGGTGCCGACGATCGCGTTCGCCATGCCCCCGCCCACCTCGCCGACCGGCCGGGGCAGATGCGTGAAGAAATCGAAGTTCACCGCCGAGGCGCCCTGCCAGAGGAGGAATCCGAAGATCAGCAGGAGCGGCAGCACGACGATGCCGGCGGCTGCGGCGGCCAGCCAGGACATCAGGACGTTCATCGCGCGGCGTGTCCGCGGCGTCACTCGCGCACCACCTTGACCGGGCCGCCCACGGACCACACGAGCAGGCGCGCGAGGGCGTTGACGATGACGGTCACGATGAAGAGCAGGAGCCCGATCTCGATCAGCGCCGCGAGATAGAGGTCGGAGGTCGCCTCGGCGAATTCGTTGGCGACGACGCTGGCCATCGTGTAGCCCGGCGCGAACAGCGAGACCGCCACCTCCGGCCGGTTGCCGATGACCATCGTCACCGCCATCGTCTCGCCGAGCGCGCGGCCGAGGCCCAGCAAGATCGCGCCGACCAGACCCGAGCGGCCGTAGCGCAGCACCGCGATGCGCGTGGTCTCCCAGCGCGTGGCCCCGAGCGCCAGCGCCGCCTCGCGCTGGGTGTTCGGCACGGCCAGGAGCACCTCACGGCTCACGGCCGTGATGTAGGGCACGACCATGATCGCCAGGATGATGCCCGCCGCCAGCATGCCGACGCCGTACGGCGGCCCCTGGAACAGCGGCAGGAAGCCTAGCGTCTTGCCGAGGGCCGGCTGCACCCAGACCCTCAGGAGAGGCGCGAGGACGAAGATGCCCCAGAGGCCGTAGATCACGCTCGGCACCGCGGCCACCAGCTCCACGAGGAACGCGATCGGCGGGCGAATCCACGCCGGCGCCAGCTCGGCGAGATAGATCGCCGCGCCGATGCCGAGCGGCACCGCGATCAGCAGCGCCAGCAGCGACGAGAGCAGGGTGCCGTACACGAACGGGATCGCGCCGAACTGCTCGGCGACCGGATCCCACGTCGAGGTGGCGAGGAACCGCCAGCCGAAGGCCCGCATCGCGGGCCACGCGGCGTGGACCATGGCGACGACCATGGCCAGGACGAGCAGGACGAGGGCGAGCGCGGCGGCCCGCAGCACGACGCCCAGCAGCTGATCGCCGAAATTCCTCGGCGTCGCCTGCGCCTCGACCCGCGGAACCGCCGCGACGACCGCCATCGAGCGCTAGCGGGCCGCCAGCAGAGGCTTGCCCTGATAGGTGATCTGTTTGATCTTGGCCTCGATCTGCTTCACGACCGGTGTCGGCAGCGGCGCGTAGAGCAGGTCGTCGGCGTACTTCTGGCCCTCGTGGCTCATCCACCAGAGGAACTTCGCGAGCGCCCGGCCCTTCAGCTCGTTGGGCTGGTCCTTGTAGACGAGCAGCCACGTGAAGCTGGCGATCGGGTACGCCTCGTCACCCGGCGGATTGGTCAGGGACACGCGAAAATCGTCGGGCATGCTCCTGGCGGCGCCGGCCGCGGCCGCCGTGGTCGACGCGATCGACGGCGCCACGAACTTGTCGGCCGCGTTCTTCACCGCGGCGACCGGGAGGTTGTTCTTCACCGCGTAGGCGAGCTCGACGTAGCCGAGCGCGCCGGGCTGTTGCTTCACCTG
>JACXTT010014227.1_pt1 | contig 10430 bp, 7 predicted proteins | sample 9270951 | NCBI WGS metagenome assembly JACXTT01 (sample SAMN15532306, study PRJNA645909) | rock metagenome | isolation source: weathered quartz diorite | place: Puerto Rico | collected 2017-06-21
GCGGGGGGGGGGCCCAGCGGGACTTCGCCGGGCGTCCCTGCCCCGACTGGGCCGAACGAGATTTGGTGGGGGCCCTACGATCCGTGGCAGGTGCCGAACGGGCCACCGGGCGCGACGCTGAAGAATGGCCTGCTCTTCCCGATGATTGGCGTGAGCAACGTCTGGAAATGTCCCAGCGAGCCGGAGTGGCAGTGCAGCTACGGGATGAACTACGCCACCGGCAGCCCGATGGCCGCGAACGACGTGGAGGTGACGGCACAGAGCGAGCGGATTGTCGTGTGGGACCACCGGCGCAGCCCCGGCTGTGCGGATTCGCGTATCACCGCGCCACCGCGCCCGCCGTGGCTGCCGTTCTCGGACCAAAACCATTATCCGCCCCGCCACGGCGCCGGCCTGAACGCGCTCTTCTATGATGGGCATGTGACGTTGGTGAACTCGAACCAGCTCACCGTGCGGAATTTCCGCGAGCCAGGTTCGCCGCCGGTGATTCCTTCGTATCCGGGCGAGTAACGCCTGCGACACCGGAGGAGGAGGGAGAGAAGTTGCCACCCGGACTGCCTTGGAACTTTTCCCGCCCCACTTGCGGTCTTTTACCTCACATGAATCTGGTCCGTCTCGCTCTGCGACAGCCGCTCACGCTCGCGATTGGCGTGACCGAATGAGCGGCCAGGTTTCTTTGAGCGTTATCTCGCGCGCAGTTCAGCACGAAGGGCATCAAAGCAACCGAATCCCTTGGCGAGTATTTCCTGATCGTCCAGACCCAGCCGCGCCCAGCCTTTGAATACGCGATCAAGACCCGTTGCTTCGGGACGCTTGAACTTGCCGTCCTCCAAGTCCGCGTCGTGAATCATCTCGCCGATTTGCCGCGCGGCCTGGTCTTGAATGGCGAAACGCTTGAGCAAGGTCTCGAAGGTGCAGTCGTCCCCGTGGTGCGTGAACTCCACGTCCGCCATGTCGTAGGGAATGGCGTCGGGATGGGTGGCCGGCTTCGTCGCGAAGACGAACTTCGCCTGCGGGTCAATGAAGGTGCGAATCAGCCAGGCCGACCCGACCCGGTCTATCTCCGGGCGCAGGCGGGTGAGCCAAGTCTTGCCGGCAAAGGCCTTCGGGTCGAGCGGCGCGGCGGGCCGGTCCTTGCGCCCGGATGCCCCGGCGGCCCGCTGCAAGAGCATCTCCACGTCATGCGCGGCGGGGCAGTCGAAGTAATCAATCAGCCGGAGTTCCGCGAACCGCGCGCGCAGTTTCTCCAGCTCCTCATCGTGCGCCGGCGGCCGCTTCTTGTTCAGTTTTCGCAGCAGGGTGTTCACGCCGGCCATCAGTTCGCGGTAGTCCTTCGTGCGCGCGTCGTTGAACAGGCCGGCGATGGCCGCGCCGGTCAGGCCCTCGATTTCCGTGACGCGGATCAAGGTCGTCTCGCCGCCGCCGTCGCGCACCTGCTGGGCGAGCCACTGGAAACGCTCGAAGTGCGCGGGCGTGTCCGGCAGCACGTAGGCGGAGTTCTTGAGCTGGAGCGCGCCGAACTTCCTGAGCTTGCGCCACAGGCTTACGCGCTCGGTGGCCTGCTGGCTGGGCAGGCCGTAGAGGAGGAGCAGCCAGGCGTCTGACTTCATTGCTGTTGACGTGAATACATCGGTGTAATACCTATTTCAACCAGATTTCAAACTGGCTTCCCGCCATGAAAACCATCGCCGCCCTGCTTATGACCGCCAGCCTGTTGACCGCCTCCGCGCGGGGTGACACCGAGACCTTCGACACGCCGCCGCCCGGTGCCCTGCCCGCCGGCTGGAGCGGCGGCGTCACGGGCAAGGGCACGCCGAAGTGGGCGGTCGTGAAGGACGCCTCCGCGCCGAGCCAGCCGAACGCGCTCAAGCAATCCGGCGAAGGCACCTACCCGTGGTGCGTGAAGAAGGACGCGTCGCTGAAGGACGGCTTCGTCGAGGTGAAGTTCAAGCCGCTCACCGGCCAGGTGGACCAGGCGGGTGGCCTCATCTGGCGCTGGCAGGACGGCGACAACTACTATGTCGCCCGCGCCAACGCGCTGGAGGACAACGTGTGCATTTACCATGTCATCAAAGGCAGGCGGACGGAGAAGAAGCGCGCAGACGTGAAAGTGACGAGCAACCAGTGGCACACGCTGCGGGTGGATTTTCAGGGCAGCCACTTCAAGGTGTCGCTCGATGGCAAGCCCGCGCTCGAATGGGACGACACGACCTACAAGAGCGCGGGCGCGGTCGGCGTCTGGACCAAGGCGGACAGCGTGACGCTGTTCGACGATTTCATTTTTTCCGGCAAATAAGGCGTGCGATGAACCAGCTTCTCTGCGGATGGCTTGCGCTCGTATGCGTGGCAGTGAACGCGCAGGAGCCAGCCTCGTTGAAACTGGTCCAGACCATCCCGCTGCCGGAGGTGAAAGGCCGCTTCGACCACTTCGCGCTGGATTTGGCGGGCCGCCGATTGTTCGTCGCCGCGCTCGGCAACGACACGCTGGAAGTGCTCGACCTCGCCGCCGGCAAGCGCATCCGCACCATCACGGGCTTGAGCAAACCGCAGGGAGTGGCCTTCCTGCCGGACTCGAAGCAAGTGGTCGTCGCCAGCGGCGGCGACGGCACCTGCAATTTCTTCGCCGCCGCCACGTTCAAGCTCCTCAAGCGCCTCGACAAACTGGACGACGCCGACAACGTGCGGTTCGACGCGAAGGCCAAGCTGCTCCACGTCGGCTACGGCGAGGGCGCGCTGGCGATGATTGACCCGGCGAGCCGCGAACTCAGAGGCTCGGTGAGTCTCAAGGGCCATCCTGAATCGTTTCAATTGGAGAGCCGTGGCAGCCGCATCTTCGTGAACTTGCCCGACGCGAAGGCCATCGCTGTCGTGGACCGCGAGCAGCGCACCGTGACCGCGACCTGGCCGATGACGAAGTTTCTGGCGAACTACCCGATGGCCTTCGATGAGGCGGGCCAGCGGCTGTTCGTCGGCTGTCGCAAGCCCGCGCGCCTCGTGGTCGTGGACACGACGAGCGGAAAGCCCGTGACCGACCTCGAGATTTCCGGCGACACGGACGATTTGTTTTACGACGCCAAGCGCAAGCGCCTCTACATCTCCTGCGGCGAGGGCTTCGTGGACATCGTGCAGCAAGGGCCGGCGGATGCTTACACCCGCAGCGCGCGGATTCCGACTTCACCCGGCGCGCGCACAGCCTTCTTCTCGCCGGAGTTGGATGAGCTTTTTCTCACCGTGCCGCAGCGCGGGAACCAGTTGGCCGAGATCCGCGTCTTCAAGGTGCAATGATGAAAATCTCGCCTCGCCGGACTTAGCTGGTCACTCTTTCACCCGTCGCTCATGAATCTGGTCCGGCTTGCCCTCCGTCGCCCGCTCACGATTGTCGTCGGCGTCATCGCCGTCGCGGTCGGCGCATGGATTGCGCTCCAGCGCATGACGCGCGACGTGTTCCCGCCGCTGGGCATCCCCACCATTTACGTCGCGCAACCCTATGGCGGCATGGACCCGGCGCAGATGGAGGGCTTCCTCACTTACTATTACGAATACCACTTCCTCTACATCACCGGCATCGAGCATGTGGAGTCGAAGAGCATTCAAGGCGCTTCGATCATGAAGCTTCAGTTCCACCCCGGCACGGACATGAGCGCCGCGCTCTCCGAGGTGGTCGCCTACGTGAACCGCGCGCGCGCGTTCATGCCGCCGGGCACGCCCGGGCCGTTCATCACGCGCTTCGACGCCGGCAGCGTGCCGGTCGGCTACCTCGTCTTCTCCACAACCAACGCGAACCGCACCGTCGGCGAGATGCAGAACGCGGCGTTGAACCAGGTGCGCCCGCTCTTCGCCACCCTGCCGGGCGTCTCGGCCCCCCCACCGTTCGGCGGCAGCGCGCGGACCATTCTCATCAACCTCAAGCCCGACCGCCTGCGCTCCTACGGAATCTCCGCCGACGAGGTCGTCAACGCGATGGCGGCCGCGAACACGCTCAGCCCCTCCGGCAACATTCCGCTCGGCGACAAGTATCCCTTCGTCCCGGTCAACGCAGTGGTAAAGAACATTCAAGACCTTGCCGCCGTGCCCATTCGCACCAGCCCGAACGGCGCGGTGTTCGTGCGTGACCTTGGCGATGTCGCCGACGGCGCGGACATCATCACCAGCTACGCGCTCGCGAACGGGAAGCGCACCGTCTATATGCCCGTCACCAAACGCGCGGACGCGAGCACGCTCTCGGTGGTCGAGTTGGTGAAGGCGAAAATCCCGAGGTTCAAGCAGGAGCTGCCCGATGACATCGAGGTGACTTACGAGTTCGACCAGTCGCCCTATGTCGTGCGCGCCATCCGCGACCTCGTGAAGGAAGGTGCGCTCGGCGCGGTGCTGACAGGCCTGATGGTGCTGCTGTTCCTACGCGACTGGCGCAGCGCGCTCATCGTGGTCATCAACATCCCCGTGTCACTGCTGGCCGGGACGTTCGCGCTCTGGGTGAGCGGGCAGAACGTCAACCTGATGACGCTCGGCGGCCTGGCTTTGGCCGTCGGCATCCTCGTGGACGAGGCAACGGTGGCGATTGAGAACATCCATGTGCATCTCGCGCGTGGTCGTCCGCTGGCGCGTGCCGCGCTGGACGCCACGGTGGAGACGACCGGCCCGCGCCTCCTCGCGATGCTCTGCGTGCTGGCGGTCTTCATCCCGGCCTTCTTCATGCAGGGCGCGGCGAAGGCGCTCTTCACGCCGCTCGCGCTGGCGGTGGGCTTCTCGATGGTCGCAAGCTTCGCGCTCTCGAGCACGCTGGTTCCCGTGTTGAGCGTATGGCTGCTGCACGGGCACGAGGGCGAGGTCCGCGAGTCCGGCTTCTTCGTCCGCATGACGAGCGCCTATGCCGCGTTCGTGAAGCCGCTCGTGTCCGCCCGCTGGCTGGTGCTGCTGGTCTATCTCGGCCTGGCCGCCGCCGTGTTTGTTTCCATCGCGCCAAAGCTGGGCACCGAGATTTTCCCAAAGGTGGACGCCGGCCAGATCCAGCTCCGCCTCCGCGCCGCGCCCGGCACGCAGCTTGAGAGGACCGAGGCCATCGCCCTTCGCGTCCTCGACCTAATCAAGCGCGAGGCCGGTCCCGACAACGTCCTCATGAGCATTGGACTCGTCGGCGTCCACGCGGCGAACTACCCGGTCAATCTCATCCATCAGTGGAATGCCGGCCCCGAGGAAGGCGTGTTGCAAGTGCAGTTCAAGTCCGGCTCCGTCCGCCCCGAGCCGCTCAAGGAAAAGCTCCGTGCCGTGTTTAAGACGGAGCTGCCCGACGTGCTCGTGAGCTTCGAGCCGAGCGACATCGTCGAGCGGGTGATGAGCTTCGGCGCGCCGACCCCCATCGAGATTGCCGTGCAAGGCCAGAGCCTGCCCGCCAGCAAGGAGTTCGCTGAGAAGCTCCGCGAGCGGCTCGCCAAGATTCCTTCCTTGCGCGACCTGCAATACGCCCAGGTGCTCGACTACCCGACGCTCGACGTGAACATCAACCGGGAGCGCGCCGGCCTGCTCGGCGTGAAGATGGCCGACGCGACCAAGTCGCTCGTCGCCAGCACGGCCAGCAGCCGCTTCACCGTGCCGAATTACTGGGCCGACCCTGGCAGCGGCATCGCCTTCAGCGTGCAGGTGCAGGTGCCGCAAGGGCGCGTGAACTCGGTCGAGGAATTCAAGAACACCCCCGTCACCACCGCCGGCGGCAAGACGACGCTGCTCCGCAACATCGCGAGCGTCGGCGAAGGCACCGCACCGCAAACTTACGAACGCTACAATCTCGTCCGTGTCGTCTCGCTCACCGCGAACATCCACGGCGCGGATCTCGGCAGCGTCGCAAAGGAAATCCACGCGGCCATCAAGGATGCCGGTGCGCCGCCCGCGCGGACGAGCGTTGCCGTGCGCGGCCAGATCGTGCCGATGGAGGAAATGTTCGCCGGCCTGCGCAACGGCCTGGTCCTCGCCGTGGCCGTCATCTTCCTGCTGCTCGCCGCGAACTTCCAGTCACTGCGCCTCTCGCTCATCGTCGTGTCCACCGTGCCCGCTGTCATCGCGGGCGTCGCGCTCACGCTCTGGCTCACGCACACGACGCTGAACATCCAGAGCTTCATGGGCGCCATCATGGCCGTGGGCGTGGCCGTGGCGAACGCCATCTTGCTCGTCACCTTCGCCGAGCGAGCGCGTGTAGTGCGGAGCGCGGGCGGCTCGCCCGCGAGTGGCGATGCCCTGTCCGCCGCGCTCGAAGGCGCGACCTCCCGCCTGCGCCCCATCCTGATGACCAGCTTCGCCATGATGGCCGGCATGTTGCCGCTCGCGCTCGGTCTCGGCGAAGGCGGCGACCAATCCGCCCCGCTCGGCCGCGCCGTCATCGGCGGCCTTGCCGCGGCGACCGTCGCGACGCTCTTCATCCTCCCGTCCGCCTTCACCGTCGTGATGGCCGGCAAGCACACCCGCTCCGCCAGCCTCGACCCGGATGACGCAGCCAGCCCGCAGTTCAGCGCCGCGAAGTGAACGCACCTATGAAAGCTCAATCCGTTCTCCCTCACCCTAACCCTCTCCCGCTGGGAGAGGGAACCGCAGTGCATGCGCTCGAGTTTCGCACGCGCTCAGTTCCGCCCCACCGCTGGCTGCCATTCTCCCTCTCCCAGCGGGAGAGGGCCGGGGTGAGGGAGAAAGCGTTGTTTGTCTTAAGTGCCGCAGTCGCTCTGTGGAGCGCTTCCTCCTGCCTTGCCCAGACGGTTTACTCGGCGGGCGAGAGAAAGGGGCCAACCACGAGTCTGCCAGCGGGCACTCAGGTCGTTGGTGCACCTAACTTGAAGGTCGTCACGCCCACGCGCGGCGATGTCCACCGTTTCGTCGCGCAGCCCGGCACCATCCGTCCGCTCCAGCAGGCCACGCTCTATGCGAAGGTGCCCGGCTATTTGAAGTCCATCGCGGTGGACAAGGGTGACGCCGTGAAAGCCGGCGCGGTGCTCGCACAAATCGAAATTCCCGAGTTGCAGGCCGAGTTGCTCGCGCAGCAAGCGCAACTCGCCAAGGCCGGCGCTGAAATCGCCCGCGCTCAATCTGAAGTCATCCGCCGCCAGGCCGAGGTCACGCGCTTTGACGCCGAGCTGAAGCGCCTCCGCGCCGTGCTGGAGAAGAGCGAGGCCGAGCGCGCCTTCACCGACTCCGAACTTGATCGCCTCACCAAGGCCCGCAAACAAGCCCCCGACCTCGTCACCGCCCAGCAGCTCGACAAGGCCAAGTCCGACCGCGACGTGCTCATCGCATCCGTCAACGCCGCGCGCCAGACCATCGCCGCCGCGCAGGCCGAACAGGCCGCCGTCCGTGCCTCGGTGGACGTGGCGCAGCGGCTTGTCACTGTCGCGCAGGCGGAGGCGCAGGTGGCGGACGCCGACCTGCAGCGCACGCAGACGCTGCTCGCCTACACGCAAATCACCGCGCCGTTCGGCGGCATTATCACCGCGCGGTTCGTGGACACGGGCACGTTCATCCCCGCGGCCACATCGGGGAATTCCGGTCAGAATGCCGCCATCGTCACCGTGATGGACTTCGACACCGTGCGCGTGCAGGTGCCGATGACGGAACTGGAGGCGGCGCTTGTGGCGAAGGGCCAGCCGGTGAAAGTCACGCTCGACGGCCTGCCGGGAAAGCCGTTCGAGGGCACGGTCACGCGCTTCGCCGGCGCGCTGGATGAAGCCACGCGCACGATGCTCGTCGAGGCCGAGTTGCCGAACCCCGGCCACGCACTGCGACCGGGCATGTATGCGACCGTGCGCGTCGGCGTGGAGAAACACACCAACGTCATGCTCGTCCCTTCCGAAGCGCTCGTGATGGAGAAGACCGCCGCGTTCCTCTTCCTCGCCGACGGCGGCAAGGCGAAGAAGACGCCGGTGAAAATCGGCTTCAACGACGGCTCGAAGGTGGAAATCGTCTCCGGCCTCGCGGAGACGGCGAAGGTGATTCTCGTCGGGAAAGCAACCCTGGCCGACGGACAGGCCGTCAACGTGCAGGAGGCCAAGTGAAGGTTTCAGGTTTCAGGTTTCAGGTTTCAGCCGGCGCGCTGCTGTGCTGCGCAGTGCTGGCCGCGGCGGAGACGAACCAGCCCATTGACCTGCCCACCGCGCTGCGGCTGGCCGGGGCGCAGAACCTCGACGTGCAGCTTGCCCGCGAGCGTTTGTGCGAGGCGCAGGCCCAGCACGACGCGGCTCTCTACAACTTCTTCCCGTGGCTTTCTCCCGGCGTGGCTTACAAACGCCACGACGGGCGGATTCAGGACGTGGCTGGAAATGTCTTCGACGCGCACAAGCAACAATACACGCTGGGCGCAAACGTCGAGGCGCGGCTGGAACTGGGCGAGGCGTGGTTCAAGGCGCTTGCGGCCAGGCAGCTTGCGCAGGCCGCCGACCACGCCGTCGAGGCGCAGCAACAGGAGAGCGTCTTCAACGCGGCGCTCGGCTACTTCGACCTGGTGAAGGCCCGCGCCATTGCCTCCGTCGCGCGGGATGCTGCGCGTGTCGCGGGCGACTACGCGGACCAGCTCCAGCGTGGTGTCGAGCTGGGCCTCATCTTCAAGGGCGACGCCCTCCGCGCGCGCGGTCAGGCGGAACGCAATCAGCTCGCAATCCAGCAGGCCCAAGAGCAGCAGCGCGTGGCCGCCGCCCGCCTCGCGCAAGTGCTGCGCCTCGACCCGTCCGTGGACCTGCTCCCCGCCGACAACGAGTTGCTGCCGCTCACCCTGACCGCCACAAACACCGCGCTCGACTCGCTCGTGGCGCAAGCGCTCGCCGGACGCCCGGAGTTGAAACAAGGCGACGCTCTCACGCGTGCCGCAAAGAAGACCCGGGACGCCGCGACGGTCGGCCCGCTGATTCCGGGCCTCGGCGCGCAAGCGTTCTTCGGCGGGCTGGGCGGCGGACGCGGCGGCAGCACCGGCAATTTCAGCGACACGGAAACCGTCGCGCTCACGCTCGGCTGGCGGCTCGGCCCCGGCGGCATCTTTGATTCCTCCCGCGAGAAAACCGCCAGCGCCCGGCTCGCCGCGACCACGATTGCCGCCGACAAGACGAAGGACGAAGTCATCCGGCAGGTCGTCGAAGCGCACACGCGTGTCCACTCGCTCGCCGCGCAGCTCGCCACGCTCACGCGGGCCCTGGCCACCGCCGAGGAAGCCTTCCGCCTCACGCGCGAGCGCAAGGAACGCGGCTTTGGCGTGGTGCTGGAAAACATCTTCGCGGAGCAGGAACTCACCCGCGCCCGCAGCGATTACGTGGCCGCCGTCGCCGAGTTCAACAAGGCGCAGTTCGCCCTGCGCCGGGCGACCGGGCATGGTGACGGTGAGCCTGGACGGATGCACTGATCCTTCGGGCCGTGGCGGATGTCACGTTGGGGGCAAATCCCGATGGACGCGGCGCGCGGCGCGCGGGTAGGGTGCGTCTGGTCATGCGGCTGACTCGACAGGAGAACGCGACACTGGCGCTCTGCACGGCGCTGTTGGTCTTGCTGGGCTGGCTGGATTACGTCACCGGCTACGAGTTCGGCGTGTTTGTCTTCTACTCGTTGCCGGTCGGGCTGGCGGCATACCGGGTCGGGCTGCGATCCGGACTGGTCATGGCGCTCGCTTCCACGGCGGTGTGGTTCTACGCGGACCGGCTCACGGGGCAGAGGTATTCGTCGAACTTCATGTTTTGGTGGAACAGCGCGGTGCGGTGCGGGTGCTTCGTCATCAACGCCGTGAGCATGGTAAAAATCCGCGAACACGTGGAAGTCCGCCGCAAGTTAGAGCGGGAGCTGGCCGCCGCGCGCGCCGAGGCCGAGGTGCTGCGCCGGAAACTTGCGGAAAGCGCCGTCCCCGAGTCCTCCGCGCCGCCGCGCGATCCAGACACAAAGCTGGAACTGACGGCCTGAGGCACGCCCCGCAGCGTGTTGTGGCACCCATTTTCTTTTAGTGCTGGCGAGGTGGTTCCGGACTCGTCCCCGACGCCGATGGGTGTTTCCGGGCCAAATAGCAAACCCACCGTTGCGATGCGGCAGGTTTTTTCTTGGGGAAGTCAGCCCGCGTTGCGGTCGGAGTTCCATTCCGCCAGCCACCGCACACGCAAGTCCGCCGGGCTGGCACCGCGCGCGCGGAGAGTCCGGAGGCTCAACGCATCGTGGCGTTTGGCGAGACGGACACCGTGCTCGTCTGCCATCAAGGGACAGTGGAGGAAGCACGGGGGCGGCTGGCCGAGGGCCTCGTAGAGGAGCAGTTGTCGCGCGGTGCTGCGCAACAAGTCCGCACCCCGCACGACTTCGGTGATCGCCATCGCGGCGTCGTCCACCACCACGGCCAGATGATAGGCCGGCAAATCGTCATGCCGCCACACGACGAAGTCGCCGAAGTCCTCGCCGGCGATGAAGGATTGAGGACCAAAGTGGCCATCGGC
>JACXTT010014228.1_pt1 | contig 10429 bp, 8 predicted proteins | sample 9270951 | NCBI WGS metagenome assembly JACXTT01 (sample SAMN15532306, study PRJNA645909) | rock metagenome | isolation source: weathered quartz diorite | place: Puerto Rico | collected 2017-06-21
CCAGGGATTATGGCAGATTTTGCCCCTGAAGTTCACGTCCGGGGGGGACAAGCAAAGGAAAAAATCGTTTCCAGCTCAACCGACCTTGACAGCAAAACACGCATTCACCGGCAGAGCCATAATATATTTATGGTCATTCCCGGTCGAGTACACAATGGCGTTGTGATTCCTGAAGGTTCGCCTTCATTGCCCGAAGGCGCCGCCGTAAGTATCACGTTCCCCGCTCTGATCGAATCCAATAGAAAGCCGGTTGCCGAAAAGCGTCGCATCGAGGTGCCGCTAATACCTACCGGTGAACCGGGCACTGTGTCCCTGACCGGCGAACGCATCGCCGAGTTACTCGATGCCGAAGACGCCTCTCCATGCAAACCCTCTACTACCTCGTGATCGACAAGCAGCGCACCGGCCCATTCGCCAAGGACCAACTGCTCGCCGCCGGGCTTAAGCTCGACACGCTCGTCTGGTTCGACGGCTGCCCCGATTGGCTGCCGGCGTCGCAAGTGCCCGAGTTGGCGGCGCTGTTCAGCGAAACGGCGGACGGCGATCATCGGCTGTATGCCGAGGCGTACCTGCGCGGCTCCTACAACATCGGCACGGTGCTGTTCCGCTGCGCCTGGTTTCTCGGCCTGTGCAGCATTGTCTTTTTCATCATCGGCACGCTGGGGAATGAAGCGGTCGTCGCCGGCCGGCAGGATTCGATGGCGCAAGTCTTCTCCTCCGGCGCCGGCGCACTGACGTTACTGTGTGCGCTGGGCGGTGCGATTGCTTTTCTCGTGCTGCTGTATCGCTGCTGGGCGGTAATTCAGGATGACAATGTTCACCGCTCGGCCGGGGCCGCCATCGGCTTCCTCTTCGTCCCGGTATTCAACATCTACTGGATCTTCGTGGCGACGGCCGGCCTGACGCGCGAGCTGCATCGCTACGCTTGTCGCCATCGCCTTAAGGCACCGCGGCCGTCGCTGCTCCTGGCAATCACCATCTCCTGTTACGCACTACTGAGCACGATCCCAATCGTCGGCTCGATCGCGTGGGTGTTCAACCTCATCCTGATTCCGCTGTTCATGCAATCGATCTATCAGACGGCCCGCTGCTTCTGCGTCGAAAATCGCACGATCGAGGATGACGAAGCTGTCTTGCGCAGGCCGGTCGTGGGACGGTACGCTTTTGGTTCCGGCATGTTCGCGATCATCATGGCGCCGCTGGCGATTTCCTTGTGTCTGTCCGGGTCGTTGCTGACGCCGGTGCCGTACGTTGTCTTGCTGCGCTGGCAGGCGGACAAGGTGAAGGCGGCGCCGATACCGGACGGCCGACTCCGTTTCGATCGCGAGCGCTCTGAAAGGGATAGGCAGATCAAGGAGGCCAAGCGGGCCCTGCTGGGCGGCAACTTTGAGCCGAGGCACTTCATGTTGATTCTCGTTATCTCCTTTATCGGCGGCGTGATGCTGTTCGCCGCGATGGCGTTTGCCCGCGCCGCCGGGTCGGCCAACGCCGACCAGCCCGCAGTTCCGCCCGAGGGAGGAAGGGGTCCGCCGACATCGGATCCGGATCGACGCGCGGATGACTACTGACCGCCGGCAATCCACGGCGCCGCCTCCTTCGCAAAAAACGCCCGCAGCCCCGCCTGGCATTCCTCCGTCAAGCGCGGGCCGGCGCTCGCCTTGGCGGCTTCTTCGATCGACATGACCTGATGCGAGAATTGGCGCAGGTACTCCTTCGTCCTTGCTAATGCTTGTGGGCCGCCTTCGGCGCACGCCTTGGCCATTGCCAAGGCGCGGTCCAGCAGCTGGCCGACCGGCACGACTTCGTTGATCAGACCGACACGCATTGCCTCATTGGCGTCGATCAATTCGCCGGACAGGAGCAGGTAGCGAGCGAAGCGTTCGCCGACGTGGCGCATCAGGTGCGGCATCACCATGGCGGCGACCAGGCCGCGGCGTACCTCGGGATAGCCGAATTTCGCGTCGGGCGCTGCGACGGCCAGATCGCACACCGTCACCAGCCCCGCGCCGCCCGCGACGGCGGCCCCCTGCACCGCGGCAATCGTTGGCTTCGGCAACGTGTAGATCAGATCGTACAGCTTGGCGAGCCGCAAGGCGTTTTCCCATATCGGCGTCTGGTCTTTGGGAACGTCAATCGATTGCTGCAATTCGGAAAGATCCATGCCCGCGCAGAACACCGGCCCAGCCGCCGCCAGGATCACACAGCGGGCCCCCTCCTCGCTTAGCGCTCGCGTGACTGCGGCGGCAAGCGCATCGATCAACCCCCGGCTCAGCGCGTTGCGCTTGTCGGCGCGATTAATGGTGATGACCGCGGCGGGCGACTTCACCTCATAGAGGACCAAACTTTCGCTCATGTCGGTTTCTCCTTGTCGCGCAGCATATCAGCGATATTGGCCGGCGCGTCGATGTCCATCGCCAGCAGCGTCAGCGCCAGTGTCTTGCCTTGCGTGTCGATCCGCAACGATCGGCTCGCCCCGCCCGCCAGAATGTCGTAGAGGACGAAGTTCAACGCCAGCACGTTCGCCGCCTCGTAGCGTACCACGCGTGACGGCGCCATCGGCGTGAAGTATTGCGCGACACGTTCGGCCGTGAGATGCGCGCGCAGCCAATCGTAACCCGCCTGCGTATAAGCGATGATCGCGATGTTGGCGTGATTGCCCTTGTCGCCTGATCGGCCATGCGCGATCGAGCCGAGGGTAACATGCAGCATCATGACAGCACCTCGACTTTCGCCTGGACGACGCCCTTGTCCACGAGCGCCGGCCAGTAGGCGAACACCTCGCGCACGGCCGGCCGGCCAGTCGTGTAGCCAGTCACGCCCGGCGGACCGGATGTCACCAGCGGGGCGAACTCTTTGGCGAACCGCTCGACCATATCCTTGCGCGCATCATGCACACTGACGCGCAGCACCACCTCGGCGAGTCTCGCCATGTGAACGGCCGGATAGACGCCGGGAGCGCACGCCCCCGCGCCGAGGCATTCGATGTTGCGGCGATCGAACGTGTGTCCGATCCGCTGCAGCAACGTTTCGCCCGCAAGCTGCGCCTTGGCGACCGCGTCCGGACCTGCAATCGTCAGAGTGCCACTGGCTGTGTAGCCGTCCCGATAGGCGATCGACGCCTTGTACGTGCTTGTCGCCGGCGTGCCGCGCGCTGCGCTTACCCGCAGCGTACGCGCGTCAACGGTTTGCAGCGCGATGCTGGTGAAGTCCGCGACGACATCGGGCGTCAGATAGCGGGCCGGATCGCCGACCTCGTAGAGCAGTTGTTCCGTCAAGGTCTCGCGACTAACGCCCGGCCCTGCGTCGGACGAGATCGTAAAGCTCCCGTCCTCGGCGACATCGACGAACGGATAGCCGATATCCAACCAGTCCTTGACTTCGCGCCAGTTGCACCACAAGCCGCCGCACACCTGGGCGCCGCATTCGATGAGATGCCCCGCGACGCTCGCGGCCGAAAGGCGATCCCAATCGTCCCACGCCCAGCCGAACTCATGCATCGCCGGCGCGACGGTCAGCGACGCATCGGCGACACGGCCGGTGATGACGATCTGGGCGCCTTGCGCGAGCGCGTCGGCGATCGGCTTCGCGCCGAGATACGCATTGGCGCTGACGACGCGCTGCCGAACCGTTTGCAGCGCTGCGCCGGTATCGAGATTGGTAAATGGATGCGCCGGCAACAGCGCATCGAGCCGGGGCAACAGATCGTCGCCCGACACCACCGCGATGCGCCGCGTCAGCCCCGCTTGGTGCAGGATTTCCTTGGCGCGGCGCGCGCATGCCGATGGGTTCATGCCGCCGGCGTTGGTGATGATCTTCAAGTTCGGCTGCTGCTGCAAGATCGGCGCGAGGCGCTGGAGCACATCTAGGAAATCATGTGCGTACCCGGTTTCCGGATCCCGCTGTCTTTGCAAGGCGAGGATCGACATCGTCAACTCGGCGAGATATTCGAGCGTCACATAGTCGAGCTGGCCGCGCTGCGCCAGGCGAATCGGCGCGTCCACGCTGTCGCCCCAAAAGCCGCAGCCATTGCCGATGCGGATGGTTTTCATGATGAAACATGAACGACCGCTTGCGGCTTAGCGCTCGCGTGGTGCCCTGCGAACGCTACGCCGTAAGCGGCGGAGGAATTAGGCCAGCGCCCGTGTCAAATCGTCGCGCAAATCATCCACGTCCTCGATGCCGACGCTCAGCCGCACCAGGCCGTCGTCGATGCCGCGGGCCAGGCGAATATCAACTGGGATGCTGGCGTGCGTCATGGTCGCGGGGTGGCAGACGAGCGACTCGACGCCGCCGAGGCTTTCGGCCAGGCTGAAAAGCTTGGTGCGCGTCATGAACTGGAGCGCGGCTTCTTTACCCCCCTTGATGCTGATGCTGATCATGCCGCCGAAGTCGCGCATTTGTTTCTTCGCCAGCTCGTGGCCCGGATGGCTCGGCAAACCCGGGAAGTAGACGCGGCTGATCCCCGGGTGCTTGGCGAGCCAATCGGCGAGCTGCCGGGCGTTGGCGCAGTGGCGGTCCATGCGCACCGCCAGCGTCTTGATGCCGCGCAAGACGAGCCAGGAGTCAAAGGGCCCCGGCACGCCGCCGGCAGCGTTTTGATAGAACGCGATCGGCGCCAGCAAATCCTTGCGGCCAATCACGGCGCCGCCGACGACATCGGAATGTCCGCCGAGGTATTTCGTGGTGCTATGGACGACGAGATCGGCGCCGAGCTTGATCGGCTGTTGCAGGTACGGCGACGCGAACGTGTTATCGACGGCGTATACTGCGCCCGCCTTGTGCGCCAGCTCGCCGATCGCGGCGATATCGACGATCTGCAAGAGCGGATTGGTCGGCGTCTCGATCCAGACCATCTTCGTTTTGGGTGTGATGATCTTGCGAAAGCCATCGGGGCTCGGATCGTCGGTATAGCGCGACACGAGGCCCCACGGCTTGAAGACCTTGTCAAGGATGCGAAACGTGCCGCCATAAAGATCGGCTGCGGCCGCGACTTCATCGCCCGGCTTGAGCTGTGCCAGCACCGCATTCGTCGCGGCCAATCCCGACGCGAACGCCAACCCGCGTTCGCCGGCCTCGAGGGCGGCCAGGCACGTTTCCAGGGCGGCGCGGGTTGGATTGCCGGTGCGCGAATACTCGTAGCCCTTGTGCTGGCCGGGCGCCGCCTGGGTGTAGGTCGAGGTTGCGTAGATCGGCACCACCGTCGCGCCGGTAGTGGGATCGGCGTCCTGGCCGGCGTGGATGGCCTTGGTGGAGAAACCTTGGTCCATCGAATCACTCCTTTCGAAAGCCCTTCCTCGTTCAGCGCTCGCAGAAGAATGCCAGCGACTGGTCGTTTCACGCGAGCGCTGAACGGGGAAGGATCATTTCTTTTGCTGCCGCATCTGGTTCCAGTAATGCACCAGGTCGATGCGCGTCACGATGTCGATCACGTTCCCGTCCTGCGTCGCCAGCACGCCCGTGTTTCCTGCCAGCAGCAAGCGATACGCCTCGTCGAGATGTACGGTCGTCTCCAGTTGCGGCAACGGGCGGGCCATCACTTCGCCTACCTTGATGTCGTCGGGGTTGCTGTGATCGTGCAGGATGCGCGCCAACGTGACTTCCTGGATGCTGCCGACCGACTTGCCGTCGTCGAGCACCGGAAGCTGCGAGAAGCTCGACGATTGCAGCAGCTTGATGACCTCGGAGAGCGTCTGCTTGGGCGAGATCGTCACCAGCTGGCGGGAACCGCGATACTTCAGGAGGTCGCCGATCGAGTGCGGCACATCGGTGGCCTGGGTCAGCTTGTTGTCGGCAAGCCAATCGTCGTCGAAGAATTTGCTGAGATAGTTGCGCCCCGTGTCGGCACAAAGAGCGACGACGAGATGATCCGCGGTCAGTCGGCGCGCGTAGCGCAAGGCCGCGGCAACAGCGGTGCCGCTGGAGCCGCCGACCAGCATACCTTCGCGGCGGGCCAGGGCGCGGGCGATGTGAAACGATTCGGCATCGCCGACGCGGACCCATTCATCGACCAGTTGGCTGTTCAGTGTCTTCGGCACAAAATCCTCGCCGATGCCTTCGACTTTCCAGGGCTTGGGGGTGTCGCCGGAAAGGATGGAGCCTTCGGGATCGGCGCCGATGATCTTGATGTCGGCGTTCTGTTCCTTCAGATAGCGGGCGACGCCGGAGAGGGTGCCGCCGGTGCCGGCGCCAGCGACGAAGGCGGTGACCTTGCCTTCGGTCTGCTCCCAGATTTCATGGCCGGTGGTGCGGTAGTGGACTTCAGGATTCGCCAGGTTGGCGAACTGGTTCGGCCGCCAGGCGCCGGGGATCTCGCGCGTGAGCCGATCGGCGACGCCGTTGTAGCTATCGGGCGAGTCGGCGGGGACGTTGGTGGCGGTGATGACGACTTCGGCGCCGTAGGCCTTGAGCAGGCGGACCTTCTCGCCGCTCATTTTGTCGGGCAGGACGAAGATGCAGCGATAGCCTTTGACGGCGGCGATCATGGCCAGGCCGACGCCGGTGTTGCCCGCGGTGGCTTCGATGATGGTGCCGCCGGGCCGCAGCCAGCCGCGCCGCTCAGCGTCGGCGATCATCGACTGGGCGACGCGATCCTTGACGCTGCCGCCGGGGTTCATCGCCTCGTTCTTGACGTAGACCGCCGCCTTGAGCCCCTCGGCCACGCGCCGCAGCCGGACCAGCGGCGTCTTGCCGATGGCTTGAAGGATGGATTCCTGCATGGCGTGATCCTTTCGCGGTGGAGGATGGGTGCAAGGGTATTGTGGCGAAAAGTGGCACTGCGAGGCAAGGGAGACTTTCGTTTTACCGCCTAGCGCTCGCACGGCGCCATGCGAGCGCTAGGCCGCAAGCGGTGAAACTTTTTATGCGTTTTGTGGAAGTTCACTCTTTGCCTTGTCAGTGGTTACGATAAGACATACTTGTCGTCACGGATGAGGTCTCCACCTGGCACGGTTCGGAATCACGGAACTTATGGCGCTCGCGCTGCAAACGACGGTGCTCTTGAAAGCCGCTCGGCAACTTCTCGACGAGTTGGCGGCCGACGCCGTCTTGCTTTTGACCGAGACCGATCTCGACTGGGCCGAGGTGCTCGAAATTTTGCCGGCGAAGAAGCTGCTCGTGTCGGCGAAGGATGAGGCATTGCACAAGGAGCTGCAAGCCAACCCGGGGCTGCGTGTGCTCGACATCGATCCGGGTCCAACGCCGACGCAGGAGCAGATGAGCGTCGCGTTACTCGAAGCGGTTGCCACCGACAAGCTCAAGGCGGGGGCCAACGTCATTGCCATCTACAACGGCATCGGCGTGGCCGACGGCACGCCGGAAGAAGTCGATAGCCTCAGCGTCATCCACCTCGGCGAACACCTCGAACGCCTCACCGCCGCCGACCTGCGCAAGCTCGATACCCATGTGCCGCTGGAGACGCTGCGGGCTGTCGTCGAGCTGGCGACCGAGATCGGCCAGGAAGGGCGCGAAGGTAAGCCGGTCGGCACCATGTTCGTCGTCGGCGACACCGACAAGGTGCTGACCATGTCGCGCTCGCTCAACTTCAACCCGTTTCGCGGCTATAGCCGCAAGGAACGGGACATCCGCGACAAGAAGGTGCGCGAGCAGATCAAGGACATGGCCCAGCTCGAAGGGGCGATCATCGTGCGCCGCGATGGCGTGGCCGAGGCGGCGTGCATGTATATCGACGCGCCGGCGCCGAAGGAAATGGTCACGGTCAGCAAGGGCTGGGGCACGCGCCACCTCTCCGCCGCCGCCATCACTAAGCAGACCAAGGCGGTCGCCATCGTCGTCAGCCAATCGTCGGGGCGAGTCGTCATCTTCCAGAACGGCATGGTGATGCTGCAAATCGAGCCGTTCGCCCGGCCCATGATCTTCCAGCGCTTCCGCATGGACCATTCGGCCGACGGCGCCGATCCGGCGGCGGGCACATGACAGGAAAATCCACGAAGGGCACGAAGATCACGAAGAGTGGAGGCATTAATCTTCCGTCACTCTTCGTGATCTTCATGCCCTTCGTGGATGAAGTGCTCGGGCGTTACCACCGCATCAACGCCGTCCCCCACGCCAAGCCCGCGCCGAAGCCGCTCAGCACCACGAGGTCGTTCGGTTTGATGCGCTCCTCTTGCATGGCCTCATCGAGGACCAGCGGGATCGAACCGGCCGAGGTGTTGCCGTACTTCTCGAGATTGTTGAACACCTTGCTGCGCGGAATCTTCAAAACGTCAATGGCGGCATTGACGATGCGGATATTGGCCTGGTGCGGCAAGTAGAGATTGACCATGTCGGTGGTCATGCCGCTGTGCTTCAACACATCCTGAATGGTATCGCACATGATGGCGACGGCCCAGCGGAAGACGGCCCGGCCGTCCATATACATGTAGTGCAGCCCCTTTTCGATCAATTCCGGCGAAGGCGGCATACGGCTGCCGCAGGCCGGTCGGCTGAGGAGATCGCCGCCAGAGCCGTCGGCGCCGAGGCTGTAGCTGAGGATGCCTTGATCGGGCCGGCCGCGCGTCAGGAGGACGGCGCCGGCGCCGTCGCCGAAAAGCGGGTAGGTCTTGATGTCATCGGGATTGACGACGCGCGAGTTGGCGTCGCCGCCGATGATGAGAGCCAGATCGCTGGCGCCGGACGCGACGTACGCCGCCCCGGTAATGAGGGCGTACATGAAGCCGGCGCACGCGGCTTGCAGGTCCATCGCCGGGCAGTTGAGCTTGAGCTGATCCTGCACGAGGCACGCGGTCGAGGGGAACGACATGTCGGGCGTGAAGGTGGCGAGCAGGCACAGATCGATGTCGCTCGGCTTGACGCCGGCGCTGTCGATACAGCGTTTGGCGGCTTCACAGCAGAGATCACTGGTGGCTTGATGGGGCAGGGCGTGACGACGTTCGAGGATGCCGGTGCGCTTGACGATCCAGTCGGAGTCGAAGCCGAGCTTCTGGTGTAGATGCTCGTTCGTCACGACGGCGTCGGGAACATAGCTGCCCGTCGCCAGGATGCGCACGCCCGTCAACTTTCGGCAGCGTGGTCGCGGCGATGGGGGACGTTCTTCGTTCATGGTGTGCAGACCGATATCGGCGACGCCCTGTGGAAAGGCATCGCAAGCGCATGAAAAAGTCAGTATAGGGCGATGTGGTGAATTCGGCTACCTGTTTGCCGCTTGCGGCCTAGCGTTCGCCTAGCGTTTCGCGAGCGCCAGGTCGTAGTCGTCTACTCCACGACCGCATCCAGGTACTGCACCATCGCGCACAGCGCGTGCTGCGTATAGTCGATCCGGATGTTGCCGTCCTGGTGCGAGGCGTGGAACGCACCGAGGACCGACGGGCGGAACGGGTCGACGAAGTGCTGCGTCTTGGCGGCGGTGTATTGCAGCGACATCACGAAGTGAAGGTTGCGGACCAGCGCTTGCTCATAGGTCTTGAGCCGGGCCAGATCGCCCGCGTGCTTGGCGACCCGGCATGCCTCGGCCAGGCTCTCGGCCGGCAATGCCGAGCGGACGTCGGGTACCACTTGTTCGGGTTTCCCGTCGCGCAGGCGTTGAAAGCCTCCCGCCCAGTGCTTGCGGGCGGAATCGAAGTCGTCGCGGTATTGCAGGCTGATCAGCCAATCGTTCATCGCGAAAACGGCGTCCCTGAAGGTGCCGTCTTTGGTAAGCAGGTACGCTTCCGCGTAGGCCGGCGTGTGGCTGCACACGGTCGCGATATTCTTGTTCTGCTGCCATTGCGCAAAATAATAGCCACGCGCTTTGCAAACCATGTCGAGCTTCCACTCGGCCGGGCGCTGCTTGTGGCTGCGGATGAGGCCTTGCAGGGCCCAGCCGGCATGTTCGGCGTCCACTTCATCGGCGCCGCTCTTGAGCAACGTCGAACCGGAAGAAACGAAGAGCGAGCCGTCGGGCCGTTGCTGCTGACGCAAATAGCTGCAAAGCTGGTCGGCCTTGACCAGCAGATCGGGACATTTCTCCGGACAATCGAGTTCGTGAATCGCCGACACGAGCAAGCCGTGGCTCGACAGGCGATTGACGGCAAACGGCGGCGCGGCGATGTGGCGGATCGACTTGGCCTGGTCATCGGGATCGAGCATCGTTTCCATGAGCAACGCCAGAAGGGCTGCCCGCGCTCGGGCGGTGCTGCCTTCATCCTGATAGTAACGTGCCGATCGCGCCAGCGCAAAGGCGGCGCCGGCCTGGCTGCCGAAGTTGTCGCCGTCGAGTTGCACGCGCAGCGCCGGTTGAAAGCCATAGACGAAGCGCCCGTCGGGCCGATTGGCGCGCTTGAGCCATTCCATCGCTCGCTGGGCGCTATAGAAGATCGGCTGCGCGGTCTCCGGCAACTTGCCTGCTTCGCGCAGCCTGGCGGGGGCGAGGTGCGCGGCCTGCTTGATCGGCGCGTCAGGCGGCGTCTGCGCCTCGGACCGCAACAGCAGCATC
>JACXTT010014229.1_pt1 | contig 10429 bp, 14 predicted proteins | sample 9270951 | NCBI WGS metagenome assembly JACXTT01 (sample SAMN15532306, study PRJNA645909) | rock metagenome | isolation source: weathered quartz diorite | place: Puerto Rico | collected 2017-06-21
CTGCGTCCGCAAAACTGATCTGTCGCTTCATCACCGGACCATGACTCATGGGATGCCATGACAACGCACTTACTCAATGCTGCGATGACTCGCGCACTGATTTAATCAGCGTTTCCCTAAATATGAAATGGTCCAACGACCAGGTTCCGGCTCCTCGGCACAGCAAGACGAGCAGCATTGCGGCCCACTGAATGTGGGTCGGCCAAGCCTGTGGGTACACGAAAATCTCAATGACGGCAGTCATTCCAAGTAGGGTCAGTGCCACTGCGCGTGTCGCCAAGCCCGCCATCAATAGAACGGGAGCAGTTAGTTCGATTGATACCGCGATATAAGCTGCAAGCTCTGGGGCGAGCAACGGCACTCTGTACTCTTCCCTAAATAGTTCAAGTGCTGCATTCCAATCGGCCAGCTTGGTCATCGCGGAGTTCCAGAAGACCGTAGCAAGTGCGAGGCGCAGGGGGATTGCAAGAATGGTATAGCGGACGCGCTCCAGCCATGTGATGGCACTCAGCGCTCGTTCGGCTAGCCGCGAGCTGTCGGCGGCGGATTGAAAAGCCTGCTTCATTTTGGTGGATTCCTCTTTGCGGTAGATTTCATCGCTGTCCGGATAAGCTGATACCCGTAAAGCAACCGAATGCAAGAAGTGAAGCGAGCCAACCGGGCGCGTCGGCATCTGGCGCGTTTGCAAGCGCTTCATGTAGTGGGCGCCCTGCGAGCAATGCCGCAGTGAAAGAAAGTTGCCACTCGGAAATCCGAGTGACAATCACTCCGGAAGCACTGCGACTGACATATAAGGAAACCGGGCCGTCGGCCAGTTCGACAGCTTCCAATGCACCATCGTCCCCCGTCAGTACCGCACGCCAAATGGCGTCTACGGGATAAGCGGATTGAACTAGTCGAACTGCGGGGTTAGACGAAAACCTTATCTCTTGAATTTCAGATTTGCTCCGCTGGCGCAAGCCTTCGATGTCAATGGTCTTTGTATCCGGGGCATGCAGCACCTCGTTCACCGCCCATTCGAGCCGGCCTGTGTCTGGCAGATAGGAAAGCGTCGCTAGCTCTGGGGTCTGTTCCAGGAAGTCCGGGAAAGCCGCGCCATAGGCATCAAGCTGCGCGCTCGTTGGGAAATGCTGCTCGATGAACAGCCTGGCAGCGCCTTCAAAGCATTCCGGTCCAACCAAAGCCTGCACAGCTGGAAAGGAGAGTTTCAACACGGTCAGCAGCGTACTCCTCGCAGTGTTTCGGTATATGGCTGACCTGGCATCGGGGTCCAACCCGTTCGGAACGATGTACTCAGATGCACCATCATTGGCAAGACCAAGCATGTCCCGCATGACCGCATACTGGAGTTCAAGCAGCGTTGGGGCAACGGGCTTCATATCGCACCTTCTCCAGCGCTGCGTCGGCAATGGCCGCCTCCTCCATCAGCACGTCAAGCTGCGGAACATTGGTGTCCCATTCAATTAGAGTTGGGATTGGGCCGAAGCGCTTCAGCGCCTCCTCAAACAGTTCCCACACCGGCATTGCTACTCGCGAACCGTGGTCGTCAATGCGTAGGAGCTGTCCATGGTCTAGCTGGCGCACGCTGTGCCCGGCCAGATGCACTTCGGTAATCGACGTCGAAGGCAACGCATCCAGGTAGGCCAGGGCATTCCAGCCGTGATTGTGGGCGCTGACGTAGATATTGTTGACGTCGCATAGGAGGCCGCAGCCTGTCCGACGTGCGACCTCCGCGAGGAACTCCCATTCTGGGATGATTGAGTGATGGAAGCGCAGATAGGTCGACGGGTTTTCTAACGAAATACGCTGTCGCAAGTAGGTTTGAACTTCGTCGACATGGTGGCATACGACTTTGAGCGCCTCCTCAGTCATTGGCAGAGGAAGCAAATCGGCGACGTAGATACCACCGCTGATGCTCCAGGACAGGTGTTCGGAAATCAACCCGGGTTGCACGCGCTCGACGACGGCACGAACACGCTCCAAATGCCTGACATCTATGCCGTCGGCGCTGCCCATAGATAGACCGACCCCATGGAGTGAGATTGGATAATCTCGCCGAATGGCATCCAGATAGCCCGGTGCGCTACCCCCACCCATGTAATTCTCGGTATGCACCTCGAACCATGGGACTGTCGGATGCTCGTCGAGCACTGTTTGATGGTGTAGGAAGCGCAGCCCGACCCCGGTACACGCGGGAATCGGGCCTGTGTGCGGCGATGAAGGGACACGCATGAGCTTCCCCGTGGCTCAAGCAGGCTTCAGCTTTCCACCCTGGATTTTGCTGCAGTCCCCAGCGGGAAGCAGAACAAATGATTTGGCATCTCGAGCTTGCGTTGACTGGCCTGCGCAAGAGTGGGCACCTTCTGCACAGTCGTTCTTTGCCACGGCGTTTATCCCGTAGCACTTCTCGAGCTTGTTCTTTTCCATCCGCGCCATGTTGTCTTTTACTATTTGCGGCATACCACTCATGTCCTTCATAGCCTGGGCTGGAGCCGGGACGGCCTGCATGGCAAGGGCGAGGCCGATTGCCGACGATAGTGTCGAGGCGGCCAAAACGTGTTTGTTCATCTTGCGTCCTCCTGGTGATTACGGCCCGGCATTCCGTCCGTGCTTCTAGGTTCGGCGGAAGGCCGCAAAAGGTTACAACCCCGACAAACAATTTTCTGGCGACGAACCTGCCAGCCTGGTGCAAAATTTCGACATGCTCAGGCATCCACATGTATCGAACCCTGCACCGGACCCTGCGACTGGCAATCAGGAGCCCGCTGGGGAGGTTCGCGCCGATGGCAAACTGGATTGGTCTGTCGCGATGGCCAAAGCGCAAGGCGGCGACCAGGATGCCTATCGTCAACTGCTCGAAGGCATCACCCCCTACGTTCGGGCTCTTGTGGCGAACCACACCCGGAATCGTGACGACATGGAGGACACGGTTCAGGATGTGTTGTTAACAATACATTCCGTGCGCAATACGTACGACCCGTCCAAGCCGTTCGGGCCATGGCTGGTCGCTATCACCAAACGGCGTATTGTCGATGGGCTGCGCCGGCGTGGACGAGTTGGCTTACGTGAGATGCCGCTTGAACCGGAACAGGAAACCTTTGTTGTTACCGGAGCGAACTTACAAGAAGAAGCGGCGGACGCCCGCGTATTGCGCGCGGCCATTGAACAACTGTCGGTCGGACAGCGCGACGCCGTGAGGATGCTGAAGCTCGAAGAAATGTCCCTGCAGGAAGCGGCGATGGCCAGTGGAATGTCGGTGGTGGCGTTGAAAGTGGCCACCCACCGGGCCATGAAGCGGCTGCGAGAACTGCTAGGGCCGCGAGGTAGCAAGCCATGATGCGCACCCCAGACCTGATTGACTTACTGGTAGCAGACGCTACGCCGGTCCGGCGTCTGCATGAGCCAGTTGCAAGAGCCGCATTCTGGATGCTGTTCGCCGGGATGGTCGTGCTCTGTGTCGGTATCGCGCACGGTATGCGACCCGACCTGGCGCTCAGGTTGCGTCAACCCTTATTTGTCATTCCCATTGCTGCAGCGATGATGACGGGCGTTCTGGCCGCAGCTGGTGCGTTTATTGCCAGTGTTCCGGGAAGGTCGCGCCAGTGGCTTCTATTGCCGGTACCGGCACTGTTCGTTTGGATGGCCACAATTGGCTATGGTTGCCTGACGGATTGGGTCGTCATTGGGCCGGACGGGGTGTCTATCGGCGAGACAGCCAAATGCTTTGCTACGCTGGCATTGGTTGGCACACCGTTGTCCCTTGTGATGCTCATCATGCTTCGCCACGTAGCTCGGCTATCGCCGGCTCCCGTTACGATGGTGGGGAGTTTGGCGGTCGCCGCGATGACGGCCGTGGCATTGTCAATCCTTCATCCACTCGACGCCACAGCGATGATATTGCTGTGGAATTTCGGTGTAGCGGTGCTGTTCCTATGGTTGAGCGGCCGATACGGAAAGCGGCTTCTTGGATGGCTGACGCAGCGTTGATGGGAGAACGCTGCGCGACGCCAAGGGTATTCCGGGGCCGAGTTCTTGGAGATAGCCAGCCACGACAGCATAGGCAAAGTGGCTATGCGCGACGAAAAGTATGGGACGTTTGCTAGTTTTAACCGCTTCTGTAAGCCGAAGCGACCATTTGGAATAGACGGGCTCGACCCAGTTGTCCTGTTCGACTCGGCGCAGATTGGGGAACGCAGCTTCCCAGTGCGTTTGCCAATGTTCAGGTCCGGAATTATGGGAGCCAGGTAGGACCAGAATGTCGAAGTGCTTGATATCCAGCATTGCCATTCTCCAGCGGGTCTAGACACCCGAGCTTCATGTGTGGAGGTGCATGCACGACTTTGCGGCGATGAGACCTCCACATCGAGCATAGAGAAGAAATATGGCCGTACTGCGCTCCGGTCGCAGGTTAGTGGTGCGGCATCGGGTGACGACCAATACAGACGTTTCCGGTTTGAGCCCCAGGACAAGGCGAAACAAATTACTTGGCACATGTGTAGTTCAGCCCTGCGCGACTCAATGGTTGTTCAAATTCCCCCTCATTAGTGGGCCCTTTCCTTGATTGCCGCTCCCGAGGCGGCGGGCTATGATGGTCCTCAAATATTGCGCTACACATGCACCCGGTCAAGGCATCTTTGGCTCTTGGCAGGATGCGGAGGTGGCGTTCGGTTCGGGTATCGGGGGTCAAATGGACAACGAGGGCTACAAGCCTTGGCGGCACCGCTGGTTGCGCTTGCACTCGCGGTCGCTGCTAGCTAACGCGCTGCCGCTGGAAGAGGCTGAGCTGGGGGCGTATTTAACAGAAATGCTCACCGTCTACCGCAACTATGGCGACTTCACTGAGAATGAGATTGACTTCATGTTTCGGCGAGTTTGCAGGGGCATCCAACGGCTGCCGGTGGCGTCTCACGGTGGGCCAGATTCCGCACGCCGAGCGCGTAAACGAATCCGGGCACTCGGCCAGCGCTTGTCGATAGAAGCAGCATGCTTCAAGGGACGTGCGCCGTAGCAATCGAGCGGCTAAGCCACGAACTCTATTTTTTTTTTTGGGGGAAGCCCCGTCGCCATCCTCGTAAAAAAACTGGCTAACAGAGCTGCGTGCAAGGAAGCTGCCACCACTTTAATGCGAGCCCAAAAAAGTCGTTTGGTCACTCCCAGATGAGCGTCGTTTCCTTTAGTAGATATCCTGCCAAGATGTAATCACCGTGCTGAATGGCCCGTGCCTCGAGCTCGCTAAGGCACGACTCTGGTAGCTCTGTTAAGTCGAACATGCAGTAAAGGTGTCGCTGCCGAAATGTACTCTTCGTGGCTCTCAAGCCGTGAATTAACGCCTCTGGCGAGCGCACGGCAATATGCTCGATGGTCCGGAGCTGCACTGCGACGCCAAACTCGTTGCCTAGTCTTCCAAGCTCAAGGGCATCTTGCCAGGCTGTTTCATAGTCCAGGTCTACCGTATCCCCTCTATGCAAGTTGATGTGTTCAATTGCTGTGGCGCGATTGTGAGCGACGAAGACTGTCATGGTAAACCTCTCAGCGATGTCTCGGTACGAATAGGTCGAGAGTGAAACCGGGCCCCGCAACGAATGGTCACCTATGTGGGACGGACTGGGCCTCGCCTTTGCTACTGACATGCATGCCAATGTCCGAATCACCTGGCCTGCCTACCTCGGAACAGGTTTGCATCTAACTAAGTTCGCAGCGCATACACCAGGCCATTGCTGGCACGGAGCTATGAACGTCCGCCAAGGCTTGCACCTCGGTAGGGGCCGCTTCGACTGGAACATGGGAGAAGCCCCAGCGAGCGAAGTAGGCAGGAGCGGCTGCGGAGAGAAGGAAAGCGTGCCGCGCTTCCGTGCCGCGAGCGCGTACCAAAAGCAATTCGACCAAACGGCTGGCAATGCCTCTATCCCGATAGATAGGCTCTACTGCCACCGAGCGAATGATGATTGATTTACTGAGGCGTATTGCAGCCGCGCAGCCGACCAGAATGCCGTCGCAAAGCGCGACGTGGAAGCTATCAATGATTTGTGCCAAGTCACTTGTGGCAAGGCCGCACGCATCCAGCAAGGAAGCAATCTCAGACAAATCGGACTGAGTGGCCGAACGAAGTTGAGCGTGGTTTGACATGATGGGGTCTCCGGACAGTGCCTAGCGTGGCTCGAGCAAGCCCGCCGCACCTTTCTAACCATGCTCACCATTGCGACGCGACGAACTCCGTCACGCAATCATTGCGCTGTCAGCTTTACAGTCTGGAGGGTAGCGTGACAACGCTGCGTTTGTCTTCCCAATATGTCTTGGGGGTCACTAAACCCAGTGCGGGCAATGTGCAGGCTTGGGGCCCCACCGTAACACATCCCGTGGCGAGCAGCTAAGAAGAACCTTCCGGGTGCGAGGACAAGCACCCGCCGGACCTCGCGTCAGAGAGGAAAGAAGCGGCCTGTACGTGGAGTGAGTTCTGATGCTCCCTCGAGCACGTAGCTGGGCGCAGTGTCGAAAATCCGCTGAGTTGCTGAGAGCGCCGTCAAGCCTGGACGAGAAATTTTATTTCTGGCGCCGCATGCCAGCTGCCGCAGCGAGGGGGACCTGCGGGGCAGGAGGCACTTCCGCGCCCTCGGTTGAGCCCACCTGCACGAACGGCTTCACACAAGAGGACGCCTCGCGGTTCGCGGCAAGGTCTGGCTCGGGGCGCGAATTGGAGCGGTGCAAAATCTAGTTTTCGCGAAAAGCGAAAAACTGGAGGCCCAGCGGGGCTGCTGCGTTGAAGCGATAATCTCCCGAAACTGAGTCCTCTTCCATGCAAACACGCCTGAACGCCGCCTTCACGGCTCTCCTCGCCGCAGCGCTCTTCGGTGCGACGACGCCACTCGCGAAAATGCTGCTCGGCTCGTTGTCACCGTTCATGGTGGCGGGCCTGTTCTATCTGGGAAGCGGCGTGGGTCTTGCCGGGGTCATGGCCATCCGGCGCATGAGGCAAAGTCCAGGCGAGCAGCACCATGAGCGTCGCATTCAACTGGCGGAGGTTCCTTGGCTCGCTGGCGCTATCGTGGCCGGCGGTATCGCGGGGCCAGCCTTTCTGATGCTGGGCCTTAGCACTACACCGGCAGCTACCAGTTCGCTGCTGTTGAATCTGGAGGGGGTCTTCACGGCGGTAATTGCATGGGTCGTGTTCCGGGAGAACGTCGACCTGCAGGTGTTCCTCGGGATGGTCGCCATCGTTGCCGGTGGAGTCTTGCTGTCCTGGCATCCAGGTACTACCAGTGTTCCCGTCGGCGCATTGCTTGTGGCAGCGGCATGCGCCTGCTGGGCTATCGATAACAATTTGACCCGCAAGGTATCGACCAACGACGCAGTCGTCATCGCGTGTCTGAAGGGACTGGTGGCCGGCATGGTGAATCTGAGCATCGCGCTTTCACTTGGCGCTCACCTCCCTGGGGTTGCCATGACGGTAGCGGCCATGCTGACGGGCTTTGCGGGCTATGGCGTCAGCCTGGTCCTCTTCGTCATTGCACTGCGGAATCTCGGCACAGCCCGGACGGGCGCATATTTTTCCGTGGCGCCGCTGATTGGTGTCGCGCTGTCGCTCTTGCTGTGGCCAGAGATGCCGCCGACCCTGTTCTGGGTGGCCGCAGCGTTGATGGCCCTGGGTGTCTGGCTGCATCTTCGCGAGCGCCACGAGCACTTCCATACGCATGACGCGTTGGAGCATAACCACCGTCACCGGCACGACGAGCATCACCAGCACGTTCACGATTTCGATTGGGACGGGCGGGAACCGCACACCCATCTCCACCGGCACGAGCCTATTACGCACTTACACGCCCATTTCCCGGACATCCACCACCGGCATCGCCACCAAAAACCGCGATAGGGCGACACCGTAGCGATTGATGAACTCCGGCGACGCAGTGCAGGCGCATCTTTAGTGCTGCTTAAGTAGCTTCGCTTTTGATGATGTCCAATGGTGTGATGCCGCCTTGGACGGCTCACGCATATCGCCAATCGGGGGTCGACGCCGAACAGCGGCTTCGATTGTGATGCCAGGCCCGCTTCAATTCCGCTTTTCCTCGAGGCTGGAGATGCTGCCACCCACCCGTCCAAATGGTCCTGCACGTCCAAGCAAATTAATCTTGTAGCAGATATAACGATGTTGTAGTTTACGTGACATGAAGACATCTACTGATTGGCTGCTCTTGGTGCTCACGCTTCCGACCGACAACGCCACAGCGCGGATGCGCTACTGGCGCGCGCTCAAGGCCAAAGGCTGTGCAACGCTGCGCGATGGCGTTTACCTGCTACCGGCGAGCGAGGAGGCGGAGGCAGACCTGCTGGAACTTGGCCAAGGCATAGGCGAGGCCGGCGGCACCGTCCATCTCATGCGGACGCCGAGCCGTGACCAAAGCCAGGAAGCAGAGTTTCGGTCAATGTTCGACAGAAGCGACGATTTCGAAGCATTCGTTCGGTCACTGGGCGAGTCGCGCAAAGCCCTCTCGAGCCTCTCGTCAGTGGAAATCACACGGCTATTGCGGCGCGTTAGGAAGGACTTTGAGGCAATTTCAAGCGTCGACTTCTTCCCGAAAGAGGCGACGACAAGAGCGGAAGCCGCATGGCAGGACTTCATTGCGCTCGCGGAAACCGTTCTGTCGCCGGGCGAGCCGCACCAGGCACAGGGAAAGATTCGGCTGCTGAACTGCGAGGAGTACCGGGGCCGGACATGGGCGACACGCCAACGGCTTTGGGTGGACCGGGTTGCCAGTGCATGGCTCATTCGCCGGTTCATTGATGGTCAGGCGCGATTCCTCTGGCTCACGTCACCAGCGGATTGTCCATCTGACGCGGTGGGTTTCGATTTCGACGGCGCAGCGTTTTCACACGTCGACGACCGTGTCACTTATGAAGTGCTTGCAGCCAGCTTTGGACTCGAAGCCAAGCCGGGAATGCTGGGCCTCGGCGCAATGGTTCACACGCTCGACATCGGCGGCCCTACCGTTCCCGAGGCCGCCGGGTTCGAAGCCGTCATGACTGGCGCAAAACGACGTGGCCTAAGCGACGACGCCCTGCTGGCCGAAATGAGCCCTGTGCTCGATTCACTGCTCGAGCATTTCGCGGCAGCCGAGAAGGATGCCATCAGGAAGCGCCAATGAACACGATGACCCAAACTGCACCGACTTATACGCTGGGCCAACTTGTCTTTTATATGTTGCGCCTGGGTACGTTTGGCTTTGGCGGCCCGGTCGCCCTGGCAGGGTATATGCGGCGCGACCTCGTTGAGCGCCTCGGTTGGATTACCGAGGCAGATTACAAAGAGGGGCTAACGCTTGCGCAGTTGGCCCCGGGCCCTATGGCCGCGCAATTGGCCATCTATCTCGGCTTTGTGCATTTCCGCGTGCTCGGGGCAACGCTCGTAGGACTTGCATTCGTCATACCGTCCTTCCTGATGGTCCTGGCACTCGGCTGGGCATACGCCCACTTCGGCGGACTCTCATGGATGCAGGCGACATTTTATGGCGTTGGCGCAGCGGTCGTCGGCATCATCGCTATGAGTGCCTACAAACTGACCACCAAGACCGTTGGGTCGGACAAACTATTGTGGGCCATCTACCTGACGCTGGCAGCAATCACGTTCATCACAGAGTCTGAGATTGCATGGCTCTTCATTGCAGCAGGAATTATCGGCTGGCTGCGTCGGGCTCCGCCCAAGTGGCTGCAGAAGGGCTCTGTCAACGGATTCGCGGTCGGGCTCCTCCCTGCTATGAGCGGAATGCTGAGTGGCCTCGACATACCGTTGCTTGGACAGATTGCGTTGTTCTTCACTAAGGCCGGGGCGTTTGTGTTTGGCTCCGGACTGGCGATTGTGCCGTTCCTCTATGGCGGCGTTGTCACCGAACACCACTGGCTGAACGACCGCCAGTTCGTCGATGCAGTTGCAGTTGCGATGATTACTCCCGGCCCGGTGGTTATTACCGTAGGGTTCATTGGTTACCTGGTCGCAGGCTTCGCGGGCGCCTGCGTCGCCGCCCTCGGCACCTTCCTGCCGTGCTATTTGTTCACAGTTCTCCCTGCGCCGTACTTCAAAAAATACGGCCACCTGCCTGCCGTGAAAGCGTTTGTCGATGGCATTACGGCGGCCGCTATTGGGGCGATTTCGGGCTCGGTGCTGGTTATCGCGAAACGCTCAGTCATCGATGTGCCGACGGCAGCTGTGGCCCTGGCTACGGTCCTGTTGCTCTGGCGTTTCAAGAAGCTCCAGGAGCCTGTGATTGTTGTCGCGGCCGCTCTCTTTGGTCTTATCGTGTTCCCGCTTCTACACGCGCACTAGGGAAACGCTGATTAAATCAGTGCGCGGGTCATCGCGGCGTTGAGGAAGTGCGTTGTCATGGGCGAGTCCATGATTCAGGTCCGGTGATGAAGCGACAGATCAGCTTTGCGGAAG
>JACXTT010014230.1_pt1 | contig 10429 bp, 10 predicted proteins | sample 9270951 | NCBI WGS metagenome assembly JACXTT01 (sample SAMN15532306, study PRJNA645909) | rock metagenome | isolation source: weathered quartz diorite | place: Puerto Rico | collected 2017-06-21
TCTGGGGCGTCCCGCCCCCGGGGCAGTCCTTGCACAAATGGCTGGCGGAACCCGGACACATCGTGCCGTTACGACCCTCCGACGAATCGTACCTGGCGATCCAGCCGCCCGAGGTGCTGACGCTCATCGAGAAGGACGATCCGTCCTGGGAGCGAATGGTCCCGCCCAGGGTCGCGGAGATCATCAAGGCCAACAGGCTGTTTCGCCGGCGACCGTGAAGGATCCACGACGTGGAGGTGCCGGACGGAGGCATCCGGCATCAGCAGTCGATGCTCGAAATCGACGTCTTCCCCCGTCTGCGCCGCCCGGTCGATCGTCTCCTGCATCCGGTCTCGGTCCTCCGGGTGAACGCGCTGGAGGACACGTTCGACGGTCGGTACGGTCGCGCGGTCGTACTGGAAGATTCGAAGGTTTCGTCCGACCCGATGATCTCGCCGGTGGACGGCTTCCACCCGAAGCTTCCCGTATGGCTTAGGCGCTGCGCTTCCGCGAGGTACGCCTCGCTCGGCTGCTCGGCACGCAGGCGGGCGCAGGGGATCGCGGATTCTGTCGGTCGCGATCGTCTATCTTCTGCTGGCGTGCGCTCTGGCACCCTTGCGCCGCGGCCACGCTCTTCGTGGGCCGCGCTCCCGATCGGCCGATGGATGTGAAGGCGATGACCCGGTGCCGGGGCCAGTCGCCGCAGGCCCCACCGACGCTAGGCGCCGACGTCTCGGCGGGCGCGCCGACCGGTCGGCACGCCTTCCCCCCGAGGAGCCGGCCACGCCGATCTCCGAGGCAAGTCCCGCTGGCCCGCCGGTTGCACCACGGATCAACGGCGTCACGATCGCCGCTTCGAGGCATCCAATCGTCGGCGGCGAGAGCTCCGGTCCATGGACCGGCAGAGGAGATCGGGATGAGATCCATCACCACGTTGTTGACGACCTGCTGGGCAAGACGGGTCTGCTGAAGGGGGACCTCGATTGCCATCTGCTTCGCGCATCGATGGTGATCATCTTTTTCTTCTTCGGGTATCAGAAGTGGTGGGAGTACGAGGCGCAGACGTTGATTCCATTCATCAGCAATGGCCCGCTCATCTTCTGGATGTACCCGGTATTCGGCATCCGGGGTGCGAGCTGGTTCCTCGGAGTTTCCGAGTGGCTGTTCGGTGCGCTCATCTTCATCGGCTTCTGGAACAAGACCCTCGGAGCTCTCGGGGCGGTGGGCTCTTGCCTGTCGTTCATCATGACCATCACGATCATTCCATTCATGCCGGACGGCTGGGCTGCATCCGCCGGCGGATTTCCCGCGATGACTGGCAACGTTCCGTTCCTGATGAAGGACGTGGTTCTCCTGGCGGTGTCGATCTACCTCCTGAAGCAAGATGCCGCGCGGGCGTTGCTTTCCGCGCGCATCGCGAGCGTCGGAGGTCGCGCCTCCGGCGGCCGAACCCGCCCGGACACGGTAGCGGCCTGACCACGCCTGGGAAGGATGACCATGCAGCCTGAACGGTACGAGATTCTCATCCTGGGAAGCGGAGCAGGCGGGAAGCTGCTGGCCTGGGACATGGCCGGAGCGGGACATCGGACCGCCGTCGTCGAACGACGATGGATCGGGGGCTCGTGTCCCAACATCAACTGCCTCCCGAGCAAGAACGAGATCTGGAGCGCGAAGGTCGCCGATCTCGTCCACCACGCGGCCGACTTCGGGCTGGTGACGGGCCAGCACGAGACTGACATGCAGCGCGTACGGCAGCGCAAGCGCGACATGGTCGAGGCGGAGGTTTCCGCGCACCTGGAGAACTACAAGGCGAGCGGCGCCGAATTGATCATGGGCACGGGACGGTTCGTCGCACCGATGACCGTGGAGGTGCGCTTGAACACCGGCGGGACGCGCGTCCTCACGGGCGACAGGGTCTTCCTGAACCTCGGGACTCACCCCACGATTCCGTCGGTTCCGGGGCTGTCGGATTCCCGGCCGTTGACGAGCATCGAGCTCCTCGAGCTCGATCGCGTGCCCGAGCACCTCGTGGTTCTCGGGGGCGGGTACGTCGGCCTCGAGTTCGCGCAGGCATACCGGCGCTTCGGGAGCCGGGTGACCGTCATCGGGCACGGACCGCAGCTCCTCGCTCGCGAGGATGCCGACGTGACCGACGAGATCCGGCGCATCCTCGGCGCCGAGGGCATCGAATTCGTGCTCGATGCCGACCTGATCCGGGTCGAGGGACGCTCCGGAGACGGAGTTCGCCTGCGTGCGCGGACGGGGAGAAATGAACGGACCATCGCCGGGACGGACATTCTCGTCGCGACTGGCAGGACTCCCAACACCGCCGACATCGGGCTCGAGACGGCCGGCGTCGAGCTGGATGCGCGCGGCTACGTGAGGGTCAACGATCGGCTCGAGACGACGGCCCCCGAGGTTTGGGCGATCGGGGAATGTACCGGCAGTCCGCAGTTCACGCACGTGGCTGCGGACGACTTCCGGATCATCCGGGCCAACCTGACGGGCGGAAGTCGCAGCACGCGCGACCGGCTCATTCCCTTCTGCTTGTTCACGGATCCGCCGCTGGCGCGGGTCGGCATGACGGAACGCGAGGCCCGGGAACGGAGGACCGCGGTGCGCGTCGCGAAGCTCCCGATGAGCATGGTGTTGCGTACCCACACCACCGGCGAGACGGCAGGCTTCATGAAGGTGCTCGTCGAAGGGTCGGGCGACCGCATTCTCGGCTTCACGATGATCGGCACCGAAGCCGGCGAGGTCGTGGCTGCCGTGCAGACGGCGATGCTCGGCGGACTACCCTACACGGCCTTGCGTGACGCCATTCTCGCGCACCCGACGATGGCCGAGGGGCTCAACAGCTTGTTCGCGGCCATCCCGGCGGCGCGCTGAGCCGCCGAACGGGGTCATGCGCGGGAACTACATCGGAGCCCGGAGAAGCGTGGTGACTGCCATCAAATATTGCACCGTCAACGTGGACGGCATGAGGATCTTCCATCGCAAGGCCGGAGCAGCCGGGGCGCCCAATCTGCTGCTGCTTCACGGCTTCCCCAGTGCTGGCCACATGTTCCGGGAACTCATCCCGCTCCTGGCCGATCGCTTCCACATCATCGCCCCCGATCTCCCGGGCTTCGGCCAGTCGGGCATGCCGCCGCGGAATGAGTTCAGCTACACGTTCGACAACATCACCGGCGTCATCGACCGCTTTACCCAGGTCCTCGGACTCGATCGCTTCGCGGTCTATGTTTTCGACTACGGCGCGCCGGTCGGCTTCCGGCTCGCCATGCGACGTCCCGAGCGCATCACTGCGATCATCTCTCAGAACGGCAACGCCTATGAAGAGGGGCTGAGCGACGGCTGGAACCCCATCCGGGCCTACTGGGAACTGCCATCGCGGACCAACCGCGAGGCGCTCCGGAGCCTCCTGAGCCCCGAGACCACGGTGTGGCAGTACACCCACGGCGTCCCCGACCCGACTTCCGTTTCCCCGGACGGCTACTCGCTCGACAACTTCTATCTGGCCCGCCCGGGTGCCGATGAGGTGCAGCTGGACCTCTTCGGCGACTACAAGAACAACGTCGCTCTTTATCCTGCCTTCCAGGACTACTTCCGGACGCACGGGCCGCCCTTCCTGGCGGTCTGGGGCAAGAACGATCCGTTCTTCCTGCCGCCGGGTGCCGAGGCGTTCAAGCGCGACATCCCCGGTGCGGTCGTCCGCTTCTTCGACACCGGCCACTTCGCACTGGAGACGCATGCTCAGGAGATCGCATCGGCGATCCGTGACTTCCTCGCCCCCAAATCTGCAGCCGGGCGGGGCGCGCGTCCCTGATTGCTACCGTAGGAGAACCGCCATGCGTGCGATCGTCCTAGAGAAGTTCGGTGGCCCCGACAGCCTGGTCTATACGGATCTGCCGGAGCCCGAGCCGATGCCCGGCCACGTCGTCATCGAAATCAAGGCATTCGGTATCAATCATGCCGAGATGCACATGCGCAGAGGCGAGTGGGCCGAGGCGGCCAAGGTCATCGGCATCGAATGCGTCGGGCTGGTGAAATCCTGCCCCGGCGGCGAGTTCTCGGTCGGAGCGAAGGTTGCCGCGCTGATGGGCGGTCTCGGGCGCACCATCAATGGCAGCTATGCCGAATACACCCGAGTGCGGGCGTCGAACGTCGCACTGATCGAGTCCGATCTGCCCTGGGCCGAGCTGGCCGCCATCCCGGAAACCTATGCGACCGCCTGGACTTGCCTATTCCGCAATCTGGACATCGCCCGGGGACAGACGCTGGTCATTCGGGGCGCGGCATCCTCATTCGGCCAGGCTGCGCTCAACATGGCGGTCGACGCGGGCGTGCGGGTCATCGCCACGACGCGCGGCCGTGATCGTGTCGCCCTCCTGGAGCAGCTCGGCGCGGAGCGCGTCGAGACGGAGGGGCCGGACCTCTCGCACCGAATTGCCGAAGCCAAGAAGCTCGATGCGGTGCTCGACCTCGTCGGCAACAGCACCATTCTCGATTCCCTCGGCATGCTTCGCCGAGGTGGTCGCGCCTGCCTGGCCGGCTGGCTTGGCGGTCTGGCGCCGATTGCGGATTTCAACCCGCTCCTGCAAATGGCCAGCGGCGTCTACCTGACGTTCTTCGGCAGCTTCGTGTTCGGCACTCCGCAGTTCCCACTGTCCGATGTGCCGCTCCAGATGATCGCCGAGCAAGTGGCCGCGGGGCGTCTCAAGGCGAAGCCGACCCGAGTTTTTCGCTTCGAGGAGATCCGTGAGGCCCATCGCGTCATGGAAGCCCACGAAGCTGGCGGCAAGATGGTGGTCGTCCACGACGACCCCGGTCGACGGGTAGCGGCCTGACCGCATGACGCTCGCTGGATATTGGGGACGATCTGCCCTCGCCCGCTGGGCGCCAGTTCCGCTCCGCCTGATCACCGGTTTCGGATTCATGCAGCACGGTTTTGCCAAGATGTCCCGAGGTCCGGACGCGTTCGCGGCGATTCTGCACGCGCTGGGAGTCCCGGCGCCACATTTCATGGCATGGCTCAGCATACTGACCGAACTGCTCGGTGGGCTCGCGGTCCTGGTGGGTGCATTCGTGACCCTTGCCAGCATTCCGATGGCAATGCTTCTGTTGGTGGCGGTCTTCACGGTGCACCTGCCCAACGGATTCAGCTCGATCAAGCTCATCGCAGTGACTGCTGCTGGCCCGCAGTTCGGACCGATCGGTTATGAGATACACCTGCTGTATCTCGCATGCTTGGCAGGGCTGGTCCTGGGCGGCGCCGGACCCTTGGCTCTGGATGCATAAACCAGGAAGCGCGACTAGGGCCGGCTGGTTCGAGCGGGGGTCACGTGTTCACACCGAACCCGCACGCCGCCCGGAGGACGCGCAGGTTCTCGGCGACCGGCGCCCGCGGATCGAAGACGGATGTTCCCGCGACCGCGATCGTCATCCCGGCCTCCGCGAGCGCGCGGATGTTCTCCGGCCCGATGCCGCCATCGACCTCGATCTCGATGTGCTCGAGGCCGCGACGGACGAGCTCCGCCCGTAGACGGGCCACCTTGCCGATCGTCCCGGGGATGAACACCTGTCCGCCGAATCCCGGATCGACCGACATGACGAGCGCGACGTCGATGTCGGGCAAGATCTCCTCGAGCGCGGCAACGGGCGTGGCCGGGTTGATCGCCACCCCGGGCTGGGCGGCGAGGTGGCGGATCGCGTGGACCGTCCGATGAAGCTGAAGGCAGGCCTCGACGTGCACCGTCATGGCCGAAGCGCCGGCATGGGAGAAGACGTCGAGATAGCGGTCGGGCTCGGCGATCATCAGGTGAACCTCGAGCACGGCGCCCACGCGTTCGGCGAGCGGCCGGAGCGTCGCGACGACGAGCGGGCCCATGGTCAGATTGGGGACGAAATGCCCGTCCATGACGTCGACGTGGATGCGGCGCACCCCCGCCTCGAGCGCCTCCGACACCTGGGCGCCGAGCCGGAGGAAGTCGGCGGAGAGAACCGAGGGCGCGATCTCGACAGGACGCGTGCTCACCGATCCGCTGCTCGCTGCGCGAAGAGCCGACACCAGCGCGTGTAGCGCCGCGCGACCTCCGCGACGGCGGCTTCGCGCGTCGTTCGACCGTCGCGCCAGCCGACGAGCGCGTCCCAGAAGGTCGTGCGTCCCACCGCGAACCCGATGAAACCAGAAACACCTGCCGCGGTCGACAACCAGGACTCGACCTTCGCTTCGTCCTCGCCCCGTCCGAGGACGATGCAGCCCACGCCGCTCCGGCCCCCGCGCCGTGCCGCGGCAACCACCGCCCCGCAATCCTCAGCCCGATCGAGGCCCTCGACCTTCCAGACGTCGGGCTCGACCCCTCCGTCCTGGAGCGCGTGGATCGCGTCGACCATGTGGCGCGGCCTGCGCGACCGGTCGTACTGCTGGTCGCCGTGAAGCTCCTCGAGCTCCGCCCGCTCCGCCGGCACGAGGAGCTCGAACATGAACTTCCGCTTCGTTCGGTGGAGGTACTCGGAGAGGTGCCCCAGCCGTTCCGCCTGACGCCGGTTCATCTCTGCGTCGCCGTCGGGGTTGTAGCGCACCAGGACCTTGCAGAACGTCGGCGAGAACGCCTCGATGTGGCGCGCATAGTCGTCGCCGTACTCGAATGCGAACTCGTGCTGGCCACTCTTCTCGGCGGGGGCGGCGGTGAGGAAGCCGCGCTCCCGCGCGTCGCAGAGGATCGCGGCGCCGAACTGCTCGTCGACGAGGAGGCCGGCGCGCGCTTTCGGGACGTCGCCCGCGAGGGCGGCGAGGAAGCCGTCGTAGATGATCGCCTTCGACGCCGCCACCCGCGCCGTCTGCTCGGACGTGAGCGTGTCCCTCCAGCCGAACAGACCGGACTGGAAGGACCCGCGGTGGTCGAACGGGAGGACATACAGCGGTCGGGCGTATCCGAGGTCGGTCACGATTCCTCCGTGAGGTTGTCATCGCGTTCCGCCAGAACTCTCTCCAGCTCGAGCGCGGCGTAGACGCCACCGAACCCCCGGCCCAGAACGAGGATACGACGACAAGAGATCACATCGGTCTCATGGAGACGCTGGGGACGTGGCCAGTCCCGCTCAGTCAGCCGGAAGCAGACTGCCCGGAATCGGCGGCTCCCCGATGGTGGAAAGAAGGAGCGCCCAGTGCATTGCCTCGACCCCGCCGATCTGTGCGAACAGCGTTCGCAAGGCCGGATCACGGAGCGTCGCCACCGCCTTCGTGTCGGCGACCGCCGCGCTGCGCTCCAACGATGCGGCGTAGCGCAAGACGTCGGCCTCGCTCGCCAGCTCGGGTGGCGGATACATTGCGGCGTACTCCTTCCACGTCTTCGGTGCGTCCGCCCGCCCACCGAGCCGTTCGATGGCTTCCCTGATCGCTTGCGCATGCGCCCGGTGGTCGGCCTGGAAATGCCGCGCAACCGCGGCGACCTTGTCGGAGAGGAGTCCGCTTCCCAACGCAGCATCGTAAGTCGTGACGCCGAAGTACTCGCCTTGCAACCCTTGATTGAGAATGTCCACATCATGCGCTTCGTTCATGATCAATCCCTTCGCTCAGCCGGTTCCCCGAACCGGAGCTTTCGCCGCCGACCATTTCGGCCGTCGGCCGGGGCGATGGCCCACGGGGTCGATTCGTGGTGCAACCGGCGGGCCAGCGGGAGTTGCCTCGAAGATCGGCACGGCGGGGCTCGCTGGTGAGCAATGCGCGCCGACAGGGCGGCGGCGTGCCGGCACCCCTGCCGACCCGTCGGCTGTGGTTCGACACAAGAATCATCGCGTGCAGCCGCCTTTCCTCGGCCCAACGGTGTCGGAGAACGGGCACGGTGGTTGCTCACGTCACCTTGCAGCCACGATGGATGCTCGAGGGACGACGGCGACCCGGCTGTCATCGGCGCACGGCCGGACGAGACCGATGCTGCTTGTACATGGTTTCCTCGCTACACCGCGCGCCTTCGGCTGGCTGGCGGGTCGAATCAGTGGGTTCGGATACTGTCCTCATGGCGTCGACCTCGGCGGGCTCTTCGGCCGCTTCAACGCTAGGCCCGTAGAGGAACTGGCTCCCGTGTTAGCCGACCGGGTCGAACGGCTCGCTCGCGAACACGGGTGCGAGCGCATCGATCTCGTCGGCCACTCGGAGGGCGGACTGATCGGACGGTACTACATTCAGAAGCTGGATGGCGCCCGTCGTGTGCGCCAGCTCGTGACGTTGGGCACTCCGCACCGCGGCACGCGTTGGGCGTATTCGGGACATCTCGTCAGGCACGTGTTGCCAAGCCTCAGGCAGATGGCCCCTGGGTCGCCGCTCCTGCGGGCCCTGGCCGACGACGGTTTCCCCGCGAGCGTACGGCTGACCTCGATCTACTCCCGGCGGGATCCCGTCTGCCCTCCCTCATCGTGTCGCCTCGAGACTCGCGGGGCACCACACCTCAAGAACGTCGAATTGATGCGTGGCGGGCATCTCGATCTCCTCTTCGGTACGTCGATACCTTCGATTATCCATCGCGAGCCCGAATCGGGTGAACTGCCAGTTTCCGCGAAACGTCAGCTGGCACCGGGGCGGCTCCTTTCGTCCATCGACGACCATGAACACCGCCCTGCATCTGTCGCGCGGGCCGGTGAGCGTGCGGTCGCATGATCATCCGCCGCCCCGCGACGAAGAGGACGGTCTCCATGACGGATTCGACCAGCGAATCGTTCTGGGCGCTCGTCCTCGCCGGCGGCGATGGCACCCGGTTACAGAGTCTCACCCACTTGATCGCCGGTGCGCCCATCCCGAAGCAGTACTGCCGGATACTGGGACCGCGGTCGCTGCTGCAGACGACCCTGTCGCGGATTGCACCGCTCGTCAGGGCCGAGCGGACGCTCGCGATCGTCAATCGCGATCATCTCGCGATCGCAGGTCCCCAGCTGAGGAGTCTCGACGAGCGCAACGTCCTGGTGCAGCCCAAAAACCTCGATACCGGCCCCGGCGTGCTCCTGAGCATGCTCGATCTTGCGCGCCGCGACCCAGACGCGACCGTCGCCATGTTTCCGAGCGACCACTACGTCCGTGACAGCGGCGCCTTTCACCGGAGCATCGAGCGCATGCGTTGTGTCGTTACGGAGCTTCCTCGGAAAATCGCGCTCCTCGGCGCGTGTCCGGAGCACGCCGATAGCGGGTACGGCTATATCACTCGGGGCCGCCCGCTCGGTCCCGGCGCCGACACATTCGCGGTGCTCGCGTTTCACGAAAAGCCCGCTGCCCGGGTCGCCGCGGACATGGTCCGCCGGGGCGCCCTCTGGAACACGCTGGTGATGGTCGCCCGCGTGCGCCGGGTGCTGGAACTCCTGCGCGCACTCCGTCCCACTGACGTCGCGCGGCTCGAAGAGACGCCCCTCGATCTCGCAGCCCTTGCCACCGTGTACGACCGCCTGCCGGCGTGGAACTTCTCCTATGAGTTTCTCTCACGCATACCCGAGCACTTGGTGGTCACGCGCGCCGACGACCTCGGCTGGAGCGATTGGGGCACCCGCGAGGCGATCGAACGATCGTTCGCAGCCATGGGAGTGGTTCCACCGTGGCGGGGCCCGTCGACAGCGCGTGATACGCTCATCGCACCGGAGGCGGGCGCATGAAGGGCGCCGCTGTCATCGCGCATCGCCGGACCGGCATCGCGAGCGCCGTTCCGGCCTGGCCCAGGGATCGCTAAGAAGCCTGCGGCAGCGTGACGCGCACGACCAGGCCGTGGTCGGCGTTGAGCGCCGCAGCCATGCGGCCTCCGTGCGCCTCGACGATGTTGCAGCATATCGAAAGGCCAAGTCCGAGCCCGCCTTTGCGCGTCGTGAACAGGGGTTCGAAGATGCGACCGAGCGAGGCCTGGTCGATGCCCGCGCCGTTGTCGATCACCGCGATCTCGATGGTTCGCATCGCTGCGTCGCTCTTCGACGACACGGTGAGGCAACGCTGCCGGTCGGTGATCGGCAGCAAGGCGTCGATCGCGTTCTGCACCAGGTTGAACACGACTTGCTGGACCTGCGTGCGATCGCCCTTCACCGGCGGCAGCGTGCTCTCAAGCACCAGCTGCACAGCGACGTTTGCACGCTCGGTGCTCGAGCGGGCAAGGATGAGCACTTCGTCGATGATGGGGTTGACGTCGATCGTGGCGAACTCCGCCGGACCGCCACGCGCGATGTTGCGCAGACCCTTCACGACCGTGGCCGCACGGGTGGCCTCGGCGACGGCGTTTTCCAGCGACTCGCGGACTTCCGAAAGGTTCGGTGGCACGCGCGACAGCCATCGCAGGCCAGCCTCGGCATGGGTCGTGATGGCGGTGAGCGGCTGGTTGACCTCGTGCACGATGGAGCCGGCCAGCTCGCCCAGAGACGCCAGGCGATTCGCGGCCGCGACCTGCGATTGCAGATCGCGCAGCGCCGACTCCACGGCCTTGCG
>JACXTT010014231.1_pt1 | contig 10428 bp, 6 predicted proteins | sample 9270951 | NCBI WGS metagenome assembly JACXTT01 (sample SAMN15532306, study PRJNA645909) | rock metagenome | isolation source: weathered quartz diorite | place: Puerto Rico | collected 2017-06-21
TTCGCAAAAGAAACAATCCCCATTTCCCTCGAAGAAGAGATGCGCAAGAGCTATCTCGATTACGCCATGAGCGTGATCGTCGGCCGCGCCTTGCCGGATGTGCGCGATGGCCTCAAGCCGGTGCACCGCCGTGTGCTCTTCGCCATGCACGAGATGAACAACGTCCACACCCGGCCGTACGTCAAGTGCGCCCGCGTGGTCGGTGAGACCATGGGTAAGTACCACCCGCACGGCGACGCCTCCATCTACGACACCCTGGTGCGCATGGCCCAGGACTTTTCGTTGCGCTACACCCTGGTCGACGGCCAGGGCAATTTCGGTTCGATCGACGGCGACTCCGCCGCGGCCATGCGTTACACCGAGTGCCGCCTCGATAAAATCGCCAGCGAAGTGCTGGCCGATATCGACAAGGACACCGTCGATTTCCAGCCGAACTACGATGGCAAGGAGAAAGAGCCGACGGTTCTGCCGACCCGCATCCCGAACCTCTTGATCAACGGATCTTCCGGTATCGCGGTGGGCATGGCGACGAATATTCCGCCGCACAACATCACCGAGACCATCAACGGTGCGCTGCATGTGCTGCGTAATCCAGACTGCTCGATCGATGAGCTGATCGAGATCATCCCGGCGCCGGATTTCCCGACCGCCGGCATCATCTACGGCGTCTCCGGCGTGCGCGACGGTTACCGCACCGGCCGCGGCCGCGTGGTCATGCGCGCCAAGACCCACTTCGAAGAGTACGGCAAGGACGGCGGCCGCATCGCCATCATCGTCGACGAGCTGCCTTACCAGGTCAATAAAAAATCTCTGCTGGAACGCATCGCCGAAAACGTCCGCGACAAGAAGCTGGAAGGCATCAGCGACATCCGCGACGAGTCCGACAAATCCGGCATGCGCGTGGTCATCGAACTGAAACGCGGTGAAGTGCCGGAAGTGGTGCTGAACAATCTGTACAAGCAGACCCAGTTGCAGGACACCTTCGGCATGAATATGGTGGCGCTGGTGAACGGCCAGCCGAAGCTGCTCAATCTGAAGCAGATGCTGGAATGCTTCCTGGCGCACCGCCGCGAAGTGGTCACGCGCCGCACCGTGTTCGAACTGCGCAAAGCGCGCGAGCGCGGCCACATGCTGGAAGGCCTGGCGGTCGCGCTGGCCAACATCGACGACTTCATCGCCATCATCAAGGCGGCGCCGACGCCGCCGATCGCGAAAACGGAACTGATGGCACGGGCCTGGGATTCCTCGCTGGTGCGCGAAATGCTGACCCGTACCGCCGAAGGCGGCACCGTCGGCGGCATCGAGGCGTTCCGCCCTGAGCACCTGCCGAAGCACTACGGCATCCAGCCGGACGGCCTGTATAAACTGTCGGACGAGCAGGCGCAGGAAATTTTGCAGATGCGCCTGCAGCGCCTGACGGGCCTGGAGCAGGACAAGATCGTCAACGAGTACAAGGAGATCATGGAACACATCGCCGATCTGCTGGACATCCTGTCCAAGCCATCGCGCGTGACCACCATCATCACCGACGAACTGACCGTGATCGTCAACGAATACGGTACCGGCAACAAGGACGTGCGCCGCTCGACCATCGAGATGAACGCCACGGATCTCGAAACGGAAGACCTGATCACGCCGCAGGACATGGTCGTGACCCTTTCGCACACCGGCTACATGAAGTCGCAGCCGATTTCTGAATACCGCGCGCAAAAACGCGGCGGCCGCGGCAAGCAAGCCATGGCGACCAAGGAAGAAGACTGGATCGATCAGCTGTTCATCGCGAACACCCACGATTACATCCTGTGCTTCTCGGACCGCGGCCGCATGTACTGGCTCAAAGTCTGGGAAGTGCCTCAGGGTTCGCGCAACTCGCGCGGTAAACCGATCGTCAACATGTTCCCGCTGCAGGACAACGAGAAGATTACCGTGATCCTGCCGCTGTCGGGCGTCAATCGCAGCTTCCCGGAAGACCATTACGTGTTCATGGCGACCTCGCTCGGTACCGTGAAAAAGACCCCGCTGAAGGATTTCAGTAACCCTCGCAAGGCCGGCATCATCGCGGTCGACCTGGACGACGGCGACTTCCTGATCGGCGCGGCGCTGACCGATGGCGAGCACGATGTGATGCTCTTCTCCGATTCCGGCAAGGCAGTGCGTTTCGAGGAAACCGATGTGCGTCCGATGGGCCGTACGGCGCGCGGCGTGCGCGGCATGAACCTGGAAGAGGGGCAGAACGTCATCGCGCTGCTGGTCGCCGAAAACGAGCAGCAGTCGGTACTGACCGCCACCGAAAACGGTTTTGGCAAGCGTACGCCGATCACGGAATACACCCGCCACGGCCGCGGCACCAAGGGCATGATCGCCATCCAGACCAGCGAGCGTAATGGCCGCGTGGTGGCGGCCACCCTGGTCGAGCCGAAGGACGAGATCATGCTGATCACCACCGGCGGCGTCTTGATCCGCACCCGCGTTTCCGAGATCCGCGAGATGGGCCGCGCCACCCAGGGCGTGACCCTGATCGCTGTCGAAGACGGCACCAAGCTGTCCGGCTTGCAGCGCATCGTCGAGACCGATCTGGAGGAGGTGGTGACCTTGCCGGGCGCCTTGCAGGCCGAGGAGCCGGAATCGCGTTCGCCGACGGTGGGCAATCCGCCGCCGCCGGAGGAATCGAGCGACGACGATCTGCCGCCTGAAGGCGAGTAAGTCAAATGGGGGGAGGGCCGCAGCTCTCCCCTTTTTTCTTTATACTGGAGCTGTTCGCCTCTTCAGTAACAGCGCAGGAACCGCTTTGACCCAAATCTACAATTTCTCCGCCGGCCCGGCCGTCTTGCCGAAAGCCGTGCTGGAACAGGCCGCCAGCGAAATGCTCGACTGGCACGGCAGCGGCATGTCCGTCATGGAGATGAGCCACCGCGGACCGGAGTTCATCTCGATCTACCAGCAAGCCGTGGCCGACCTGCGCGAATTGCTGGCGGTACCGGCCGACTACAAGATCCTGTTTTTGCAGGGTGGCGGCCTGGCGGAGAACGCCATCGTGCCGATGAATTTGCTGGGCCGCTGCGGTTCCGATGCGGTGATTGATTTCGTTCACACCGGTTCGTGGTCGGGCAAGTCGATCAGGGAAGCGGCGCGATACGCCAAAGTCAATGTCGCCGCCAGCGCGGCCGATGGTTTTACCGGCGTGCCGCCGCAGGAAAGCTGGAAGCTGACGCCGGGCGCGGCCTATCTGCACCTGTGCACCAACGAGACCATCGACGGCGTCGAGTATGATTTCGTACCGACCGTGCAGGGCGATTGTCCTCTGGTCGCCGACATGTCCTCGCACATCCTGTCGCGCGTGATCGACGTCTCGAAATACGGCGTGATTTTCGGCGGCGCCCAGAAGAACATCGGCCCGGCCGGTTTGACCTTGGTGATCGTGCGCGAAGATTTGCTGGGCCACTCCTTACCGATCTGCCCGTCCGCCTTCGACTGGAAGACCGTGGCCGACAACGACTCCATGTACAACACGCCGCCGACCTACGCCATCTATATCGCCGGCCTGGTGTTCGCCCACCTGAAAAAACTGGGCGGCGTGGCGGCGATGGAAGCGATCAATATCGAAAAGGCGCGCATTTTATATGCCGCCCTCGATGCCGACGATTTCTATGTCAACAAGGTGGCACCGAATAGCCGCTCGCGCATGAACGTGCCGTTTTTTCTGCGCGACGAATCCCGCAACACCGAATTCCTGGCCGGCGCACAAGCGCGCGGCCTGCTGCAACTGAAGGGCCACAAGTCCGTCGGCGGTATGCGCGCATCGATCTACAACGCGATGCCGATCGAGGGCGTGCAAGCCCTGATCGACTATTTGAACGAATTCGCCGGCCGCTGATTTTTTATAGCGCCGCGATCTCTCGAACCAATCCAGGCAGCCCATGACCGACAAACTCACCCCCTTGCGCATCCAGATCGACGCCATCGATGCGCAAATCCTTTCACTATTAAACGACCGCGCCCGGCTGGCGCAGGAAGTCGGCCACGTCAAGGCCGAAACGAAAGCCCCCGTATTCCGTCCCGAGCGCGAAGCGCAGATCCTGCGCGGCGTCGCCGAGAAAAATCCCGGCCCCCTCAAAAGCCACGACCTGCAAACCATTTACAGGGAAATCATGTCGGCCTGCCGCGCGCTGGAAAAGCGCGTGGTGGTCGCCTACCTCGGCCCCGCCGGCACCTTCTCCGAGCAGGCGGTGTACCAGCAGTTCGGCGGCGCAGTCGATGGCCTGCCCTGCGTGTCGATCGACGAAGTGTTCCGCGCCACCGAGGCAGGCACCGCCGACTTCGGCGTGGTCCCCGTCGAGAACTCCTCGGAAGGGGCGATCAACCGCACCCTCGACCTGATGCTGGCCACCACCGCCCTGATCAGCGGCGAAGTGGCGATTCCCGTCCATCACAGCCTGATGAGCAAGACGGGGGCGATGGACGGCGTCACCGTGGTGTGTGCCCATTCGCAGGCGCTGGCGCAGTGCCAGGGCTGGCTCAATCAACACTTCCCGCAACTGGAACGGCGCGCGGTGGCATCGAACGCCGAGGCAGCGCTGATGGCGTCGAACGATGCCGGGATCGCCGCCATCGCCAGCGAAATGGCGGGCGAACAGTATCAACTCGGCGTGGTGCAGGCCCACATCCAGGACGACCCGCACAACCGCACCCGCTTTGCCATCATCGGCCACCTTCAAACCAATCCGTCGGGCGTCGACAAGACTTCGCTGGTGCTGGCGGTGCCGAACAAGGCCGGCGCCGTCTACGACATGCTGGCGCCGCTGGCGACCCACGGCGTGTCGATGACCCGTTTCGAGTCGCGCCCGGCCCGCATCGGCACCTGGGATTACTATTTTTATGTCGACATCGAAGGTCACGTGTTCGACCCGTCCGTCGCCAAGGCGCTCGAAGAACTGCGCGACAACGCCGCCTTTTTCAAGGTGCTGGGTTCCTACCCGGTCAGCCTGTAATTTTATAAGCGAGATTTCATGACACACAAACACGGTCCCGACTACGTCCGCGCCATCGCCCCCTACCAGGCCGGCAAACCCATCGCCGAGGTGGCGCGCGAGTTCGGCCTCGACGAAGCATCCATCGTCAAGCTGGCCTCCAACGAAAACCCCTTCGGCGTGCCCGAATCGAGCCGCCAGGCCATGGCCGCCGCGGCTGCCGAGCTAGGACGCTACCCGGATGCCAACGGCTTCGAGTTGAAAGCCGCTTTATCGAAGCGCTACAACGTGCCGGCCGACTGGATCACCCTCGGCAACGGCAGCAACGACATCCTTGAAATCGCCGCGCACGCTTTCGTCGCCGCCGGCCAGTCGGTGGTGTATGCGCAGTACTCCTTCGCCGTCTACGCGCTGGCGACCCAGGGCGTGGGCGCGCGCGCCATCGTCGTTCCGGCCAAGGACTACGGCCACGATCTGGACGCCATGCTGTCCGCCATCGAAGACGACACCCGCCTGATGTTCATCGCCAATCCGAACAACCCGACCGGCACTTTTATCCCGGCCGCGCAGATCCAGGCTTTCCTGGATAAAGTGCCGTCACACGTCATCGTGGTCCTCGACGAAGCCTACAACGAGTATCTCGACGCCGAACACCAGTTCGAGTCCGCCGACTGGGTGCGCAGTTATCCGAACCTGATGGTCTCGCGCACCTTCTCCAAAGCCTACGGCCTGGCCGGCCTGCGGGTGGGATTCGCCATTGCCCAGCCGGCGGTGACGGACCTGATGAACCGCATCCGCCAGCCGTTCAACGTCAATTCGCTGGCGCAGGCGGCGGCGATCGCGGCTTTGAACGACAAAGAATTCCTGGCAAAGGGCGCCGCCAACAACAGCGCGGGCTACCGCCAGTTCGTCGAAGCCTTCGACGAACTGGGTCTCGAGTACGTACCCTCGTTCGGCAATTTCGTACTGGTACGCGTTGGCGACAAGCCGGAAGATGGTTCGCGCGTCAACCTGGAATTGCTCAAGCTGGGCGTCATCGTGCGTCCGGTCGGTAACTATGGCTTGCCGAACTGGCTGCGCGTGTCGATCGGTCTGCCGGCGGAAAACGCGGTGTTCATCGCCGCGCTGAAAAAGGTACTGGGCTGATGTTGAATAAAGTCGTCGTCATCGGCGTCGGCTTGATCGGCGGCTCGTTTGCACTGGCCTTGAAACAGGCCGGCGCGGTGGGCGTGGTGGTCGGCATGGGGCGCTCGGCGGCATCGATGCAGCGCGCGCTGGAGCTGGGCATCATCGATAGCGTCACCACCTCGGCCGAGGAAGCCATGCGTGGCGCTTCGCTGGTGTTGATTGCCGCGCCGGTGGCGCAAACTCAGGCGATCCTGGCGTCGCTGATGCCGTACCTGGAAGCGGGCACTGTCGTCACCGATGCCGGGAGCACCAAGAGCGACGTCGTCGCCGCTGCCCGCGCCGCGCTGGGGATTAAAATCGGCCAGTTCGTGCCCGGTCATCCGATTGCGGGGCGCGAGTCGAACGGGCCGGATGCGGCGATTGTCGATCTGTACGTCGGCAAAAAAACGGTGTTGACGCCTTTGCCGGAGAACCGTGCCGGCGACGTCGAACTGGTCGCCAATGCCTGGCGCGCTTGCGGCGCCATCATCCATAGTTTGACGCCGCAGGATCACGACAAGGTGTTCGCCGCCGTCAGCCATCTGCCCCACCTGTTGGCTTTTGCCCTGGTCGACGACATCGCCAACAAGCCGCATGCGGACCTGCTGTTTCAATACGCCGCCAGCGGCTTTCGCGATTTCACCCGCATCGCCGGCTCGTCCTCCGAAATGTGGAGAGATATCTCGCTGGCCAACCGCGATGCCTTGCTCGGCGAGTTGGACGCCTATCTGGCACAATTGACCACGCTGCGCGCCAGGCTGGCCGCCAGCGACGGCGCCGCCATCGAAGCGGTCTACGCCAACGCCCGCCGCGCCCGCCGCGAATGGACCGGGGAAATCGAAAAGGCCGAGCTGCCAGCGCCGCGCACTGCGGAATAAATCAAGGATTCTTGTATGACCCAAGCCAAGCACTACTCCGAGCACATCGACCTGCAGCCGGCCATCCACGCCGAAGGCACGGTCACGCTGCCGGGCTCCAAATCGATTTCGAACCGCACCTTGCTGCTCGCGGCGCTGGCCGGCGGCAGCACGACGATTGTCGACTTGCTCGCCTCCGACGACACCATGGTGATGCTGGGCGCGCTCCACTCGCTGGGCATCAAGTGGGAACAGATCGACGAGCGCACCCACCTCGTCCACGGCGCGGGCGGCGTGCTGCCGGTGCACGAGGCGGATCTCTTCATGGGCAACGCCGGCACCGCGATCCGTCCCTTGACCGCCGCGCTGGCGGTGATCGGCGGTGATTACACCCTGCACGGCGTCTCGCGCATGCACGAGCGCCCGATCGGCGATCTGGTCGACGCCCTGAACGCCGTCGGCGCGCAGATCGAGTACACGGGGGAGATCGGCTTTCCGCCGTTGCGCATTCGCCGCGGGCATATCCACGCATCCGAAATGTCGGTACGCGGGAACGTGTCGAGCCAGTTCTTGACGGCGCTGCTGATGGCGGCGCCGCTGATGTCGCGCGAGCACCCGGTCACCATCCATGTCGAAGGCGAGCTGATTTCAAAGCCGTACATCGAGATCACCCTGAACTTGATGCGCCGCTTCGGCGTCACGGTCGAGCAGGATGGCTGGGCTTCGTTCACCGTGCAGCCAGGGCAGCAGTATGCGAGTCCCGGCACCATCCACGTCGAAGGGGATGCGTCGTCGGCATCGTACTTTCTGGCCGCCGGCGCGATCGGCGGCGGGCCGGTGCGGGTCAATGGCGTCGGTGCCGCCAGTATCCAGGGCGATGTGCGGTTTGCCGAAGCCCTGGAAGCGATGGGCGCGACCATTACGCGGGGCGATACCTGGATCGAGGCGTCGGCCGATGCACCTTTACAAGCCATCGACATGGATTTCAATCACATTCCCGATGCGGCCATGACGATTGCGGTGGCGGCGCTGTATGCGGAGGGGACCACCACCTTGCGTAATATCGGCTCGTGGCGGGTGAAGGAAACCGACCGTCTCGCGGCCATGGCGATCGAGCTGCGTAAGCTGGGGGCGACGGTGGAAGAGGGGGCGGATTATTTGCGCGTCACGCCGCCTGCGGAGATTGCCGCTGCCACCATCGATACCTATGACGATCACCGCATGGCGATGTGCTTTTCGCTGGCTTCGCTCGATGGCAAGGCGATGCGGGGGAATGTCATGCGGATTAACGATCCGAAGTGCGTGGCGAAGACGTTTCCGGATTATTTCGAGACGTTTGCGTCGATTGCGAAGAACGAGCTGTTCTAAAATCGGCGTTCCGGAGATTTTGCTTCTGATCGGAAAATGGGGTCAGGCACCGAGTGCCAGACCCCGATACTTTCGGCGTCGCATGCAGCATCGGGGTCTGGCACTTGTTGCCTGACCCCATTTTCAGTACAGCCACCAACTTACATAGAACCTCCGCATAAAAACAACCATGCCCCATTCCACCATCCCAGTCATCTGCATCGACGGCCCTACCGCCTCCGGCAAGGGCACCGTCGCCCACAAAGTCGCCGACCGCCTGGGTTTTCACTATCTCGATTCGGGCGCCCTGTACCGCCTGACGGCGCTGTCGGCAATGCGCCGCGGCACCGATCTGGCGGACGAACACGCGCTGGCGAAAGTCGCCGAGCATTTGCAGGTGCACTTCGCCGGGCCGGCCATCCTGCTGGCCAGCGAAGACGTCAGCGCCCACATCCGCGCCGAGGCCGTTGGCAACCTGGCCTCGAAGATCGCCGCACTGCCGGCGGTGCGCCAGGCGCTGTTCGGCCTGCAGCTGAGTTTTCGCAAGGCCCCCGGCCTGGTCGCCGACGGGCGCGACATGGGCACGGTGATTTTCCCCCACGCGCCCCTTAAAGTATTCCTCACGGCAAGCACTGAGGCACGGGCGCAACGGCGATATAAGCAATTGATTGACAAGGGGTTTTCTGCTAATATGGAAGACCTCCTGTCAGATCTTCAAGCCCGCGACGATCGCGACATGCATCGCGCCGTTGCTCCTTTGATACCGGCAGAAGGCGCCCACTTGCTGGACACCTCCAATATGACGGCCGATCAGGCCATTGAGGAAGTGCTCGATTGGTGGGCACACCGTAACGTCCCAGGCTGATGCCATCAATACGACGGTCGAAGGCTTTGGCCCTTGAGGTGGTGTGATCGAGGCAATACGGTAGTAGTGAAAGCAGTAAGTGGTGCCCGCCGCGGCAATGGTGTCGTCGGCAGGCGTGGTTCAACCTCAACCCAGTTTAAGTCGCATCGTGCGAACTCTGCTGGCTAACTCGTGTACAAACTATGTCTACAGCAACAACTGAAGCAACTGGTATGGAAAGTTTTGCAGCGCTCTTCGAGGAATCGTTGTCGAAGCAAGATATGCGCTCCGGCGAAGTCATTTCCGCTGAAGTCGTGCGCCTCGACCACAATTTCGTGATCGTCAACGCCGGCCTCAAGTCCGAAGCTTTCATTCCTATCGAAGAATTCAAGAACGACCAGGGCGAACTGGAAGTTCAAGTCGGCGATTTCGTTTCCGTAGCGATTGAATCGCTGGAAAACGGCTTCGGCGACACCATCCTGTCGCGCGACAAGGCCAAGCGCCTGGCGTCGTGGCTGGCTCTGGAAAAAGCCATGGAATCGGGCGAGATCGTCGTCGGTACCGTCAATGGCAAAGTCAAGGGCGGTCTGACCGTTCTGACCAACGGCATCCGCGCGTTCCTGCCGGGTTCGCTGGTCGACACCCGTCCTGTCAAGGACACCACCCCGTTCGAAGGCAAGACCCTGGAATTCAAGGTCATCAAGCTCGACCGTAAGCGTAACAACGTCGTGCTGTCGCGCCGCGCCGTCATCGAAGCTTCGATGGGCGAAGAGCGCCAGAAGCTGATGGAAACGCTGAAAGAAGGCACCGTCGTTACCGGTATCGTCAAGAACATTACCGACTACGGCGCGTTCGTCGATCTGGGCGGCATCGATGGCCTGCTGCACATCACCGACCTGGCATGGCGCCGCGTGCGTCACCCGTCGGAAGTGCTGACGGTTGGCCAGGAAATCACTGCCAAGGTCTTGAAGTACGATCAGGAAAAGAACCGTGTCTCGCTGGGCGTGAAGCAGCTGGGCGACGATCCTTGGACCGGTCTGTCCCGTCGTTACCCACAAGGCACCCGCCTGTTCGGTAAAGTCACCAATCTGACCGACTACGGCGCGTTCGTCGAAGTCGAGCAGGGTATCGAAGGCCTGGTCCACGTGTCGGAAATGGACTGGACCAACAAGAACGTCGCCCCGAACAAAGTCGTCCAGCTGGGCGATGAAGTCGAAGTGATGGTCCTGGAAATCGATGAAGAGCG
>JACXTT010014232.1_pt1 | contig 10428 bp, 6 predicted proteins | sample 9270951 | NCBI WGS metagenome assembly JACXTT01 (sample SAMN15532306, study PRJNA645909) | rock metagenome | isolation source: weathered quartz diorite | place: Puerto Rico | collected 2017-06-21
CGTCTGCAACGCCAGGTACGCGACGCGCTTCCATTCTTTCTTCGAGACGACGAACTTCGCGTACATCGTGCCCTGGAGCTTCGTGTTCGGCTGGGTGCGCGCGATGTAGCCCTTGTGCTCACCCTGCGTCACGGCGTCAGCGCCCGAGACGCCGATGAGGAACACTTGCGCCTCCACGCACAGCGGGCGTACCGCCAGGGTGACGGCGGAGGCCCAGGTGGAGACGATCGCGATGACCTTGTTGACGTCGATCAGCTTGCGCGCCGCGCGCACTCCGGCCTCGGCGCTGGTCTGATCGTCCTCGTGAAAGAGCTGCACCGACCGGCCCAGGACGCCGCCCGCCTTGTTGATCCGCTCGACGACGGCCACCACCGAGCGCTGCATGTCCGGCCCGTACGAGCCGCCGGCGCCCGTCAGCGGGCACAAAGTCCCGATGTTGATCGGCGCCTTCGACTGCGCCGAAACGATCGCCGGCGCACCCAGCACCGCTGCGGTCGTCGCCGAAGCCTTCAGCAACTCGCGTCGCGTCATGGTCGTCATGTCGGGCCTCCTGCGTGAGGTCTAACCGCCGAGGTAAAGACGTCGAATATCCGGGTCGTCGCGCAGCACGTCGCCCGGCCCCTCCGCGCGGACGCGTCCCATCGCCAGCACGTACCCGCGCCGGCACAGGGCCAGCGACTCGCGCGCATTCTGCTCGACGAGCAAGATGCCGAGCCCCCGCGCGTTGATCTCGCGAATGCGATCGAAGACCAGACGCTGCAGCGCGGGCGCCAGCCCGGCCGATGGCTCGTCGAGGAGCAGCACGCGCGGCTCCACCATCAGCGCCATCGCCATTGCCAGCATCTGCCGCTCGCCTCCGGACAAGGTGCCGGCCCGCGCGCGCCGCCGCTCGGCGAGGATCGGGAAGAGCTGCACCACATCCCCTGCCCGCTGTTCGCGCGCGTGGCTCGCGGTCCAGGCGCCGATCGTCAGGTTGTCCCACACGCTCAGCGACGGAAAGACGTTAGCCTCCTGCGGTACGTAGCAGAGGCCGCTCTCGACGATGCGCCGAGTGCCGGCGCCGGTGATGTCGGCGCCTTGCACCGCGATGCGTCCGCCACGCGGCGGGACGAGACCCGCCAGCGTCTTCAGCAAGGTCGATTTGCCCGCGCCGTTGGGTCCGATGACGGCGACCAGCTCGCCGGCCTCGACGCGCAGAGAAAGACCGCGGAGGATCTCGTGATCACCGTAGCCGGCGGTCAGGTCTTGAACCTCGAGAAGAGTCGTCACGCGGCGGTCCCGAGGTACGCCTCGAGCACGCGGGGATCGCGCCGCACCTCGGCAAACGGCCCTTCCATCAGCGTCCGCCCCTGGGCCATCACGATGACGGGGTCGCAGAGCTCGGTGACGAGGTCCATATCGTGCTCGATCAGGAAGAACGTCCGCCCGGCCGCGCGAAGCGCCTGGATCGCCTTCACGAGCGAGCGCATCAAGGTCGGGTTCACGCCGGCGCCGGGCTCGTCGAGCAGGATGATGCGCGGGTCGCTCATCAAGGCGCGCGCGAGCTCGAGCAGCTTCTTCTGGCCGCCAGAAAGCGTCTCGGCGCGCTCGCCGGCCAGCGGCGCCAGATCGACGGACTGCAGCAACGCGTCGGCGCGCTCGCGCAGGCGCCGCTCCGAATCCGCGACACGGGCCGGCGACGTGAAGACGCGCGCGAGTCCCTCGCCCGGCTGCGATTGAGCGTAGACCAGCACGTTCTCCAGCACGGTCATCCGCCCGAGCGGCCGCGGAATCTGGAACGTCCGCGCGATTCCCCGCTGCGCGATCGCGTGGGCGGACAGCGCGTCGAGGCGATCGTGGCCCAGACGGATCTCGCCGCCGGCCGCCCGTGTGAGGCCGCTGATCACGTTGAAGAGCGTCGTCTTGCCCGCGCCGTTGGGTCCGATGAGCCCGGTGATGGAGCCCTCGCGAATCGCGAGCGTGCATCCGCTCAGCGCCTCGACGCCGCCGAAGCGCTTCGTGATCCCGGTGACGGAGAGCAGCGGGGTCGTGGCAGATTCTCCCGTGGCCCCGGATCATACGTCATACCCGGCGCGCCCGGTGTCCGGTTTCGTGGTACGGTCGTGCCGTTCGCGGGCTCAGCGCCCCGCCAAAGGAGCAGCCGATGACCGACCGGCCCGACGTGGTAATCGACGGCGACGGACACGTGATCGAGGTCGACGCGACTTACGAGCGCATCGATCCGCAGTACCGCGAGCGGCGCCCCCGCTACACGCAGGCGGGCCGCGGCTACATCGTGCGTCTCGTCGACGGCAAGGTGTGGGGTCCCGAGACCGACATCGGCTTCGTGGGCGTCAACGGCAACCTGCCGCCGCCCAAGGGCAAGGCCATTCACTATCGCCGGATGGGCACCTACAACCCGTGGGCGCGACTGGCCGACATGAACCGCGACCAGATCGACGTGGCCGTGATCTATCCGACCGACGAGCTCCCGCTCACGGTGACCCGCGACGCCGGCTTCGCCGCGGCGCGCGCGCAGGCGTACAACGACTGGCTCCACGACTATTGCGAGGTGTGCCCCTCGCGGCTCAAGGGCGTCGGTCTGGTGGCGCTGCAGGACGTCCAGGGCGCCATTGCCGAGATGCACCGCGCGGTGGGCCGGCTCAAGATGGTCGCCATCCAGATCGGCTGCACCGTGCGCGAGGACACGCTGCTGAGCGACGCGCGGCTCACCGACTTCTGGGCCGAGGCCGACCGCCTGGGCGTGCCGATCGCCGTCCACGGGCCGGCGCTGCCGACACTGTTCCGGAGCTACTTCGACCTGAACCGCCCCGACCACATGCTCGAAGCCTCGCACATGGCGCACACGTTCGCGCAGATGCTCGCGTGCTCGAACATCGTGACGAGCGGCGTGCTGGAACGCTTCCGCAACCTCAAGGTGGCGTTCCTCGAAGCGGGCGCGGGCTGGGTCCCGTACTGGATGCACCGGATGGACGAGTACAACGAGGTCGCCCCCGAGCGCTGGGCGCACATCTCCGCCAAGCCGAGCGAATACATCAAGGGCGGCCGCGTGTTCTTCAGCTGCGAGCCCGGTGACGAATTCATCCCGTTCTTCGTCGATCACGTCGGCGAGGATGCGATGGTGTTCGCGTCCGACTACCTGCACTTCGACGCGCTCTTTGTCGGCGAGCCGGGGCACGACGGCAATCCGTACCCGGGCACCGTCGCCACCTTGCTCGGACGCAAGGACGTGTCCGATTCGGCCAAGCGCAAGATGCTGCTCGACAACAGCTTGCGGTTCTACGGGATGGACAAGGCGGCGCTCGGCCGGCGGGGCACGCCGGTGTCGCGACCGGAGCCGGCGGAGGCGCGGCAGAACATCATGCCCGGGACGATCTCGGCGCGCGACGACTGAGGCCGCCCGCTTCGGCGTCGCTCGCGCCCGGCGCTCTCTGTATCAGCGGGTGCGCGTTGGCGCGTTGACCTAGCCGATTCTCACCTGCCTTCGCCTGCGCATATCGGCCGCCGCAGAAACACGAGAGCAAGAATCAGATAGCGCAACCACCTCAAGGTTCCCACCAGGTGTATCGTGGGCGCATCGGTGCTGCCCTTGACGCCCGGCCCTTTCGCCGAGATCGATTCCCGGCTCTCAGATCGAGCGTGCGAGCGTGGATGACATGAACCTGCCACGTCGCCGACGATGTGCGGCCGCCGTCCTGGCTCCAGCCCTCCTGCTCTTCACGGGATGCATGATCGGGCCGGACTACAAGCGGCCCGCGGTGGGCGTATCGGACAGCTGGCTCGAGAGCAAGGACCGACGCCTCAACGTCGACTCCGCCACGCACCGGACCTGGTGGACGGCCTTCGACGATCCGGTCCTGAACCGTCTGGTCGAGCAGGCCTACCGAGACAACCTCACGCTCCGGCAGGCCGGGGTGCGGGTCCTCCAGGCCCGAGCCCAGCTCGGGATCGCCATCGGTGACATTTTTCCGCAAACGCAGCAGGTCGTCGGTTCCGTCGAGTACAACCGAACGAGCGAACGGGCAGAGACCGCGGCCTTCGGCGGGGGCGGGGGCGGCAGCAGTGCCCTCAAGTTCTGGCAATCCCAGATCGGGGTCCAGGCCAGCTGGGAGCTCGATTTCTGGGGACGGCTTCGCCGCAACATCCAGTCGGCCGAAGCCAGCCTGCTCTCCACGCTCGCGGACTACGACAACACACTGGTGACCTTGACGGCGGATGTTGCGAACAACTACATCGCGATCCGGACCGCGGAAGAACGCATTCGCATCGCCCGGGAGAACGCGGACGCTCAGGACCAGATTCTGAAAATCACCGACGCGCGGTTCAGATTCGGCACGGCGACACAGCGCGATGTCGAGCAGGCGCGGACGGTGTTCCTGAACACTCAGGCTTCGATTCCGCCTCTGGAGATTCAACGGCGCCAGGCCCAGGACGCGTTGAGCGTGCTGCTGGGAACGCCGCCGAGCGAGATGAGTGAGGTGCTCACGGGCTCTTCGGGAATCCCCGCCTCACCGCCCCAGGTCGTTGTCGGCATCCCGGCCGACCTGCTGCGCCGCCGACCAGATGTCCGCAGCGCCGAGCTGCAGGCCGCCGCGCAGTCGGCCCAGATCGGCGTGGCCAAGGGCGACCTGCTTCCGATCTTCAGCTTGAACGGAAGCCTCATCTTCGTGGCGACGGACCTGGGGAAATTCCGGCTCAGCGACATGTTCCGGTGGGGGAGCCGCTCGATCCAGGCGGGCCCCTCGGTTCAGTGGAACATCCTGAACTACGGCCAGATCACGAACAACGTCCGCGTCCAGGACGCGCAGTTCCAGCAGCTGCTCATCGCCTATCAGAACGCGGTGCTCTCGGCCCAGCGGGACGTCGAGGACAACCTGATCGCCTTCCTCCGCTCACAGGACCGAGCGGAGCTGCTGGCCCAGAGCGTCACCTCCGCGAAGATCGCGCTCGACGTGGCCGTCAGGCAGTACCGGGAAGGCGTGACCGACTTCACCACCGTCCTGACCGCGCAGAACACGCTGCTGGCGCAGCAGGACAGCCTCGCGAGCACGCTGGGCAACATCTCCTCGGGCCTCGTCGGGATCTATCGTGCACTCGGCGGCGGCTGGGAGATCAGAGAAGGCCAGGATCTGGTCCCTCCCGAGATCAAGGCAGAGATGCAGCGGCGCACGAACTGGGGCGCGTTGCTCGCTCCCACGGCCTACAATCTGCCGGCCTCCCGTCAACCGCAGTCGACGCCGCGGCTTCCGGATTGGTAGCGATGAGGGCGCTCATAAGAACGTGGATCACGATATCCGCGCTCGCCGCAATCCTGGGGGGCTGCAAGGACGCGCCGAAGCCCCAGCCGCCGCCTCCGCCAAAGGTGACGGTCGCCCAGCCGGTTCAGCGGATGGTGACCGACTATCTGGAGCTCACCGGGAACACGCAGGCCATCTACACGGTGCAGCTCGTTGCCCGCGTCGCGGGGTATCTCGAACAGGTGCTGTTCCAGGACGGGCAATTCGTCAAGAAGGGCCAGCCGCTCTTCGTCATCCAGCGCAACACGTACGAGGACAACCTGCGGCAAGCCGAAGCCGCCATCTCGCAGTACCGGGCGCAACTTCAGTGGGCCGAATCCCAGTTCTCGCGCTACTCGAACCTGATCCAGCACAACGCGGCGACACAGTCCGACGTCGACAACTGGCTCTACCAGCGCGATCTGGCGCAGGCAAATCTGAAGGCGGCGGAGTCGCAGCGCGACCTGGCGAAGCTGAATCTCGACTACACGTCGGTCACGGCTCCGTTCGACGGGCGCATGGACCGGCGGCAGGTCGACCCCGGCAATCTGGTCGGCTCGGGTGGCAACACCGTCCTGGCCTCGATCAACCAGATCGATCCGATCTACGTCTATTTCAACATCAGCGATCAGGACCTGGCCCGCCTGCGCAAGCGCGCGCGCGGGATCCCAGGCGCTGCGGATTCGCGGACGTGGTCAATCCAGGCCGCTCTGCCCGGCGAGGACGGCTACCCGCATCAGGGCCACCTCGACTTTGCCGCCATCAACCTGACGACGACGACGGGCACCCTGCTCATGCGCGGCATCCTGCCTAACAAGGATGGCGGGATCCTTCCGGGGCTGTATACGCGAGTGCGGGTGCCGCTCGAGCAGAGATCGGCATTGCTGGTGCCCGAGGTGGCGGTCGGTAACGACCAGCAGGGCGCGTATGTCCTGGTGGTGAACGAAAAGAACGTCGTGGAGCGCCGCAGCGTCAAGACCGGCCCCGCGGTCGATTCCCAGCGCGCCATCGACGACGGCCTCAAGGGCCAGGAGTGGGTGGTCGTCAACGGTCTGCTGAGAGCCGCGCCCGGACGGCCGGTGACGCCAGAGCGTCAATGATCTCCGCGTTCTTCATCGAACGGCCCATCTTCGCCAACGTCATCGCGCTCATCACCGTCATCATCGGGGCCGTCTGCCTGTATGTGCTGCCGGTCGCCCAGTATCCCGAGATCGTCCCGCCGACCATCCAGGTAACCTCGTTCTATCCCGGGGCGAGCGCCGAGGTCGTCGCGGCGACGATCGGGGTGCCGCTCGAGCAGGCGATCAACGGCGTCGAGGGCTCGATCTACATGTCGTCCGTCAGCTCCAGTGACGGCTCCTATACCCTGACGGTCACCTTCGACGTCGGCACGGACCTGGATGCGTCGCTGGCCCTGGTCCAGAACCTCGCCAACAGCGCGGTGTCCCAGCTACCGGGGGGCGCTCAGGCGCAGGGCATCACGGTCCGCAAGGTCTCGCCCAACATCCTGCTCGTCGCCAGCCTCTACTCCGACGATGAGCGCTTCGAGGAGATCTTTCTCTCCAACTACGCGCTCATCAATCTGCAGAACCCGCTGGCTCGGCTCCCCGGAGTCGGCCAGGTGAGAATCTTCGGGGCCGGGCCGTATAGCATGCGGGTCTGGCTGGATCCCAAGCGGCTCCAGACCTTCGGGCTCACGACCAGCGATGTGTTGACCGCCATCCAGGGCCAGAACGTCCAGGTCGTGGCCGGCCGGCTCGGCGCCCCCCCGGTGCCGGAGGCTCAACCCTTTCAGTTCACGATCAACGCCCTCGGCCGGCTGTCCGATGCGCGCCAGTTCGGGGACATCATCGTCAAGAACGCCACGGGCACGGCGCCGCAGGTCGTGCGACTGCGCGACGTCGCCCGCGTCGACCTGAGCCAGCAGACCTTCAGCAATTTTTCGCGATTCAGCGGGCACAAGTCGGCGCAGATCGTCATGTTCGCCCTGCCGGGCGCCAACGCCATCCAGGTCGCCAACAAGGTCTACGCGGCCATGGCCGACATGAGCAAGCAGTTCCCCGAGGGCATGAAGTACGCGATCCGCTACGACACCACGCTGTTCGTCCGCGAGGCGATTCGCGCCGTCTACGAGACGCTGTTCATCGCCGGCGTGCTCGTGCTGGTCGTCATCCTGGTCTTTCTGCAAAACTTGCGGGCGAAGCTCGTGCCGGCCACGACCGTGCCGGTCACCATCATCGGCGCCTTCATCGCCATGGCCATGCTCGGCTTCACCGTGAACCTCATGACCCTGTTCGCGCTGATCCTGGCCATCGGCATCGTCGTCGACGACGCGATCATCATCGTGGAGAACAGCGCCCACTACATCGAGACCGGGATGACTCCCAAGGACGCCACGATCAAGGCCATGCAGGAGCTGACGGGGCCGGTCGTCGGGATCACCTTGGCCCTCGTCGCCGTCTTCCTGCCGGCCGCGTTCCTACCGGGCATCACCGGTCAGATCTTCCGCCAGTTCGCGCTCGTCATCGCCGCGACCGCCGTCATCAGCGCCTTGAATGCGCTGACCTTGAAGCCGGTTCAGTGCGCGCGCTGGTTGAAAGCCCGCGGTGACCGACCACCCAACTGGTTCTACCGAGGATTCAACCGAGTCTTTGAGGCGACCACTGACGTGTACGTGGGAGTGGTCAGCCGGATGGTGAAGTGGCCGGTACTCATGTCCATTGTATTCGTCGTCATCGTGGCGGTGACGGCCTGGGAATTCATACGCCAGCCCGCCGGCTTCCTCCCGACCGAGGACCAGGGTTACGCCATCATCGTGACCGTCTTGCCGGAAGGTGCATCGCAGCCCAGGTCGCGCGAGGTCGCCGAAAAGGTCAACGCCATCCTGCAGAAAACCGAGGGCGTCGACGCCTGGGTGACCATCGGCGGCCTCTCGATCCTGGATTTCGCGAACGTCCCGAACTATTCGGCGACGTTCGTCGTGTACAAGGGCTGGAAGGAACGGGGCCGCGCGCTCAGCCAGGACCGCATCGTCTCCGGCCTCAACCGCCAGCTGAGCGACATCCAGGAAGCCTTCATCTTCGTCGCCATTCCCCCGCCGATCCGGGGCCTCGGCCAGACGGGCGGCTTCCAGATGATGGTGGAGGACCGCCGGAGCCTGGGCCTGGCCGAGCTGCAGCGGAATGCGATGGAGCTCGTGCAGGCGGGAAATTCCAATCCGAGCTTGCGAGGCCTCGCGACGACCTTTAGTTACCGCAGCCCCCAGCTGTACCTGGACATCGATCGGACCAAGGCGGAGTCGCTGCAGGTCCAGCCGGCGAGCGTGTTCGAGACGCTCCAGTCGTATCTCGGCTCCTCGTTCGTCAACTTCTTCAACAGCTTCAACCAGGTCTTCCAGGTCTACATTCAGGCCGACACCCGGTACCGTCTCGAGCCCGATGCCCTGAGACACCTGTACGTCCGCAACCAGAACGGGGAGATGGTGCCCCTGAACAGCCTGATCCAGGTCAAGCGCGTCCAGGGCACCGAGCTGGTCACCCGCTACAATCTCTACCCGGCGGCGGCCATCTTCGGCTCCGCTGCGCCGGGGTTCAGCTCCGGACAGGCCCTGACTCTCATGGAACAGCTGGCCGCGCACACCTTGCCGGAGGGCATGTCGTACGATTGGACCTCGACGAGCTATCAGGAAAAGAAGGTCGGCTACCAGGCCTACTTGATCTACGCGCTGTCGATCGCGCTCGTGTATCTGGTGCTGGCCGCCCTCTACGAGAGCTGGACGTCTCCCGCCGCGGTCATCTTCGTCGTCCCCATCGCCCTGGTCGGCGTGCTCCTGTCGCTCATGAGCCGCGGCTACGACAACAACCTGTTCACGCAAGTCGGCCTGGTCCTGATGATCGCGCTCGCGAGCAAGAATGCGATCCTCATCGTGGAGTTTGCGCGGGACCTGCATCGAGAGGGCATGTCGATCACGGAAGCGGCAGTCGAAGCGACGCGGCGACGGTTCCGGCCTATCGTGATGACTTCGTTTGCGTTCATTCTGGGTGTCGTGCCGTTGATGGTGGCTGCGGGGGCGGGTGCGGCGAGTCAGCAGGCTATCGGCACCGTGGTGTTCGGGGGAATGCTGGCGTCGACGCTTTTGGCGATACCGTTCGTGCCGGTGTTCTATGTGCTGCTGGAGCGCGTGCACGAACGGCGGAGGGGACGCAGGGCTTCCGAGATTTCATCGTAGCCTCATCTCGCTTTCAGGTGCGCGCGTCAAGGTGTGGGGGTAAGGAGAACCACGTGGAACCTAGAATCAACGGCCCGAAAGTGGCTCCCGGCGGATCTGGTCAACTTGCGAGCCTCGCAGATCAACGGCTGCGCCTACTGCATCGACATGCACTGGAAAGATCTCAGGGCGGCCGGCGAAACCGAGCAGCGTCTGTATGGCCTCGACGCCTGGCAAGAGTCGCCGTACTACTCCAATCGCGAGCGGGCGGCGCTGGCCTGGACGGAAGCGGTCACGAACGTCCAGGACGGTCATGTGCCCGTGGAATCGGTTGAACATCGCGGGGAGGACCGTGCCGGGCGGGTATCGCACGGCTGCGGCGCCCGAGGACAAAAAGTGCGCGTAGCGAGGGCCGCGACGCATGTCACTTCGTTTCCGCTTGACAGCTTCGCGGAGCGCTCTCGCGATGAGTCGGCTCCGCGTCGGTCGGAGCCTGTCAGCGGGCCGCAGCGGCCTTCAGAGACAATTCGCCGCGCGTCTTCGGAAACTTTCCGGTGCGAGCGCGATCGTTCTTCAGCGGGTCTCTCAGGCGTCTCCGAAAGCTGGGTATAGAGTCTATCCAGCGAAAGGAGCTTCGTCATGGAGACCCCCACGCCTCACTTCGTCGACTACGCGGCCCTCGATAGTCTCGGCGACCAGATCGCCGAGCTCTCGACGCATCTCGAAGCCGCCACGGCCCGGCTGCTCGATCTCATCCGCGAGTTCGATGAGCGTGCCGGGTGGAACGCGGGCTTCAGGTCGTGCGCCGAATGGCTGAGCTGGCGCGTCGGGCTGGACATGGGCGCCGCCCGCGAGCCCGTGCGTGTCGCTCGGGCTCTGGCCACCCTTCCACGACTGTCGCAGGCCCTCGCGCCCGGTGAACTTTCGCAGCCGCAGGTGCCAGCC
>JACXTT010014233.1_pt1 | contig 10428 bp, 5 predicted proteins | sample 9270951 | NCBI WGS metagenome assembly JACXTT01 (sample SAMN15532306, study PRJNA645909) | rock metagenome | isolation source: weathered quartz diorite | place: Puerto Rico | collected 2017-06-21
CCATGTGCTCCGGCACAACCTGGATATTCAGCGGCGCATTTGCCTTGAGGAGTTCGCCCTGATGCATTGCCGCGAGCGCACCCAACAAAGGTATTGTAAATGTGACCGGCGCATGCACGATATGATGCCCGAACATCGAGAGCGTGCCCGCATAATACGGGCTCGATGGGTCGATGTGGGTGGCACCGGCCGGCGCATTGACCAGAACGGCGAAATCGCGGCCATGCGACAGGGGAGGCAGGGCGATCGTCACCTGCGCAAACAACCTCGGCGCTTCCGCTTGCGTTCCCGCCTTGAGCAGCTCGGGCGGAACCATCACGGCGCCGCTCGCCGTCTCGGTTGCACTTACCAGAGGGCTGGTCATTTGCGCGCTGAAACGCTCGATCCGCGCGGCTGCGACAGCGCTCGCCGTTGGGGCGGCCAGGGTCACCGGCACCACCTGCTCGCCCGACCCCGGCTGATAATCATAGTTGAAGTCGCCGATCGTCGAATAGTCCCCGGCGGTTCTCTTGGCCACCGGCTGTCCTTTCGAGTCGACAAAGAACAGGAATGGCTCCGCCGACCACGTGGCGAGATCCGCACCTTGCGGCAGAGTAGGATATCCACGCGCCTGCTGCTTGCGGGTCCATACGTCCCACAGCCGGTCGATATTTGCATGGTGCAGAAAAAAGAGGGGATCAACGGGCGACAAATTGGCTTGCATGAAGCCGCCGCTGTTGGTGGTCTGGCCGCTTTGACCGGTAAAGATGCCGCCCACGCAATTATGGACCCTGTTATGCGGCTGGCCTTCCAGAACACCAAACCCGGTCAAGTCGCTATGGCCCAGTGTTTTCGGGCTGGCGAAGGTGATGAAATCACGCGGGGCGAGCGCATCCAATAGGGTCTGGAGGGAAACGGCTTTCGTCGTTTTTCCATCGAGCCCCGGTTTTCCCCTGGTCAGGCCGCGCGCATGGGCCAGATCGAAGAAGAACGCACCTCTGGGATCGTCGATAATGTCGAACCAGAGGTCTTCGGGAGAGCGTATCCCCCGTGCCAGAAGCTGCCCGTATTGTGTCTGATCGTCGAATTCTCCATCCGGTCCATAAATGCGCTTCCAGTAGCCGGCCTTCGCGATCACATCCCGGAAACGGCTGTGGAATTCCCTGTAGTGCGCGATATAGGCGGGATGGGCCGGCGTCAGCACGTCCTCGAACATGATGTCGGGAACAGCCGGCCGGAACGGGTTTCTCGGGTCCGTATTCTCGGTCCAATCCCAATAGGGGAGCGCAAAGCCGGAATCACCGCTCAACTCCCGGCAAATCTGCTCGAACCAGCCTATGAAGCCCCGATGCCACACCAGGAACCACCAATTACCGTGCGGACAATCCATCGTGTGTGTGAGAGCGATACGGTACCAGTTACGTGGATCCTCCGGCGGAAGCGCGAGCATCTTCCGGATCGCCCTTTTGTAGCTCTCGATGGTGCGTTTCGCCTCCGGATTTAAAATGTTCAGCCGCCGGTACTTCGCGGCTCCTTGCGCGTACAGCTTGCCAAACGGAAGCGTGGCTGCGCCCACCGCCGTAGCAGCCGCAGCTGTTTTCAGAAAATCGCGGCGAGACATGGACGGCTGTTGAGACTCGTTGTTCTGCATTGGTAAAACCTCGTTATGATTGTTGATTGGAATTGAGCGGGTCTGGACCGGGAATTTCCATGCAGCGGCGGCCCCCCATGACTATCCCGTGCTATCCCGTGACCATCTTCTCCGGAGCTGATATCATGTTCCATGCATTGCTACTAATGACAAAAGCATGATCCGCGCCAGGTGTTCATGGACTGCCCGCGGACCAATCATGGACTGCTCATGGGTTATTTACCGCCAATTTCAATTAGACAGCCAAATAGGATTCATGGACAGCTGTAAGAACTTACAGGTATAACCGCACCACGGCGGTCCTCCGCATCCCTTTATTTTTTGAAAGGACAATCATGTGCTTCGCAAATTCTCGCGTGAATGGATTACGCCGCTGGAACTGGGATGGGGAACGCATCATTCATGATTCCATCGTTCCTTCCTCGCGTCCCGTGGTGATGCGGAAAACGGGGGGATATGACATCGACGTGCGCGAGTTTCTGGTCAGCAAGGACAACGCCATTATGCGGCGCACCCTGGAACGCGACATACGCAAGTTCATCGACAAGCTGCAAGGTGCTTCGTGGGATCTGTTCGTGTCGCGCGATCCCGGCTCATTCGATCTGCGTGCCTACATCATCACAGAGTTTGTTTCCAAAAAGATCGAATACAGACTTACCGAGGGTCTCGACCCTTGGCAGTTTCCGGACGAAACGCTGAATTTACGCTCCGGCGACTGCGAAGACCGGGCGCTGCTCATCGCCTCGATGCTGCTGGCAAGCGGCATCAGTTCATTCAATGTGCGCGTGGCGCTGGGCAAGTTTCGCGCGTGGTTCGGCAAGAAGCACAAGGATACCGACCACGTCTGGGTGATGTACAAGGATGAGGCCGGCAAATGGCAGGTCATCGAACCGGCAGCTCATGCCGCCCGTTTGGAAAAGACGGGAAAGAAGTCGGGCAGGAAGGCGGATGAGCAGGGGCAGATGTCGCATTTGCCGGACAGTGCCGAATATATTCCGTTCTACATTTTCAACGATGTGCACCTGTGGACGATGCAGAGCCATACCCTATACGAGGGGAAAAACGCGGTCCGCCTGAAAAGCGACTGGTCCAGGCTTGATCCCAGTTTCGCGGGCTGGGTGCATAAAACCATTCTCAACGAAGCGCTTACGCCGGATATCTGTCCGGATTGGGTGTTGAAATCCCTCAATCGGCATTTCACAAGCGCTTTGTGGAGAAGAAACCTCACGGTGGATGATGTGGATCTGCCGGGTGGCTACGACCCGAGAGACCACTTCGACAACGGCTACATCGAAGAAAGCTGGAAGCAGGTGGCGGACCGGCTGGAGCAATTCAAAACGGCAGGTGTGCGGAATCTGGACCTGTTCCATCGCGCCGCGCATGCCATCGGCGACTTTTATGCCCACAGCAGCTACGGGGCGTTTGGCGCGGTCCAGAATGGCAAGCTGGGCCTGTATGACCCCGCCAATCCCGCGGCATCCCTTCCCCAGGCGCCTGATTATGGCGCGGGCTCCCGTTTCGATATCGCTTCGGGAAAATTCAAATTCACGATCAATAAAAACTTGTGGAAGGGAAGCTCTCAGGATGCCGCGGCTCTGTGGGAAGGCAGGCTGATATCCGGACGCTACGCCCAGAAGGACGATTCGCATAACATCGTTGAGGCGATAACTTTCATTCCCGCGGCCTTGATGAAAGACAAAAATTTTCGTTTGCGCGGATCGCTGCCCCACCATAACGAAATTGCCGTGGACGAGGATCAGGGTAGCAACGCCCTCTATGACAGCGGGAAATTTGCTGCGCAATACGGGCTCAGGAAGGATGCCGCGGTGCGGCACATCCGCAAGGCTTTTGTCGAGAACTGGAAGCCCTGACGGAATTCCCATCGTGCGAAATGGCGCGTAGGCACACGAAGGGTTACTTTGTCTCCGCGGTATTTGAAAATGGGCCCAGCAGCGCTGGACTGGATCAAGTCACCCAGCGCCAGTCTTGGCGGCGCAACGCCGTTGTCCATGATGGATATCGATCTTGGCGCCGACTCGGTTATGGATACTCTCGGCCGAATCGAACACGGCATTTTTGCGTGAACGAGACAGTATGGCGCATTGTCACGCAGCGCTTTGCCGTCTCGGCCTTTTCCGCTGAAGGCTCGCGTCTGTTTGGAGGCCGCTGGAATCGTAAAGGCGAGCCGGTTGTATACGTCGCTGCACGACTTCCGCACGAGCTCGCGGGCGAGATGAATTCCGCCTGCGTGTTGTCTCACTGGACTTCACTTCGAGGTAGGGCGTCCGGTTTCCCTGCGCAACGGCTACCTATCTACAGAAACATCATTTCATGGAAAGGATGGCTCAAGCCGGGCTGTTTCGATGCCCGGCAAGAGCGCGCGGATCTCGGATTCCCAATCCTTGAGTTTCTTTACGGCATGTTTCCGCTGCGCTACCGTCGTCGTATTATGGAGATTTGCTACAAAGGCACAGTTATAAACCCATACCTGTTCCGCGTATTTTCTGTAATTTTCATTCGGCGAGCTATAGATACGTTCCAGATAGGCCCGTAACACCGCTTGCGCCTTATCCTGGCCAGTGTTATCCGCATTCAACCGCCGCAACTCCTGCACGAGATCCTGCTGGCGTCGATGACGCTCGTTATTCCAGATATTGACGTCGTAGGGTGAGCGTGTCACCCACCGTGCAATAAGCGCCTGTTGTGCTTTGTCGAGATCTCCGTAGAAAAACTCAGCCCGTTCAATTGTGCGTTTGATGGATTTTTTCAGACGCCGGGATTCGTCGCGCTGAAGGTGTTCATCATGAAACTCCTCATTGATTTCGGCATACCGCCGCTCGATGTTCTGTATCTGTTGTGGTGTCAGCGTTAACACTATCTCGGCCGTCATTGGCAGTGCACGCTCGAATGCGCTGTCTATATAACCGCGCAGGCCGGTCCACAAGCCACACGTACGCTCGGCTGTAATGTCTTCCAGCACGAGACCCTGTGAGTTTGTCAGTAAGGCGGCGTAACCGGGCAGGTGTGTACGCCGATGCCATGAAAACCATTGTGAGAGTGCTGCTCGGGCTCGCGGTTTCTGGACATCGTTGAAATCCACAAACCGGTCAACCCACCAATAAGTCAGGTAGTCTGCCTGGTTATAGCCGAAACGAACTACGCTGCATCCGGCAAATGTGGATAGCACTAAAATTAGCACGACGACAATCGGCAGTTTTAAAGAAGGTCTGGTCATAACCATAATATATATCGGGGCCATGGCAACTATCTACTTCGCAGCAGGTTCCTTACCGTTATCTTGTTTCATTGTCTTATCCATCTTATCTGCTACAAAGATAGAAGAGCTTGTTGATCATCGGGAAGGCAACGCAACGGGATCAATTGCCCGGGATTTAAGGCAAGAAAAAAATGACAAAGATATAAAAATTTGACTGAAAGTTATTCCAAATCCCGCACGAAGCCTGGAATGACATTATCCTGGCCATGCCTCCGGAGTTTATGACAGCAGATATGGGTTGGATATTGGTAGACTGAATAGGGAATGGGAACAAAAATAAAAAGGTTTCCGAAAAAAGCCGACCCCATGCTTTTTTGGATGTTTTTCGAAAATTTCTTTGCATTCCGTTTCTTTCCATTCTTGAGAAAGCGAGGTAAGCCATGTCGCATGTTACCGGTTCAGTCCAGACTGTATCGCCAATAGTAAAGATCGGACCGGACTTCGGCCCGGCCACCGGTCCGTCCAACACCTGGACTCTGAGCTTCAATCCACCTCCTTCTCCTGCTCCTGGAGGAACCAAGCTCTTGATTTTGCATTTCGCTGGGGCAAGCCTTCCTGCTGCCAATCGCCTGGAAGTAGATCTGGGCTACGACACAGATATATTCACTTCCGCCGACGGCACCGATTTCTGGACGCGCCCCATCAACATCTATGCCCTGGGCGGTCCGGTGCCCATCCGCTACATCACCAATGGCGCGGCTACCGGCGGCGTTCAGCTCGACCAGTACGGCCGGGGGGAGCGGCACGCCGGCATCCAGGATCCCACGGCTCTTTCCAACTGCGATCCATTCCAGGGCGACGCGAACTACACGGAGCCGAAATACGATCCGTTCTGGTTCTGTTCCGCGTCGCCGAACTGGGAAAACGTGGGGTGCATCAGCCCCCTGGGAGATGTCCGCAATAACATTGAGCCCGCGATAGGCATGGTCATGCATGTGGATTTTGATAAGAACCTGGGTTTTTATGTTTCTACTTGCAGCGTGACCCTGATCAGCCCAGACACTGTAATCACCGCCGGGCATTGTATGGCCAGTCCCATTGATGATGCAAAGAGCGCATCCGTCATTTTCAATTACAAGACGTTGTGCAACGGCGACCGGCCGGGAAGCTACAATGGCCATTTTTTTAAGGTGAAAGAGGTTATCCGGCAGCGCTTCGCCGATGGCAGCGCCAACGACTATTGCCTCTTGCGCCTCAATGTACCGGCGGGCGGACTGGGCATTACGCCCGTGCCCATGCGCGCAGATATTCCTGCGGCCGGGGAGCAGGTTTTTGGCATCCATCATCCCAACGGTGCGGTAAAAAAGCTTTCCATCCCGCATCCCGGGTTTGCCTCGGTTGCCTTCAGCGGGTCAACTTCCATAAACGTGAACCTGGATGTCTCCGGTGGAAGTTCGGGCTCCGGCCTGTTTGACACCGCGGGTCGAATTACCGGCGTGCTCAGCAATGGTGTCAAGTGCGGTCTCAGTTATTTCCCGACTGCCGCCATTCAGCAGGACATCGCTACGCCGCCGGCGATCAAACGCGACGTGATGCTGGTGTTCGATCGCTCTGGCAGCATGTCACTGCCGGGAACGAGCGGCGTCAGCAAGATGGAAGAAGCTCGAGCTGCTGCCTCGCTTTTTGTGCAACTGGTGCGCGTCGGGACAGGGAATCGCGTTGGCCTCGTTTCCTTTAGCACTACCGCCAGTTCGCCGATTGATTTCGCACTGGCTGACGTGACCCCGGCCAACAAGGCAACCCTGCTCGGGCCGACGAAGATCGGCGGACTCGCAGCCGGTGGATCAACCACTATCGGCGGCGGCCTCAACGCCGCTTATGGCCAGTTGACAACCGTAGGGAATCTGCGCAACGTCCTCCTGTTCACCGACGGCCTGCAGAACACGCCGCCCATGGTGAACCCCACCGATACTTCTCCTACGGACATCTTTATTGACGCCATCGGCTATGGGACGCCGGCGAGTCTTGATGGCGCCATGCTTACCGCTCTGGCCACGCTGCATCGCGGGCAATATGTGCAGGCTGATACCAATCTCAAACTGCAGAAGTTTTTTTCCCTGGCCTTCGGCAACATCTTTGAAGCTGGGCTATTGATGGATCCGGAGTTTGTACTGCCCGAGGGGCAGCAGGCCGCGGCGCCCCTGCCGTTCAATGTCTGCGAAGAGGAAACCATCACGATCGTCGTAGGTTGGGACAATCGTGAAGCCCGGCTGGTGGTGGAGCTGACCACGCCCTTGGGCGCCATCGTAACCGCTGCCACGCCCGGCGTGGAGTCTTCGTCCGCTGCTACTTGGACATTCCTGCGAGTGCCGCTGCCGCAAAATGGCGAGCGCGACGGTACATGGCGAGCCATCGTCTTCCGACCCGGCGTTGGGGGCGTAGAGTTCGCTGCACCTGCGCCGGAAACCCGTTACTTCGTGAATGTGGTGGCCAGCGGCGGTGCCGTCCTGCGCCGCATGCCGGATACCGCCAAATACTATACCGGCGATGTAATCAATCCTCTCGTCGGGCTTCAATACCTGCAAGGTGGACTTCCGCCCAACGCGCAAGTAAAAGTCATTGTTTCCCGGCCGGATATGAGCGTCGGCAACCTGCTGTCCCAGGAAAAGCTCGGTGCAGCGGTGGTGATCGATGCCGACACCATCCCCGCGCGCCAGGCCACCCTGATGGCCATCGAGCAACGTACGGGCCGGCCCGTTGTCGGCTACACGCAGCAGACCTTCCCCTTATTCGACGACCCCCAGCATACCAGCTCTCCTGAACCCGCCGGCATCTTCGGCAATCCGCTCAAAGACCTGCTGACCGTGGAAGGTAACTATACATTTCGCTTCCAGGCGTCTTACGGGGAAGGCTGCACTGCGACCCGCGAACTGCTGTGGTCAGTTCATGTGGATGCGGGCGTCGATCCTTTCCTTACCGTAGTTACGGTAGATGTCAGCGGAGGAACGGGAACAATCACTTTCATACCCAAAGATAAGTACGGCAACAATCTGGGTCCGGGCCGCGGCGACGGATTCACCGTAACTGGCGTACCTGGCACAACCGTGACCGGTCCAGTCAAAGATAATGGTGACGGTTCTTACACGGTCCCTGTAACCCCCGATCCGTCGTCTGATGGCAACCTCGGTGTAATCATCGGCCAGCCCGGCCGCCCGCCGGTTATCACGTATGGTCCCGGATCAGGCAAAGACCGCTGCGGGAATTGGAAAACTCTATTCTGGATTATGTTGTTTGTGGCGCTGCTTCTGCTATTGCTCTGCATGCTGAAATAGCAGGGGAGTTGTGGCGTAAGCTTGCTGCCCAGCAATAACCTGAAGATTGGTGGCGGAGACCGAGTGTGAAACTTCGAACCGCGTTCTGGAAATTCTAGAGGAATGGAACGACTATCTCAAGAGTAATGTGTCGCATTATCAGGAGCCGTCACCATGAGCGGCTTCACCGATATTCCATCAGCACTTCAGGCATTCTCCGCTGCTGCTGAGCCCCTACCCCTACACAAGAAATCTAAACGGCGCTACACACCTCCGTTTTCCCTGCGGCTCACCGTCGATGAACGTAAACGGCTGGATGAACTGCCGGGAAATCAGCCGTTGGGGTCGTATATACGTAATCGCATTCTCGGCGAACAGACTGAGAAACGTCGCAAAATCAAGAAACCTACGCCGGACACCGCCTTGCTGGCTCTGGTATTAGGTGAATTCGGTCGGTCGCGGCTGGCTTCCAATATCAACCAGCTCGCCAAAGCGGCCAATATAGGAACACTGGATGTAACACCCGAAACGGAACGTGAGATTGTACAGGCATGCGCGGAAATCCAAGCCATACGCATGCTATTAATCACCGCGCGGGGTGTAGCGCCCGTGGAAGATGAATGATCCTTGTCGGCAACCAGCGCGGCGGGGCCAAGGATCTGGCTTTGCACCTGCTCAAACAAGAAAATGAGCATGTCGAAGTCCATGAGGTGCGCGGGTTTACCTCACACAATCTTATGGCGGCGCTCAATGAAGCCTACGCGATCAGCCGCGCCACGCGCTGCAAGCAGTTTTTATTCTCCTTGAGCCTCAATCCCCCCAAGCATGAAAATATTTCAACCGAAACATTCGAACGGGCGATTGAGCGGGCCGAGGAAAAACTTGGGCTGAACGATCAGCCCCGCGCCATCGTTTTTCATGAAAAAAATGGGCGCAGGCATTGCCATGCGGTGTGGTCACGAATCAAGATGGATGAAATGAAAGCGGTACAGCTTTCTTTCTCCAAACATAAATTAATAGACTTATCCTGTGAATTGTTTCTGGAACATGGCTGGACGATGCCAGAAGGACTCAGACAATCTCATGCTCGCAATCCGCGCAACTTCACGCTGGCGGAATGGCAACAGGCCAAGCGGATTGGCAAAAACCCGAAACAGATCAAAGCGGTATTTCAGGAATGTTGGTCGCTCGGTAAAACACAGAACGCTCTTGCACAAACGCTGAAAGAACGGGGGTATATTCTCGCCCAAGGCGACCGGCGCGGCTTTGTCGCGATGGATCGCCGGGGCGAAGTGTTTGCCATATCAAGGTGGGTGGGCATCAAAACAAAGGAAGTGCGTACCCGTCTCACCGATGAAAAAAACCTGTCATCGGTCGAAGAAGCGAGAATCCAGATTGCCAAGGATATGACGGCACGGCTGGAAACGACTCAAGAACAAATGACGGTGTTTGCAACCCGCCGAGCTGAGCTGGAAGAAAAACGGCAAACATTAGTATGCCAGAATCAGGCCCAACGGCAAAAAATTAACCGAAACCCAGAAATTCCGTTCTGTAGACTTTGAAGGCCCTCTCATTGCCTGAGTGCGCGAACCTCTACCAATGACCATTATCTGAGGCTTTCGCGCGAGAATCAACTCGATGACAAATAAACGATCTTCATGCAAAACTGAATCCATAAACCAAAATCACTGGATTTCTGGAGGTGGTTCGCGGGAAAATATGGAAATCTTCTTATGTAATAGTATGTTACATAAGTAGGGAGGGGCATCGCCCGGCTGATTGGCTGGGCGCGGATTGCTCAGCGCAGCGGTATGATCGGTGCTCACATCGCGAGGGGCATCGCCCGGCTGATTGGCTGGGCGCGGATTGAAACGCCCCTCGCCAGCGCGTCATCACCATCGACCCTGGCATCGCCCGGCCGATATAAGAACATGGACGCTAAAAAAATCGCTGTACTGGATATTATTTCGGCGGCAGCATCATGCTGCAAATGGCTCGACCGAGCGAGCCCCTTTACTGATGAGGCTGCGTTGGAAGCGATTTTTTTTGCTGCAGAAATTCTTCAATCTTGTCGCTCGTGACACCGGGACTGAACAGATATCCCTGCATTTCATCACAATTGAGCGTCCGCAAAAGCGAGGCCTGCTCATGCGTTTCAACCCCCTCTGCGATCACTTTCAGGTTCAGGGAATGCGCCAAAGATATGATGGTGGAAACGATCGTGAAATCATCGGGATTTGTACTCATGTTGATAATGAAAGCACGATCTA
>JACXTT010014234.1_pt1 | contig 10428 bp, 10 predicted proteins | sample 9270951 | NCBI WGS metagenome assembly JACXTT01 (sample SAMN15532306, study PRJNA645909) | rock metagenome | isolation source: weathered quartz diorite | place: Puerto Rico | collected 2017-06-21
ATGGTTCGCGTGATCACCACCTCACGGTCGGACTTCCGTTCCACTTTCGTGGGGTTCTTCATGGGAGTGGGCTCACTCTCGGTTCTTGTGGCCATGGACTTGCTCCTTCTGTTTGAGTTCCTCGACAATCGTGTCCAACTCGTTGAAGCGTGCGTCCCACATCTGGCGGTACCGCTCGAGCCATGCCATTTCCTCCTCCAATCGGCGCGGGCCGAGCGTGCAGGTCCGCACGCGCCCGACCTTCTCCGTGGTGACGAGCCCGACCTCCTCCAGGACGCCGACGTGCTTCTTCATGCCCGTGAGGGTCATGTGGAACCTCGCGGCAAGGTCGGTGATCGACGCGTCGCACCGTCCCAGCTGCTCCAGCACGCCGCGTCGGGTGGCATCCGAGAGCGCGGCGAAAGAGTCATTGAGGCGGCCCCGAGCATACTGAACCATATGGTTCAGTATAATGCACTGGTTGGCGGCGTGCAAGGGGGGGTGTCGTCCTCACCCCCTGTCCCCCTCTCCCTTCGGGAGAGGGGGAATTACGGGTGAGAGCCGAGCACATCTCGTAACCACGGTCTCCAGGTGCGCCCCTGAGAATGCGAGCGAGCTTTTGTGTCGCACAACCAGAATTCCGCGACACCAAATGAAAGAACTCACCTTGAGTCCCCCCTCTCCGGAACGGAGAGGGGGACAGGGGGTGAGGACCGAACGGAGAGGGGGGCAGGGGGTGAGGACAACACCCGCTGGTGCGCTTCGGGGCGGAAACCCGACGCGCGGTCTGATCGTATGGGTTGCCCATATGGACGAGCTATCCACGCCGCGCCTGTACGCCCTGCGCGCCACCTACCTGCTGATCGCGCTTGCCATGGGCGCGCAGATCTGGCCGCTCATCGTGCATCACCCCGCAAACGTCGAGCACATGCGCGGCGTAACCCGCGCGTTCCTCGGCGCGCTGACGCTGCTGTGCCTGCTGGGCGTGCGCTACCCCGTGCGCATGCTGCCCCTCATGATCTTCGAGCTCGTCTGGAAAACGATCTGGGTGGCGGCGTTCGGCCTGCCGCTCTGGCTGACGCATCAGCTCGATGCCGACACGGCCGAGACGATGAAGGCATGTCTCATGGGTGTGGTGCTCGTGCCGCTGGTGCTCCCATGGAGCTACGTGATCCGGCACTACGTCCGGGCGCCAGGAGACCGCTGGCGCGCTGCGGCGCCGTAATCGGTTGACAGTCCGTTGACGCCGAGCACAGACCTTGCTTGTCGTGCCCGCCGAGCCCGTCTACGTTCCGAACATGGCGTCGTCCAGTCTCCTTACGGCAGAGGAACTCCTGCAGGTGAGCGTGCCCGGCAAGCGGGTCGAGCTCGTAAGGGGTGTGCTGGTCGTTCGGGAGCCAACCGGGCTCCGGCACGGTCGCGTCGTCGCGGCGCTGTCCCGTCGCCTCACGGACCACGTTGAGGCGACCCGGCAGGGCGAGGTCTATGCCGGGGACACCGGGTTCACCCTGTCGCGGGGCCCCGACACCGTGCGGGCCCCGGATATCGCGTTCATTCGCCGCGAGCGCATTCCCGATCCTGAGCCGCTCGGCGTTCCCGACTTGGCCCCGGACCTGGCGGTCGAGGTTCTCTCACCCACAAACCGGCCGGGAGAGACGCTCGCCAAGGTCGCCGACTGGCTGAGCGCCGGAACCCGCCTCGTGTGGGTGATCGACCCAGAACGACACCTGGTGCGGGTGTACCGCCATGACGGCACGGAGGCGCTCGTGTCATCGACCGAGACCCTGAGCGGGGAAGACCTGCTGCCTGGTTTCACCTGCCCGCTCGACGCCATCGTGGGGCCAACACCCCGAGCCTAGCGCGGTATCACCGGCAACACCACATGTGACGGGTGCGCCGCATCGTGCAACACCCGCTGGTGCGCCACCACCCACGTCGTATCCCGCTCGTTGTTCCCGCCGGTGTTCAAGTTCCGGTCGTACTTGGGGAACAACGCCGACGCGATGCTCACGCGCAACCGGTGGCCCGCCGGAAACACCATCGACGTGAACCACAGGTCGACGTCGTAGCGCTCCACTTGGCCCGGCACGAGCGGCACTTGCCGGTCCATCCCCTTCCGGAACCGCCCCCGCACCAGACCGTCCTGCACCCGCTCGGCGTGCCCGTCGGGCCAGACGTCGAGCAGCATGATCGTCCAATCGGTGTCTTTCGCGTCACTCGAGGCCCACAGCGTGGCCGTCATCTCGCCCGTCACCTCCATCGGCTTAGTCAACGGGCGCGACGTGAACACCAAAGCGTCGGGCCGGCTCGCGTTGAGCGCCGTGTAGTCCTCATTCAGCGACTCCTCGAGCTCGCGCGAATCGATGAGATACGGCGTGGGATCGCCTGGATTGTAGGTGAACGTGTCGGCGGCGGCGCCCGCAGGCGGCAGTGTATCGAGCACGCCGTCTCCCGCGCTGGTGTGCGCGTGGCCGCCCGAGGACACGTACCACTTGGTCAGGTGCTGGCGCGCCAGCGGCCACTCGTTCTCGGTGCGCCAGGTGTTGTCGCCCGGGACGAAGATGTCGAGGTGCCGCAGCGTGTCGACGCCGTTGTTCTTGCCGAGCAGGTAATGGTCGAACCAGCGCAGCTGGAGGTCGCGGTAGGCGTAGCGCGCCTGCGGCCCGAAGTCGCCGGCGACGTAGTCCACGCCCTTGTGCGCGCCGGGGTTCATCACGATGTGCCAGTTGGGATGATGGGGCTGGCGCAGCAGGAAGTCGGTGTAGTAGATCGGCCCGCGCGAATCGTCGTGCCAGCCGGCCATGGACAGCACCGGCGCCCGGACCTTGTCGATGTAGGTGGTGGCCGCATGCGTGCGCCAATATTGGTCGAGCGTGGGATGCGCGACCCAGCGGTCCCACAGCGGCACGTCGCCGCAGCCGAGCCGCTGCGGCAGCGTTGACAGGGGCAGGTGCGTGATCGCCTCGCCGATGTCCAGCTCCGCTGTGTTCGGGTCCATCGTGCGACCGCGCATCAGGCACGCCCAGTCGACGTTGATGGGCCCGAACGCCATCGCGGCGTAGGGGACGACCACCCACGGATCAGGAGTGGCTGCCGTGGGCGAGATCGCCGCGAGGTGCGGCGGGTTGCTGACCGCCGCAAACCACACGAGGCGCCCTTCGTCCGAGTGGCCGATCATCCCGACCTTGCCGTTGGCGTCCAGCAGCTTGGCCGCCCACTCGACGGCGTCGTAACCGTCCTGGATGTCGGTGGTATAGTCGCCGAAATCCGCCACGTCGCCGCTCGACTGCTCTCGGCCGCGCACGTGCTGCGCCACGAAGATGTAGCCGCGCGACGCCCACCACAGTCCCGCCGCGTGGAGCACGCGTCGGTAGGGCGTGCGCTGCAGCACGACGCCGAACGGTCCGCTGCCCACGGGCCGCGCGACGTAGGTCGCGAGGCGCGCGCCGTCCCGTGCGGGCATGAACACCAACGTGTCCTCGGTGACCGCATACGCCGAATCGGAGGCCGGCATCGTCCACACCTGATAGTTCTGCTCGACCACGCCCGGCGTCGCCCGCCGCACGAGGCGGAAACGGCGATCGAGCGGCCGGTCGCCGTTGAATTGCAGCCCCGCCAGCGTGTCGCCGTGCCAGGCGGCGCGCATCAGCACATGAGCGTCTTGCGTCAGCAACACCGAGTCGCCAAGGCCTGAGACCTGCGTGACCGTGAGCATCGGCTCGCCGGTGCGGCGGCGCAGGAAGCCTACGAACCCCGAGTCGGCGCCCGCGAAGTGCGCGAAGCCCATGCGGCGCCAGCCCTCGAAGCCGAATTTTGGCGTCGCGCTGAGGGCGATGTAGACGTCCCACTCACCGGAAAGACTCGGCGGGGTCCGGGGCGCGGGGCCCGTACTCAACGCGGCAAACGCCAGTACTGGAAGAACGCCGAGCGAGCGCTGCATGTTCACACCTCCACAACCGATTGGGATCGCCGGCGCGCGGCGACGAGGATGCCCGCGCCCACCAGGTTCATCACCACGATGACGCCCGAGATCTTGAGCGCGAACACCGCCACGCTCGCCACCTGGATGATCGGGAATACCGAGAGCACCACGTAGAGCAGCGTCATCAAGAGTCCCGACAAGGACACGGCCTGCAGCCAGAGGGGCGGCCGCGGCGTCACACCGCGCAGTCCGATCAGCGGGATCGCGAACATCATGACATACGTCAGCGCGTAGAATATCCCGCCCGCATTGAACAGCAACTGGAACGCCTCCGCCTGCCGCACGCCCACCAGGCTCACCGCGGAGATGGCGAACGAGCACACGGCGACCAGCAGGATGGAGTTGACGGGCGTGCGGTACCGCGCGTGCAGGCGGCTGAACCACCCGGGCAGCAGCCGATCCCAGCCCGCGACCATCGGGAGCCGGGCGACGGCGGTGAAGGCGACGTTGGCCTGCGATACGCGCATCGCCAGTGTCACGAGGATGGCCGCCGTCACCAGCGCGCCGGCGATCCCGAATGGGCCGAATCCGACGCGCAGCACCTGCGGCAGCGGCCCGATGAGGTCGATGTCGTTGGTCGGGACGTACGCCACCACGGTTGCGGTGCCGAGGATGAAGAACAGCGCGATCACCGGCGCCGCGATGTAGACCGAGCGCCGCACCGCGCTCGCCGGCGAGCGGGTTTCGCCGGCCAGGATGGCCATGTACTCGAACCCGCCCAGCGCCCCGAACCCCAGCTTGCCGAGGATGTTGAGGTTGTACAAGGACAGCGCGGGCAGCTCGGTGCGGAACGGATGGAATGCGTTCAGGTGGCCGGTGGCGAGGCCGAGGAACGGCAGCACGATCAGGACCCCGAAAATCGTGATCATGAAGACGCCGCCGGCGTTGTGCACCCACTTGCCGACCGCGAGGCCCACGATGGCGGCCCCCGCCATCGCCATGAGAATGACGGCCGAAGACAGCGACACGAACCAGGTGCTGGTGGTCATCCAGGCCGCCCTCGGTCCGAGCGCGTACGACAGGTACGTCGCGCACTGCAGGCCCAGCTCCGACGTGAACAGGATGACGTAGAGACAGAGATTCCAGGCGACCATGAAGCCGACCGTCTGGTTGAATCCGAGCTTCGCCCACTGGTACAGCCCGCCCTCGAGCGGCATCAGCTGGTTGAGCCAGATCACCACCGCCGACAGCGGCAGGTAAAACAGCACGATCGCGAGCAGCCACATCACGACGTGTGAGGGCCCGAGCTTGCCGGCCACGCCGATCCACGTCAGGCCAATAATGAAGAGGATCTGCGTCAGCGCGAGATCGCGGACACCGAGCTCCTTCTTCAGCGCCGCGCTGTGCGCCTCGACCTTGGCTTCTTCCTGTTGCAGCGTCACCGGCCGAGCCGCTCCAGGAGCCGCGCCCATGCCGCCAGTCCTTCATGCAGGCGGTGCACGCGAAAGAACTCGTTCGGCGCGTGGAAGTCCTCGTCACCCGTCGAGAAGGAGAAGTACACGGTGTCGAGTCCCATGAGACGCTGGCAAATCTCCGCCACGGGGACGGTGCCTCCCATGCGGACGATGAGCGGCCGTACGCCGTACACTTCGGTCAGGGCTGTCTCCGCGGCCTTCAAGACCGGGTGATCCCGAGAGATGTGCGCCGGCCGAGCGCGATGGTCGCCAACCACGATCGTCAATGTGGTGCCCGCCGGCACGTGGCGCTCCAGGTGGCTGGTCACGAGCGTCTCCACTTCCTCCGGATCCTGGTCCGGCACCAGGCGGCAGGTGATCTTGGCGTGCGCCTCGCGCGGCACTACCGTCTTCGAGCCCGGTCCCTGATAGCCGCCCCACAGGCCGTTGACCTCGAGCGTGGGCCGAGTCCATTGGCGCTCGAGCGTCGAGTAGCCGGGCTCGCCCACGGCGGCAGGAGCACCGACCTGTGCGAGGTAGGCCGCCTCGTTAAACCTCAGTCCCGCGATCTCGGCGCGCTCGGCGGCGTCGAGCTCGCGCACGCGATCGTAGAAGCCCGCCACGGCGACCCGTCCGTCCTCCTCGTGTAGCGAGGCGATGAGCCGCGCCATCGCGTGCAACGGGTTCGCGACGCTGCCGCCGTGCCGCCCGGAATGCAGGTCCTTGGCGGGTCCCTTGAGCGTCAGCTCGAGTCCCACGAGGCCCCGGCTCGCGACGGTGAGCGACGGCTCGTCGATGCGCCACATCGCGCCGTCGGCCGAGAGCACGACGTCGGCGGCGAGCAGGTCCTTGTGTTGTGCGACAAACGCCTCGAGGTGGCGGCTGCCGATCTCTTCCTCGCCTTCGATCATGAACTTCACGTTGATCGGTAAGCGAGCGTGCACGGCGAAGAACGCCGCGGCGACCTTGATCGGGATCAGCAGCGGTCCTTTGTCGTCGGACGCACCGCGCGCGTAGAGGCGGCCGTCACGCAGACTCGGCGTGAAGGGCGGGCTCACCCACTGTTCGAGGGGGTCCTCGGGCTGCACGTCGTAATGACCGTAGATAAGCACCGTCGGCGCACCGGCCGCGCCGAGCCACTCGGCATACACGACGCGGGCACCGGGCGTGGGGATCGCCCGGACGGTGAAGGGTCCCGCGGCCTCGAGCTTCGCGGCGACCCACGTCGACGCGGCGAGCACGTCTGCCGCGTGCGAGGGGTTCGTGCTGACGCTCGGGATGGCGGTGAACTCCTTCAGCTCTGCGAGGATCCGCTCGTGCCCGGCTTCGAGGTGCGCGAGCACGGGTCCCAGGTCCATCACTTGCCGCCGTCGATCGAGAGCACCTGACCGGTGATCCACCTGGCGGATTCGGACGCGAAGAACAGCACGCCCGCTGCGATGTCCTCTGGTGTGCCCAGGCGCTTCAACGCGATGCTCTCGACGAGCGCCCGCTGTCGTTCGGCGCCGTACGATTCCCACTGCTTCTCTGTCGTCGGGTTCGAGCGTACGAATCCAGGTGCCACGTTGTTGACCGTGATGCCCCAGGGTCCCAGCTCGTGCGCCAGCTGCCGGGTGAGCCCGATCTGCGCCGCCTTGGCCGATGCGTACGCCTGGATTCCCGTCAGGCTCACGCCCAACCCAGCGCCGCTCGAGATGTTGACGATCCGTCCGAATCGCGCTGCTTTCATGCCCGGAGCCACGGCCTGTGAGAGATAGAAGGCGCCGGTCACGTTGACGTCGTAGATCGCCTGCCAGTCCTCGGGAGTGATCTCCTCGAGCGGCCGGCCCACCTGGCCCAGCACACCGCCGGCATTGTTCACCAGAATGTGCACCAGGCCGTTGGCCTTCGACGCGTCGGCCACGAACGCGTCCACTGCCGCCTTGTCGCGCACATCCACGCGCCGCACGGTGCCCTTACACAGGCGCCCGGTCTCGGCCAGCTCGTCCTCGATCACATCGCACGCCCATACGTTCGCCCCGCGCGACGCGAAGGCGATGCTGATCGCTCGACCGAATCCATGCGCCGCGCCGGTGACGACGACAGTCCGACCCGTGTAGTCCATGTTCACGTTAAGACGGCGGCGAGGGCGTCCAACGCCTCGAGCGACTGTGCGCGAACGCCCTGCTCGATCTCGTGGATCAGCTTCACGACGGCCGACGTCAGCGGAGCCGCTACGCCCGCCTCGGCGCCGAGCGACACGACGATGCCGAGTTGGGCGTCGACCTCGGTCGGCCGCTTGCGAACGGCGAGGTCGCGCCAGATGCCGCTGTGGGTCTTCGCCGACTTGCGATTATGAGCGACGAGCTGATCGAGCGATTGCTCGGCGGCACCCGCAGCGGCATCGGGCAGGTACGCTGCGGGATCGAAGCCATCGAACGCTTCGGGACGCACCCCGCGCGCGAGCGCCACGGCGAGGATCTCGCGGGCCAGCGCTATGTAGAGTCCGCGGTATTCGGGCCGTGCCAGGCAATCGGCGATCGACTCGTTGGTCAGGGCAGTGGCGAAGAGCATCGCGCCGTAGGCTTCCTTGCCCCAGAGGTAGCCCCAGATGTTGGGCGTCGCGGCGGCGCGCTCGTCGAAGTCCCGCCAGGCGTCGCGAACGCCCAGAACGCGGGCGCTGACGCGCTGCGACGGGTCGCCGAACGCCTCCCCGATCATCACTGTGCCGCGGCCGCCATAGAGAATCGAGCCGGGCTCCATGTAGTCGGCGCCGAAGTTGACGAACGCACCGACGGTGCGCGCCTCGCCGACGACTTGGGCGATCGTCAGCTCATTGAGCCCGTTCTGCGCCGAGACCACGCATCCTGCGGGAGTCAGGTGGGGGACGAGCGCGCGGGCGGCGGCTTCGGTGTGCTGCGCCTTGGTGGCGAGGATGATCGTGTCCCAGGTGCCGGTCAGGCGGTCGGGCGGTCGGGCGGTCAAGCGGACGGTGAACTCGACGATCGGGCCGGTGATCCGGAGGCCCGTCGCGTTGATCGCATCTACGTGATCGGTTGCGATGTCTACCAGGGTGATGTCGTGGCCGGCGCGGGAGAGGTAGGCGCCCAGCGTGCCGCCGATTGCTCCCGCACCCCAGACGAGGCAGCGCATGCGGGGTCAGGCGCCCCAGGTTCCGTCGAGCAGCGCGCGCGTTTCTTCGACCGCGATCTGCCACAGGGCGAGGACGTCGGCGTCGGGGCGCTCGTAGCGGCCGCCGAAATTGCCGTCGCCGAGGTAGTCGCGCAGCGCTTTGGGGTCCTTGGCGCGCACCTTGGTCATGTCGACCATCGGGTGGGCCGTGTTCGGCATGTCGATGCCCGGCAGGCGCGTCCAGGGAAAGTTTTCCATCCAGGAGCCGTGCGAGCTGTCCGGATCGATGGCCTGCACCTTGGCCCAGGTCTTGGGCGCATTCCACCAATTGTGGAAGATGACCTTGCAGCCTGGGTGGTCGGCGGCCCACTCGGTCGCGAGCTGCTGCACCGCGCCGTTACCGCCGTGGCCGTTGCAGATCAGGATGCGCCGGAACCCTGAGTGCGCCATGCTATCGAGGACGTCGCGCACCACGGCGAGGTGCGTTTCCACCCGCAGCGAGATCGATCCCGGGAATTCACGGAAGTACGGCGTGACACCGTAGGCCAGAACGGGGAACACCGGGATGCCCAGCGGCTCGGCTGCCTCGGCCGCGACCTTCTCGGGCAGGATGCAGTCCACCGTCAGGCGCAGGTAGCTGTGTTGCTCGGTGCTGCCGAGCGGCAGCACCGCACGGTCATCACGGCGCAGGTAGTCCTCGACCTGCATCCAATTCATGTCGCTGATACGCACGACCGAGATAATACAGACGGGCCCAGAAACCAGCTACACAAGAAGGAAGCCGCAAGAAAAGTTGCAAGACGGCAAAGTTGCGAAGTGGCTTCCAGCAGCAAGCTGCGGGGGCTAGTCCGATGGGTCTCCCAACTTCCGAATCAAGCCATAGACGGTTCTGGCGCACTCCGCACGGACCGCTGCCGTCTCCGCAACCTCTTCACTGGTGAAGTACTTGAGGTCGGTCACGAGATCGAGGATGGCCTCCAGCTCATCAAGCGATGCCCGCGCAATGCCGAGGAATCGGCGAAACTCTTTCTTTCCAGGTCGACTCGCCCCCTCGGCGGTATTCAGGGCGACGCTCTGACAGGCACGCCGCCACTGGTCGGCCAACCCGTTCCGCTCTGATTGAGGAAGGCGATCGATGAGCGGCTTCGAGACGACCACGAGCTTCCGCGCGTGTTCATAGGCCTTGAGTTTCTTGAAGTATCCCACCCCACAACATCGTGGAGCGTCTCCGAAGGTCATAACCAAATCAATGCAGACAGCATGATTTCCTTGCACTAGTGGCTTGCAGCTGGTGGCCACTTGTGAACTTCGCCGTCTGGCAACTCATCTGAGCACTTGGGTTCTCGCGTCTTGTGGAGACCCTGTCTGGGGGCACAGACCGGGTGGCGTCGTACGGGGGCAATCGACGTAGTGAGAGGGAGCAGCCATCGCTTGACTAGCCGAGTGAATTGGTGATACGCATCTTGCGTCAAACGCTCTCCGCCGGGTGTCCGTGACCGATCCGTTAGGCAAGCTCAGAGAGGGTTTGCGGGGCCGTTACGAGATCGAGCGGGAGATCGGCGCGGGTGGCATGGCCACCGTCCACCTCGCTCAGGACCTCAAGCACAATCGCAAGGTCGCCATCAAACTGTTGCGGCCCGAGCTGGCTGCGGTAACGGGGCCGGAACGGTTCCTGCGCGAGATCACGACCACTGCCAACTTGCGGCACCCGCACATCCTCCCGGTCTATGACTCCGGGGAAGCCGACGGGGCGCTCTTCTATGTGATGCCGCTGGTGGAGGGCGAATCCTTGCGAGCCCGGCTCACACGCGAGCGACAGGTCCCTGTCGAAGACGCCCTGCGCATCGCCAAGGAGGTTGCCGACGGTTTCAGCTACGCGCAACCCGGGGGTTTGCCCCACCGGGACCTCAAGCCCGAAAAAATTCTCCTCGAACGCGGCCACCCCCGCAGCCCACAGTACGG
>JACXTT010014235.1_pt1 | contig 10428 bp, 10 predicted proteins | sample 9270951 | NCBI WGS metagenome assembly JACXTT01 (sample SAMN15532306, study PRJNA645909) | rock metagenome | isolation source: weathered quartz diorite | place: Puerto Rico | collected 2017-06-21
GCAGCGGGATGGTACCATTGCGTTGCGGCTCGGCGCTGCGCGAGCTACCAAGAAGCAGGCGCGCGCCAAGCGTTGACGGTCGCCATGGCCATTCCGGCGAAGACTTTCGAGGATCTCGTGATCGCACGCACGGGTGTACCATCCGACGTGGTGGCACGGGCGCGCGAGCGTCAGCGCGACGGCAAGTCGCTGCCGGACGCGTTGCGCGAGCTCGGCGCGCTCGACGGCGCCGCGTGGGCGCGCGCGCTCGCGACGGCGTACGACTTGCCCTTCACCGAACAGGTCGCCGTCGGCGAGGTCGATCTCGAGCTCCTGGCGCCGCTGCCGATGCAGTACGCGCGCCGGAACGCGGTCCTGCCGCTGCACCGCGACGGCGACGAGGTCGTGGTCGCAATCGGCGATCCACGTGCGCTCGGGCCGCTCGACGACTTGCGCCTGCTGTACGGCGCGCCGGTGCGGCCGCTGGTGGTGCCGACCGAGGCGCTGACCGACGCCATTCATCGCGCCTATGACCTCGCCTCGGGATCGGCGGCAGAGCTGATGGACGACCTCGACGAGGAGCGTCTCGACCTCATTGCCACCGAGCTCGAGGAACCGCGCGACCTGCTCGAGGCGGGCGACGAGGCCCCGATCATCCGGCTCGTCAACTCGCTGCTCTTCCAGGCGGTGAAGGATCGGGCGAGCGACATCCACATCGAGCCCTTCGAGCGGACGCTCACGGTCCGCTTCCGCATCGACGGCATCCTCTACGACGTGATCTCGCCGCCGAAGCGCTTCCAGCCCGTCATCATCTCGCGCGTGAAGATCATGGCCGGCTTGAACATCGCCGAAAAGCGCCTGCCCCAGGACGGGCGGCTGCGGACCAAAGTCGCGGGACGCGACATCGACGTCCGGGTGTCGGTCGTCCCGACGGCCTTCGGCGAGCGCGTCGTGCTGCGCCTTCTCGACCGGTCCTCGACCCTCCTCGGTCTCGAGGAGCTCGGCCTCACCGGGCGCAACCTCGAGCGGGTCGGCCGTCTGGTGCATCAGAGCCACGGCATCATCCTGGTGACCGGCCCCACCGGCAGCGGCAAGACGACGACCCTGTACGCCGCGCTCTCGACGATCAACTCGACCGAGCGCAACATCATCACCATCGAGGATCCGATCGAATACCAGCTGCAGGGTGTCGGCCAGATCCAGGTGAATCCAAAGATCGATCTGACCTTCGCCAACGGTCTGCGCTCGATCCTGCGGCAGGACCCGGACGTCATCATGGTCGGGGAGATCCGCGACGGCGAGACCGCCGAGATCGCCATCCAGGCGGCGTTGACCGGTCACCTCGTGTTCTCGACCTTGCACACCAACGACTCCGCCAGCGCGGTCACGCGCCTGGTCGAGATGGGGACCGAGCCGTTCCTCGTCTCCTCGTCGGTGATCGCGGTGATGGCGCAGCGCCTGGTCCGGCGGGTGTGCGAGCGCTGCCGGCGCACCGTTCGCCCGCGTGCCGAGGTGCTCGCCCAGATCGGCCTCTCGCCGGAGGCGAGCGAGGGGCGCACGCTCTACGCCGGCGGCGCGGGCTGCGACTCCTGCAAGCAGACGGGCTACCGCGGGCGGACGGGCATCCACGAGCTGCTGGTCATGGGCGACGAGGTGCGGCAGCACGTGATGCGGAACGCCGACTCGACGACCATCCGTCGTGCCGCGACCGCGGAGGGCATGGCGAGCCTGCGCGAGGACGGTGCCGCCAAGGTGCTCGGCGGCGAGACCACGATCGAGGAGATCTTGCGGGTCACCCAGGACGAGCTCGCCTGAGGGCGACCGCCGCCGGACACTAGTGCCGGTCTACGCGTACAAGGGACTCGGCAGCGAAGGGGGGACGGTCGCGGGGGTCGTCGATGCCGAGAGCCCGCGCAGGGCGCGGCTCAAGCTGCGCCGCACCGGCGTCTTCCCCACCGATCTCAGCGAGGACCGGGCACCCGCCGGCCGCCGTGCCCGGACGCTCGGGGTCGGGATGCGCGAGCGCGTGCCGATTCCGGAGATCGCGGCGGCGACGCGCCAGTTGGCAACGCTCGTCGGCGCGGGCTTGCCGCTCGTCGAAGCGCTCGCCGCGCTCGCCGACCAGACCGAGCGCGAGCAGCTGCGCCGCGCCATCGTGCAGGTGCGCGAGCAGGTGACCGAGGGCCGTGCGCTCGCCGACGCCCTCGGCGAGCATCCCCGGCTGTTCTCCTCACTCTACGTGAACATGGTGCGCGCCGGCGAGGCGAGCGGCGCGCTCGACATCGTCCTGCAGCGTCTCGCCGAGTACACCGAGAACCAGGCCCGACTGCTCGGGAAGGTCCGCACCGCACTCACCTACCCCGCCGTGATGCTCGTGCTCGGCGGGGGCATCCTCTTTTTCCTCGTCTCCTACGTCGTGCCCAAGGTGACGCGCATCTTCCAGGAGACGCAACAGCAGCTGCCGGCCCTCACCCGGCTGCTGATCGCGGTCTCGGGCTTCGCGGCGACCTGGTGGTGGCTGCTGCTGTTGCTGCTCGGCGGTGCGGTGCTCGGGGCGCGCGCCTATGCCCGCACACCCGCTGGGCGCGAACGCGTCGATGGCTGGCTGCTGCGCCTGCCGTACGTCGGCCGGCTGATCCAGAAGCTGGCGCTGGCGCGGTTCGCGCGTACGCTCTCCACCCTGCTCGCGAGCGGCATCGGCCTGCTGCCGGCACTCGACATCGTCCGCAACATCGTCGACAACCGGATCATCGCGCGCGCGGTCGAGCGCGCCCGTGATGCCATTCGTGAAGGTCAGAGCATCGCCCCGCCGCTGCGCGAGAGCGGCGTGTTTCCGCCGCTGGTCGTCCACATGGTCGCGGTCGGCGAGCGCAGCGGGCAGCTCGAGGAGATGCTCGGCAAGGCGGCCGACGCCTACGACAACGAGGTGGAGAACGCCGTCACCGCGCTCACCACCGTACTCGAGCCGCTGATGATCGTCTTCATGGGCCTGGTCGTCGCCTTCATCGTGCTCGCGATCTTGATGCCGATCTTCGAGCTCAATCGCGTCGTCCGCTGACACCGGCCGTTGCGGCTCCCGCGGTCATCGACTAGTGTGCGTGCGACTCGGACTTGGAGGGGCAGCTCGCGATGGCCAAGAAGACGAAGATGGTGAAGGCAGCAAAGCGACCGAAGGCTCGCGCCGCGAGGAAACCGGCGCGCGCGGTGCGTGCGAAGGCGACGCCGACGGCACGCAAGCGAAGCGCCGCGCCCGCGGCGAAGGCGACGACCACGTCCAGCGCCTCCGACAAGTACAGCCAGACCGGCGCGCCGTGGTGGAAGGCGCACCTGTTGTAAGCGCCCGCTCGCCGTCCCGGCGCTGACGGCGGTAGGAGCCGCGGTGCACGCAACGGCCTGCCGACGCACCCGCGGGGACCGACCCTCGTTGAGGCACGGGTCGGGAATTGGTATCGTCATGGCGTGAGCGAGCGGCGCGGCAGCGCGGGGTTCACGCTGATCGAGATCATGGTCGTGGTCTTCATCCTCGGCCTGCTCGTGACCTTGGTCGCGCCCCGGATCGTCGGCCGCACCGACGAGGCGCGCCGCACCAAGGCGGCCGCCGACATCAAAGGCGTCGAGGAGGCGCTCCACCTCTACAAGCTCGACAACGGCTTCTATCCCACCACCGATCAGGGACTGCAGGCGCTCGTCACCAAGCCAGAGACCGGAAACGTACCGCGTCGCTGGAACCCGGACGGGTATCTCGAGCAGGCGCCGATCGATCCGTGGGGCAATCCCTACGCCTACCTGAGTGACGGCAACACCTACACGCTGAAGTCGTACGGCGCGGACGGGGCCGAGGGTGGCGAGGGGAAGTATGCCGACATCGACTCGCACACGAGCCTCTGAGCCGCTCGTCCGCGGCTGCACCCATCCTTCCGCCGCGCCCCTCGCAGAGTCTGCGCACGCGCGGTCGCAGGGCTTCACGCTCCTCGAGCTCACGATCGTGCTCTTGATCATGGCGATCGCGGCATCGTTCGTGATTCCGCGCCTGCGCGACGTCGACAGCGCCGCGCTCGGTAGCAGCGCGGCGCGTCTCGCCACCACGACGCGCTACCTCTACGAGGAGGCCGCCTTTCGCCGGCGCCCGATGCGCCTGAACCTCGACCTCGACAAGCAGGCCTACTGGGTCACGGTGCTCGATCCCGACGCGGACGGGGACGAGCCCCAGTTCGTCGTCGAGGATTCGCCGCTCGCGCATCCGGTCGGCTTGCCGCGCGGGGTGACCTTCGCCGACGTGGTCTTGCCGGCGCTCGGGACGGTGCACGAGGGGTTGGTCTTCGCCCAGTTCTTCCCCGAAGGATACGCCGATCCACTGGTCGTGCATCTCACCAACACGCGCCACCAGTTCACGACCCTCGCCATCGAGCCGCTCACCGGGCGGACGCGGATCGCCGACGCGTATGTCGAGCTCGATGCCGGGCGCGTTGCCGACGCCCGTCGCCAGGAGGACGCGGCCGACGGGCGCCGCTCGATGCCCGCCCGGGGCGGCTCCCGCGCGACGACACCGTGACCCGACCCCGCGTCCGATCGTCAATCCCCGGCCTCGCCGGCTTCACCCTGCTCGAGGTGCTGGTCGCCGTCGCGATTCTCGGCCTCGCGCTCGTGAGCCTGCTCGGCCTTCACGTTCGCGATCTCGCCTTGATCGAGCGCGACCAGCGCATCACCGAGGGCACGCTCCTCGCGCGCGCGCTCATGACCGACGCCGAAGTGGAGCCGTTCCCCGACATTGGTCTGACCAGCGGCGATTTCGAGGACCGCTACCCAGGGCAGTTCCCCAACGTGCGCTGGGAGCGCGAGGTCGCCCCCACGCCAGTACCCGATGTGCGCGAGATTCGCGTCCGCGTGTTTCGCGGCGACGAGGAGTCCGGGGACGACGTGACCTTGTCGTACTACCTGCGGCGGCGAACATGACCGCACCGGCGAAGCGCCGCGCCGGCGTGCTGGGAACACAGGCTTCATGCGGAGACTGCATCGAACGTGCGCCGTCAGGGTTCACGCTCTTCGAGGTGATGATGGCGGTCACCATCTTCGGCATCGTTGCGGTCACCTTGTACGGGACCTTCGCGCGCACCTTGCACGCGAAGACCCTCGCCGAGGAGCACGCCGAGCTCACGCAGCTCGGCCGCAGCGCCGTCGCGCGCATGGCCGATGAGCTGGCCTCGGCGTTCTATCCGCGTCCGCCCTTGTATTCGGCCTCGTCCTACGCGGCAGTCGCGGCGCTCACGATCTTCCGCAGCCTGCGCGGCGGCACGGAAACGAGCCCGCTCGACTCGATCATCTTCACCGCGCTTTCCGGACGCCCCACCGGCGCGCCCGACCGTGACAGCGACCAGCGCATCATCAGCTACTTCTTTCCCCTCCTGGAGGGCCGCGGTGCGCGGCGCGACGATACCCGCGGCGGCGACACCCGCAGCGGTGGGCGTGACCGCGGATTGGACGACGTCCGCCTGGACGAGACCGAGGATTTCTTCGCGGCCTTCGGGCCGCGCCCGACTCCCGCCGTCGCCGTCCCGGCCCAGCGCCTCCTTCGCCGCGAAGCGATCATGGCGAGCCGTGACGCGCTCGATGCGGCGATCCCGACCGCCTTCCTCGACAACGTCGCGAGCCTCGGCTTCCGTTTCTACAACGGCACCCAGTGGCTCGATGCGTGGGACTCGCAGGACACCGTCAACTACCGCCCGCTGCCGCGTGCCGTCGCGATCGACCTCGGCCTCTACGACCGCGCGGGCGAGATCCATCATTTCACCACCGCGGTCGACCTGGCGCTCGCCGATACACTGCCCGGCCCGCGCATGAGCGGCGCAGGTGTGGCGACACCGAACCCCAACCGCACCCCGACGCGGAGCTCGGGATCGTCGTGACACCGTCCGTACAGGCAATGCGCTCCGGGTCGGGGTTTCCAAACCGCGGCGGAGAGCGGGGCATCGCCCTCCTGATCGTGTTGCTCACGATCACGCTGTTGACGATCATCGTCGTCGAGTTCACACAGTCGGCGCAGGTGGAGACGCACTTCGCGCTCAGCACCCGCAACGGGCTGCAGGCGATCTATCTGGCACGCTCGGGAATGAACGTCGCCGAGGCGTTGCTCGTGCTCGACAAGCAGCTGAACCCCACCGACAGCGATGACGACATCTGGGCTCGCCCGATGCCACCGCTCCCGGTCGGCGACGGAACCGCTGCGCTGCGCGTGCAGGACGAGGGACGGCGGCTGAACCTGAATGCCATGGTGCAGAAGGGTTGGCAGGTGCCCCAACGGCGAAGGGTCTTCGAACGATTGTTCGACGTCCTCGGGGCGGATAAACGCGTGCTGGCGGCGATAGGCGACTGGCTCGACGCGGACGGAGACCCGAGCAGCGATCCCCCCGGAGCCGAGCAACCCTACTACCTCGGGCTGACACCGCCGATCGTGGTTCGCAACGGCCCAATGTTGACCATGCGCGAGCTGCTCCAGGTCCGCGGCGTGACCCCGAGGCTCTTCGCCCGTCTGCAGGAGTTCGTCACCGTCCTGCCGAACGACGACCTCAAGGTGAACGTCAATACCGCTCCAGCGGAGGTGCTGTACGCGCTCTCCGACGGCCTCCTGGCGGACCCTGGGGTCGTCGATCGGTTGATCGCCACGCGTCGGGAGAAACCGTTCAGTAGCCCGACCAACCTCACGAACGATGTCGTTCCCGGGTGGCCGCGGGCGTTTCAGCTCGGTGGCGTAAATGCCACCGACATCGATACAAAGAGCGTGTTCTTTCGCATCGAAGCGGCGGGACAGGTGAATGACGTCACGCGCGGGATCGTGGCGCTGGTGCAGCGCGGCGAGGGCCTGCGACCTCGGCTGACGCGCGTCACCTGGGCCCCGAGCACGGCCGACTTGAGCTTGACATCTCAATCCCCTTCCGATTTTCTCGAGTCGCTACCGCCTCTCGGCGGACGGACCTGAATGCCGAATCGCACGCTTGCGCTCGACGTCGGCGGCGCCACGCTGCGCGCGGTGTTGGTCGAACGGACGCTGCGCTCGCAGCGCATCCTGGGGTTCTACGCCACCCCGCGCAGCGCCGATCTGGCCGCGGACCTGCGCGCCCTCGTGGCCGCCCACGACCTCCAATGGGACGAGGTGGTGTCGGCGCTCCCCGGCAGCGTGGTCACGCACCGCGTCCTCACCCTGCCCTTTCACGACCGCAAGCGCCTCGACCAGACCGTCCCCTTCGAGCTCGAGACCCAGCTGCCCTTCGAGCTCGGCGATGCCATCGTCGACTATCACGTGCTGGCGCGCGACGGGGAGGCGGCGATCGTACTGGCGGCGTTCGCGCCCAAGACCGCCGTACGCGAGCACCTCGAGCTTCTCGCCGCGGCCGGACTCGACCCCCGCGTCCTCGACCTCGCACCGCTGGTGGCAACGAACGTCGTGCGACTCGTCGAGGGAGGCGGCAGCGGCGCCCACGCGCTGGTCACGCTCGATCACGACCGCGCCATGATCGCCGTGCTCGAGGACGGCCGGCTGCGCGGCCTGCGCGCCCTGTCACGCGGCGCCGGCACGAATGGCGATCTCGAGGGCGTAACCCGGGACCTCCGCTGGTCGCTGCTGGCGCTCACCGGCGACAGCGGCCTCGAGTCGCTCGCGCTCTGGATCGGCGGCGATGCCGCCGATCGTCCGGATGTCGCGCCCGCGCTCGAGCGCGCCCTCGGCATCACGCCGCGGGCGATCGCATCGCTCCCCATCGCCGGCGTTCCTTCGCTGGCGCGGCACGAGCAGGCCGCGTTCACCGCCCCACTCGGCCTGGCGCTGCGCGAGGATGCCGATGCACTGCGGCTCGACTTCCGCCGCGGCGAGTTCACCTATCACCGGGAACGCGAAGCGCTGTGGCGCGGCCTTGCCGGGGCCGGCATCCTCGCCCTCGTCGTGCTCACCTTGATGGTGGCGAGCTTCGTCCTCGAAGGGCGGCGGCTCGTCGCCCGCCGCGATCTCGTCCGCGCCGACATCCGCGCGCTCTTCACCGCCGCGCTGCCGAACGTCAGGAAGATCGTGAACGAGAAGGCTCAGCTCGGTACCGAGATCGCCGCGCTCGAGAAGCAGCGCCAGCTCTACGGCGGGCTCGCCCCGTCGGCGCCGCGGGCCATCGATCTGCTCAAGGCGGTCACGCTCGGCGTCCCGCCCGACGTCGAGCTCGACGTCGAGGAGCTCGCCCTCGACGGCGAGAGCCTGCGCCTGCGCGGCTCCACCCGCACCTACGAGGGGGTCGAGGCGGTCAAACGCGGGCTGGCGGCGCGGCCGGAGTTTCGCGACGTGCAGGCCAAGGACGTACGCGCCTCGGTGGACGGACAGCGCGTGGACTTCCGGCTGCAGCTGACGCTGGCGCACGGGGACGAGCAATGAGCGCGCTGCGCCTCCGTCTCGCGCTCATGCTGGAGCGGCTCTCGCCGCGCGAGCGCCTGCTCGTCGGTGGCGCCGCGGCCGTGACCGCCCTGCTGCTCCTCTGGCTGATCGCCGGCACCCTCGGCGATCGGCGCGAGATGCTGCAGGCCCAGATCGCCGCCAGCGAGCGTGATCTCAGCGAGGTAGCAGGGATGCGCGACCGCTATCTGCGTTTGCGCGCCGAACGTGACGTCGTGCAGCGGCGTCTCCTGAGCGTCGGCAGCGACTTCTCCCTCTTCTCGTACCTCGAAGGCATCGGTCGCGAGTCGCTCAGCCCGGATCGTATCGCCGCCATGAACCCCTCGACGCGCAGCGTGTCGGAGGAGCTGCAAGAGGAGGATGTCGAGATGCGGCTCTCCGCCGTTTCGTTGCGCGACATGGTCACCCTGCTCTACCGGGTCGAGAAGTCCGACTCGCCGCTGCTGGTGAGCCGCTTGCAGATGAAGAAGCGCTACGACCAACCGTACATCTTCGATGCAACGGTGGTGGTCGGGCGGTTGCGGCCGACGGCGAGCCCCTCGCGATGAGCGCGCCGGGATCGGGTGCTGGCGCCCTAGGAATCGACGGTTGGCGCGCGCGCCTGGATCGTCTCGTCGTACAGCCCGCGATGGCAGCGGGTGCAGCGCTCGTTCGTCGCGCCGGTCCGAGCGGGGTTGGACCTCTCGGTCTCTACGCCGCCTACACCCTGGTGATCTTCATCGTGTTCGTGATCGCGACCTTGCCGCACGAGCTGGTCCTCCGGCGGGCCCTCGATCTCGGACCCACCGCGCCCATCACCGTCGATCTACGCGGCGTGCGCTTGGGATGGACCATGGCCTACACCGTCGACGAGTTGCGCCTGCAAGCGCGCGGCGGCGATCCGAGTCTTCCCGTGTTCAGCGCCTCCCGCGTCCACGCCGCTCCCTCGATCTTCGGCCTCTTTCGCGGCCGGCCGTTCCCGCTGGCGCTCGCCGCCGATCTGTACGGCGGCTCGCTCGACGCCACCCTCGACCTGGATCCGGACGCCTACGACGTCCGCGCCAAGCTCGCCTCGCTCGACCTCGGCCGCTATGCCGGTCTGCGCCAGTTTCTCGAGGGCACCTTGCAGGGCCGCGTCGGCGGGTCGATCGACCTCGCCGGCAACCCCACCAAGCCCGCGACCACGGGTGGCCTGGTCGACCTCCGCGGTACCGACGTCGCGTTGGAGGGAGGCCGGATCCGGGGTGTGACGATTCCCGACCTCCACTTCCCCGAGCTACATCTCGCGGGAACGATCAAGGCCGGCCGGGTCGATCTCGACGATCTCAACGTCCGGGGACGCGAAGTCACCGTCGCCGGCGACGGCACGCTGCTGCTCGCGCACCCGCTCGCCGCCACCCTGATCAACCTCGACCTCACGCTCACAGCCGCCCCTGACCTCCCCGACAATCTCCGCATCGCCTTCAACTTGATTCCCGGCGACCCGACGCCAGCTGGCGAGCGCAAGCTCCACCTCTTCGGCACCCTTACTCAGCCGAAGCTGAAGTAGCGCACTGGACGTCGGCGAGAACCGACAGGCTTCACCGGGTGGCTTACCCCCGCGAGGCGCAGCCGAGCCAGGGAGCGGCCGGGATTCACTCCCGGCCGCGACGCCCACCGGAGCACGGCGCGGGCGACGCCCGCGCCGCGCGCACGGGGGCGAAATGGTATCAATGCCCGGAGCCGATGAGCTCCGCGATCGTGAACTGATCCTCGGTCGTGCCTTCCTTGGAGCCTTGGTGCCAGTACCAGCCCGGCTCGCCCGGGAAGCGATGGCTCGGCAGCGACGCCTTGGTGGCGTGCTGCAGCTGCATGTCGACCATGACGATGCAGGGCAGCATCGGAACCTCTTCGTCGTACTTCATCGTCGAACCTGGGTAGGCTTCGTTCTTGTACGAGAAGTTGTTGATCCAGACCTTCCACAGCTGCCCGCCGCGGTCGTACATGTCGCTGTAGGGGATCGTGAACTCGTCCTTGTCGACGTAGATGACGCGCTTCGAGTACGC
>JACXTT010014236.1_pt1 | contig 10427 bp, 9 predicted proteins | sample 9270951 | NCBI WGS metagenome assembly JACXTT01 (sample SAMN15532306, study PRJNA645909) | rock metagenome | isolation source: weathered quartz diorite | place: Puerto Rico | collected 2017-06-21
TGGGTCCCGGGCATCGAGTTTCGCCTCAACGGGCCCATCCCCAGCGGCAGCCAGCTCTACGTGGAGTTCTCGCTACCCACCAGCAAGCACTGGATCCAGATGGACTGTCCCACCCAGGAGATCAAGGCGGACGCGTGGTGGAAAACGGGCTGCGGGTATGACTACGGTCTCGAGAACGAGGCTTTCGAATCGAAGAACACCAACGTGACCGGGCTGGTGGATTTCGTCATCCGCATGCGCAACGAACTGCTGGGCTCGGACGCCACCTTGTTCAGCGGCAAGGTGAAGGTGATCAAGGCGCTGCCTCTGCCCAAGAACCCGGCCTACTATGAGTTTTACGCGGACGACGACTGGCGCATCCCCATCGGCTATGTCTACCCCGGCACCAAGCGGCTGGAGGGGCGCGACGACTTCCTGCACGTCGGCTTCTGGTACCGCGGCAACCCGCCGGACATCGAGGCCCACCTCTTCTACAAGGGCAAGGACATCGCCAAGTACACCTCGGCGGGCAACAGCGCCAGCGAATGGGAGCCCAACAAGTACATGTGGGGCTACGAGGACTGCTCGTTCACCGGCGTCTACACCGAGCCGATGGAGGAGGGCCGGGGCTACGATCCCAAGTTCGAGGTTCGCAAGAATCCGGGCGAGTACGAGGTGAAGGTGCTCATCGTGAACCACCTGGCGCGCTCCATCAAGTTCACGGTGAAGGAGGACGGCAGCTTCGACAACGGCATCGCCGCGGCCAACAAGTTCGGCCGGGAGGTCACCATCGTGCCGGTGACGGTCATCGGCGCCCAGACCGCCAACTGGGACCGCACCGCCTGGAAGACCGGCGCCTTCTACGCCAACCCGCTGACCGGGTTCACGGCCGGGCCGTAGACGCGGGCTGGAAAGGACTGATTGCGCCGCGGATACACGCGGATGAACGCGGATCTCCCGGCTTTTCGTCTTCACGTCCCGAGCGTAGCGAGGGAGCCCCGCCGTGACAAGAATGGTGCGGAAGCTTTGGGTGGACCAGGGACTGACCCTGCCAGCCCGTCATAATCCTGAAAATTGTCATCCTGAGCTTGGGAGGGCTCCCGCTCTGCAGCTTCTCGATCGCCTCTTGTACACGATGTGGAAGGCTGCGTTCATGCCAAAGCCGTTGCAGTTTTCGGAGCTAAGGCAAGCGCATTGACAGCGTCGCAGATCTTTACGATGACGATCAAGTAAACAATGAGAAGAACAAATCCAATAACAAAGTTCACAAAAGGTATGATCATGGCCAGGGTGAGGATATTGGCAGTCAAGAACAAGCCGTCGGGCAAGCGTGGAACCTGAAGTCGGTGACGATCGACATACTTGTTGTAATCAACCGCAAATCCCCAGACTGCTTGAAACATCCAGTAGAAATTAAAGAATGGAATAAACATGAATCCTATTGCTTGGGCTGGAGTAGCCCGTGCTTGACCATCTTGAATTGATGACCATGCCTTGTACAGAAGAACATAATAAATAACGATGCTATACAACCAGCCGAGCGGTATTACAATGACCGCAAAATCCACAGGAGTCCACCTAATCCAGCCGCAGCTTCCCCGCCACCACGGGGTGAAATCGAATTGATCCCTGTGCCAATCGCTCCAAACATAAAACCAATAATGAAAAGAGCGATGGAAACAACAGGCCCGGCTACCATCGAACCAACATAGAACATTTTGGAAATCCTCAACGGATTGCTCCTCGCAAGTCACTTAGGGCCGGAACATAACCTAGGGGTAGGAACCACCAAATCGGTAAATTACACGCGGAATGTAGCAGAGGGTAAAATCCGCTGTCAAGGAGAACCCCTCCAGACCTCGGCTCTACGTAAGATTAAGTTTTCGATCACTATTCAGGCAACCGCCAAGCAAAAGGACTCAATCCAAACTGCCATCTTGAATAACCAACTGGCCAAAGAGGTGCGCTTTTTTTGCCAGCTTGGAACCGCGATTCTGAGTTCGTGGCTATTGACGCCCGGCCATGATTGCTATAAAAACTGCTACGATGCTCCTTTACGGATAAAAGAAAGTGTCGGTTAAAATGCTGACAGGAGTCCGGGTCATATTGGTCGTGCCGATACTCTGCTCGCTGTTATCGGCTCAAGTACCCCAGCGGCAAGACCAATCACGAAAGAAATCCCGCGAACCTAGTCATCCCAGCGAATCACAGCCATCCCCCAAGACTGCAATTTTCGCGTTCTCGCGAGTCGGGCAGATTCTGGCCTTCCTACGCGGGGATGATTTGCGCGTCTGCGTGGCCAATTGGGGATCGAAGCAAGGTTTCTGCATTCCCAAGTCCGTCAATGACCCAGGCACGTCGAAGCGATTTCAATCGGCTCAAAGTATTGCGGTATCGCCGGACGGCGTATCGGTCTATTTCAGTGCCACTAGCACAAGTTACGACAATTTTGCGATCTTCAAGCTCGATATTGAAAGGCGCAGCTCGCACCTAATCGCAGCCGGGAAGGAATTAGTAGGCGGGAACTCATTCGTGAGCAAATTGTGGCTGTCGCCGAATGGACGTTACATGGCCTTTGCGAGCAATACGGGGTATGGGCTTGTGCTAGCGACAACAAACGGCCAGATGCTTGTGCATCTTCCAACCAACGATAAGCAGGAAATCGTCCAGGAAAATGTCTTTGGGGATGTGGCTTTCGCGCCAAACAGTCGCTTTATGGTCTTTTGTTCATATCATGCGGTTCGCCAGGAAGCGTGGTTGTACCTCTACGATTTTGACACGCACACCGTTCGTCGCCTCGCTAACCTGGGTAAGGGGTCTGACTTGGTCTCCGGTGCTGCGCTCTCACCTGATAGCTCGACCGTGGTGTTTTCGGCTCCGACATCCGGAGACAAATACGATAGTTACGAGTTATTCAAAATGAAGTTACCCGACGGCGCACCTGTACGCCTGACGGACAACAGTCGTGCTGACCTCAGTCCCATATTCTTCCCGGACGGGAAATCGGTATTATTCTGCTCCGATTCCGGTGTCACCGCTCAGGATACTCGCATGGTCTCCTTATCCGGCGACGGCGAACGAATCGTTGTTACCGGGATGTGTGGTTCTGCTTTTTTGGATGGAGGACACATCACTGCTGTTCAATGGGGCGTCGCCCCCGATACCTTTGTTGTCGACATCACGACAGGTGAATCGAGAAGAATTTTGGAAGGGCTTAAACTCGATGAGGTGAAGTAAACAGCGAAAGGTTCAACCGTGCTCCCTCGCCACGCTCCGGACGCCAGGGAAAAGAACACACCGGAGGTCGCTAGTTACTTCCTGTACTCATTCTTATACACCTGCCCGCCCTTCATCACGAACTTCACGTTCTCCAGGGTCTTGACGTCGGCCAGGGGGTCGCCGTCCACGGCGACGATGTCCGCCCACTTGCCCGGTTCGAGTGACCCGACCTTCTCCTGCCATCCCAGCAGGTCGGCGGCGTTCACCGTGGCTGCCTGGACGGCCTGCAGCGGCGTGAGTCCCAGCTTCACCATCACCGCGAACTCGTGGCCGTTCATGCCGTGGGGATAGACGGCGGCATCCGTGCCGAAAGCGACCTTCACGCCGCTGGCGAAGGCATGGGCGACGTTCTTACGCGCGGCCGGCATGACCTCTTTTGCCTTCGCCAGCAGGAAATCGGGGATGCGCAGCGCGGCCGCGTTCTCCATGAACCAGTCGCCGAGGTAGAGGGTGGGGACCAGGTAGGTGCCGTTTTTCTTCATGGCAGCGATGGCGGCATCGTCAATGTAGCTGCCGTGCTCGATGGAGTCCACGCCGGCGTTGCTGGCCCAGCGGATGGCCTCGGCGCCGTGGGCGTGCGACATGACTTTGCGGCCCAGCCGGTGGGCCTCGGAGACGATGGCGCGCATCTCCTCCTCGGTGAACTGCGAGGTCTGCGGGTTGTCGCCTTTGGAGAGCACGCCGCCCGAGGCGTGGAACTTGATCACGTCGGCGCCGTACTTCACGTTCTCGCGGACTTTCTGCCGGACGGCGTCCACCCCGTCGGCCACGCCCTCGCTGAAGGCGTGCTTCTCCCAGGGCAGCAGGTTGTTGTCGCCGTGCCCGCCGGTGATGGTGAGTGCCGGGCCGGAGACGATGAGCCGCGGGCCGGGAACATCGCCGGCGTTGATGGCGTCGCGCAGGGCGACGTCGGTGAAGCCGCGGGCGCCGGCGTTACGCACCGTGGTGAAGCCCGCCAGCAGCGTGTTGCGCGCGTTCTTGGCGCCGGTGAGGGTGGCGCGGGCGTCGCTGATGCCCAGGCTCTGGTAGCCGATGTTCTGCGGGTCGCCGGTGAGGTGCACGTGGCAATCGATGAGCCCCGGCAGCACGGTGGCGTTGCCCAGCTCGATCACCTTCCACGCCGGCCCCGGGTTCATCCCCGCCGCCGGCTCCATGCGCACGATGATCTCGCCCTCGATGTAGATGGCCTGGTCGTTCAGCGTCTGCCCGGTCTTCACGTCGAGCACGTGCCCGGCGTGAAGGATGATCTTGTTGGGCGAAGAGGCCTGGGCCTGTGCGATCGGGCCGATGAATAGAACGGCAAGAGAAATGATGAGGCTTAGGTTTTTTTTCATGGCGGGCTCCGGTGCTCGATAAGCGCCGGAATTATAGCAGCATGCACCACCGTGTTTCGGGTGGGGCACGGCTTCAGCCGTGCCGTAAAGCCATCCCTTTTGAATTGTCATTCCGAGCGGATCGCGAAGGACCCTGAGCGCAGTCGAAGGGGACTGAGCGCGCAGTCGAGGAACCCTGGTTTGTCTCAGAGAACAGGAATAGGTGAGGGCGGTGCGCACATTGAACGAGAAACGAGAAACGAGAAACCAGCGACCGCGTTGCAATTCCTTCGCGCCGTCCAATATTCTTCCACCATGACCTGGATCAAGACCGTTCCGCTCTCCCAGGCCGGCAAGGACCTGGTCCGCGCAATGGAGGCGCAGAAAGAGCTGTATCCGGTGGAGTATGCCCAGCCCGTGCATCCCACGCCCGACGGGCCGTCGGAGATCGTGGCCTCGCACAGCCTGCTTCCCAAAGTCCTTGAGCATGCCTTCTCGACCTTCGGGGAATTGATGTCGCCCGCGCTGCCGCTCACCCGCCGCCAGCACGAGATGATCACCACCGTGGTCTCGGTGACCAACCGGTGCGTTTATTGAATCGAGTCCCACGCAGAGTTTCTGCGTCGCGTAACGCTGGACAAGGAGTTGGTGGCTGCGCTGGAGCGCGACTACACCACCGCGCCGCTTTCCGCCCAGGACCGCGCCATGCTCGACTACGCGGTGAAGATCACGCGCGACGCGACCCAGGTCACGCGCGCCGACCACGACCGCCTGCGCGCCGCCGGCTTCGACGACACCGCCATCCTGCAGATCACCCTGATCGCTTCTTGGTTCAACTACATCAACCGCGTGGCAGATGCGCTGGGCGTGGGAAGGAAATAGCCCACCGCGGATCAACACGGATCGCCGCGGATGAAAACTCGAAACTGGAAACTAGAAACTCGAAACTGCCTCACTCGTACCTTAGCGCCTCGATGGGATTGAGCTGCGCCGCCTTGCGCGCGGGGTAATATCCGAAGAAGATCCCCACGGCTACCGAGAACACCACGGCGATGAGGATGGCCAGCGTCGAGATCGAGACCGCCCAGTTGAGCAGCAGCGGGATGAGCAGCGAGACGACCAGCCCGAGCAGGATGCCGATGGCGCCCCCGATGCCGCTCAGCACCACGGCTTCGATGAGGAACTGGCGCTGCACGTCGTCCTCGGTGGCGCCGATGGCCATGCGGATGCCGATCTCGCGCGTGCGCTCGGTCACCGAGACCAGCATGATGTTCATGATGCCGATACCGCCCACCATGAGCGAGACGCTGGCGATGGAGGCCAGCAGCATGGTCATGATGCTGCCCGCCTGCGCGGCCACGTCGGCCACGTCGGACATGTTGCGCACGAAGAAATCATCGTCCATGCCCGGGCGGATGCGGTGCCGGTCGCGCAGCAGCGCCTCGATCTGCGACTGCGCCGCATAGCTGGCGTCGCGCGACTGCGCCGAGACCATGATGTACTGCAGCCAGTCCTGCCCGGAGATCTTCTTCTGCAGCGTGTTCAGCGGCACGAACACGACGTCGTCCTGGTCGTTGCCCATGGCCGCCGACGTGCCTTTCGGTTGCAGCACGCCCACCACGCGGAAGGGAAGGTTGTTGATGCGGATGGTCTGTCCCACCGGATCGGTCGGCCCGAAGAGGTTGGTGCGCACCGTCTGGCCGATGACCGCCACGTTGGCCGAGGTCTGCACGTCTTCCTGGGTAAAGACGGTGCCTTCGGCCACCGGCCAGTCGCGGATGTCGAAATACTGCGGCTCGGTGCCGTTGATGCGCGTGCCCCAGTTGTCGTTGCCGAACACCACCTGCCCGCTGGAGCCGGCCCCGGGCGCGGCCATCACCACCGCGGGACAATCGCGCAGGATGGCGCTCATGTCGTCGTAGACCAGCGTTTTGGTGGCGCCGCTGCCGATGCGCACCCCGCCGCGGTTGATGGTGCCCGAGCCCACGAACAGCATGTTCGAGCCCAGCGCGGCGATCTGCTTCTGCACCTGCTCCTGCGCCCCCTGGCCGAGCGCCACCATGGCGATCACCGCGGCCACGCCGATGATGATGCCCAGCATGGTCAGCGCGCTGCGCATCTTGTTGCGCGCCAGCGCGCGCAGGGCGATGCGGATGGTGGCGGCAAGTTCCATCTCAATCCTCCAGCTCGGGCATGTTCCTGAGCACCTCCGCCGCCCGCGCCGGCTTCGGCAGCTTCTCATCGCGGCGGATCTTGCCGTCGCGGAAGATGATGTTGCGCCTGGCGAACTGCGCGATGTCCAGCTCGTGCGTCACCAGCACGATGGTGAGCCCCTGCTCTTCGTTGAGTTTCTGCAGAATGCCGATGACCTCCACCGAAGTGCGGCTGTCCAGGTTCCCCGTGGGCTCGTCGGCCAGCAGGATGGTGGGCCGGTTCACCAGTCCGCGCGCGATGGCCACCCGCTGCTGCTGGCCGCCGGAGAGCTGCGAAGGATAGTGGTCGGCGCGGTCGGCCAGTCCCACCATGGCCAGCGCCTCGGCGGCGCGTTTCTCGCGCTCCTCGCGCGGCAGGCGAGCATAGACCGCCGGCAACTCGGCGTTTTCCAGCGCCGTGGTGCGCGAGAGCAGGTTGAATCCCTGAAAGACGAACCCGATCTTCTGGTTGCGGATGGACGCCAGCTGCCTCTTGTTGAAGCTCGAAACATCCACGCCGTCCAGCGTGTAGCTGCCGCTGGAGGGCTGGTCGAGGCAGCCGAGGATGTTCATGAACGTGGACTTGCCGCTGCCGCTGGCGCCCATCACCGCCACGAACTCGCCCTTTTCGATGCCGAGCGAGATGCCGCGCAGCGCGTGCACCCGGTTCTCCCCCAGCTCGTAGTACTTGTGGATCTCCTCGACGCGGATGATGGTGCCGGCGCCGTTACCGCTTGCGGCGCCGAACTGCGTCGCTGAGTTGGTGAGGGTAGCCATGCGGATGCTCCCGCGGACCTTACCGGCCCGGCGGACGCCCTCCGCCCAGCCCCGGTCCGGCAGTCGGCCCCGAGGCGCTCTTGCCGCTCGCGCCCGTCACCAGCGCATCGCCGGGTTGCAGCGTGCCCGCGATGACGTTGACCTCGGTCACGGTGTGGTCGGTGATGCCCAGCTTCAACTTGACCGGCTCGAGCGTGTTGTCGCTGCGCAGCTTCCACACCACCGCGGTCTGCGGATCAGGACCGCCCGCCGCCGGAGGATCGCCGGCGGCTGCTCCCGATGCGTCGGAGCGCGGGCGCCGCTGTCCCTGTCCGCTGCCCGGGGCCGCGGGATCGGTGCGCGTCTTCGCCCACAGCTGGCTGCCGGAATCGCTGCTCTGCGAACCATTTCCGGCGCGCGCGCCGCCGGTCGAGATGCCGTATTTCGCATAGAGCGCGCGGATCTCCTCCGGCTTCATGTCCGGCTTGTAGCGCAGCGCGCCGTTGGGCACGCGCAGCACGTCCTCCACCACCGCCACCGGGATGGAGACATATGCGGTCATGCCGGGGAAAAGCTTCTGGCCAGGGTTGTCGAAATCAATGATGGTGTCGTAGGTCACCACGTTCTGCACGATGGTGGAGTTCATGCGTACCTGCGATACCGCGCCGTTGAAGACGTCGTGCGGGAAGGCGTCCACCTTGAAGGTGATGCGCTGACCGGCCTTGATCTGCCCCACGTCGGACTCATCGGTCTTGGCGTAGACCTGCATCTTGGTGAGGTCCTGCGCGATGGTGAACAGCACCGGCGCCTGCAGCGAGGCGGCCACCGTCTGGCCGATATCCACGTTGCGGCTCACCACCACGCCGTCAATGGGCGCGCGGATGATGGTGTGGTCAAGGTTCGTTTGCGCCACGGTGACTGCCGCCGCGCGCTGGCTCACCTGCGCGTCCGCCTGCGCGGTCTGCGCCTTCGAAGCCGAGACCTCCGCCGCCGCCGACTCCGCCGCCGCCTGGTCCACATCCAGCTGCTGCTGGCTCATCACGCCTTCCGCTGCCAGCGACTTGGTGCGCTGGAACGTCGCTTGCGCCTGTGCGTTGGTGGCTTTTGCCTTCTCGAAGTTCGCGCGCGCAGCTGCGGCGTTGGCCCTGGCGTTCTCCAGGTCCGCCCTGGCCTGCAGCAAGGCTCCCTGGAACAGCGATGGGTCGAGTCTGGCGATCACCTGGTCCTTCTTCACGCGGGAGTTGAAGTCCGCGTGCAGCTCTGAGATGGTTCCCGAGACCTGCGAGCCCACCTGCACCGTGATGACCGCGTTGATGGTGCCGGTGGCCTCGACCACGTCGCGGATCTCGCCGCGGTCGGCTTTCGATGTAAAGTAAGAAGTCTTCTGGCTGCAACCGGCTAACAGGAAGATGGCAAGCGCTGAGAGTATGACTGCCGCTGCGCGTCGGGGGAGGTTCATGGCTGTTTCCTTCGGCCCACCAGCCGTCGTTCTCCACACATACTATTGAACACCGTTTTTTGGCTTTTGTCGTCCTGGGAAGACAAATGAAGAGAAAGGACTTACCGCCCGGGCGGGGTGTTCAGCCTCGGTTTGGCCGCTAACGTGGGATAGGAAAGCGTCCTAGTCCTGCGCGACCGTGATCGAGCCGTCGCCGGTCTGGATGCTCAGCATCGGGCCGCCGCCGTTGATCTTGCCGCGAATGTCGTGGTTCTCGCGCAAGTGTCCGGAGACGGTCACCGGGAAGTCCACGTCAATGTGGCCGTCGCCGGTGCGGGCATGGAAGTCGGCGGCCAAGTCGCCGGGGATGCGCAGGTTCACGTGGCCGTCGCCGGTGTTCAGGCTCCAATTGGCGGTCATCTTCGAGCCGCGCTCCGCGGTCACGTCCACGCTGCCGTCGTTGGTGCGCACGTCGAGCATGTCGAAGCGCCCGGTCAGGCGCACGTGGCCGTCGCCGGTATGGGCGTAGAGCGTGCCGTCCAGGTCGCGCGCCTCGATGCTGCCGTCGCCGGTCGAGAAGCTCAGCTTGCCGTGGACGTCGTCCACCCGGATGTGCCCGTCGCCGCTGCGCAGGTCGAGGTTCGAGGTCTTCGGCACCTCCAGCTCCACCTCGATGCGGTGGCGGCCCCAGTTGAATCCCATCCACTGCTGCCGCGGCTTGGTCACCTCGATGTCCACCGTGTCGCCGCTCTGGTGCGAGAGGATGCGCACGTCGTCGTCGGCGATCTTGTAGCCCTCGGTGATCACCCGCGCCGTCACCGACTTGCTGTCATGCGTGCGGATCTCGATGCTGCCGTCGTTGGTGTGGATGCGCACTTCAGGCACGCCGCTCACCGCGAACTCCTTCTTCCACATGTCGGCGCGCGCGGATGGAGCGGCAGCGAGGGCGAACGGGAAAACGGTGAAGACGAGCAATAACAGCAGTCGGCGGGACATAGAGCACCCTCCTGATGGGGTCTGGAACCAGATACGAACCTTCGCGCTGCCCGGTTCCCTCAAGATTGTCATCCTGAGCCGAGCGCGGGAGCGTAGCGGCCAAGGCCGAGCCAAGGACCCCTATTGTGACGAAATTGCCGTTGGTTGGTGAGCGGCTTTCTTGCCTTCCCATCGCTCAATGACCCAATGATTCAATGACGCAATGATAAAGTAGCACCATGTCCGGCCAGGACTTCATCGCTCCCTTGCAGGCAACGGCGGGCGAGGCGGGGGCGCTCGTCAGGGAGCACTTCCACCGCCGTGTGAAGATCGGGTACAAGGGAGACGTCGACCTGGTCACCGAGGCCGACCGGGCGTCAGAGAAGCTCATCGCCGGGCGCATTCGCGAGCGCTGGCCCGGCCACGACCTGCTGGGCGAAGAGGGCACGCGCACCAGCCAGGGCAGCGACTACCGCTGGTACGTAGACCCCCTCG
>JACXTT010014237.1_pt1 | contig 10427 bp, 7 predicted proteins | sample 9270951 | NCBI WGS metagenome assembly JACXTT01 (sample SAMN15532306, study PRJNA645909) | rock metagenome | isolation source: weathered quartz diorite | place: Puerto Rico | collected 2017-06-21
AATGTCCTGCGGTGATGCACGCGTCGGCCACATGGGAGCCGATAAAGCCTGCGCCTCCCGTTACGAGGATCTTCACCTCTGTTCACCTTCCTGAAGTTGTCTGAGCCTTTCGGCGCTTTTTCGCCCGATATCGCTCCGGTAATACATGCCGTCAAAGGCAATCTTCTCAACGGCTCTATAAGCGGAATCGATAGCCCCTTCGAGATTCCCGGCCGGAGCGGTGGCCGTCACCCCCAAGACCCGTCCCCCTGCGGTCACGACGGCGCCGTGCTGTTCCCTGGTCCCGGCGTGGAAAACGATAACATTTTCCGACTCTGCCTCCTGCAGGCCCAGGATACTCTTACCGGTTTCGAAGTCATCGGGGTAGCCGCCCGAGGCGATCACGACACACGCGGCGCATTCCTGCCTCATGCGGGTGTGCGATGTTTTTACAGATCCAGACGAAGACTCGAGCAGAAGGGTGACAAGATCATCCTCCAGGAGCGGCAGGATCGCCTGAGTTTCGGGATCTCCGAACCGGCAGTTAAACTCGATCACTTTCGGTCCGGTCTCCGTGATCATCAGCCCGGCATAGAGGCAGCCGGTGTAGCTGCGTCCCTCGGCGGCCATTCCGGCCAGTGTGGGGCGGATGATAGTTTTCCGTATCCTTTCCATCAAGTCGTCGGTGACGATTGCGGCGGGAGCGACGGCCCCCATGCCGCCCGTATTTTTTCCCAGATCGTTATCGAGAATTCGTTTATGGTCCTGCGCGGGAGGAAGCGTCGTAAAATTCTCGCCGTCGGTGATGGCAAAAACCGAAACTTCGTCACCGATCAGGCACTCTTCTATCACCACCCTGGAGGCCGCCTCACCGAACGTGCCGCCGTCCATCATCAGGGTGAGGATTTCGAGGGCCTTTTCCTTCGATTCGCAGACGGTGACACCCTTTCCGGCGGCAAGGCCGTCGGCCTTGATCACGATCGGGGCGGGGATTTCGTTGATATATCGTTCGGCGTCGTAGCGCTCGGCGGCGGTGAAAGTCCTGAACTCCGCGGTCGGGATCTGATGCCTCTGCATGAAATGCTTCGCAAAAACCTTGCTCCCTTCCAGTTCCGCGGCAGCTTTCGTCGGGCCGAAGATCTTCAGGCCATTCTCACGGAACAGATCGACGATACCCTCGGCGAGGGGTACTTCAGGCCCCACGACAGCGAGACTGATGTGATTCTCTGCAGCGAACGAGGCGAGCCCCTTCAAATCGCCGGACTTGAGGGGGACGAGAGTAGCGATCTGTCCGATCCCCGGGTTTCCGGGAGCGCAGAACAGCCGGGCGACCAGAGGGCTCTGGCGTATTTTCCAGGCGAGGGCATGTTCACGGCCTCCGGAGCCGATGAGCAAGATCTTCATTCCGCCAAAAACCCGAGAATTTTGGAAAGTTCATTGGTCAGCTCCACCCTGTCGTACTTCATCACAACTTCCTCCTTGGGTTTGGGAAGAATGTTTTCCTTAAACAGGGAGTAGAGCTCCTTGATTGCTGAGGCGATCGCGTCGACGTTTTTCGGTTCGACAACCAGGGCGGCATCCGCCTCCTTGATGGCCTGTCGGATGAACCCATTGGGGACGCAGGCGAGGATAGGCTTTCGGGCCCCCAGGTATTCATACACTTTCCCCGGCGACTGCTTATCGTTGTCGAGCATCAGCCACAGAACATCGGAAGATAGGAGAGCCTGGATGCAGCGGGAGTGGTCGAGATAGCCGGTCATCGTGACCGATTCTTCGAGGCCGAGCGATTTCACGAGCTGGGCGTGTTCGTCGTGGACATGGCCCACGAAGACGGCCTCGATGGACCGTTTCAAATCGGGGTTTTCGGAAAAAAGCTTCTTCAGGGCGCGCAAGAAATACTTGGGAGTCCGGTCCCCATAGAAGACGCCGGCATGGGTAATTCTCATAACGGCAGGCTTTCTGTTCTCCGCTCGGCCGTTGGTAAAATCCTGGGGGTCGAACCCCTGAGGAAGAATATTGATATCGTTATACTGCAGGAATTTGAACCGCTGGAGAATCAGCTCTTTCACGCGGCGGTTCGTGGTAATGATCCGCGAGGCCGCACGGAGCACCCTTTTTTCCAAGGAAAAGTTCCGCCACTGGTGAAGGGGAGTGGGGTAGTACTTATACGGATAGTCATGCCAGGGATCCCTGTAGTCGACCACGAGCGGCTTGTGAAATCTTTCTGCCAGTTCGACGCCTATAAGAAAATCCGTGAATGGCGGGGCGGTCGCGAAGATCACATCATACTGTTTTTTTGAAAAAATCGCTTCGGCCCTCTTGAGAACCTGGCGCTTCCAGCCGATCTTATTGTCGGGGATGAAAAACGAGTCGCTCACGAAGGTAAAGAGTTTCCGCCATCGTTCCGAGGGCATCTTCACGACCCCTTTTTTCCGGAAGAGGCGGTTCGGGTCGAGCGACCCGATCCGTTCAATCTCCACGTGGGCAGGATGGATTTCTTCGAGAAGCGTATAGTCCTGCGCATAGTAACCTGTGGGGGTCACGGAAACCACGGTGGGTTGCCACCCGAACTGCGGCAGATATTTTACGAACTTCAGAGTCCGTTGGACCCCGCTGAGGCCCATCGGAGGAAAATAGTAAGCGATGACCAGGACGTTTCGTAGGTTTTGCATCGACAGAAAATGTTCAGAGGATCATGAGATCTTTGGGGGACCGGTTGAGCACCTCGCAGCTGCCATTTGTTATGACGACATCGTCTTCGATCCGCACGCCGCCGAGAGAGGGAACATAGATGCCCGGCTCGATCGTCACGACATTTCCCGGCTCGAGCACGGCGGTGCTCAAGACCGAAATCCGTGGCGGCTCATGGATCTGGAGGCCGAGGCCGTGGCCGAGGGAGTGCCGGTAAAATTTGTCGTAGCCATTCCGCCTGATGTGGTGGCGGGCCACGGAATCGAGATCCCTCGCCTTAGTTCCGCTCGCCGCCGCCTCGATCGCTTTATGCTGGGCATCGAAAACGACGGAATAGATTTTCCGCGCTTCTGACGTCGGTTTCCCCAGCGAGACCGTGCGGGTCATATCGCTATGGTAGCCCTCGAACACGCAGCCGAAATCGAGCGTCACAAGGTCTCCCTTCTGCAGCTTCTTACCGGTCGCCCTGCCGTGCGGGAGTGCGCTTCGTTCCCCGCTGGCGACGATCGTCTCGAAGGCATCCGCCTCGGCGCCGTGCTTCCTCTGCCGGAACGAGATTTCGGCCGCGAGGTCAAGCTCGGAGGACCCGGGGCGTATGAGCGGGATCAGCTCGGCGAAAACCGCGTCTGTGATCGTGACGGCGCGGCGTATGCATGCGATTTCGTCGGCGTCTTTGACCGCGGCTATCTTCTCGATGCAGTCCGCCTTGGGCAGGAATTTTACTTTGGGAAAAAGCTTCCGGAGCTGTCGATACTGGGCAAACGGAAGCGTATTCCCGTCAAAACCCACGCTGACGCCGGGAGAAAGAATGTCTGACTTCAACGATTCAAAAAGACCTTTGCCGGTTATTGACACCCTCCATCCGGACACCTCCCGTTTACACTGGTCGGCGTAGCGGCCGTCCGTGAGGAGGTACTGGGAGGATCTCGTCACGATGCCGATGCCGTTCGAGCCCGAAAAACCGCTCAGGTAGCGGAGATGCGGGAGGAAGGTGACGAGAAAGGCATCGATCCTGAGCCGGTCGAACTGGGAGCGGAGCGATTGGAGCCGGGTGGACTTCATAGGTGATAGTTCGGGGCTTCCTTGGTGATCTGAATGTCATGAGGGTGGCTTTCCCGCAGGCCGGCGACGGACATTTTTACGAACTGGGTATGGAGTTTCATCTCCCGGAGATTCGCGCAGCCGCAGTATCCCATGGCGGCCCGCAGGCCTCCGATCATCTGAAAAACCGTATCGGAGAGCGGCCCCTTATCGGGAACGCGTCCTTCGATCCCTTCGGGAACGAGTTTCGGGATATCCTCTTCAACATCCTGGAAATACCGGTCGCTGCTTCCTTTTTTCATCGCCTCAATCGAGCCCATTCCGCGATACACTTTGTAGCTGCGCCCCTCGAAAAGAATCTTCTCCCCGGGGCTCTCGTCGACGCCGGCGAACAGACTGCCGATCATCACCGTATCGGCCCCGGCGGCGATCGCCTTGGCGATATCGCCTGTGTGCCTGATCCCGCCGTCGGCGATAACCGGGATCCGCGAACGGGCGGCAGTCTTTGCACACTCGTAGACGGCGGTGATCTGGGGAACCCCGACCCCTGCGACGACCCGCGTCGTGCAGATGGACCCTGGGCCGATCCCTACTTTGATCGCGTCGACTCCGGCCCGGATAAGATCGCGTGTCGCGTCGGAGGTGCCGACATTCCCGGCGATAAGCTCACAGTCGGCAAAATTCTTCCTCACCCGGCGCACCATGTCGAGGACGCCCCTGGAATGGCCGTGAGCGGTATCGACCACTATGGCATCCACGCCGGCCTTCACAAGCGCCGAGACCCGATCGAGCGTATCGACGGCGACGCCGACCGCGGCGCCGACCCGGAGCCGGCCGTGGCGATCCTCGCAAGCGAACGGATGGTGCTTTTTCTTCTGGATGTCCTTGTACGTATACATCCCTTTCAGCCGGCCCGACTTATCCACGACCGGAAGCTTCTCAATCCGATGTTTCTGGATGATCCTTTCCGCCTGTTCGAGAGTCGTGCCGACGGGCGCGGTCACGAGATCGGCGGTCGTCATGATCCGCGAAATAACGAGCTCACGGTTCGGTTCGAACCGGAGATCCCGGTTCGTCACAATCCCGATCAGTTTACTTCCCGCATCGACGATGGGGATGCCCGAGATCTGGTACTTGCTCATCAGGCCGAGCGCGTCGCCGACCGTGTTCTGGGCGTTCATCGTGATCGGATTGAGGATCATGCCGCTTTCAGACCTTTTCACAAGCTCCACCTGTGCGGCCTGTTCGGCGATCGACATATTCTTGTGGAGAATGCCGATCCCTCCTTCCCGTGCGAGCGCGATGGCGAGCTTCGCCTCGGTGACCGTATCCATCGCGGCGGAGACCAGCGGGATATTCAGCGAGATCGACCGGGAGAGTCTTGTAGATACATCGGTTTCGCGCGGAAGGACGGATGATCGCCGGGGGACGAGGAGCACATCGTCGAACGTGACACCCTCCCCGATAAATTTTTTGGTAGAAATCACGAAGAAAAATCAGACATAGGCGGGGATCCCCGTGATATCCTCGCCCACGATAAGCGTGTGCATCTCGTGCGTACCTTCATAGGTCTTGACCGACTCGAGATTTGCGGCGTGGCGCATCACCGGATACTCGTCCAGTATCCCGTTCGCCCCCAGAATCTCACGCGCGGTGCGCGCGATCTCGAGCGCGATCTCGACATTATTCCGCTTGGCCATAGAGACCTGTTGATAGCGGAGCTTTCCCTGGTCTTTCAGGCGGCCGATCTGAAGGCAGAGAAGCTGCGCCTTGGTTATCTCGGTCACCATCCTGACAAGCTTTTCCTGGGTCATCTGGAAGGAGGCGATGGGCTTGCCGAACTGGATCCTGGATTTCGCATAATTGAGGGCGGAGTCATAACAGGCCATGGCGGAACCGATCCCGCCCCAGGCGATGCCGTAGCGGGCCTGGTTCAGGCACATGAGCGGACATTTGAGGCCTTCCGAGTTAGGAAGAATATTCTCCTTCGGGATGGCGCAATCCTGGAAAATCAATTCCGAGGTGACGGAGGCGCGGAGCGAATGTTTCCCGGTCATCTCAGGCGCGCTGAACCCGGTGGCGCCTTTTTCGACCAGGAAACCGTGAACGGTGCCGTTAAGCTTCGCCCAGACGACGGCGACATCGGCGATCGTCCCGTTGGTGATCCACATCTTGGCTCCGTTCAGAACATATTTGCCCTTCTTCTCCTCGGCGCGCGTGATCATCCCTCCGGGATTTGAGCCGTAGTCCGGTTCGGTCAGCCCGAAACACCCGATTTTCTCGCCGGAGGCGAGCTTGGGAAGCCAGAAATCCTTCTGCGCGTCGGAGCCGAAGGTGAAAATGGGATACATCACCAGGGCGCTCTGGACGGAGGCGAAACTCCGCACCCCGCTATCGCCCCTTTCGAGCTCCTGCATTACGAGCCCGTAGGCGACATTATTCATCTCGGCGCATCCGTACTTGGCGGGGAGCGTTGCTCCGAACATGCCCAGTTCGGCCATTTTGGGGACAAGGGGGCGGGGGAAGGAGCCGGTGCGGTTTGGTTTTTCGATCACGGGCAGGACAGGGTCATCGACGAAATCGCGGACCGTATTCCGAACCAGAATCTCTTCCTGGCTCAAGAGCCCTTCGATATCGTAATAGTCGACGCCGTGAAACTTCTGCATGGGGGGATCGATTCACACATTACAAGAAACGCCCCGTTCGATGAGAACACAGGGCGCACACGAGAACGTGGCCAAAATTACGAAAATATCGCTGGAAAGTCAAACAATTGCAGGACTTGGGGGGGAGGTCCCACGGGCAGGGGACGATCTCCCTGAAATTACTCGAGAGTGATTCCGTAATCCTTGATCTTCAGATACAGCCCTTTCTCGCTGATATTGAGGGCGTCGGCGGTCTTCTTGCGGTTCCCGTTAAACATCTTCAGGACTTTTTCGATGTGGATTTTTTCCACATCTTCGATCGCCATGGAGGGGGGAGCGGGTTCGGGTTGGCGTTCGCTCAGGTGAAGATCCGTCGGCTCGATCATCTGATGGGGCGAGAGGATCACGGCGCCTTCGATGACATGCTCCAATTCGCGGACGTTGCCCGGCCAATCATACATCATCATCAGCTCAAGGGATTTCGGACTGAGATTCTTGGTCTCTTTGGATCGAGACTTCTTCCTCAGGAAAAAATCTATCAGGAGCGGCACATCCTCCCGGTGTTCGCACAGTGGCGGGATACGGATCGTGATCACATTGAGCCGGTAGAGGAGATCCTCCCGGAAGCGACCGGCGCGGGCTTCCTCCTGCAGACTCTTATTCGTCGCCGAAACCACCCGGACGTCCGCCCTCAGTTCATTGGTACCCCCGACGCGGCGAAAATCCCCCGTTTCAAGAAACCGAAGCAATTTCGGCTGAATGATCGGGCTGATATCCCCCACCTCGTCGAGGAAGAGAGTTCCCCCGTTGGCAACTTCGACGAGGCCGGGCTTGGCGGCATAGGCATTCGTGAAGGCCCCTTTCTCGTGGCCGAACAATTCGCTTTCAAGGAGAGTATCCGGAATAGACGAGCAATTGACCGGGACGAATGGGCGATCCTTGCGGGGGCTCGATTCATGAATCAGTTTGGCGATCAGTTCCTTCCCGGTTCCGCTGGGGCCGACGATTAGCGCGATCGAATCGCTCTGGGCGACCCGCTGGGCGCTCTCGATCACCGCCTTAAAAACCTTGCTCTCCCCTATGATCTCAAAACCGCCGAATTTCCGGGAGAGTTCTGTCTTCAGGAGCGTATTGTCGATCGAGAGTTTTTTTCTATCGATCGCCCGGACGATCGTCTGTTCCAGCTGGTCGATGTCGTAGGGTTTTCCCAAAACCTCATAGGCTCCGAGCTTGGTAGATTCGACGGCCATCTTAAGGTCGGCGTAAGCCGAGAGGATGATCACCTGAGAAGAGGGGGAGTGTTCTGCGATAAACTTAAGTACTTCGCGCCCATCCACGCGCGGCATGACCATATCGAGGAGCACAACGTCGTAAAGCGTTTTCTGGATGAGATTGATGGCCTGTGCGCCGTCGAAAGCGAGGTCGACTTTGTAGGCATGGGCACGCTGGAGTTCCTCCTGGAGGATATCGGTCGTTGCCGTTTCGTCGTCGACCAGGAGGATTTTATAGCTCTGGGGCATCGGGGACGCCCTACTCGCTCAGGACCCGTTCAATTGTGGTGAGCAAATCGACAAGGTCGTAGGGTTTGCTCACAAAATCCTCGGCTCCGTGTTTCTTTGATTCGATCGCATTTTTCAGATCGGCGAACCCGGTGAGCATGATGACCTTCAGGGCAGGATAGGACTTCTTTATATACTTGAGCACCTCGAACCCGTCCACCTTTCCCATCTTGATGTCGAGGAGAACCAGGTCGAACTTCTTATTCTGGACGCTTTCGATTGCTTCGTCGCCGTCGGCTGCGGTCGCGACATCGTACCCGCCGCTGGTCAGCTCGCTGCTGAGCACGGAGCGCAGAGGCTCTTCATCATCGACGACGAGAATTCGGCTTTTGTCGGCCATGAGCACGTCCTTCAGGAAAAAAATCGGTGAAAAAACACGTTTTTGATAAAACGTGCCAAAAAGTTAATCAAATCGAATCACAAATGCAAAACATGAAGCGAGGAAAATAAGTCGGGAAGGAAAGAATTACCCGGGAGACTCTATTTCGTCAAACGTGCGTCATCCCCGGCGGGGGGAGCGGGCGTATCAGGACCCGGAGAGAGTCAGACCGGACACGTTTTCATATTATTTCAGAAGCACCATTGTCCCCGAGCGCACCACGCTCCCCGCGAATATTCTGTAGAAATATGCACCTGCGGCCCGATCCCGGGCATCCCACCGGACTGAAAAAGTCCCGGCCTCCTTATCCTCATCGAGGATAGTTTCCACAAAATCTCCGAGAAGAGTGTAAATCTGCAGCGTGACGTGTGTCTTTTCCGGTATGCTGAACGAAATCACCGTCGACGGATTAAAAGGATTGGGAAAATTCTGCGCCAGCGAAAACTTTTGCGGGCGTGATATCGCCTCTCCTTCAGGGGGTGGCGGAGGCAATTCGGACAGCGGCATACTTCTCATCTGAGTCGGCGAGCCGGGCGAGAGAATCAACTTTCCCGCCCCCGACGCCTTGACCCAGTAACCTCTGAAGGGCCGCAGCGTATCGGCGATATAATAGTTCCCGGCATACCCGAAAAAGTTGGAAGCCGTTATGGAGGGAGGAATTGACGACACTGCGCCGGCAGGGATCGTGGAAATCACCGAACCGATCATATTCCAGCCAAGGTGGACGGAAATCGTTTCCGCGGTGACGGGAGTCCCGGACATTTGGCGCGTTTCCCCAGACGGAAACTTTATCCAGTAGGCGAGACCCCCCTTCATGGAGTCCTTGAGAACATACCGGCCGTCGTAGGCAAACATTCCTGATGATGCCTCGGGATAAACCGTCGTTCGTCGCGGATCGGGCACGATCAGCGGGAAGGAGATCAGATTCCAGTCCCTGCTCAGAGTATCCATGTACGTCGTCACCGGATTGACCACGGTAACCGTAAAGGTGCAGCTATCTTTGTTCCCGGAGGCATCGGTGGCCCGGCACACAACCATGGTCGTTCCCCTCGGGAATGTCGAGCCGGATGCCGGGGTTGACGAGACGGAAACGCCGGGGCAGTTATCCAGGGCTGAGGGGGCCGCATAATTCACCACCGCGCCGCCGGATCCGGGTGGGTTCTCATCAACACTCGTGTCAGCATGACATGAGAGGACCGGTTTCTGGGTATCCGCAACGGTAACCGTAAAACTGCATGAAGGTCCGGAAGCAGTCGTGCACGAAACCGTCGTGGTCCCGATCGGGAAGAATGACCCGGAAGCAGGGGTAGAGGTCATGGTCCCGCAGGAGCCTGTCGTTGTCGGGGCCGGGTAATTCACCGTCGCCCCGCATTGCCCCGTTGAGTTTTTTACCAGAATATTCGAAGGACAGCTTATCTGGCACCCAACCGTCGTCCCCTTCAGGTATGTCGAATAATTTCCGGCCGGGGCCACAGTGGGCCTCACAACCTGCCTGCCGCTATTACTCGTCGCTGATATATAGTACGACAACACATTTCCCGACGGTTGTCCCGGTATCGTCGCCGAAAACGTATCGGTCGCAACCTGCGTCATCACTACCGCCTGGAAACCGTTTTGAACGTTTAACGTCCAGTTCACCTCCGCATGGCTCACCCCTGTCGGCGTCTTGATATACGCCCGCACCTCATAACCCCCCTGGTTACTGATCGTATCGGGGTACCATGCATGCGCAATGAAAATCGGATCGTCCTGCGGAAATTCTTTCGTGATGCAGTGTATCGCCCCCTGACGAGCCGCATAATACTTAGACTGTATCCCGACGATCCTGTAGCCCGGCATCGCCTCCCTGTACGTACTGAGAGCCACCGTGTCGGTGGCCGGGTTATCGTATGTCGGCACCAGAACGGTGCGGTTTAGAATAAGAGAATTCGCATACCCCGCCTCGGAGGTGATGTAGGTAAGCCCTCCCTGGTTATAGGTGGGGGCCGCCTTGATTCTGATGAATTTATAGGGGCGGCCGTAACAGCTGGTCCTCTGCTTCATGACCGAGATGGCCCCTTCGAGGGCGGTGCTGTCGCCGAAAAACGTATCCACGCTCGGGTCATGATTGGAAGAGGGGATCTCATTGACGAT
>JACXTT010014238.1_pt1 | contig 10427 bp, 7 predicted proteins | sample 9270951 | NCBI WGS metagenome assembly JACXTT01 (sample SAMN15532306, study PRJNA645909) | rock metagenome | isolation source: weathered quartz diorite | place: Puerto Rico | collected 2017-06-21
ACCGGCACTGAATAGGCAGTGCGGGCGAGGCGCAGGTCTTTGTTCTTGCCCTCGGCAAAAAGACCTGAAGCGCTGAGCCAGAACGCCGTACTGCGCATCATATAGAGCACTTCGTAGTAGCGACAGACGTCGAGGTCTACGGTCAAGCCGGTGAGTTGCTGGTAGTAGTCGAGAAAGAACTCCCGGTCAACCACGCACGAAAGCAACGGTGATCCCTCGCGATTCAGGTCGGAGAGCACGTACGCGACATCGTACATTGGATCGCCGATCACCTGCAGTTCCCAGTCGATGATGGCAGCGACGGCGTCATTCTTGATGATGAGGTTGCCGGTTCGATAGGCGCCATGGACGAAGGCCAGGCGTTTTACTTCGGGCGCGTTGGCCTTGAGCCACATCAGCACTTCCGTGAGCACGGGTTCAGGCTTGCGCAGCGACTGCTGGATCAGCGATTCCCATTTCGCCACCTCGCGCAGCGCAAAATCCTTCCCTGGACCGGGCACGCCAAGGAAATCGAGCCCCGCCGCCCGCCAATCCAGGTTGTGCAGTGAAGCCAGTGCCTCGACAAAGCTGCGCGGCAGTTTCTCACGCTTCGCCGCCTCCGCATAGGTCTGCTTGCCCGCTCGCGACCACGGGTTCGGCACCTCACCTTCCACATTTTCCATTATGAAGAACGGTCCACCGAGGAGTGTAAGGTCTCCTTCGTACCAATAGACTTTTGGTGTGGGCGCGACTGTTGGTTCGAGCGCCTGGAGCACGCGGTACTGTTCCTTGAGACTGGAGAGTTCCCGTAAGAGCCCGACTCCCGGATCCTTGCGGAGACAGAAACCGCGCTTCACAGCGCGGCCATCCTCTTGCCAGTTAGCGTAAAACACGTAGATCTCGTGCGACCAGCCACCCGCGGTCTGCACAAAATCGCTGAGCGTGAGATTGCGCGCCGCAGGCAGTTTGCCCTGGAGATACGCGCGAATCTTGTCCTGAACGGATTGCGCGGCTGGCATTACTCACTCCTCTCTTTTCCCGGCGACCTTGAGGTCCTGATCGAGTAGCTGCCGCAGCGTCTGCCGCACGCGCCGGTTCGCCGCGGTAAAGACTTCTTCGCCCAGCCGGTGTCTCTCGGCATAGAGCCGTTCGATCAAATGGCACAGGCGAGCCTCCCGCTCTTCGCCATTGCGCTCCAATAGGTCTTTGCCGCCGAGCAGCCGCGACAAGTCAGCGAACAGCACGCTCAACGCCTGGTCCTTTGCCGTCGCGATGTCGCTGCGTTCTTCCACCTGTCGCGAGACGAATTCCAAGATGACCGCCGCCATATAGGCTTGGGCCTTCGGATACGGATCGGAGATCGCTGGGGCAATCACGTTGCGCAGAGCAGCAATCACTTCGTCGAGAAACCGTTGCGCTGAAAGCATGGCAATCCTTTACCAGAGTATGGCAAAAAATCCAGAAAGTCGCCGGCCGCGTCAGGTCTACCACTACAACGCCCAGGGCGGCTTTATCTTTGACCCTCTCCTTATACGATGTTAGCATGCTTCCCTAATACTGCGCACGGCCATCTCAGCTTGCGCACATCCGGAGCAAGACTCTTGAGAAAGACAAACGACAGCGAAGAAGGGGTGACCGGTTCAATGACAACACCTGCTATCCACTATGATTTCACTGGCAAGGTAGTGGTGATCACCGGCGGGAGCCGCGGACTCGGGCACGCCATGGCGCTGGGATTCGCGGCGGCTGGCGCCAATCTAGTAATCGCGAGCCGTAAGCTTGACTCTTGTGAAGCCACGGTCAAAGAGATCCGGGCGCTCGGCAGCGATGGGTCCGCGCACGCCATTCACGTTGGCAAATGGGAGGATTGCAACCGCCTCGCCGACGAGGTCTACGCGCGCTGGGGAAGAGCCGATGTGCTGATCAATAACGCCGGTTTGTCGCCGCTCGCCTCCTCGTCACTTGAGACTAGCGAGGACCTTTTCGATAAGATCATGGCTGTGAATCTCAAGGGACCGTTCCGTCTCTCAGCCTTGTTCGCCTCGCGCATGATAGCGGGCGACGGCGGCGCGATCGTCAATATCTCCTCGACCGCTTCGATTCGCCCAAACCCGGAGACGGCACCTTATGGGGCAGCCAAGGCGGGACTCAACATCCTGACGGTCGCCTGCGCGAAGGAATATGGACCTAAGGTGCGGGTCAACTGCATCATCTGCGGACCGTTCCACACCGACATCAGCAAAGGCTGGTCGCGCACTGAGGATTTCACCCGGCGGGCGCGGGAAATGTTCCCCTTGCAGCGCGCCGGTGAACCTCATGAGGTGGTCGGCGCCGCGCTCTATTTCGCGAGCCCGGCGGCGAGTTTCACCACTGGCACCACGCTGACGATCGACGGTGGCTCATCCCAACCGATTGTAAGGACTGTATACGAGTGAGCATTCACCGCCTGTGCTATTAGCAAGCTAGGGATTTCCCAACGCATTTCAGATTTGTTGGAGGCAATCGCAATGGCGAACGCAATCAAGTTCGGCTACTTGCTGAGTGTCCGCAATCCGCCCGGCTCGAACATCGATTTCAGCACGTTGTATTCCGAAATGTTCCGCCAGGCTGAGTTCGTGGACCAGGCGGGTTTCGATTCGATCTGGCTCACGGAGCATCACTTCACCGACGACGGATATCTGGCGGCAATCACGCCGACGCTCGCAGCCATCGCTGCCCGCACGAGACGCGTCTCGATTGGCACCTACGTACTGCTCGCGCCCTTTTATCACCCACTGCGGTTGGCCGAGGACACCGCAACGATCGATGTAATGTCCAACGGGCGCCTGCGGCTCGGGATCGGCCTGGGTTATCGCGGCGAGGAATTCGCCGGCTTCCAGATATCGCGTAAGCAGCGTCTCGGCCGGACGCTCGAAACGATCGACATCCTGAAGCGTGCCTGGACTGGTGAGCGCTTCAGCTTCGCGGGCAAGTATTTTCAATTCCATGATGTCCGCGTTCTTCCCCGCCCGATCAGCCAGCCATATCCCCAACTGCTCTGGGGCGGAATGGCACCCGTGGCGATCAAGCGCGGCGCGGAGTTGGATTTGTCGTTCGCCTGTAACCTCGGCCAACGCGAAGTCGCGCTCTACCGCGATACCCTACGGCAACTGGGGAAAGACCCGGCGGCCTACAGCATCGTGAACAGTCGCATTGTCTACGTGGCTGACACCGCTGAGCAGGCGTGGGCCGATATTGAGCCGGGCGCGATGTACCAGGCTGCGCTCTACGCCAAGTGGCTCTCGGACGCCACCGGCGGCGAGCAACGCTGGATTCAGCCGATTCCGGATAAGGTTAGACGCACCTGTGTGTTAGGATCTCCTGAGGAAGTCAGGCAGCGGCTGTCGGAGATTATCGGGTCCAATCAGATGACGGAGATGATCGTGACCATACAACTGCCGGGCCTCGATCCTGCTAAGGCGATGCGCTCGCTTGAACGCTTCGCGACAGAGGTCCTACCCGCACTGCGGCGGTAAAGGTTCTGGTGCAAGAACTCAGTTGCAGTGAAATGCCACCGCTTTATCTCAAAGAACGTTCCTTTGCTTCCTCGTCTTCGCGCCGCGCATCTTCTTCATATTGATGCGCGACACGTCTTAAGGCGGCTGCTGTTATTGGCCATTCGATGTCGCACGCTTCAGCATAAGACGTATATTCTTGCGCCAAGCCTCGTTCCTGCTCACCGCCTACGAGTGGTGACTTCACTACAAAGCCGCGCTTATTAAAGATTCCGATCTCGAACCCTCGTACTAGGTCTACACTATCAACTTCGTCAATGACGTCTCGAACTGGAACACAGGGCCAGGTACCGTCGGTCTCTGCCGGTGCATGGGCAAGCACTTCGCCAATTTGGAGGTCACACACCACTAACCGGCCACTTTCTTCACAAAGTCTGCGCGCTTCTGTTACCCATGCCAAAAGCTTTTGTTCATCAACGGTGTTGTCTTCTTCCAATCCCGGTACAGATTTCCATTCCATCAATAGGTGATAGGCGTTCTGTGCGCGTGCCTTCTGTTCTTCGGTCGGTGTTTCAGTCGATTCTTCCGGTTCCTTATCGGAACGAAAGATCAAGCGAAGAAGGTCGGCGAAAAACCGCGGCTCTGTTCGCAACAATTGGCGCAGTGTCTCAGGTGACGCACTATGATTGTCGAGAAGGCTAAGATAGCTCCATTCGAGTGCAGCCAATCGCTGCTTGTCCACGTTCGAGTCAGATTGAAGTCGATTGAATAGTTGCTGAATCTCGTAACCGACCTGATTTTGCTCGCGTGACTCCAGACCTGCTTCGAGCGTGTCCATCAGCAGCGATGAATCAACATCGTGCTTGTTATGCAACACCATGTCCAACATCTTCACTGCATGAAATGGACGATTGTACTTGAGAAGCATTGCAACGGCATACTCAACGTCCTCGGTTGGTGCATTGAGGCAAAAACCGAACGCCTGACCCCAGTATTCCTTTACTACGTCCATGCCCAGTTGTTTTACTAATCGCCATGTTTTGCGCTCGAAATCTGGAACAAAAGCAAGAAACCGCCCAGCTTGTTCCGGCGTCCATTGACTCAAGCCAATTTGCTCAATCCATCCCCAGCCTGCTTCCGTAAAACGTCCCTGACCGTAACCAACGGCAAATTCCTTGATCTTTTGCTTTTCGGAGGTCAGAAGCAATGGAAGTATCGGGGAATCTGTTTCGAGAAGTCGTGCTTTTCCAAGAACAAAACCAACCGCGCTTGGATCATCGGCTGCTCCCACAAGTTCGAACACTTTTTGTAACCCACCACGATCGAGGATTTCACGCAAAGCGTCTTGGCGTAACTGGAAAAGCTTTTCTTGTCTTTGTTCCCATGAATCTTTGCCATCAGAAACCAATCGAGAGTGTGGCTTAAAAAGCCAGGAATGTCGTGCAAGTAGATCCTGCGGTTCAAACCGCTCTTTGATGGCTTTCAGGTTATCCAGGTTATCGACTGGAAGCGCCCATTTGGCATCTGGATGAAGGCTATGTAACCATATCTTTTCACGAAGCTCATCTGTAATGCGCTTCCGGTCGGACGTGCTAAGGGTCCCTAAGTCAAACTCTCTCAGGCGACGTATGAGATGATCTTGAGCTGGTGGCGGAAAATTCTCGAACTTTTTGATTAACTGAATCCAGCGTTCTGTGTCCGTACCGACGAGATCGCCCAAAAGATCAGCGCACACCTCAGCCTGTTTCCAGTACTCCGCACTCGTTACTCCTTGTGACCAGTTCAACGTCCAATCACGCCAGCGCGGATGAGGGTTAGGAGTTGATGTACTGTGGATAGTCGGCAACAGATCGAGCAGTAAACCCCAGCCAATGCCAGGTACTTTTCGGACGAGGACATTCAGGACTTTGACACGTTGCTCAACCGATGCAGTGGTTTGGGGGAGCCACGGTAGGCATATCTTTTGCAAACTGGTGAGTGGACGATTCACCCATCGTCCCCCAGGGTCAATCTGAGCCAAGCGGGCGAGAGCCAAGCTTACCTGTGTCAGAAGAGACGGCTCCCAGGCCAGCGTTTCAAGCGCCCACAGTAACCCTGCATGCGTACACGATGAAAACAAGGGATCTCCTGCATCTGCATCTGTAAAGAGCTTGAGGAGCTGTGGTTCCTCACTCCGCAGGTCGGCTTCGACCGCGTTCAAGAAGGTCTCAGGAGAAGCTTCAGCCAGAACCGGTAGGAGGCTGCCTAAGGATGCCCACCGCTTCCAAGTGGTGCCCTCGGCCAAAAGTTGTCGCACCACGCTTTCTGCACGCCTCGCTGGTTCAACGGAATCCTGAATCAAACTCGAATCGGATTTGGCTCCGAGCAAGGCCAACGTCTCGGTAATGCCGAGACGCAATTGGCCTGAGTATTGCGGCAGCATGTCATGTAATCCCGCACGCCAACGTTCGTTCGGTGGCAAATCATAGCGCAGATCATTCTCACCAAGGACTTCGGCAGCGACCTTTTCAAAAATATCGAGTTGTTGCCTTGTGACATGTGGGGCCAACAGGAGCCACGAATCTTCGCGCGATACTAAGCGCCAACGTGTGAGCAGTCGGATCAGAGGCGGATCTTCACTCGCAAGCCAGCGAGTAGCAGTGGATAAGACCTCATCGTACGGGCGTCCGGCAAGCCTCTCTATGATTGCCCGGTCTCCGGCAGTCGCATCATCCCATTCACCAGCCAAAAGAACCGGCACTAAATCTTGTGCGTTGCATGGCTGGCTCCATTCAGGCTGTCGAGTGCTGGGAAAGCGAGCGAGGCGACGCTTCAAAACAGTGACACTTCCACCCGCTTCTCGCGCAAGCCGACTCGCTTCTTCCTCATTAATGCCGGATGAGACCAATGCCTTTTCCAGATTATACCGGTACGGGCGAGAGAGTTCTTGCTTACTGATGAGTTCGCTGGCAAAGCGATGTGAACAGAGGAGAACACGGTGTCCCTGGCGAACTGCCTCGGTGACCATTTCCGCGTCGATAGAAAGACTAGGTCTGGGAATCAGCAACAATGAATTCTTCGAGGTGCAGAGAACGTGCCATGCCTCTTTGTCTTCAACAATCGCAATACGTGACTCAAGCTGGTCACGCTCCGAATCTTTGAGGCTGGCAGTATAAGCAGCCAGGAAATCAATCACCTCAGTTGGAGATGGAGCTTCAAAGGCCATTGATGACGGTGAACCCTTCAGCCACTCCTTCAAGATTTCAATTTCTTTCTCGCGTGAGGAGAGAAACACCTCTGGCCTCAGGCTTGGTTCAGTCAGAGAGGAAAGGTTTGCCCAATGTTCTTCAACATCGATGACTCCGTCATGGCGGAGACCTAAGAGCCGAGCAGTCCACGCATCTACAGCAGGAGCCGTCTCCAACCATTCCTCCAGATTCGCGGAATCATAGACTCGGACATCCTTCCATATGCCCAGTTTTCTCTTCTTATCGCGCCATCCGTTCGGGCAAGCTGGACCCATCGGACGACAAGCTGCTTGGACTCCTTCAGCATAAACTTGCTATTCCCGGAAACGATTCAGTGGATGTGTCGAATAAGAGATTCGCAATCTTGCAGCGACAACTTGAACCCCAGTTGAAGCCCGTGCTCAGGACCAATGACTTTGAACGCTTTGACCTTGGACGGGCGTTCGAGATTGTTGCGAATCTCGCTGGAAAGCTTTAGCACCGTGAAAGACGGAAAGGGAATCGTATCTTTATACTTGATCTCTAGCTCTGTTATATGGGAGGGAGAAGAGGACGTTCTATTTTTTGGTACAGCAGGTAACGGCGTCAGACTTGCCTAAGTTGTGAAATAGCAGAACACAGCACTCGTCCTGTGCTATCCCGCCTTTATAACCTGAGGTTGCTCTCCCACATGATGGTCCCGGGTAATCACAGCTACGCCATGTGTCTGTGCGCGGCATATGCTGCAGCCCGCTTCACGCCCTCCAGTTCGCCCGTGTGCTCCCTTCTTTCACTTTGCTTCTGTCCTTCTGCCTGCACATTTCCCTCAGAAGCTATGGTTCGTCAAGCCTGAGCAGTTGGAGGCGCTTGCAGCACTGGTATTATCGATCTCGCTGCGGTATCACGGTTCCAGCTAGTCTTCGGAGGTGTTCGGAAGATAGTGACTATCACGTTCCCTGATCGCAAAACAGAGAAGCGAGCCCTTGCCTTTCTACTCGGCCGCTTTTCGGGTCGCGTGCTCCGCTCTGGCGAGCATCTGGTGCCTGAGGCTGCCTTAGAGGGCCTTGCAGATCAGAACATTCCGTTCACCGTCAAGGGAAAGGCGACCCATGAGCAGCAAGTGGCGGCGATTCGAAGTGCTGCTTCTTTTCTCACCGGTCGTGGAGTCGGAGTCCTGGTTGCTCCCAGCGGACCGCGACCACCCGTCCCAGTCCGGATTCGGTGATATAGAGGGTCTGAAAGTCGTCACCGCCAAAGCAGCAATTCGTTAGTCTTCGGTCCTCCACCGCAATCTGTGATAGCGGAGTCCCGTCGGGTGCGTGGACGGAAACCACGCCGCTGTTGTGGGCACAGATTAAGAGGTTGCCCGCTGCATCCACGCACATACCATCCGGCGCGGCGGGCTGCGGTACGGTAGTCAGCAAGGCTGACACCGGCCAGGCCCGCGGCGCTCCCGCACGCGCGCCTGCGTCCACTTGGGCCAGAGTCCCGGGGCTCTCGATGGGGATCGCCCACACGCGGCTGGTCAGCGACTCCAGCACGATCAGCGTCGAGTCGTCTGGCGTCAGGGCGATACCGTTAGGAAGCAGGAAGTAATACTGCAACCGCTTGACCTGACTCCCATCCCTCCGGGCGTAGTAGAGATGGCCGAATTTGCTTCCCTCACGCGACACCGCCCCCGGATCGGTAAAGTAAAAGCCACCCTGGGCGTCCATGACCAAATCATTTGGTCCTTGAAAGGGGTGTCCTTCCCACTGATCATAGAGGGTCTCAACTTTGCCACGCGCCTCGATCCGCTGGATGTATCCCGACCCTCTGCCACCGTTATTGGTCACATAGAGGTAACCGTCGGGGCCGAGCGCCGCGCCGTTCGGTGCGCCACCGGTGTCGGCAAACGTCCGCTTAGTACCATCTGGTGCAATTGCGGCAATGCGACCACCCTCGATTTCAGTTACATAGAGCGTCCCGTCCGGTGCCCATACGGGCCCTTCGGGAAACTGAAGACCGTCAGTTAGAACTTTTGGTGACATAACCTCTCTCCTTGTCGCAGACATGACTTTCTGAAAGCAGGGTGCCGATCAGTATAGGGTATATTCGTAAGGAGTAAACCGCTTCCAGGAAAGCATACGAGTGCGCCGCTCGGGCAGGTGTTGCACGGCACTGCCAGGGCGGTATAACGACACGAGAGCAAGTGGGCCTCTGTCGGGTGGAGGAAACAAACGCACAAAAAACGGGAGGAAGTCACATGGCAGGATGGTTAACCGGAAAAGTCGCCCTGGTGACCGGTGCGGGCTCGGGAATCGGGAGAGCATCAGCACTAGCGTTTGCCAGAGAAGGTGCGAAGGTCGTGGTTGCTGACATAGTCGTTGAAGGCAGCGAAGAGACGGTCGGCATGATTAAGAAAACTGGCGGTGAGGCCATATTTGTCAAAGCCGATGTCGCAAAGGCCGCCGAAGTCGAGGCGCTGATCAACACCGTCGTCGCCACCTACGGACGATTGGATTGCGCCCACAATAACGCTGGCATCGCCGGGAAATCGCTTACTGTTGCTGATGATACTGAAGAGAACTGGGACCGTATCTTGGCTATCAACCTCAAGGGCGTGTGGTTGTGCATGAAGTACGAAATCCCGCAGATGCTCAAGCAAGGCGGCGGCGCTATTGTCAACACTGCGTCTGATGCTGGACTGATCGGCTTACGGCGGGGTGGGGCATATGTCGCGAGTAAACATGGGGTCGTCGGCATAACGAAGACGGCAGCCTTGGAGTATGCCAAGGCAGGCATTCGCGTGAATGCAGTGTGTCCGGGGCCGATCGATACGCCAATGCTCCAGAGCGGTGCCAGCCGTCGTCCACAGATCATCGAAAAAATGGTAGCGGCACAGCCAGTCGGCCGGTTAGGGAAGCCTGGGGAGATTGCCGAGGCTGCGGTGTGGCTGTGTTCAGATGCCGCGTCCTTTGTCACCGGGCACGCAATGCCTGTCGATGGTGGCTATATGGCGAAGTAGCGAGTCTGGCTCTGTCCCGACCAGAGAGAGCATAGCCACACAAGGAGGGAACTCTATGGGCGAGCCCACTGTTGTTATCGAAAAAGACGTGCCGGTGCCGATGCGGGATGGGGTAGTGTTACGGGCTGACGTGTTTCGCCCGGCGACTCCCGGCAAATATCCGGTCATTCTGCAGCGTACTCCCTACAATAAGAATCTCACGACCGTCGCTATGCTCATGCTCGATGTCATCCGCACCGCCAGTGAAGGCTATGCGGTGGTGATTCAAGACACCCGCGGACGGTATTCTTCAGAAGGCGCCTTTTATGTCTTTCGCGATGACATCATTGATGGCTATGACACGGTCGAGTGGTGCGCCGTGCAGCCGTGGTCCAACGGAAACGTGGGCATGTATGGCGCGTCCTACGTGGGCGCCACCCAGTGGCTGGCAGCAATCAGCCGCCCGCCGCATCTGAAGGCCATCTTTCCCCTCATTACGGCCTCCCACTATCACGAGGGGTGGACCTATCAGGGCGGCGCTTTTGCTCTTGGATTTAACGAGAGTTGGACCCTGACTTTCCTGGCGCCGGAGACGTTTATGCGACTGGCGAGGACCAAACCTGAGCTGGGCGACAGGCTTGGTGAGTTGCTGCGTGGAATCGACGATATGTGCCACTGGTTCCAGCGCCTCCCCCTCAAGGACTTTCCACTCTTTGGCGAGGCAGCTCCCTACTTCTATGACTGGGTGGCCCATCCAGACGA
>JACXTT010014239.1_pt1 | contig 10427 bp, 7 predicted proteins | sample 9270951 | NCBI WGS metagenome assembly JACXTT01 (sample SAMN15532306, study PRJNA645909) | rock metagenome | isolation source: weathered quartz diorite | place: Puerto Rico | collected 2017-06-21
GGTTGCCAATCCCGATCGAGTCCTGATCTTCGACACGACGCTGCGCGACGGCGAGCAATCGCCCGGCTGCAGCATGACCCGGCCCGAGAAGCTGCGCGTGGCGCGCGCGCTCGCCGAGCTCGGCGTGGATGTCATCGAGGCGGGCTTCCCGGCCGCCTCGCGCGGCGACTTCGAGAGCGTCGAGGCCGTGGCGCGCGAGGTTTCCGGCCCCGTCATCTGCGGCCTGGCGCGCTGCAACTTCGAGGACATCGAGCTCGCGGCACGCGCCCTGGCACCCGCCCCCCGGCAGCGCATCCACGTGTTTCTCGCGACGAGCGCCATTCACCGGCAGTACAAGCTCAACATGGCGCAGGACGAGATCCTGCGCCTCGCCGCGGCCGGAGTAGGACGCGCGCGCGAGCTGTGCGAGGACGTGGAGTTCTCTCCCGAGGACGCCTCGCGCACCGAGCTCGAGTTCCTGGCCCAGGTGGTCGAGACGGCGATCGCCGCCGGCGCCACCACGGTCAACATCCCCGACACCGTCGGCTTCACCGTTCCGGACGAGTTCGCGGAGCTGTTCCGCTACCTGCGCAAGAACGTCCGTGGCATCGATGCCGTACGGCTCTCGGTGCACTGCCACGACGACCTCGGCATGGCGGTTGCCAACAGCCTGACCGCGGTCGTCGCCGGTGCGCGCCAGATCGAGTGCACGATCAACGGCATCGGCGAGCGCGCCGGCAACTGCTCACTGGAGGAAGTGGTGATGGCGCTCAAGACGCGCGCCGCGTTCTTCAACGTGAGCACCGGCGTTCACACCAGCCGTCTTTATCCCACCTCGAGGCTCGTCTCGAGCATCACCGGCATGCCGATCCCGCGCAACAAGGCGGTGGTGGGCGAGAACGCCTTCGCGCACGAAGCCGGCATCCACCAGCACGGCATGCTCAAGCACCGCTCGACCTACGAGATCCTGCGGCCCGAGGATGTGGGCCTGTCGCGCAGTCACCTGGTGCTCGGCAAGCACAGCGGCCGGCACGCCTTCCGCGAGCGCGTCGCGGCGCTCGGGTTCGAGCTCGATGAGGCGGAGCTCAACCGCGTCTTCGAGGAGTTCAAAGCGCTGGCGGACAAGAAGAAGGAGCTGTTCGACGGAGATATCGAGGCGCTGGTGCTGCGCGCGGAAGGCTCGGCCACCGGACCTTGGACGTTGACTGAGCTCGCCACCGAGGCGCGCAGCAACACCCCGGCGCGCGCGCTGCTGCGACTCACGCACGTCGACGGCCGCAGCGTCGAGCGCACCGCCACCGGGGACGGACCGGTGGACGCGGCCTTCAAGGCAATCGAGGCCGCGACCGGCATCGCGGTGGTGCTGCGCAAGTTCGAGGTGCAGGCCGTATCCGAGGGCGAGGACGCGCAGGGCGAGGCGCGGGTGTACGTGGAGTACAATCGCAAGACCTATCGGGGCGCGAGCGTGAGCACGAACATTGTGGAGTCCGGTGCCCGGGCGTTCCTCGAGGTGATCAACCGCATCGAGCTGGCGCAGGCCGGAACGCGCTCGCGCGAGGAGCGCAGCGCCGCGGCGCCGGCCTGAGGAGCCACCGGGTACGAGGAAGTACGCATGCCCATTCCCGCCACGCAGTTCATCTGGTTCAACGGCAAGCTCGTCCCCTGGGAGAAGGCGACGGTGCACGTGCTGTCGCACGCGCTGCACTACGGGTCCTCGGTGTTCGAGGGCGTGCGCGCCTACGAGACCCCGCGCGGTGTCGCCATTTTCCGCCTGCGCGATCACACCCGCCGTCTGTTCGACTCCGCGAAGATCTATCGCATCAACATCCCCTTCTCCGCGGAAGCGATCAACGAGGCGTGTCGCCAGGTGATCGCAGCGAACGCGCTCAAGCGCGGCGCCTATATCCGCCCGGTGGTGTTCCGGGGTTATGGCGAGATCGGCGTGACGCCCAAGGTCGAGCCGCCGACCGAGGTGGCGATTGCGGCCTGGGAATGGGGCAAATACCTCGGCCACGAAGGCGATGAGGCAGGGGTGGACGCCTGCGTTTCCTCGTGGCAGCGGGTAGCCCCCAACACACTCCCGGCACTCGCCAAGGCGGCCGGCAACTACCTCTCGAGCCAGCTGATCGGCTCCGAGGCGCGCCGGCTCGGCTTCGCCGAGGGCATTGGCCTCTCGCCGGACGGCACGCTGAGCGAGGGCTCGGGCGAGAACCTGTTCCTGGTGAAGGACGGAGTGCTCTTGACGCCGGCGCTCGCCCACTCGGTGCTCGGGGGCCTGACCCGCGACACCGTCATGCGCCTCGCCCGCGAGCGCGGCCTCGAGGTGCGCGAGTGCGCCATTCCGCGCGAGCTCCTGTACCTCGCGGATGAGGCCTTCTTCACCGGCACGGCGGTGGAGATCACCGCCATCCGCTCGGTCGACCGCTTAGCCATCGGCTCCGGCAAGCGGGGACCCGTGACCGAGATGCTGCAGAACGCGTTTTTCGGTCTGTTCTCGGGCAAGACCCCCGACAAATGGGGCTGGCTCGACTATGTCGACATGTCGGCGCCGCGCGTCGCCGCCTCCGGCTGACGGCGCGCCCAGGGCTCAAGGGTGACGCACGCGTCGCAGACCCTGTTCGACAAGGTGTGGCAGCGTCACGTGGTGAGCGCCGAGAGCTCCGACACCCCGGCGGTGCTGTACATCGACCTGCACCTGATCCACGAAGTGACCTCGCCGCAGGCGTTTGCGGTGCTGCGCGAGCGGGGCCTGCGCGTGCGGCGCCCCGACCGCACGCTCGCCACCATGGACCATTCCACGCCGACACTGACCGCGCAGGTATTTGGCGGCATGCCGATCGCGCTCGAAGCCGCGGCCCGCCAGGTGCGCGAGCTCGAGGTCAACTGCGCCGAGTTCGGCATCGAGCTGCTCGGGCTCACCCACCGCCAGCGCGGCATCGTGCACATCATCGGCCCGGAGCTCGGGCTCACGCAGCCGGGCCGGACCATCGTGTGCGGCGACAGCCACACGAGCACGCACGGCGCCTTCGGCGCCCTCGCCTTCGGCATCGGCACCACCGAGGTCGGACACGTGCTCGCGACGCAGTGCCTGCTGCAGCGCAGGCCCCGCACGCTCTCGGTCAACGTCAGGGGCGCGCTCCGCAACGGAGTCACGGCCAAGGATCTGACTCTCGCGATCATCAGCCGCCTCGGAGTGTCCGGCGGCACCGGTCACGTGATCGAGTACCGCGGCGAGGCGATCCGCGCGCTCGACATGGACGAGCGCATGACGGTCTGCAACATGTCGATCGAGGCCGGCGCGCGCGCCGGCATGGTGGCGCCGGACGAGACCACCTTCGCCTACCTCGCCGGGCGTCCGCGCGCCCCCCGGGAGGCCGCCTGGGAACGCGCCCTCGAGGAATGGCGCCGGCTGCCGACCGATGCCGGCGCCCGTTTCGACCGGGAAGTGGACCTCGACGCCGGCGGCGTCGAGCCGATGATCACCTACGGGACCAACCCGGGGATGGTCATCCCGATCGGCGGCGCGATCCCGGAGCGCCCGGGAGATGCGGCCTTCCGGCGGGCGCTCGCCTACATGGGGCTTACCCCCGGCGCGGCGATCAGGGATCAGCCCGTCAACGTGGTGTTCATCGGCAGCTGCACCAATGCGCGGCTCTCCGACCTGCGCAGCGCGGCGCGCGTGCTGCGCGGCCGCCGCATCGCGCCCGGCCTCCGGATGCTGGTGGTGCCCGGCTCCCAGCAAGTCAAGCGCCAGGCGGAGGCGGAAGGCCTCGATCGCGTGTTCCTCGATGCCGGAGCCGAATGGCGCGAATCGGGCTGCTCCATGTGCCTCGGCATGAACGGCGATGTGGTCGGGCGCGGCGAGTACTGCGTCAGCACCAGCAATCGCAACTTCGAGGGCCGCCAGGGGAGCGGCGCGCGCACACTCCTCGCGAGCCCCCTCACCGCGGCGGCGAGCGCCGTGCGCGGGCGGGTCACCGACCCGCGCGAGCTGGTGTAAAGGCGTCCGGGAGCGCAGCAACAGATGGAGCCCTTCACGACGCTCACCTCGCGCACCGTGGTGCTGCCGGCGGCCAACATCGACACCGACCAGATCATTCCGGCGCGCTTCCTGACCACGACCACACGGGCCGGTCTCGGAGAGTCCCTGTTCGCCGACTGGCGCTACGCCCCGGACGGCACTCCGCGCGGCGACTTTGTGCTGAACGGCACCGCCTCGAGGGGCTGCCGGATCCTCGTCGCCGGGCGCAACTTCGGCTGCGGCTCCTCGCGCGAGCACGCCGCCTGGGCGCTCGCCGACTACGGGTTCCGGGCCGTCATCAGCACCGAGATCGCCGATATCTTCCGCAGCAATGCGCTCAAGAATGGCCTCCTGCCGGTGATCGTCGATGAGACGGTCGGCGGCTGGCTCATCGCCCATCCGGGCGCCGAGCTCGCGGTCGATGTGGCCGCGCGTACCCTCACTCTTCCCACCGGCAGTGTCGTGAGCTTCCCGCTCGAGGCCTTCGCGCGGCATTGCCTGCTGCGCGGCCTCGATGAGCTCGCGTTCCTCCTCGAGCGCGCACCCGAGATCGAGGCGTACGAGCAGCGCGCATGAAGGCGCGGCTGGCGGTGCTCGCGGGTGACGGCATCGGACCCGAAGTCATCGCCGAGGCGGTGCGCTGCCTGCGCAAGCTCGGAGGGCTCTTCGGCCACGAGTTCGAGGCCACCGGGCTGCCCTTCGGTGGAGCGGCCATGGATGCGAGCGGCAATCCGCTCCCCGAGCAGACGCTGAACGCCTGCCTGGCGTCCGATGCGGTGTTGCTCGGCGCGGTCGGTGGACCCAGGTGGTCGGGCCCCGCAGCGCGGGTGCGCCCCGAGCAGGGTCTGCTGCGGCTGCGCCAGTCGCTCGGGGTCTTCGCCAACCTGAGGCCTGTCCAGGTGCACCCGGCGCTCGCCGACGCCTCGACGCTCAAACCCGACGTGGTGCAGGGCGTGGACCTCGTGTTCGTGCGCGAGCTGACCGGCGGCATCTACTTCGGCGACCACCGCCGCGATGGCGACCGCGCCACCGACGTGTGCGTCTACACGGTCGCCGAGATCGAGCGGATCACGCGGGTCGCGGGGCGCCTGGCGCAAACGCGGCGGCGGCGCCTCACCTCGATCGACAAATCCAACGTGCTCGAGACCTCGCGCCTGTGGCGCGAGGTGAGTGCGCGCGTGGTGGCGGCCGAATTTCCCGATGTGACGCTCGAGCACATGCTGGTCGACTCGGCGGCCATGCACCTGATCCACCGTCCGCGGGATTTTGACGTGCTGGTCACCGAGAACATGTTCGGCGACATCCTCACCGACGAGGCGGCGATGCTCGCCGGCTCGCTCGGGCTCCTGCCCTCGGCCTCACTCGGCGAGGGCCGGCGCGGCATCTACGAGCCGATCCACGGCTCGGCACCCGACATCGCCGGCCGTGGCATCGCGAACCCTTACGGCGCCATCCTGAGCGCCGCCATGCTGCTGCGGCATTCGCTGCACCTTAACGCCGAGGCCGCCGCGCTCGAGCGCGCGGTGGGGGGGGCGCTCGAGGGCGGCGCACGCACCCGCGACATCGCGCTCGCCGGGGCGCGTGCGTTCTCAACCCGCGAGGCGGGAGAGGCCGTAATCAGCAGGCTGCAGCGGCCCGGCTGAGTTCGCGCCGCGGCAGCACGCGCGCCGCACGGGCGAGCGCGCGCGAGAGATCCGCGCGCAGATCCTCGAGCGCTTCGATTCCGACCGAGAGACGGATGAGCCCGTCCGTGAGCCCCGCCTTCTCGCGCGCCGCGGGGTCCATCGCCGCGTGGGTCATGGTGGCCGGATGTGCCACCAGGCTCTCGACGCCGCCGAGGGACTCGGCCAGCGAGAAGCACTCGAGCCCGCTGACGAACTCGCGCACCGCCTCATGGCCCCCCTCGAGCTCGAGCGTCACGATCGCGCCGAAGCCGCGCTGCTGGCGGCGGGCCACCTCGTGTCCCGGGTGCGAGGCGAGGCCCGGATACCACACGCGCGCGACGTTCGCCTCACCCTGCAGCCACTCGGCGAGCGCCTCTGCGTTGCGCCCGTGGTGCTCGAGCCGTGCGTGCAGCGTGCGCAGGCCCCGGAGCGTCAGGTAGCTGTCGAACGGAGCCCCGGTGAGCCCCAGGCAGTTCGCCCACCAGGCGAGCTGCTCGTGGAGCGAGCGCTCGCGTGCGACGACCGCGCCGCCGACCACGTCGCTGTGGCCGTTCAGGTACTTGGTGGTCGAATGCACCACGAGGTCCGCGCCAAGCGCAAGCGGCTGCTGCCAGGCGGGCGAGAGGAAGGTGTTGTCCACGGCGATGAGCGCGCCGCAGGCCTTGCCCGCGCGGGCGACCGGGGCGATATCGGTGATGCGCAGGAGCGGATTGCTCGGAGTCTCGATCCAGAGGAGCGCCGTCGGCTGCGAGAGTGCCGCACGCAGCGCCGCCTCGTCGGCAAAGTCGACGAACTCGACCTGACGCTCACCGCGGCGCCGCCACGCGTCGAAGAGCCGGTAGGTGCCACCGTAGCAGTCGTGCGGCGCGACGATGCGGCCGCCGCACGGCACGAGGTACCCGACGACCGTGATGGCGGCCATGCCGCTCGCGGTCACCACCGCCCCCGCCCCCTGCTCGAGCTCGGCGAGTGCTTCCCCGAGAAGGTCACGCGTCGGGTTGCCGGAGCGTGTGTAGTCATAGGCGCGCTTCTCAGCGAAACCGCGAAACGCAAACGTCGCGCTCAGGTGCAGCGGCGGGGCGACACAACCGGTGGCGTCCCCGCACTCGATGCCGGCGCGCACGGTGCGCGTGACCTGGCTCGCGTCGCTGTTGGCCGCGGCCGGGCGCGGCGTGATCAAGTCTGACCTCTGGCTCATTTGGGACTCCTGAACGCCGCGCGGAATATGCCGCGCAACTGATACGACTCCTTTAGAAAGGCGTCATGACCGTAGATGGAGGAGATCTCGTACAGCCGCCCGAGCGGCAAACGGGCGGCGAGCGCGCGCAGATCCTCGAGCGGCACGAGCTGATCCTCGCGCACCGCCACCACGGTGGTGGGGACGAAGACACGCCCCGCATCCACGCTGTGCAGATCGATGGACTCCGACAGGCACAGGAAGGACTCCGCCCGGTGGCGCGCCGCGTAGTCACTGCCGCGCGCAAACAAGTACTCCTCGACCGGGAACACGAAGCGCTGCCCGTCGCGCGAGGCCGCTCCACCGAAGCGCGCCGCGAACTCGGCGGGGCTGCGATAGCTCGTCATGGCGAGCGCACGCGCGAGCTTCAGGCCCTCCTGTGCCTGACCGCTCGCCGCGGCGAGGCTCACGATGTGCCGCTGGATGCTGCGCCAGGCCGTCGCGAGCGGATGACTGCGGTCAGGAGCGCCGATTGCGATCAGCCGTGAGACCCGCTCCGGACTGCGCTCCGCGAACGCGAGGCCGACCATGCCGCCGTAGGAGCCCCCGGCGATCGCAGCCAATGAGCCGAGGCCGAGGTGATCGAGGAGCCGCGCGAGTGCCTCGGCCTGGTCGTAGCTCGAGATGCTCGGGAAGGCGCCGGGGGGCGGCGCGAGTGCCGCGGTGGCTGCGGCGGTGTCGCCCCTGGCGGGACTCGCCGCGCCGGCGGATGCCGCCTGCGGCCCGGTGGAGTCACCGCTGCCGCCCAGGTAGTCGAAGCTCAGGATGCGATACTCGTCGGTGTCCAGAGCGCATCCGGGACCCACGACCTCCGCCCACCAGCCCCTGTGCGGGTCCTCAGTGAGACAGACTTCGCGGCTGGCGGAGATCCCGCCGAGCGCGCAGACCACCGGTGCATCCGGCGCCCCGGCCAGGCGCCACGCGATGCACACATCGCGCAATCCCCCGCCGTGGTGGAGCGGGAACCCGCCCGGAATCCGGAGCACGCCCTCGCGAACGGGCCGAGCATCGCTGGCGTCCCGCACGCCCTGTCGTGCGCCAAGAACCCGTGGCGCGATGGGGACCGGCTCGACCAAAACACTCATGGACTGCTCCGCTTGCCCGTGGCACGGTCTCACCGGCCTCCCGCGGAGCGCGCCCGCCCAGGACGGGCAGGCTGTCACGTCCATCCCCGTTAAGGCGCTTCCAGGCGCCCGTGGGGCTACGCTGACCGCTCATCTGTCGACTGATCGCCCCTCACGGGGCGGGCGTCGCAGGAGTTGGCACCTTTCCAGGTTGGTTAGACCTGGCGGTTGCCCCGGCGTCTAAGGGCCTATCCCTCAGCCGGTCTCGATGAGTAATCAACAGTTTAGGGGGCAGTCTTGGCTTGCGCAAGCTGAAAAGCGGGGGGCTCGGCGAAGCGCTTGACCCCGACGGCCTCATAGACCTCGGCGGGGAAGTAGATCACACCGCCTTTCATCACCAGGCTGATGCGGCGGATGTCACTGATGTTCTGGGTCGGATCGCCATCGACGAGGATAAGGTCGGCCCGCTTAGCCGGCTCGATCGAGCCGAGGTCCGCCAGGCGCCCCGTGAAGCGCGCGCCGTTCCAGGTGGCCACCCGCAGCGCCTCGGCCGGCGAGAGCCCGGCGCGCACATACAGCTCGAGCTCGCGGTGCAGGGTGAAACCGGCGATCTGGTCGGTACCGGCCTCGAGCGGCACCCCGGCTCGATACAGCTGACCGACGAACTGCACCATCTTGTCATAGGAGGCGCGGTACTTCGCCGCGTTCTGCTCCGTGAGGTTCATCGAGTTCTTGTGCCAGGCGCGTTGCACCGTGACCGGCACGTGATCGGCGACCGCGGCGTAGGCCGGGTCCATCTCGCCCTGCTTCTGGGTGAAGCTTCCCTCGAAGGTGGCGAGCGTGGTGTCGAGCACCGTGCCGCGCTGGCGCATCAGCGCGACGAGATCCGCGACGCGCTGCGACGACAGATCGAGCGCGTGAGCGTTCTCGGCGAGGAGATAAAAGCGTGCGAGGGTGCGGGTGTCGTCCTTCGGCCCGACGAAGAAAGTCAGCATCAGCTGGTTGATGTGCTGGATCTCGTCATAGCCGGCGCGGATGGCCTCCTCCGAGCGCATGAAGGCGGGCACGTGTCCGCTGACGCGCATGCCGTACTGGTGCGCGCGGGCGGCGGTCTCCTGCACCCAGTCGGGGTGGAAGGAGTTGTAGATCTTGATCTGGTGGTAGCCGTGCTGCGCGTACCAGTCGACCGCGTCGAGGGCTCCCTGCAGCTCCTTGACGCGGAAGCCGCCGGAGGCGGAGTAAGGGCTGTCACCCTCGATGAAGCCGCACGGAATGACGCGCGGACCGACGATCTCGCCGGCATCGAGCTGCGAGATGATCTGTTGCAGCCGCGTATTGTCGTTGCCCATGTCCCGGCTGGTCGTGACCCCGCCGCCGATCTGCAGCAGCAGGTTCCAGGTGTCCTCGTGGGCGTGCATGTCGAACAGCCCCGGCAGGAGCACGCGGCCCGCGCCCTCGACACTCGAGGCGGCCTCGCGCGCCATGGAGCCGGCAGGACCGATTGCGGCGATCCACCCGCGATATACGTACACATCCCGTGCCGGCAGCAAACTTGCGTGCTCCGAATCGAACACGCGCACGTTGCGGATCACGATGGGATCGGCCGCGCGGTGCGCGAGGCGGCCGGCCAGCTCGTGCAGCCAGTCGTGCTCGGCCTGGACCTGCAGCCGCTCGAGCTCGGCGCCCTGCTCTTCCCAGCCCTGCTCGATAACACGCGCCAGGCCCGGGATCACCAGCGCAAAGAACCTCGATTTGGTGTCGGCGGTGAGCCAGATGAAGTCGGGCTGCGTGTCGATGCCAACGACCGCGTAGAGGGTGACCGCAGCGCTCTGCCCGCCCGACTGGAGCTTCGTGTCGAGGACTTTCCTGACGGTGAGCTCGCCTCCGGGGAGCGCTGCAATGCGATTGCCCGGCTGTCGCAGCGCCGCCCGCACGATGTCGGCGCTGGCTTCGAAGGAGTTGTCGACCGGAACGTACGCGACCGGCGCCGTGACCCTCACCTCGCCGTGATCCGCAAGCGAGCGCCAGTGCGCCTGGCCGCCCTGCAACGTGTAGCTTTCGTCTATGGGGGCGCCGAAGGTCGACTTGCCCTTCACCTGGAAGGACAGGAGCGTGCCGTCGGGCGCGTACCTGGAATGTTCCTTGATATCCGGGCCACGTCCGTTGTTGCGATAGCTCATATCCACATCGACGCGGCCGTCGGCGCGCACGGTTGCGACTTCAGAGCCGCCCGGCCGACCTTCGAACAACACGGTGTAACGGATAGTCGTGTCGGCGTATGCCGCGCCCGAGAGCAAGGCGGCACCCAGCATGGCGAACAGTCGCATGGAACCCCTCCCCCGGCGCCTGAGCCTGCGTCGCGACGCCTCTGAGGCGGTGCACGCTAACACTTGAGCCCCGCCAGCGTCGCCCGGTGGCGCGCCGGAGCGCCCGGGTGCCGCGACGGGCTGCCGCTCGCGGGC
>JACXTT010014240.1_pt1 | contig 10427 bp, 11 predicted proteins | sample 9270951 | NCBI WGS metagenome assembly JACXTT01 (sample SAMN15532306, study PRJNA645909) | rock metagenome | isolation source: weathered quartz diorite | place: Puerto Rico | collected 2017-06-21
ATCGTCGATCTCAGCAAATCATTTCGCTCCATCATCGAAGTCGGCGCCGACACGGCGCGCGTGCAGCCGGGCGTCACGCATGCTGCGCTCAACGCCAGGCTGGCCGAGGTCGGCCGACGCTTCGCCCCCGATCCGGCGAGCGGCACGGTATGTACCATCGGCGGCATGTTGGCGAACAACGCGTCCGGCGCTCGGGCCATCAAGTACGGCTACACGCGCGACCATGTCCGTTCGCTGCGCGTCGTCCTCGATAGCGGCGACGCCGCCTCCGTCGCCAGCGAACCGTTGCACGCCAACGCGGCCTCCTCCCACCTTCACGACATCCTGACCGCACTCGGAGTTCTGCTCGAGCAAAATCAGGAGCTGATTTCATCCGGAAAGCCTCGTACGGTATACAATCGCCTCGGCTACCAACTGCAGGGGGTACTGACGGGAGAGACGCTCGACTTACCGCGGCTACTGATCGGTTCGGAGGGAACACTGGCGTTCTTCACGGAAGCGACGCTCCATACGATGCCGCTGCCTGGCGGCAGGTGCTCCTTGCTGATAAGTGTTGCGAGTCTGGAGCATGCGATCCAGGCAGTGCTGCACGTCCTGGCGACGGGGCCGTCGGCGTGCGAGCTGATCGATCGACGCCTGCTGAGTCTGGCACGCGGCGGCGAAGCGGGCGCCACGGGCGCCATGATTTCCAGCGCCGCCGAGGCCGTCCTTTTAATCGAGTATGAAACAGACACTCCCGACGAAGCCTCGCATCTGGCGGACGATCTGGCGAAACGCCTGAAATCCGATTCGGCCGTACTGCAAACGATAGTGGCGATCGATCGCGAGCGGCAAGAACAGATCTGGCAGATCCGCGAAGTCGCCCTGCCCAGCTTGTACGGAAAGAAAGGGGGCGCGCAGCCAATCGCCTACATCGAGGACGTCGGCGTGCCGTTGGAGTCCTTGCACGAGTACCTGCGCCGCGCCCAGGACATTCTGCAAGAGCACGACACGACTGCGAGTTTTCTCGTGCACGCCGGCGCCGGCCAGGTACATACCCGACCGTTCCTCGACTTGCAAAAACCCGACGAGGTCTCGCGGCTTTGGTCGATTGCCGAGAAGGTCCATACGCTCGCCATCGAGTTGGGCGGGACCGTCAGCACCCAGCACGGGACCGGCCTGGCACGTACGCCGTGGGTTGCCCGGCAATACGGCCCGCTCTATCCGATCTTGCGCCAGATCAAAGCGATCTTCGATCCGAAGAATATTTTCAATCCCGGCAAGATCGTCGATCCGGATCCCAATCTGACGTCGCGGCCGCTGCGCGCGGTCAGCGCTCTGGACAAACCGGCCGCCGCACCGCTGTTGCATTGGCAAGCGGACGAGATGCTGCTTGAGGCGAAGCACTGCAATGGCTGCGGGCAGTGCCGGACCGAAAGGCCCGGACAGCGCATGTGTCCGATGTTCCGGGCTACCCATGGCGAGGATGCGACGCCGCGCGCCAAGGCGAACCTGCTGCGCGACCTCTTGCAGCGGCAAGCGAACGGATTGCAAGTCAGCTCGGAGGAGGTTCGCACCGTTGCCGACCTGTGCGTCAATTGCAAGATGTGCGCCGCGGAATGTCCCGCTCATCTCAATATCCCTAAGCTAATGCTCGAAGCAAAGGCGGCCAACGTCGCGGAGCACGGCATGGACCGCACCGACTGGTTTTTCGCCCGGCTCGAACATGTGCTCCGCTGGGGGAGCGCTCTTTCGTTCCTTGCCAATCTCACCCTGCGAAGCCGAACCTCGCGCTGGCTGCTCGATCGGCTATTTGGCGTATCGCCGGACCGCAAGCTGCCTCGCTTTGCGGCTCGCTCCTTCATGGCCCGGGCCAAGCGGCGCGGCTGGACACACAAACCCAACGGAGCGCGTCCGGTCGTCCTCTACTTCGTCGATCTCTACGCGAACTATATCGAACCGCAAACCGCCGAGGCGGACGTTGCAGTCTTGCAAAACCATGGTTTCGACGTCTTCATCCCCCCGGAACAGCACGGCAGCGGCCTGGAGGCACTAGCGCACGGCGATGCCGAAACGGTCCGCGAAATCGCCCTGAAGAATCTGCGTCTGCTGGCCGAGGCGGCCCGCGCCGATTGGCCGATCGTCTGCTCGGAGCCCGGCGCCGCGCTGATGCTGAAGCAGGACTATCTCGATTTGCAGGCCGACGACGATGCCCGCGCCGTCGCCGCGCGTGCCGTCGAGTTAACGGCGTTCCTGTGGCAACTGCACCGGCAGGGGATGCTGCGTACCGACTTTCGGCCGCTCGACATCAGCATCGGGCATCATGTCCCCTGTCATGTCAAAGCGATCAACGGGCTGATCGCGGGACCGGAGCTGCTGAGGCTGATCCCGAAGCTGCGGCTGCACGTGATCGATGTCGGCTGTTCGGGCATGGCGGGAACCTTTGGCATGAAGTCGGCCAACTACGAACTCTCGCGGCGCATGGGCGAAGTAATGCTGACCGAGTTGCGCCGGCCGCAGAACCTGTTCGGTTCGACGGAGTGCAGCACGTGCCGATTGCAGATGGAGGATGGCGCCCACAAACGCACCTTGCACCCGGTGCAATATCTGGCCCTGGCGTATGGCTTGATTCCGGAGGTCGCGGATCGTTTGCGGGAACCAATGCGGGAACTGGTGCTGCGATGATCGTACTGCTGTTTGCGCGAACCAGGGATTTGATAGGAGCAGACCGCATCGAAATTGCGGACGCGGCGACCGTGGGTGAATTGCGCCGGCGGTTGATCGACGAGTTTCCGAAAATAGCCGGGCTGCTGGAGAAATCGGCGTTCGCAATAAACGACGAATTCGCGGACGATGCGGCGCCGATACCAGCGGCTGCGGAAGTCGCCCTGTTGCCACCTGTCAGCGGCGGCTAAGATAATATCTGAACCATTACCCTGGTATCTTTGTTGCCGAAGGAGTGCGTGATGTTCCGTCTTCTCGTATCCGCTATGGTTACAGCATTTGTTTTGTCCATTGTTGCCCCCGCAGACGCCGAGGCCCAGAAGAAAAAGGTGGCGGTCGGTAAGAAATGGAACGGCTCGGTGGACGACGAAAAGGCCATGAAGCCCGACTGCATCACCAGCGCGAAAGGGCTTGAGGCCGTCTGGAAAGCATGGAAGATCGAGGGGGACATGCCGAAGATCGACTTCAAGAAGGACATCGTCGTCGCCGTTTACTCCGTGGGCAGCAAATTGAGTCTGGCCGGCGCCAGCCTGGATGACAAGGGCAACCTCGACGTTGTCGGCTTCGGGACCCGCGACCTCCGCCCAGGATTTCGCTATGTGCTTGGAGTCGTCAGCAAGGAAGGGGTCAAGACGGTGAACGGCAAGGAAGTGCCGAAGGAATAACGCCGATGATCCGCCTCACGCGAGAAACAATTGATTATCAAGCGTTGACCGAGCAAGTCCGTCGCGGCGATTGCGGCGCCGTCGTCCTATTCCTCGGTACCGTGCGCGATCTGACGGGCGAGCGCATGACTGTTGCCCTCGATTACGACGCCTATCCAGAGATGGCAGAGAAGAAAATGGCCGAGATCGAAGCCGAGACACGGCAGCGCTGGCCAGTCGGCGCGATCATTGTGGAGCATCGGCTCGGCCACCTCGAAGTTGGCGACGTCAGCGTTGCGGTGGCAGTCAGCTGCCCGCATCGCGTCCAGGCGTTCGAGGCGTGCCGATATGCGATCGATCGGCTCAAGGAGCTGGTGCCGATCTGGAAGAAGGAAAACTGGGCCGACGGATCGACGGAATGGGTTCATCCAGGGACGTAAGAAAACCGGCAAGAGTTCGCGTTCACATGGCGCGTCCGGGCGTTGGACGGGGACAAGGGAAATCATGAAGCTACCTGTCGTCAATTCATCCGAGTCCGCGGGCCCGCTGATCGACACGTACGGTCGCGTCCATAACAACTTGCGCATCAGCGTGACCGATCGTTGCAATCTGCGTTGCACCTATTGCATGCCGGAAGAAGTCGTGTTCATGGACAAGCGCGAGCTTCTTTCCTTCGAGGAGATCACCCGCTTCGTCGCGATCGTCGCGCCGCTCGGTATCGACAAAGTTCGGCTTACCGGCGGCGAGCCGCTGCTGCGCCGCGACTTGCCCCGGCTCGTTGCCATGATCTGTAAGATTCCCGGCATCAAGGACGTCGGCCTGACGACCAACGGCATCTTGCTCGCGCACCTCGCCCAGCCGCTCTTCGACGCGGGCTTGCGGCGCATCAACATCAGCCTCGATTCGCTCGATCCGGAGAGATTCCGCCGCCTGGCGCGGCGCGACGGTCTGGACAAGGTGCTCGAAGGCATCCGGGCAGCAAAGAAGGCGGGCTTCGAACCGGTGAAGATCAACGCCGTCAGCATTCGCGGCGAATCGGAGCACGACATCGTCGGACTGGCGCGCTTCGCCCGCGCGCAGGGGCTTGAGATGCGCTTCATCGAGTACATGCCGATCGGCGCGGATCACTGGGAACGGGACAAGGTCTACTTCGCGCATGAGATTCTCGAGCAACTTGAGAACCACATCGGCCCGCTCATGCCGGCGAAAGACTATGATCCGAAGACACCGGCGCAGGATTTCGAATACGTTGACGGCGGCGGACGCGTCGGCATCATCGCCTCGGTGTCGCGGCCGTTCTGCACGACATGCAATCGGGTGCGGCTGACTGCGGAGGGGAAACTTCGCAATTGCCTGTTTGCGCTGGAGGAAGTCGATCTCAAGCCGCTGCTGCGTGGCGATGGCAATGCGGAAGAGATCGCCACCCTGGTGCGTGGCAACATCTGGGAGAAGTGGGAAGGGCACGAGATCAACACGGCGCGCTTCGTGAAGCCGGAGCGAACGATGCACGCCATCGGCGGGTAAAGAGTCAAGCCCAGGGGTTTGCAGCGCTCACCCCTGGGCTTCGATTGGCCCTATTCAAACGTTGACCGCCTGCATGCGCTGGCGCGGCACGATTGCCGTGTCCGCTTCCACGGCGGCGAGATCAAACCACTGGCATTCGCCGTCTTCGAGCAAATCGAGGCCGATCCAGTGGATCACGCGCGGCTCATCGCGCTCGAGGTCAACCACGGCGGTGGTGGGCGTGCCGTCCATGAAGTGGACTCGGCCGAGGTTGCCACTCCTGAGAAGGTAGAACCGGCGTACGCGATAGCCGGGAATGCGGTTCAGATCGTCTTCACGGCCGGTCAGGGGAAGTACGACCATTTTGATAAGCTTTTCCTGGCAACCGATCAGGCGTTTGCCCAGGCCAAGCAGGCGCTGTCCGTGCATGCAAAGGGCGTCCAGGCCTACAGCCACAGGTCGCCCATCTGGCCAAAGCGGGACATAGCCTTTGAATCGAACATCGCCGTCCTTTCGATCTCGGGACGGATCACGACGAAAAAGAAGAGTTAAGGTGCGTGACATCCAGGGCCGCTCTCCTACTAAGGGTAACGATATCACCATGCGGCCGGGGAAAAGCGGGAACGTCCATGTCTCTCCTGAACCAATCCCACAACCGCTGTAACGCCAAGAATTAAGGTGTACAGCGTTGTCGTTGATAATCTAGTCAATGCTGGTGGCGTTGGCTAGCAAATCAAAACAATTTTTCATGGCGCAAATGTATGAATGTGCACTGTGCGCAGCTGCAATTCGCGCATGTTGGAACGAGCCGCGACCGTGAAGGAACGGAGAATTCAGCAATCAATCAAACAGCAACTGCTGCGGATCGTCGTCGTCTCGCCGGTAGGGTTTGCCGAGGTGTTGATACGCTTTTTGCGTTGCCATCCGCCCGCGCGACGTACGGACGATCATCTGCTCCCGCAACAGGTAGGGTTCGATCTCGTCGCTTAGCGTGTCGCCAGATAGGTTCATGGTGGCGGCCAGCGCCTCGACGCCGGTCGGGCCCCCCTCGAAGACACTGATGATCGTATCGAGATAGCGGCGGTCCTGCTTGTCGAGACCGAGCAGATCGACCTCCGCCATCTTGAGCGCGGCCTGCGCCGTTGCCAGGTCGATCTTGCCATCGCATTCGCTGGCCGAATAGCTGCGTGCCCACCACAGCCGTGAGTTGGCGATGCGCGGCGTCCCGCGACTGCGCTGGGCGATCTCCAAAGCGGCGTCGGGCGTGATGTCGGTATTCAGTTTGCGGGCGTTAATCGTCACGATTTGCGCCAATTCCTCGATCGTGTAGTAATCCAGGTGCTCGTGAATCTTGAAGCGATCGCGCATCGGACTGGACAACATGCCGCTGCGCGTGGTCGCGCCGATCAGCGTGAAGCGTTTGAGCGGCATCGACAGAGTGCGGGCGTTGATGCCGTCGCCGAGCACGATGTCGATGCGGAAGTCTTCCATCGCGGGATAGATGAACTCCTCGACGACGCGCGGCATGCGATGGATCTCGTCGATGAACAGGATCGAGCCGTCGGTGGCATTGGTCAGGAACGGCAGCAGGTCGGCCGGCTTGGTCAGGGCGGGGCCGCTGGTCATCTGGATGGTAGTGTTGAGTTCATTGGGGAGCACGGTGGCGAAGGTCGTCTTGCCGAGGCCGGGCGGGCCGTCGAATATCATGTGCGACAGCGGCTCTTGCAGTTTCTTGGCCGCCCTCAGAAGGATTTCGAGCCGCTGTTTGACTGAGTTCTGCCCGATGACCTCGCGCAGGAAGCGTGGGCGAAGAGCGGCGTCGCGATGCTTGTCATCGGCGCCGGGGACGTCGCCTTGCACGATCGGTTGGCGGGCCATGGAGCTCTCCTGCCGCTTGCGGTGTAGCGAGTTGAAACATCGCAAACGGCAATTTACTTCTGCTGATAGATTGCTATGAGCACGTCTTCGACGCTCTTGTAGTGCTTGCCGCCGGCGAGCGCTTTGTCGAGCCGATCGCGCGCTTCCTGCGGACCATGGCCGACGCTGAGAAGGGCCTGATAGGCGTCCTCCAGTACGTTGCCATCAGTGTTATTCGCCTGGGGCGATGTCTCCGCGGCGCCGCTGGCCATCAGTGCGTACTTCGTCACCTTGCGGCGCAACGTTGCCACGATCTGCTCCGCGGTCGCCGCGCCGACGCCCGGCAATGTCGTGAGCCATTTGGCGTCCTGCCGCTGGATGGCGTCGGCGATTTCCTTGATGGGGCGCACGAACGCCTTCATCGCCTTGCGGACCCCTACCTTGTCCACGGTGCAGAAGAGATCGAAGAACTCCTGCTCGGCTTCCGCGACAAAGCCGATGAGCCGCGGCACCATGCGGCCATGCGCCGGGTTGCCGTCGAGGTAATGGCTGGTGTACAGCGTGATCTCCTCGCCGTGCTTGTGCTGCAAGATGCGGCGAATGAACTCGGGGACGAGAATCTGATACTCGAGCGGGCCGACTTGCAGGCGGACTTCGTCATCGAGGACGCGATTCACGATGCCGGTCATTTTGGTAATCATGCTTTGTTCGCGATCCCAGTGGTTCGGCGTACCTCACCCCTGGGCTTGGAGTTTGCTTTGATAGTAATGACACAGGGCCACCGCCAGCGCGTCGGCGACATCGGGCGGTTCGGGCAGCGTTGCCAGGCCAAGCTCGCGCTGGATGGTTCGCTGGACCTGTTCCTTGGACGCCCGGCCGTTGCCGGTGACGATCTTTTTCACTTGCGTGGAGGCATAGCTAATCACTGGAATCCCTTGCTGCGCCGCCGCCAGGAAGATGGCGCCGCGCGCGTGTCCCATGAGGATGGCGGTGCGCGGATGATCGTAGTGGGCGTAAAGCTGCTCGACGGCCATCGCCTCCGGCTGGAACTGGGCGATCACTTCCACTACACCTTTGTACACGGAGAGGACTTTTTCCGCCAGATCGATTGCCTTGTCGTCGGCGGTGCGAATGATGCCGGCCTCGCAAAGAACGGGGCGCGGCGGCGAGAATTCGAGGACGCCGTAACCGGTGATGGCGAGGCCCGGATCGATACCGAGGATGCGGTGGGTCATTCCATTATCCAAGCCGCGAGATGAGGTACTCCGAACCCCGCGGGTTCGGAATACCTCACCCGCGGGCTTGGCGAAGGGGTCAATCCTTCCGCCAGATCGTGCCGCCGGGCCGATCCTCCAACGTCACGCCCATCTCGCCTAACCGTTTGCGGATTTGATCGCCGAGCGCGAAGTTCTTCGCCTGGCGCGCTGCGGCACGCAGGTCAATCAGCAGCTGCATCGCACCGTTGACAAGTTGCTGGCTTGCGTCATCCGCTTTCACCTTCGTCGGCGGCGTGATGAAAACACCGAGAATTTGGCTCAGTTCCTTGACATAGATGAGGCCGCGTTCGAAGGCAAGCGATTCGGCCTGGGTACCCTTGCCCGCTTCAAGCTGGGTGGAGTCGGCAAAGCGATTAAGGGCCGACAGCAGCTCGTACAGCACGCCGATGGCGCCGCCCGTATTGAAATCGTCGTCCATGTGGTCGAGGAATTTCTTGCGCAAGATCACGAATTCATCGCTTGGCCCGCCAATGCCGGCCCCTTGCACCGTCGGCGCCTGATGCCGGTAGAAGCTCTTCTTGCCGATACGCTCGATGCGTTCGAAGAAGCGATAGAACCCATCGAGTCCACGGCCCACTTCTTCCAGGCGCTCTTCGCTGTAGTCGATGGGCCGGCGATAATGCGTCGCGAGCAGGAAGAACCGCAGCGTCTCGGGCTGGACGCCGCGCTCGAAGAGCTTATGGACGACGATCTCGTTGCCGAGGCTCTTCGACATTTTCTGCGGCTCGGCCCCCTCACCCCCGGCCCCTCTCCCTCCAGGGGCGCGGGGAGAACTGGGGGCGTCCTTGATTTTGCTCGCCTGCGAGTGGATGCGCATGAGCCCGTTGTGCATCCAGTAGTTGACGAAGGGGACGCCGTTGAACGACTCGGACTGGGCCAGCTCGTTTTCGTGATGCGGGAATTGCAGGTCGAGCCCGCCGCCGTGGATATCGAGCGTTTTGCCGAGCAGCTTCATCGACATGGCGGAGCATTCGATATGCCAGCCGGGACGGCCTTTGCCCCAGGGGCTGTCCCAGGCCGGTTCGCCGAGCTTGGCCGCCTTCCACAGCGCGAAGTCGCCGGGGCTGCGCTTCCTGTCGGATACCTCGATGCGGGCGCCGGCTTCGAGCTGCTCTGGATCGCGGTTGCACAGCTTGCCGTAATCGTCGTCCTTGGTCACGTCGAAGTAGACGTCGCCCGATGCCGGATAGGCGCAGCCCTTGGCGATCAGCCCATTGATGATATCGATGATTTCCGCGATGTAATGCGTCGCGCGCGGCATCTCGTCGATGCCGGTGACATTGAGCTTTTGCAAGTTCGCGACATAATCCTTGGTGACGCGCTCGGCCAATTCGGAGACGCTGATGCCTTGCTTGGGGGCCTCGATGATGAGCTTGTCATCGACATCGGTGATGTTGACGACGAATTTGACCTCATAGCCGAGATAGACGAGATAGCGCTTGACGGTGTCGAAGATGACCGGCCCGACCATGTGCCCCAGATGGCTCGGCTTGTAGACGGTGGGGCCGCACACGTACATGCTGACCTTGCCGGGGACGACGGTCTTGAACGGCTCCTTTTGCCGGGTCAGGGTGTTGTAGACGCGTAGATTGTGTTCCATCGCAAACCTCAGCACCGCCGCTTGCGGCTTAGCGTTCGCCTGGCGCCAAGCGAGCGCTAAACCGCAAGCGGCAAGAAGATCATTTCTCGATCAACGCAATCACCTGGCACCCAATCGCCTCGCCACGGCCGATAGCGCCGACCTTCTCGCCGGTCTTCGCTTTCACGTTGACGGCGTCCATCGCAAGCCCCACCATCGCCGCCAGATGTTCGCGCATCCTCGCCTTGATCGGCCCAAGCTTCGGCTCCTCGGCGAAGATCGTCAGATCGATGTTGACGACACGCCAGCCTTTCTCGCCTAGCTTCTTCAGCGTATCGATGACGAAGACGCGCGAGTCGCAGTCCTTGTAGCGCGGGTCGGTATCGGGATATGCGTCGCCGATGTCGCCGAGACCGGCGGCGCCGAGCATGGCGTCGGTCAGCGAATGGAGAACGACGTCGGCGTCGGAGTGGCCGATGAGGCCGCGCGGATGGTCGATCTTCAGGCCGCCGAGGATGAGCGGGCGGTTGGGGCCGAGCCGATGAATGTCGTGACCGATGCCGACGCGGAACATGACTGTTTCCTACAAGAGATTGCGAAATTCCTCTTCGGTCAAACCGGCACGGCGAATGATGTTCCCCATAGTAATCGCGTTAATGGGATTGTGTCGCGGAATCACCGCCGTGCGCATCCCCTTGCGCATGAAAATGTGCTTGCCTTGCCGTTCGATCCAGAAGCCAGCTTTCTTGAGGGCTCGCACCGCATCCAGATGATTGACACCAGGGAATTTCGGCACGGTTAGCTGACCTCAATTTCCCGAGTGACGGCTCCATCTTCGGGCGGAAAATCACACAGCAAGTATTC
>JACXTT010014241.1_pt1 | contig 10426 bp, 6 predicted proteins | sample 9270951 | NCBI WGS metagenome assembly JACXTT01 (sample SAMN15532306, study PRJNA645909) | rock metagenome | isolation source: weathered quartz diorite | place: Puerto Rico | collected 2017-06-21
TTCAATCCATTAGCCGGAGCAGCACAACTCGCCGCCCAGCCCGAGCAAACGCTGGCCGAGCCGGTCGGCAAGCTGGTGACGCGCACGCCAGAGGCGTGCCTTGAGCGTGTTTTCGGTCACGCCGAGTTTTTTCGCTGCCTCGCCCGTCGAGTAACCTTCCACCTCGCGCAGGAGAAACGCTGTGCGTAGAAGCGGCGAAAGCTCGTCAAGGTTTTGCCAGATCATCCGGCGCAACTCGCTTTGCTCGTACACCTGCTCGGGCGTGGGCCCTTCGTCGGCGTAGCGCTCGACCGCGGGCAACTCGTCCTCACGCGGCGGCTCGTCGAGCGAAGTCGCCGGGCGCGCCTTCTGGCTCCGCCGGCGCATCAGCGCCGCGTTGATCACGATGCGGGTCAGCCAGGTCGAGAACTGCGACCGCCCCTCGAAACGCTTCAGGTTGCGGTAGGCGGAAAGCAGGCCGTCCTGTACCGCATCCTCAGCGTCCTCAGGGTTGCCCAGTACCCGCAGCGCCGTCTGGTAGAGTTGCCGCTTGTACCGTGTGAAGAGCGTATCGAGCGCTTCGGTATCGCCCTTCATCCCCGCCCGGATCAGCGAGGCCTCATTCCATCCACCAATTGTTGCGACTTGCGTTGCCATCTTGACCCCCTCCCACCTCGGGAACCCCCGTACCTCCAGATTGCCTTCCACGTGAAAACATCCCCGATGAAGATCAGTGCACGGCCACCTCACCTGGGCGAGGCGGCTGCGCCTTCTTCATCAGGAACATCAACGGAATGACTGCCAGAAAAATCACGCCCAGCATCCAGAAGTTGTCGATATAAGCCAACATCGAGGATTGCCGCTGGAGCGTGCTGTAGAGCAATCCGTGCGCCTGCGTGCTCGCGATCGTCGGGTCAGAGCCTTGCGTCAAGAACCGCGCGGTCGTGCTGCTGATCATCGACCGGTACGCCGGATTCAGCGGGTCGGCGTGGCCCACCAGCACGCTTTGGTGAAACTGCGCGCGGCGGTCGAGCATCGTCGTCACCGTCGCGATGCCCACGCTCGCCCCGATATTCCGCGCCAGATTGATAATGCCCGTGCCCATGTTCGTCTTCTCTTTCGGCAGGAGGGCAAAGGCGGAAACGTTGATGGGGATAAAGAGAAACGCCAGGCCAAGGCCCTGCAGCATCCTTGCCTCCACCGCCGTGCCGTAAGAAATGCTGAGATTCCAGCCGGACATCGCGAAGAGCGCGGCCGACCCCACAACACTGCCGAAAATGATGAGCCACCGCGGCTGCACCTTCGACACAAGCACGCCCACTACCGGCATCATCACCATGATCACGAGCGCGCCCGGTGACAGCGCGAGCCCTGCTGTCTCTGCGTCATAGCCCATCAGCCCCTGCAGGAACTGCGGCAGCAATACCGTGCTGGCGTACAACACAAATCCTAGGAAGAACATGCTGAGCGTCGAGAGCGCGAAATTGCGCTCTTTGAGCATCCGAAGATCCACAACTGGATCCTTAGCGCGAAGCTCGCGGATGACTGCCGCAACCAGGCCAACGACCATCAGCACAAAGAAGACGCGGATGAAGTTCGATCCAAACCAGTCTTCGCGCTGGCCCTTGTCCAGAATTACTTGCAAGCTGCCCAGGCCGAGGCCCAACAAACCGATGCCGATGTAGTCGATCTTCAGACCCTCGGAGAGCTTCTGTCGCTTCATGTACGGCGGATCGGAAACCAGCAGCCCAGTCAGGAAGAGCGAAAGCAATCCCACCGGAACGTTGATGAAGAAAATCCAGTTCCAGCTGTAGTTGTCGGTGATCCAGCCGCCGAGCCACGGCCCGATCGCTGGCGCGACAACTACCGCGACACCGTATACAGCGAAAGCCATGCCGCGCTTCGCCGGCGGAAACGTGTCCGCGAGAATCGCTTGTTCGCTCGGCTGCAAGCCGCCGCCGCCCGCGCCCTGCAAGACGCGGAAGAAGACCAACAACCCCAACGTCGGCGCGAAGCCGCAAAGCAGCGAGCTGACCGTGAATATCCCAACGCAGATCATGTAGAACCGCTTGCGGCCAATCAGCGACGAGAACCAGCCGGAAAGCGGCAGCACGATGGCGTTTGAGACCAGATACGACGTCAGCACCCAGGTGGATTCATCCACGCCCGAGGACAAGCTCCCCGCAATGTGCGGCAGCGCGACGTTCGCGATGGAGGTATCGAGAATCTCCATAAACGTCGCGAGCGTCACCGTCACGGCGATCACCCAGGGGTTGATTTCGCCGTCCGGCGTCCGCAATCTCGCGAGGAGTCTCTCTCTCATGGGCGTTTCTCGCGGCGCTCCCTCAGTTCGTCACCACCGTGGCGTACACGTTCATTCCCGGCCGCAGAACGGCCTTCTCCTGCGGAATCGGGTCGAGCACGATCTTCACCGGGATGCGCTGCACCACTTTGACGAAATTGCCCGTGGCATTCTCGGGCGGCAGCAGGCTGAGCCTGGCACCGGACGCGCCTGCAATCGAATCCACGCGCCCTCGGAACGTCTCCCCGTAGGTGTCCACCTTGATGTAGGCCTTCTGCCCGGCCTTCATCTTCGAGAGCTGCGTTTCCTTGAAGTTTGCCGTTACGTAAACGCTGCGCAGCGGCACAATCACCAGCAGGCCCTGCCCTTGCTGTACGATCTGGCCGGGCTCCACCTGCCTGCGTGTGACGACGCCGTCGATCGGCGCCGCGATGGTCGTGTAGCTCAACTGCAGCTCGGCGGCTTCAAGCGTCGCCCGCGCCTGCTGGACGGCTGCCGCGGCGGAGGATGCCTCCGCGGAGCGGATGTTGACCTGTTTGAAATTGGCGCGAGCCGTCGCCACATTGGCTTCCGCGACTCCGAGCGCCGCGCGGGTGATTTCCACGTTCCGCTCGGCTTGCGCAAGTTTTTCGCGATCCGCCTGCAGCGTGCTCTCCGTAGCCTTCGCGTTCGCCCCCGCCGCGTCGTATTGCTGCTTCGAGATCTCGTCCTTCTCCATCAGCGGCGTGTACCGGGCGAGATCGGCCTTTGCCAGTTCGGCGTTGGCGCGGCTCTTTTCGATGTTGGCGCGCGCATAAGCCAGATCCGTCGTGCGGGCCTGGTCGTACGCGGTTTGCGCTCGAGCCAGTTCCGCTTCGGCCGAAGAATGCCCGCTCGAAGTGGTTTCGCGCGTCCAAGGCACGTTCGCGCCCGCCGCGCGCGCCTGGTTCTCAGCCACCGCTAGCTTGGCGCGCGCCTCGTCTACCTGGGCTTGGAAGTCGCGCGGATCGATCTTGACGAGCACCTGTCCAGCTTTTACTTCCTGGTTGTCGTCGACCAGAACTTCGGCGACGTTGCCGTAGATCTTCGAAGCCACCGGCGCAATGTGCCCATCCACTTGCGCGTCGTCGGTGCCTTCTCGCACGCGGTAGTACAAATAGACGCTGAGAATGGCCCCGAGCAGGAGCGCCCCGCCCACAATCGCCAGCGCGCGCACCTTGGGGTTCGCCCAGCCCTTGCCGATCGGACTTCTTGGAGGCTCCTCCGGAAGCAGAGGAATCTTGTCAATGTTTTCCAGTCCCACTTCGATTTCGATACTCATGGCTTCCTCACTTTGCGTACAGCTTCTCAATCTCCCCGAGCGAGCGCGCCAGATCGGCCCGCGATTGATTGAAGCGGTAGAGCGCGGCGATCTGGTTGTCGTTCGCCCGCGCGAGCGAATCCTGTGCAGAGATGACCTCGATATTGTTGGCCACACCGGCTTGGAAGCGGTCGCGGGCCTGCGTGACCTCTTCCCCCGCCAGCTTCACGCCTAAATTCGCCACCTGCACCTCGTTCCGCGCCGACTCCAGATTGACGAGCGCGGTCTTGACGTCGAGCCCCACCTGATTGCGCTGATCGGCCCGCTGCTGCTCGATCTTTTGAATCTCGAGATCGGCGCGCACGATTTCGGCGCGGATGCGGCCTCCGGTAAACAGCGCCATGTTGGCGGAGACCTCGTAGGTATAGGTCGGGATGCCGGCCGTTGTAGAAACACCGGAGTACGCCCAATTGCCGTCGAAGCGCAGTGACGGCAGCCGCGACGCGCTCGCCGCCTGCTTCGAACGTTCGGCCGAGCGAATCTGCGCGTCGAGCGCCTTCAGTTCCGGACGGGCCGCGAACGCCTTGTCTAAACTCTCCTCGACGTTGTAGGAAGGCGTTTCGAAGAAGCTCAGCTCGTCGACAACTTCGACCTTTTGCTTGGGATCGAGATTGAGGAGCCGGCTCAGACCGTAAAGCGACGTCTGTTGCGAGGCCAGCGACTGAATCAGCCGTTGCTTCTCATTCTGCAACTCGACATTGGCGCGCAACGTATCGATCCCTGTCCCTACGCCCTCTTTCTGCAGATCCGCCGCTTGGTCGTAAAGCGCCTGGGCCAGCGCGACGCGCGATTCGGCAGCCTTTACGTCGGCCGATGCCCGCAGGCAACCGAGGTACTGGGAGACAACCAGCAGCACGACCTGCTCTCGCGTGGATAGACTTAGCGCCCGACTCGCCGACACAGTTTCGCGAGCCGCCTGCCAGCGCCGCCACAGTGTCAGATCGAAGATTGGCGTTCCGAACGACGGGCCCGCGCTGAAGATCTGAAATGGACCCGTGTGTTGCTGAATTCCGGGAATCCGCCTACCAAAGCCCGTTTCGATGTTCGTACGCCGCGCAGCGTCGCTCACCTGCAATTCCGCCTGCGGGAGGAGCCCCGCGCGGGCAATCAAGCGGTCCTGGTCGCTCTGCGCCGCCGTTAGCACCGCAATCTGTACTTGTGGGTTTTGTTTCAACGCCAGCGCCACGGCTTGGTCGAGCGTTAGTTTCAGAGGCGCCGCGGGGTTCATCGCCGCTGGCTTCTCTTGGGCGCGGAGGATCCCGCCAAAGCCCAGAACGCTCGCCACAAGCAGCCAAAAGATCATCGGCCCGGACTTGCGCCGCGATTCGCGTCGGCGCATGTGTTTTTCTGCGTCGGCGGCTTCGACGATTTCCTCGACGATGGCCTGGTTCAGGCAGCCCTCGGCTATGAGCAGGCCACCCTGCCGGTGAATCTCAGCAAGGAGCAACCTGCCGGCCCTGTCGATGTAACTCACCTCGCAAAGGTGAATCTGCAGCTTGCTGTGTGGCGAGGCAGACCGCAGGTCGCGCCAGCACTCTTCCAGCGTTCCCACCCAGGGACCCGCAAGGCGGCCCTCGACGCTAAGCTTGATCCAACCTCTCTTCTGGTCCGTGGTAATACGCAGCATCCCGTTTCCTCGCAGTATTGACAATTAGACGCAAGGAGCTGGCCAAGCGCTTCAGCGGACGCTATTTTCCTATAAAGTGTTTATTTCGTTTCTGTTATGGGCTACCCGAGCGTCGTCACACCATGATTCAACTTGCCCATTAATGGGCATGAGACGGAATTATGCCATAACAGCAAGCTATTATATCGGCATGGAGTTTAGTGTGGCCGGGCAGCGCAGGCAAGCAGGCCCGCTTAGACCGGTCGGCGGATCCCGAGCTTGCGCATGCGGGCCTGAAGCGTGGTGCGCTTGATGCCAAGAACGGTGGCGGCGCCTTTAGGACCGCCAATCACCCAGCGGGTCTGGCGCAGTGCGCGAAGGATGTGCTGGCGCTCAGCTTCATCGAGCGTCGTGATGGGCGCTTCGACGGGACCGGAACTGCCCGTTGACGAAGCGATGACGCCGCCACCCTTGAGCTCGCCGAGAGGCACGCGGAGCTCACTGCCCCGGGACAGCAGAACGGCGCGCTCGATGAGGTTTTCGAGTTCGCGGACGTTGCCCGGCCAAGAGTAGTTGGTGAGCGCTTCCATGGCTTCGCTGGGAACATACTGGACAGCTTTGTTGAGGCGCCGGCTGTACTTCTGGACGAAGTAGCGGACCAGCAGCGGTATGTCGCTGGGTCGCTCGCGCAGCGGCGGAACGTGGATGGGGAAGACGTTCAAGCGATAGTAGAGGTCGCTGCGGAAGGTCCGATCGGCGACGAGCTGAGCGAGGTCGCGGTTCGTCGCGGCGACGACGCGGACGTCCACGCGGATGGTGCGTGTGCTCCCCAGGCGCTCGAATTCGTGCTCCTGGAGGACGCGGAGGAGCTTGGGCTGAAGTTCGGCCGGTATGTCGCCCACTTCGTCGAGGAACAGGGTGCCCCTGTCGGCGAGCTCGAAGCGGCCGATCTTCTGCGCGATGGCGCCGGTGAACGCGCCGCGCTCGTGGCCGAAAAGTTCGGACTCGAGCAGCCCCGCAGGAATCGCGGCGCAATTCACTTTGACGAACGTACGCTCGCGGCGAGAACTCAAATTGTGAATGGCGCGAGCCACGAGCTCCTTGCCCGTCCCGGTCTCGCCGAAGATGAGGACGGCTGTACTCGCGGCTGCGACCGTTTCGATTTGCGATAGCGCCTTCTTGAGCGAGGGGCTTTCGCCGATGATTTCCTCGAAGTTGAGCTCGCTTCGGATTTCCTCTTCGAGATAAAGCTTTTCTTCAGCGAGCTTGTTCTTGAGCGCGTCGATTTCCTTGTAGGCCAGGGCGTTTTCGAGGGCAATCGCCACCTGCCCGGCTACCTGCATCAGAAGCTCGACGTCTTCGGGGCGGAAGGCGTTTTCCCGTCGGCTTGCCAGATTGAGCGAGCCGATGGCCCGGCCGTGCGCGAAGAGGGGCACGCAGCAAACGGTCTGGACGCCTTCCCGCAGGAGCAGCCGGATGACTTCGGTGTCAAAGCGTTCGAGGTCAGCGCGATTTGCAAGGTAAGGCTGGCCGGTAGTGAAGCACCGGCCCGCCGGTGAGGCTTCGCATGGCGCTGTCATCTCCTCGCGAATGAGTCCTTGACTCGCGGGAAAATCGAGCGCGCGGATGCGCATCTGCCCCGTGGCGTGGTCGTAGAGAGCGAGGCTTGTGTAATCGTGATGGATGACCCGGGCGAGTGCGGAAACGATGGCGCGGAAGAGATCCTGCAACTCGAGGTTCGAAACAAGGGCGTTGTTGACATCCAAGAGCACCTGCAGGCGGTCGCGCTCGCGGGAAAGCTTTTCCCGCAAGGTCTCAACCCGTTCGAAATTGAGTGCGTTATCCACGGCGACAGCGACCTGACTCGCGACGCGCTGCATGAACTGGATCTCTTCTTCCCGGTAACGGTGCGGCTGCACTAGGCCGAAGCCCAAGCCGCCCAGGCGGTGTAGCGCCGTGGTCAGCGGCAGCGTGATGAACGACTGCACGTTTTCGGCGCGCAGTCTGGAGACGAACGCAGGGAATCGTTGCTCTTGCTCGATCTCTTCGACGATCAGGGGCTGCTGGTTCTGCCAAGCCCAGCCGGCAGGTGATTCCTCAACGGGTGTTTCCATACCGACGGGAACATTGGATGGATGAGCAGACTCGAGAATGTGCAGGCGCATGACGTTGCGCTTGGGGTCATGAAGCACAAGGGTCATGTAGTCGAATTCCAGGACGCTGTGGAGCCGCACGGCCAAGTCGTGAAAGAGCGCGCCCAGATCGCGGTGCTGGGCGATGACTTCGGACACTTCGAGCAAGGCCTCGAGTTGGCGGCGCGGCTCTTCGTGACGCTGCGCGACAACTCCGGGTCGGTCTTTTGGAATGGCAGCAGGATCGGCCATCACCGGGAGAATAGCATCGCAGGAAGCGCACCCTCAACCGCAACGCCGGGGAGAAAAAACGCTCGCCGCTTCCTTCTCAGTGGGGAAGAAGATCCTTCCTATGTTCGGCGTCCTCGCCATTCTCGGCCGAATGCGAAGGTCCGCTGATTTCGTGGAGCACGCTTCCATCGTTCCTGACGAGGCCGTCGAGGGTCGACTGGGTGTGCTCGTCCACCGCGCTGACCGCTGCCACGAGACACGAGTAGAGGAAGGCCTTGATGGCCTTGCGGAATTGCTCGGTGGATTGCTCGGCGGCGCGGGCCACGTCGCTCTCGAGAGACCTGCGGCGCGCTTCACACGCGGCGCGATTTTCAGCATCGAGAGAGGCGAGCGAAGATACGACTCGCTGGTTCGTTTCGGACATGGCCAGATCGGCCTGCACGGCTGCTTGCCGCCGGAACTCGTCGAGGGTCACGCTGGCGGCGCTCTGCACGAGGGATCGCGCCTCCGCCGCGCGCGCCTCGATTTGCGAAGACGCCTCCCGCGTCACCGCCTGGCTCTCTTCCATCAGCCGGACAAGCTGCCGGTCGGAAACCCGCGCTGCCGAGCCCTCGAATTCTGCGGTGACGCGGGTAAGGGAATCGCCGAGCCGGGCGCGAATCTGCGGCTCGAGCTCCCGGGCGATTCTTTCCACAAAGGTTTGCGTCTCCGCCAGGTCACGCCGCGCATCGGTGGCCGCTTTCTCCAGCCGCTGAGCCATCTCGTCTGCCTGGCTGCGATACAACTCCAGTTGCTCTTCGCGGCGGCCCAGAAGTTCGGCCACGCGGGCGTCCAACTGTCCGACAATCTCCTCTCGCGAGGACCGCACCAGCGTATCGAGGCGGCGCGCCGTGGACTCCTCGATCTGCCGCACGCCAACCCGGCAGGCGACTTCGATGGTATCAAGCGCCTTTTTTATGCCTTCACTTACCTGGGCGGTCAGGGCCGTCTGAACGGCCTTCTCCGCCGCCTGCTGCAGCTTTCCCTGCAGCGCTGAAACGAGCATCTCCGGCGTAATGACAACCCGCGTCGGCTTGGCTGGCGTGGACTCCGCCGGGGTTTCGGTCTTGGCTGCGGGAGTAACCGGAGAGGGCGCGGCAACAGCTTCCGCATTCCTCGGCTCGAACGCGACCGGCGCCGGCACCAGTCTCGGCGCTGCCGCAGGCTCGCCCCGATCCGGTCGGGGCTCGCGCGCCGGAGCCACTGCAGTGCCGAACTGCAGCGTTGTTCCCCTTTCTCCGCGCAGTCGCACCCAGTCGTCCGGCGGCGCGGGGATTCCCCACACGTTTGCCGGCGATTCGAGCTCGACACCAATCTGGTATAGGTCGCGCGGGCTGCGTGGGGTGTGGATGGACCGCACCATGGCGCGAATGACGGGAGATTTCATTTCCGCTCCCGGTTCGGCGACTTGCAGTGAAATCCATGTCCCGATGCGGTAGTCGTGCCGCGAGGGATAGCGACACCCGTGCAGATTCAGACTGACCGCCGACGTTCTTTCCTGAAACTGCTGACCCAACCTGTTTTGGCCGGAGACGATGAGAGGAACCGCGCGCTCGACGCGTGTACTGCGGCGCAAATCGACTCCGGAAAACGGACGCACGTTGTCAGCGGGAGTTGCCACGCTCCGTACCCCCCTCGAAAATTTCTGATTGTGAGCCTATCACTGCCTGAAGCACGGGTCGTGGCGGCGCGCCTCCGGTGTCGTGACGATTACTCCCTGGTTCTGGTACCGTTCAGGGTAGCGGTGCTTCCGAAACGGGCGGCTCCGGCGCCGCTTAAGGGAAGGTCCCTCTTAGGCTGTCGATGAAGAGCAGGTCGATTACGACGCCTGTTTAGAAGACTGGCCCAAATCTCAGTGGCAAGTTCCGCTACCGGAATCCATGAAGGTCTTGCTCGCCTCGGGAACGAACTGCCAATCGTAGCCGCCGGGTCGAAGCGTGAGTTTCAAGAGGCCGAACGTATCCGCGTTGCGTACCTCACTGTTGGCGTGTGCTATCCCAAATGGTCGATGGTTCTTACCTCCGGTCCCGACCACAAACTCTCGAATGCCGCGCTTTGCGTCCCCGCGCCCGTCTGGATCCTGTGGCCCAAAACGCTCGTAGTCATGGTCGTGACCATTCACTACGACATCCACATTTGCTTCGTAAAGAATTTGCCAGAAAGCATTCAATTCCAAGTCGTCACCGTGCGCGCTGCCGGAGCTGAAGCGGGGCTTGTGAAAATAAGCCAGCGCGCAGGCCGCGGGATGGGCGGCAAGATCAGCGCGCAGCCACTGTCCTTCCCTCGAGTTCACCGCGCAGCCGCCAACTTCGACGCATTCGCTGTTGAGAACGACGATATGCCAAGTCCCAAGGTCGTAGCTGTAATAGCCTTTATCCGAGTCGCCGGCCGCGGTGCCGAAGTATGCGAAATAATAGGCGGCACCTTCGGAGTGAAACTCGTGATTGCCCGCTGCAGGACGCGTCCGGGATTTCACGCGCCCCCAGGTCTTGTCGTAGCAATCAAAGTTCTCCCTGGTTCCGTCGGGATAGGCCAAGTCGCCGATGGCCATGACTGTGCCGGGAATCTTCTCGAGCAGCTTTGCGGTGGCCTCGGCGCCAGAGAGATCCATGCAGTCGGCGATATCGCCCGCGCCGACAAGGACGGCGACATCCAGGCCGGAGGCGGAACTTCGCTTGAGATGACCGCCCCCATTCGAGAGGATAAGAAGTCTGACCGCTATGAACGTAGTCGCTAGGGCGATGCCGCACCTGTTCATGGACATGCCCCGGCGATCATGAGCCTGGATGGTGAAAGGA
>JACXTT010014242.1_pt1 | contig 10425 bp, 8 predicted proteins | sample 9270951 | NCBI WGS metagenome assembly JACXTT01 (sample SAMN15532306, study PRJNA645909) | rock metagenome | isolation source: weathered quartz diorite | place: Puerto Rico | collected 2017-06-21
CCGGCTTCGGCGACGCGGACGATGCTTTGCTTCGATTTCCCAAGGTGCCGGGCTGGGAACGGGATTCCGTCGTCGGCTGCCAGATGCGCACGCAGTCGCTGGCCTCAGCGACGGAAGGTCTGGAGAAGCTTCTTGCACCTTCGAATCGCCCGGTGCTCGACCAACAACAGCCTTTGGACGTGATGCAAGAACACGTAGCACTGGGAGAGCCCTCATCCCATCAGGGGAGAATGGATTCCGCGATCCAGCAATACGAGGAAGCGTACCGCATCGCCTCGGAGAAAGTTTCTCGCGCGATCCCCCTGATGGAATTCACTCTCGGCGTCGCCCATCTGCATCGGTCGGATACGGTGAACGAGGCCTTTAGCGCGCCTAGCGAGAAATGCCTGTTTCCGATGCGGCCAGGCAATGCTTACAAAAAAACCGCAGATGCGCAGAAGGCCATCGAGTATTTTTCGAAATGCCTGGAGTCCAAGCCGCAATCCCTCGAAACCCAATGGTTGCTGAATCTTGCTTACGCGACCCTCGGGGCGTATCCGGACGGAGTACCGGAAAAATACCGCATTCCGTTATCCGCGTTCGAATCCAAAGAGCGCGTGGACCGTTTCGCGGACGTGGCGCCATCCGTTGGTGTCGACACGTTTTCGCAGGCGGGCGGCGTGATTGTGGACGATTTCGAAAACAATGGGCGACTGGACATCCTGACTTCCAGCATGGATATGTGCCAGCCGTTGCGGTACTTCCATAACAACGGGGACGGGACTTTCACAGACCGCGCTCGCGCGGCCGGATTGGCCAAACAAATGGGCGGCCTGAACATCATTCAGACCGACTACAACAATGATGGCTGCCTGGACTTTTTGGTTCTTCGCGGAGGCTGGGAATTTCCGCAAAGAATGTCGCTGATGAAAAACAACTGCGACGGCACTTTTACGGATGTCACGGCCAACAGCGGCCTGGGCGATGCGCTTGTCGCTTCGCAAACGGCAGCGTGGGCAGACATCAACAACGACGGATTGCTCGATCTTTTCGTGGGGAACGAAAGCGGCGGAAATCAGCTTTTTCTGAACAAAGGTGACGGAAAGTTCCAAAACATTTCGCACTCGGTCGGAATCGAAAAGGCCGTCCAAACGAAGAGCGTAGTTGCGGCAGACTATGACAACGATGGTTACGTAGATTTTTATGTCACCGACTATCTGGGCGAGAACCGGCTTTACCACAACAACCACGACAATACCTTTACGGATGTAGCCGCCGAAGCGGGCGTTCAGGGGTTGGGACCCAGCTTCGTCGCCTGGTTCTTTGACTACGACAATTGCGGTTTGCCGGACCTCTTCGTGACCAGCTATTTCGTTTCGGTGGATGAATCCATGCGGACGTATCTGGGGCTCCCCCACAACGCAGGCACGCTGAAGCTTTATAAGAATCTGGGGAATGGAACCTTCAAAGATGTTACCGCGGAGACCGGTCTCGACAGAGTCTTCATGCCCATGGGCGCGAATTTCGGGGACATCGACAACGATGGGTTTCTGGACATTTATTTGGGCAACGGCAATCCATCCTACGCTTCGGTGCTGCCTCATGTTCTTCTTCGGAACCATGAGGGAAAATACTTCGTGGACGTTACGGCCTCCTCGGGAACCGGCGAGCTTCACAAAGGACACGGCGTCGCCACTGCGGATTTGCAGCGCCGCGGGTATGAAGACATTGTGACGGAAACCGGAGGGGCGACCCCCGGAGACCGCCATACCTTGCGGCTGTTCGCAAACACGGCGAGCGGAAACGACTGGATTAATCTCAAGCTGGTGGGCGTCAAGAGCAACCGTCCCGGCATTGGAGCGAGAATTAAGGTCACTGTGAAGAATGAAGGCAAGCCGGCGCGCGCGATTTACCGCACCGTGGGAAGCGGCGGGTCTTTTGGCGCGTCTCCGTTCGAGCAGCACATCGGCTTGGGAAAATCCGCGCAGATCGAAAGCGTTGAAGTGGATTGGCCCGCGAGCAGTACACATCAGTCCTTCAAGGGAGTAGCGAAGAATCAGTTTTGGGAAATCCGGGAGGACGGCAAGGAAGTGAAACGCCTGGAGCGGACAATGGTTCCGTTTCATTTGACTTCGTCCCAAGCCGGGGATGGCCCGAAAGAACATCGGCCCCGCGCATCGTCCAAGGTGGGCCAATGAGCATGGAGCATTGCGAACTCTCACGTGCGAGCCGTGCGCGGTGTGTGGCGTCTTTGCTCCTGCTGTTGCTCAGCGCTTTCCCTGCCTTCGCGCAACAAAAGTACTCCGCAAAGGGCTTGGTTCTCGGGGTCGACAAACAACACCGAATCATCATGGTTTCCTGCGAAAGCATTCCCGGTCACATGGATGCCATGATCATGCCGATTGAGGTGCGCGACGCAAAAGAACTCGACGGCCTGACGCGCGGCGCGATGATCGAGTTTTCTCTCGTCGTGGAGAAAGCGAATTCCTACGCGAAAGCCGTGCACATTCGAAAATTTGAGAGCTTGGAGGCCGACCCCTTATCTGCGCGCCGGCTGCGGTTGCTTGATGGCGTTATGGATCCATCGCTTTCGCCGGACCACGTGCTGAAAGAGGGTCAGCCTGTGCCGGACTTTTTCCTCATTGACCAAAACAGTGAGCGCATTACGCTTTCTCAGTTTGCAGGAAAGGTCGTAGCCATCACTTTTGTGTACACGCGCTGCCCGTTTCCTAATTTTTGCTTCCGGCTCACGAATAACTTCGCGCGGCTGCAGAAGCGCTTTGCCGGCGACATGGGCCGCGACCTGATTTTGTTGACCGGCTCGATGGACCCAGTTCACGACCAGCCTGAAGCCTTGGCGCAGTACGGGCGGACCTGGAACATTGATCCGAAGAGCTGGCACTTACTGACCGGACCGCCCGCCGACGTGCAGAAATTCTGCAACCGGTTTGGCGTCGCCTTCTACCCAGACGAGGGACAACTGATTCATTCGCTGCACACGCTGGTCATCGACCGGCACGGCACTCTCGTGGCGAACCTCGAAGGAAATGAGTTCACCGCGGAGGAACTCGGCGACTTGGTGGAAAGTGTGCTCACAACTGGAACGACGAGTCCCGCCGGCCTTTGAAAACAGGCAATAATCGAATAATGAGAAACTCTGTGATGGGCGGCGGTGTCCAACGGAGTGAGGCGACGTGCAATGCGCTGGCGCGAATACGTTTGGTACCGGCAGCTCGGTCAGTTGCTTCGTCTGTGCCTCGTTGCGCTGCCGTTATCATTCGTCTTGAACCGGGCCGCTTACCGCTTTATTGAACCGGCTTTCATCGGTTGGTTGGATTACTACACATGGCCGGAGGTGTGCTTGAGCAATCCTGCGGTGGTGTTGATAGCTATTTGTTTGTGGCGACTGGTTCGTGTCGTGATTTCGATCGCAGATCGCACCCAGGGACAGCTTAGCAACCCCCGATCTAGCGGTCGCGTAAGATTTTGGATGCTCGATATCGGCCGGCTCTTTTTGCAGTGTGTTTTCGTTTGCATGGCGGTAGCCGCGCCCTTGCTCCTGTCGTGGGCGGGTGTGTATCGACACTACTTTGACGTTGGACCATATCCCGCGACGCCGATTCTGATTTGCTTGGATCGCCGGTGGCGTGACATGGTGGCTGCTCGATCGCCGAATCGAACCGCGACTCATTGGGAGGACACGCGAGTTCCTCCCGGGAGATATTGGCCCCGGTTCGCGTTGACAGGCGAAGAAAAGGCGGCAATACTGGCGCGCAGGGTTGGACGCAAAACGTATGGTTGAAACGCAACGATGATAGGGCAGCTGCGCGGACGGCTTGCGGAAAAACGACCGAACCAGGTGCTTGTCGACGTGGGCGGCGTCGGGTACCTGGTGCAAGTGCCGCTTTCGACGTACGCCGCGCTGGGCGAACTGCACACGGAAGTCACCCTCCTGATTCACACGCACGTGCGAGAAGACGCGCTATCTCTCTTTGGATTCGTCTCCTCGCGCGAAAAGCATTTTTTTGAGCTGCTGATCTCCGCTTCGGGCGTGGGACCTGCGCTGGCGTTGAAAATTCTTTCCGGGATGAGCGTGGAGGAGCTGGTTCCGGCAATTCGCGGCGGAGATTTGGTGCGCTTGACGAAGATTCCCGGAGTGGGAAGAAAAACGGCGGAGCGCATGGTGGTCGAGTTGAAAGACAAACTGGAAGCGGTGGCCGTCGAAACGGAGAAACCTGCGGTTGCCTCTCCGGCGGGCGTCGAAGCGGATGTGGTTTCAGCGCTGGTGAATCTAGGATACGACACACGCGCGGCGGAGGATGCGGCAACGGAAGCGAAGCGCGCAGCAGGCGCGGCGAATTTTGAGAAGCTGTTGCGGGCGGCGCTGCAGTCGCTGAGCGCGCCGAAAGGACGAGCTGCGCGGACGGCATAGGTTGGTTGTTATCCTGAGCCTATCCGATGAGGATATGCGAAGGATCTCAACTTAAGACTTCGTCGCCAACGCGAACGCCCTCGCCGACGATCGGCTGAGATCCTTCAGCGAACCCTGCCTGCGGCAGGCAGGCTCATCGGTTCGCTTAAGGATGACAAACGCTGGTAGAGATTACATCAAATGGCAGATGCCTCAGCAAAACGGATGATGCAGCAGCGGCAGCCGCAGCGGATTGTTTCCGGCGCGGCCTATGAAGAAGACGCGCGCATTGACGTCAGCGTGCGGCCGCGGCGGCTTGAGGAATACATCGGGCAGAAGCGTGTCAAAGAAAATATTCAGATTGCGATTGACGCGGCGCGCAGCCGCGATGAGGCACTGGACCACGTTCTGCTGTATGGCCCACCCGGGCTGGGCAAAACCACGCTCGCGCAAATTATCGCCAACGAACTGAACGTTCCCATTAAAACGAGCGCGGGACCGCTGTTGGAGCGGAAGGGCGACCTTACAGCGATTCTGACCTCACTTGAAAAGAAGGAAGTTTTCTTTCTCGACGAGATTCACCGCTTGCAGCCTGCCGTCGAAGAAGTCCTCTATCCCGCGATGGAAGATTTTCGCGTGGACTTGATCATCGGTCAGGGGCCGGGGGCGCGGATTCATCCTTTTTCGCTGGGCCATTTCACGCTGGTGGGAGCAACAACGCGTGCCGGGTTGATCACCGCGCCGTTGCGCTCGCGCTTCGGCATCGTGCATCGTCTCGATTTTTACGAGCCGGAAGATTTGCTCATCATCATTCACCGGTCGGCGAAAATCCTGAACATCGAAATGGACGAAGGCGGTGCGGAAGAAATCGCGCGACGCTGCCGGGGCACGCCGCGCATCGCCAACCGGCTGCTGCGCCGCTCGCGCGACTTCGCCGAAGTGCGCGCCGCGGGACGCATTACGCGCGCCGTGGCTCAGGAAGCGCTGCAAATGCTCGGCGTGGATGAAAACGGCCTCGACGAAGTGGACCGCAACTTGATGCTGGCGCTGCTCGACAAATATGGCGGCGGTCCCGTGGGCCTCGGAACTCTTTCCGCGGCGCTCGCGGAAGAAGAAGACGCCATCGAGGAGATGTACGAGCCCTACTTAATGCAGATCGGGATGATTGACCGCACCCCGCGCGGCCGCGTAGCGACTCCGCGCGCATACGAGTATTTTGGCAAGGAACCCCCTCGCCGGCAGCCTCGTTTGTTCTGAGGCAAATGGCTTTACAGCCTAGCCCGTCCATCCCGTTCACTTTGGCTGCGAGTCCTTGATTTTCTTCAGCGCCTCTTTTGCGCTCTGGCTTGTTGGGTCGAGGCGAAGGGCCTTTTCGTAATTCTCCTGCGCATTCTTGAAATCGCCCGCCTTTAGGTATGCTTCCCCGAGGCTGTCCCAAACATTCGAGGAGTCGGGAAACGCGACGGCGTTCAGTTTGAAGACCTGGATCGCCCCCGCGGTGTCGTTGCCTTCCACCAACGAATACCCAAAGACATTTAAGGAACCTTCCTCAAAATCGAATGCGCTGCGCCCGTAGTATTTTTTTCTGAGGTCAGCGTAGTCATCGAGAGCCGATTGAATCCCTTTCTTTCGATATTGTTCGGCCAGTTCCTCGTCGAGGGTCATGGGCCGAGGACGGCCGTGATGGCAGGTGTGACACCACATGTTCACGCGCTTGTCGCCGCTCGGCTCGATCTTTTTCAAATGCTCCTCGATATCGTTGAGCATACGTAACATTTCGCGCGCGCGGTTCTTGTTCGGATTATCGTCGGAGGCAAAATCGTACGCGCTCAGCGGCTTGCCTTCTTCTCCTTTGTGGCAATACGAGCAGCGCACTCCTAGCGCCCTCGTGAATCCAATCATCACCGGCCGGAGCCGCGTGCCCGGCCAATCCTTTGGCAAGACTTGGAGGTTCTTCGGCTTCTCCGGCCAATTCCAGGCATCCTGGGCTCGCGCGGCGAGCGAGCCAGTAGCCATCAAGCAAGTCATGCCCATGAATCTGCAGGTAAATCGAAACGCGACCGTACGTCTCATTGGGGTTCTCCTTGCGAATGTGAAACGGCAACCACCTTTGGTGTTATAGACGCGGGGGATTGGGCTTCGACACATTAGGTTGGCGCCATGAATGGTAGCCGGGCCCTAAACGAAGAAAAGAAAGGGTTTAGTGTGCACGCATACTGGGCCGGGTGGGAGGGAAAATCTTTTCCCTTCGTACTTTGTACGCACGAACAGTTTCCGCGGAATCACACCTGCCCTTCGCTAGAGTTCACAGCGGCGGCGGCGTTCGCTACGCTGGATTCGTAAGAACGAGCAACTGTGGACCGAAGTCCCGGCGTTGCGCCCCCGAAGCTCTAGCTCGCGAAAAAACCAAAACAGGAATGAGATGACGATGGAGATGAAGACAAGAAAGAAAGTAGCCCAAGCCTTGCTAGCGATGGGATTGAGCTTGGGGGTGCCAGGCCTGCATGCGCAGGAAGGCCGGAAAGCGCTTAACAGTCCCACGCCGAGCTATCCGGAAACGGCGCGCCGATTCCGATTGACTGGAATCGTGAAGGTCCAAGTGCTGGTTGCGCCCGACGGCCAAATCAAAGATGTGAAAGTGCTCGGGGGCCACCCGGTGCTTGTGAGCGCGGTTCAGGACGCGCTGAAAAACTGGAAGTACGCCCCGGGCAGCGGCGAGACAACCGTTTCGCTCGAATTTAGCTTCCACCCATAGGGTGTGGGTTCGGGCGGCAGGAGAAATGCACGGGTCTAAAGACCCGCCACTACAGAATCAGGCTTCGTCGCCCCTCTGCAAGTGGGAACTCTCAAAGAGCAAGCTGGAACACGTAAGGCCGGATTCGGCTTTCTGGAGCTCGGAGATATCGAGCGTTGTGACGCGAAAATCCAGAGAGCCGATCCGGCCACGCGTTTTTGGAAATGAAGCTGGAAGGATGATGGAACCGCCAAGCGCCAAAGCGTTCGCGGCGTGCGGTTCCGAGGGATCCACGTCAATCCAGTCGTAGCCGGCGAAGGGTTTGCCGTCAAACCAGGCGCGGTTGGCCAGCAGCGTGTTGTCTGCGATCCAAGTGACCGCCGACTTTAGATGCAAGCATCCCGTCACTGGGACGGGGATAACCTCATATTCATGCGGCCGGAGGATTTCTCCCAGTTGGCGGATGCCTTCGGCGTTGCTGCGTTTCGTCAGCCCAACAAAGAGCTTTCGTCCGATGAGGAGAACATCGCCGCCTTCGAGCGTTCCGGGAAGCTGGACGTAGGCAAGCTTGCGGTGCTTCGCAAGCTCCTGAGCTAGAGAAGCAGCTTCGCGGCGGCGCGTTTCTGTACCTAGCGGGAAAACCACAGCCAGTTCGTCCAGCACAATCGCGGGGTCCTCGACAAACATGGAATCAGGCAAATGCAGCTCGGGGGGAAGAGAGATGACTCGCGCTCCCAGCTTTGCCAGGAGCGCTCCGTAGGCCTGGTGCTGCTCCCGCGCCAGCGCCAAATCGATGGGCTTGCGGTCGATAAAGGACAGTTCACAACGAACGATGGCCGGACTCACGGCGCGTGTGACGGCGGTTAGCATAAGAAGCAAGCAGTCTACACGAGAATGCAACGGAGCAATTAGGCGTCAAGACCCGTCATGGACAAAGCAGAAATTAGAAGAACGCGAACAACTAATGAAATGAACGGCTAGGATGATTTTGACGGGAGCTCATCCGGCTAGAGAAGCGCCTGTTCAATAAGGCGGATGAGAGCCAGAGCCAGGGAGTGACCCGGGACCGGCGACGGATGGCTCATCCAGAAGCGCATAATGCCGGCTCCCAAGAGCATCCCTGTAAGTATCAGGCCGATAGCTCCCAGGACCACCCACAGGTCGGATTTGGAGAACTTGAAAAACCCGGCGCGCGGGGAAGATGTTCCTCCGCTTTCTGGATAAGCGCCGTTTTGCGGGAAATGAGAATTCCCGACCCGGTTTGAGATTTCCGGTTGCACGAGGAGGGAGTATCCCTTCCGCGGAATGGTCTCCACGTAGAGAGGCTTGTCCGTGGAATCCCCAAGGGCTATGCGAAGCTTGTTAACGGTGGTATTTACGTTGGCGTCGTAATTGACGTGCGTGTCCGCAGGCCACAGGCGCATGCGAAGCTCTTCGCGCGTCACGACTTCGCCGGGCTTTTCGAGCAGCGTGAGCAGCGTCTGGTAGACTTTCCCCTGAAGCTTCAGCCGGGCCCCGTTCCGCGTGACTTCCTGCCTGTGCTGGTCAATCCGGAATGGCCCAAAATGGATGTATCGACCTGAAGAAAGCAAACTTGGCCCGGGAATCGTAGGATTATCCGGTTCTTGCATCGACATCACTTCCGATGGCATAGACGGTCACCCAACCCCTTTACACTGTATAGACGCAAAAGTCTGCAGAGTGTTTTCCTGGATTACGAATGATTTCGCACATAAGTTCCTCCGCGGGCTGCTCTGTTAAGAATGATTAAAAAGCTCCTGCAGAATTCTGGATGTTACATGGTGTTAAGCTTCTATTTTTAGATGCACTTTATATGGAATCGCGGAGATTTCCTGCTTGGTGGCCCGCGACATTCTTCGCTCCCTCGTTCGGCACAATACTCTTACCGTAAACCCAGTTGAATCTATTCCCGGTGCATGCAGAAGGAGAGGGAGAATTTGAACGGCAAACTACCAAGCCAGCAATGAACCATGATTCGGGACAGGGAAACTGGGGAAACCTATTTTACCAGCTACTCAAAGTGTTGCGCAAGGCCAAGCATCGCGGCAGAGATAGTACGCGAAACCAGGCTGGCTCTGTTACACTGGAAAGTGCTCGACCGCACCTGAGAAGCGATCCAAAGAGGAGAAGTATCCGGGCTGCTGGTTGTTTCAGCAGCTATTTTTGTGTTTAGGGGAGTTGGCGCGCGAGCGCCACAAACAAAAGAATCATGAGTCAAGAAATTCGCAACATCGCCATCATCGCGCACGTGGACCACGGCAAAACCACGTTGGTCGACGCCATGCTGAAGCAGAGCGGCATTTTCCGCGCCAACGAAGCGGTGGTCGAGCGCGTGATGGATTCCAACGAACTGGAGCGCGAGCGCGGCATCACCATTCTGGCGAAGAACACGGCGCTGTCTTTTCGTGGGACGAAAATCAACATCGTGGACACGCCCGGCCACAGCGATTTTGGCGGGGAAGTCGAGCGTGCGCTGCGGCTGGTGGATGGAGTGGTGGTTTTGGTGGACGCGAGCGAAGGGCCGCTGCCGCAGACGCGCTATGTTCTGCAGAAAGCGCTGGCGGCAAAGCTCCCTCCGGTAATTGTGTTGAACAAAATTGACCGGGCGGATGCTCGGCCCAAGGAAGTACTGGACGAAATCTACGATCTCTTCATTGACCTGGACGCGACGGAAGACCAGCTCGATTTTCCGATTATTTACACCAATGCGCGGGACGGCGTGGCGCATGCAAAAATTGGCGACAATTCGAAGGATTTGCTGCCGCTGTTTGAAGCCATTGTGAAGCACATTCCCGCGCCTCCGGGCGATCCCTCGGGCGTGCTGCAAATTCAGGTGATGAACCTGGATTACAGCGAGTTTCTGGGGCGCATCGCGATTGCGCGCGTATTCAATGGAACGCTGAAGCGCGGCGAAGAAGTGGGCGTCAGCAAACTGAGCGGGAAGCTCCAGCCAACGAGAATCACAAAGCTGTTTACCTTCCGCGGATTGCAGCGCGACGAGGCCGAAGAAGTTCCCGCCGGCGACATTGTGGCCATTGCCGGCGTCGAAGATATTCAAATCGGCGAGAGCATTACGGATCTGTCTTCGCCTGCGCCGCTCGAGCCGCTGCTGATTGACGAGCCGACCCTGGCCATGATTTTTACGGTGAACAGCGGACCGCTTTCCGGCAAAGACGGCGAGTATTTGACCTCGCGCGACCTGCGCGATCGGCTGCAAAAAGAGTTGCTCACGAACGTTTCGATTCGCGTGGAAGACACGGACACGCCCGAATCGTTTCGG
>JACXTT010014243.1_pt1 | contig 10425 bp, 9 predicted proteins | sample 9270951 | NCBI WGS metagenome assembly JACXTT01 (sample SAMN15532306, study PRJNA645909) | rock metagenome | isolation source: weathered quartz diorite | place: Puerto Rico | collected 2017-06-21
GCCCGTAGACATGGGGCAGCGCCAACCGCCCGGCCAGCCGGCCTGTCCACGGCCCCATCGCCAGCACAACGGCATCGCCCTCGATCGTCTGGCCGTCCGCGGTCACGACTCCGGAAACCGCGAAGCCGTGTCGGGCGACGTCCTCGATCACGCCGATGTGAAGCCGTGCCCCGTGAGCCCGCGCGCCGTCGATCAGCGCCTCGGTGAAGCGCGCCGGTGTGACCTGAGCGGTCGTCTCGGTCGAGCCCAGCGTCGCGGTGACGATCCCCGAGCCGTCGAGCCAGCGCGGCGCGGCCATGCGATGGCCGCCGGTCAATGCTCCTCGCTCGCGCGCGGCCATCATGAACGTGTCCATGCGCCGGTAGCCGTAATCGGTCGCGAGCTCTTTGGCCAGCTCGGCGTGGAGCGCAAAGCTGGCGCGCGCCAGCGGCCCGAGCGCCGAGCCGTCGCACCAGTCGAGCGCCAGGAACCCGCCCGACTTACCCGACGCGGCGCACGCCACGCCCGAACGCTCGACGACCGTGACGGCCACGCCGCGCCGGGCGAGAAAATAGGCGACCGACGCGCCGACGACGCCGGCCCCGCAGACGATGACGTGCCGAGGAGAGCTCACTCGGCGTATGCTACATCGACCCAAGGAGGTCTTCATGCAATACGGCGTCGTGATGTTCCCCACCGAGTACGCGATGGCACCGGACGAGCTCGCGAAGGCCCTCGAGGAGCGCGGGTTCGAGTCGGTGTGGTTCCCGGAGCACACGCACATCCCGGCGAGCCGCCGGAGCCCCTGGCCGGGTGGCGCCGATCTCCCGCGGGACTACTGGTCGTCCTACGATCCGTTCGTCGCGCTCATGGCCGCCGGCGCCGTGACCAAGAAGCTCAAGCTCGGCACTGGTATCTGCCTGGTCATCGAGCGCGATCCGATCACCTTGGCCAAAGAAGTCGCGACGCTCGATCGCCTCTCGAACGGCCGCGTGCTCTTCGGCATCGGCGGCGGCTGGAACCAGGAAGAGATGGCCAACCACGGCACCGAATGGAAGAGCCGCTGGCGTCTCATGCGCGAGCGCATGCTCGCGATGAAGGAGATCTGGACCAAGAAGGAAGCGGAGTTCCACGGCGACTTCGTGAACTTCGACAAGATCTGGGCCGATCCCAAGCCGGTCCAGAAACCGCACCCGCCGATCCTCATCGGCGGCGACGGCGCAACCACGTTCGATCGCGTCGTGGAATACGGCGACGGCTGGATGCCGATCATGCGGCCCAAGACGAACCCGGTCGAGAAGATCCCGGAGCTGCGCGAGCGCTTGAAGAAGGCCGGGCGCGACCCGAAATCGGCGCCGGTCTCGATCTTCTTCGCGCCGCCCAAGAAGCAGGCGCTCGACGCGCTGGCGGCGGCCGGCGTAGAGCGCGCGATCTTCGGCGTGCCGTCCGAGGGCCGCGACGCCGTGCTGCCGCGGCTGGACGCCTTCGTGGCGGCGATGAAAGGCTGACGAAGTCTCGGGCGCGAGGGCGCTAGCCGCCGCTAGTCGGCGGCCATGCGGGCGAACTGGCGTTTCATCGTGTTCACGCCGGCCAGATAGCCCTTGACGTCGTGATCGCCGCACTTCTGGCCGGGCGTCAGCTTGAATCCGCGCCGCGCGTAACCGTCACCCGGCCCAGAGCCGCAGAGGTGGATGATCGCCGCCAGATCCTGCTTCTGCTGCAGAGTCGCGGCGGCGACGCGCTGCCGCGCCATCGTGCTCGAGACGCCGCGATCGAGCATCGCGGAGGTCATCTCCACGGCGTGGCTCGGGATCACGCGCATGTAGAGGTTGTTGAACCAGCACGAGCGCCACTCGTGCCACGGCCCGTCCTCGACCACCACGTGATCGTGGATGCAGTAGCGCCGCGCCTCGCGGAACGTCGGATCGGTGATCTGGTACATGCCGACCGCGCTCGAGGCCGGGCGATACAGCTCGAACGGATTCCACGACAGGCGCCAGCGCCAGTACGTGCGCGCCACCGGGTTGCCCGCCCCCTCGACCTGGGCCAGCGCGGCCAGGAGATCGGGGGTCATGACCGGGGTGGAGTGCGCGCGAAAGAGCGGAGAGTACCCCTGCCACGTCTCCGACGGGGTCTTGGACAGGGCGCCGCTCACCGGGAAGAACAGCTCGGTCGGCTTGCGGACCACCTGGTACGCCCAGTTCACGGCGGACCACACCGCGATGATGACGACCGTGGCGACGATGATGCGCAGCGCCAGCGGAAACGCGAGGAAGACGAGCCACGCGCGACCAAGAAACCGCAAGATCGCGCGCACCCGCGGCCAGCGCGACTGATGCGCCCGCGCCCCGCGGGGCCGGGCCTTGACCGCACGAACAGGCGCTCGAACGGTGCGCGTCTGCGGCATAGCGGTACCTCTCACTATGCACCAGCGCGTCAGCCCCTCCCAAATACCCGGGGAAGGTCGGGTCGAGCGGCTATTCGCCGCGAATTTCGCGAAGCCGGCGCTTGAGCTCGGTCATCCGATCGTTCATCTTCTCGGACAGCGACGAGGGCCGCGTCTTCTTCTTCGGCGGTGCCGCCCGCGACGATCCCGGCCTCGCCGTCACATGACAGTACGCACAACCGGTCTTCAACCCATGCTTGCACTCGGTCATCGAATCAGGCTCCCTGCGGCCATCCTACCCAATCATCTGGCGGATCGCGAAACATCGGTATACTCCGAGCCTACTCCGAGGAGGAAGTCATGAGCCTGCCCAAGACCGCGCGCGCCGCCGTCGTCGCCGAATACGGTAAGCCTATCGAGATCCGCGAGCTGCCGGTGCCTCGCGAGGACGAGCTCGAGCCAGGCGCGCTGCTCGTGCGGGTCGACGTGGCGTCGATCTGCGGCTCCGACGTCCACCAGTGGGACGGAATGACGCAGGCCCTGGCGCCGGCACAGCTGCCGATCGTGCTCGGCCACGAGATGATGGGCACGGTCGTCGCGTTCGGGCCCGGACCGCGCGAGGACTCGATCGGCCAGCCGCTGAAGGAAGGCGATCGCCTGCTGTGGACGCACGTCTACTGCGGCCAGTGCCACGAGTGCCGCGTGCAGCACACGCCCACCTTGTGCCGGCGCAAGAAGCAGTACATGCGCACCGACTGCGAGCGCTTTCCCTATCTGGTCGGCGGATTCGCGCAGTACTGCTACGTGTTCCCGCCCTCCGGCCGCGTGCGCATTCCCGACGGCATTCCGGACGGCGTCGCGTCCGCGGCGAGCTGCGCGCTGCGCACGGTCATCCACGCGTTCGACCGCGTCGGGCGTGTCGAGCCGCACCAGCGCGTCGTCGTCCAGGGTGCGGGTCCGCTCGGACTGTTCGCCACAGCCGTCGCCAACCACGCGGGCGTGAGCGAGCTGATCGTGGTCGGCGCCCCGGCGCGGCGGCTCGATCTCGCGAAGACATGGGGCGCCTCGGCCGTGGTGTCGGTCGAGGAGCTGCCGACGGCCGAGGCGCGGCTGGCGCGTGTACGCGAGCTCACCGGCGGCCGCGGCGCCGACGTGGTCTTCGAGCTCTCGGGCGCGCCGTACGCGTTCGCCGAGGGGCTCGACTTCTTGAGCCCGGGCGGCCGCTACGCCGTGGTCGGCCAGCTCGGCGGCCCGCTCACGCCCGTGCAGGCCGCCTTGTTTGTGCGCAAGCAGGCCACGATCCTCGGCGTCCAGTCGGCCGACATCGGCCAGTTCTGGAAGGCGCTCGAGTTCGTACGCCGCACGAGCTCGCGCTACGACTTCGAGGCGATGCTGACCACGCGCTATCCCCTGGACCGCATCAACGACGCGATCCAGAGCATGCGGGCGTTCCGCGAAATCAAGCCGCTCGTCCTGCCCTGGGCGAGCTGATTGAGTTTGGCCACTATTCGCTGATGACCCGGTCCGCCCACTCCACCAAAGAAACAAAGATCGTCGGTGATCCCCACTTCGCGTTCCAGTTGCTCAAGTCTGCCTCCGTGACCCCACGGGCCCGGGAGCAAGCCCCTCAGGAGAACACCGGGACGCCTTTGGCGACGATCTTCTGCATCATCTCGCTTAGCGCAGGCCACCCGATCGGCTTGACCGCGTCCACCGTCGCCTTGCGCATCAAGTAGGTCGCTTCTCCGGTGAGGAAGATCTGTACGTCGTGTCCGGCGTCGGCGAAGGCGAGTGCGTGGGCGAAGACGAAGGAGCCGCGTGTGGGGTCATCCGTTCCCCACCCACTCCTCATCATGATCTTCAGCTTTTTCGAGGGTGACTGAGTAGGGGCCTGCGCCTCGCCGCTTGACGCCGCCAAGGCCCCCGCTGCGAGCGCGCCCGCAGTCAACTGGCTCGATATCTGGAGAAAGCTCCGGCGATCTTCCATGCCGCACCTCCCAACTCTCGCTGTGCACGTCGGCCTCGTCGTCTGGAGAGCACGAAGCAGAGCTCATACCAATGTGGACGCCAAGAATCACGGGCAGATCGCACGCATGCAGCCCGTGAGAGTGGCGGAAATGGCTGAAAAGAACCAGTGGCGGAGGTCAAACGCCGCGCTCATAATCCCGGCCATGGACGTGCGGCCCGAGCTACTTGGCCAAGCGCCCAGCGTTGTGGCCATCCGAGAACAGATCCGCCAGATCGTCGCGCGGTGGTCGCAGGCGCGTCGGCTCCCACCGATCCTGCTCGAAGGCGAGACCGGCACCGGAAAGAACCTCGTCGCGGGACTGATCCATCGGTCCGGTCCTCGCGCCGGCCGAGCCTTCGTCGACGTGAACTGCGCCGCCATCCCGGAAGGGCTGCTGGAAGCCGAGCTGTTCGGGTTTGAGCGCGGCGCCTTCACTGACGCGCGACAGCCGAAGCCCGGCCTCTTTCAGGCGGCCGATGGCGGAACCATCTTCCTCGACGAGATCGGCCTCCTGTCGGAGGCGCTCCAGGCCAAGCTCTTGAAGGTGATCGAGGAGCGCAAGGTGCGCCGGCTCGGTGGCACCACGAACGAGTCCGTCGACGTCTCGATCATCGCCGCCACGAACGCGGATCTCGAGGGGGCCGTCCGTATTCGTCGATTTCGCATGGATCTGTACCACCGGCTCGCTGTGCTGACCCTGCGCCTGCCTCCGCTCCGGGAGCGACAGGACGACATCACGATCCTGGCCGAGCACTTTCTCGCCCGTGCGTGCCGGGACTACGGGCTGCCTTCCAAAATGCTCTCACCCGCCGCACGAGAGGCGCTTCGTGCGTACGCCTGGCCGGGCAATGTCCGAGAGCTCGCGAACGTGATGGAGCGCGTGGCGCTGCTGACGGAGACGACCCGCATCCTCCCGGAGATGCTCGCGCTTCCACGCGCGGGGCCGCTCGCCGGCGACACGGCTCCTGGCCCGACCGCGGCGTCACTCGACGCTCGGGTAGAGACGTGGGAGCGCCAGGAGCTGCTGCGGGCGCTGGACGAGACTGGATGGAAGGTGGCGCGCGCCGCTGTCCGCCTCGGGATCACGCGCGGCACGATCCGATACCGTATCGCCAAGTACGGCCTCGAGCCTCCGTCCCTTCCTGCTCGGCGTCGCCGGCCTCGACTGATTCCGGCTCCCGGGCCACCTCTCGCACCCGCCCCCCTCGCAGGCACCGTCACGCGATGGGAGCGTCGTCTCGTCGCCTGGCTGGGGGCGAGCGTCCGTCCGCTCGCCACCGACGCGCCGCTCGCCGAGTTCGGCCGATACTTCGACGTGCTCGTTCACAAGGTTGAGAGCTTCGCCGGGCGCATCGAAGAAGCCGGCCGATCGCGAATCGTCGCCGCGTTCGGGATCGACCCGGCTGAAGACGCGTCCCGCCGTGCGGCTCTGGCCGCTATGGCCATCCGGAACGCGTTCGGGCGAGACGATCGGTCGTCGGGGGTCGAGGTCACCATGGCCGTCCATGCCGATCAGTGTCCCGTCGCCGACATCGGCGGGCGATTGCAGGTGGATGCGGATGTCAGGCGGCGGATTGTGTCGGCGCTCGAGGCGGCGCTGGAGGGCGCGGCCTCGAACACGGTCCAGGTCAGCCCCGAGGCACGATCGCTTCTCGGTCCTCGATTCGACGTCGACGAGCTGGAGCGCGCTGCTGAGTCACCGAGCCGAGGCGGTCGGCTGCTGGCGTATCACCAGCAGCGCTTCGGCTTCGGCGGCCGTGAAGGCCTCTTCGTAGGACGCGAGTCCGAGCTGGCCGCGCTGCGCGCGCGCTGGCAGGAGGCCCGCCAGGGACGGGGTCAAATAGTCGCCGTGGTGGGCGAGCCGGGGATCGGCAAATCGCGTCTTCTCTTCGAGTTCGGCCGGGCGCTCGGAGATGAGCCGCTCACCCGTCTCGAAGGACGCGGCGAGTCGTACGGTGGCGGCGTACCCTACCGGCCCGTCGTCGATCTCCTCAAGCGACATCTCGGTATCGACGAGCGCGACGACGCGTCGGTCGTGGCGAATAAGGTCACGACTCAGCTTCTGGCGCTCGATGCCGCGCTCGCGCCCGACGTCGCACCGATCCTGGCGCTGCTGGATGCGCCCACGGGCGACAAAGAGTGGGACGGCCTCGAGCCGGCCCAGCGACGGCAGCGCACGTTGGACGCGCTGAAGCGGCTCGTGCTGCGGATGACTCAGTCGCAACCCGTCCTGATGTTCCTCGAAGACCTCCACTGGATCGACACGGAGACCCAGGCCTTCCTCGACCGATTGGTGGACGGCTCGTCGGCGGCGCGACTTCTCGTGCTGGTCAGTTACCGCCCAGAGTATCGGCACGGCTGGGGCAGCGCTGCGCGCTACACGCAGCTCCACCTCGAGCCACTGCCGACGGTGAGCGCCGCGGAGCTCGTCGGAAACCTCGTGGGCCATGACACCGCGCTCGAGCCCCTGCGGCGACTCTTGATCGAGAAGACCGAGGGGAATCCCTTCTTCCTGGAGGAGAGCATCCGGACGCTCGTCGAGACGCGAGTCCTCGTCGGCGAGCATGGCGCTTACCGCCCCGCGCAGGCCGTCGACACCCTCCAGGTGCCGGCGACCGTGCACGCGGTGCTGGCAACTCGCGTCGAACGGCTCGCGCCGGAGGACAAGCGGGTGCTTCACGCCGCGGCCGTCGTCGGCAAGGACGTTCCCTTCCGGCTCCTCCGCACCGTTGCCGAGGTACCGGAAGCCGCGCTCCGCGGGGCTCTCGCGAACCTCCAGGTCGCCGAGTTCCTCCGTGAGAGCCATCTCTTCCCGGAGATCATCTACACCTTCAAGCACGCCCTCACTCACGAAGTGGCGTATGGAACCCTGCCCCCGGACCGCCGCCGCGCTGTTCATGCTCGGATGGTGGAGTCTCTGGAGCGCGTCTACGCCGACCGCCTGGGCGAACACATAGAGCAGCTCGCGCACCACACGTTGTCGGCGGAGATGTGGCCGAAGGCGCGCGCTTACGCACGACAGGCCGGCGCCAGGGCCGCGTGGCGCTCGGCGCACCGCGAAGCGGTCCCGTATTTCGACCAGGCACTTCGCGCGAGTCGCCGGCTTCCGGAGACTCGCGCGGTCCTGGAGGAGATGCTCGATCTCTACCTGCAGCTCCGTTGGTCTCTCGTTCCCTTGGGCGAGTACGCGAGACTGACCGAGACGCTGCGGGACGCCGAGGCGCTCGTCGAGCGCCTGGGTGACCAGCACCGGCTCGGCGAGCTGTCGAACTCCATGACGAACTTTCTCCGCGTCGTCGGAGACTGTGACGGTGCCCTCCGCGCCGGCGAGCGCGCCCGCGCGATCGGGGTCGCGCTCGGTGAGCGCCACCTCGAGATCCGGGCTGGGTTCCAGCTGGCGATGGTGTACCGGCAGGTCGGCGACTACCGGCGCGCGATCGACGGATACCGTAAGGTGATCGACGCGCTTCGTGGTGATCTCCTCTACGAGCGGTTCGGCGAGCCCTCGGTGCTGTCGGTCCACGCGCGCCTCTGGCTCGCCACGGCGCTGGCCGAGGTCGGCGAGTTCCCCGATGCCGTCGCGAAAGGCGACGAGGCGATCCGGATCGCCGAGATCGCGCAGAACGCCTACAGCTTGGCCAACGCGCACATCGGGCTAGGCAGCGTCCACCTGCGCCAGGGCAACGTCGGCGACGCGACGCGGCTCCTCCAGCGAAGCGTCGAGCTGTGCCGCGACGGCAACTTCAACCTGCTGCTGCCGCACGCGGCGTCCGCACTCGGCGCGGTGCTCACCCTGGCCGGGCGCGTCCACGACGCTCTGCCCCTCCTGGAGTGCGCGGTCGAGACCGCCACGGCCAAGGGCCTGGTCGGGAGCGTCGCGCTGTTTCTGGCGCGGCTCGGCGAGGCGAAGTTCGTCGCGGGCCGTGAGCGGGAGGCGCAGGAGTTCGGGACGCGCGCCCTCGATACTGCGCGCAAGCACAAGGAAAGCGGGCACGAGGCGTGGGCGCTGTGTCTCCTCGGGGACGTCGCGGCTGCCGCCCAGCCGCCCGAGTCCGCAAGAGCGCAGCGAGACTACGCTCGAGCCCAAACGCTGGGCGAGGCGCTCGGCATGCGCCCTCTGGTGGCGCACTGCCATGCGCGGCTCGGGGCGCTCGGTGGGAGCGCGGGCCGACGCGATGTGGCGCGCGAGCGCCTGCGCGACGCGGTGGCGATGTTTCGCGAGATGGACATGCGCTTCTGGCTCGAGAAGACCGAGGCCGAGATGGCGGACTTGACGTAAGATGCGGCGCTATCGCGACAGGAGGATCCCATGAGCAACCCCGCGCTGTTTCTGGTCCGCATGGACGTGGCGCACGACCACGAGAAGACCTTCAACGACGTCTACGACAAGGAGCACGCTCCGAACCTGAGAGCCGTGCCCGGCGTTCGCAGCGCGGCGCGCTACAAGCAGCCCTCGCCCACCGAGCCGCGCTACCTGGCGGCGTATGAGCTCGACAGCCTGAACGTGATGGACAGCCCCGCGTGGAAGACCGCCGGCGAGGCCGGGCGGTGGCCGGGCGAGATCCGTCCGCACACGATGAATCGCCATCTCACCAAGTACGAGTGGGCCGGCGGCGCGGCGACGCTCACCGGCAAGACCCCGTACGTGTTCTGGGTGATGATGGACATCGAGCCGCATCGCGAGGCGCTCTTCAACGACCTCTACGACCACGAGCACCTGCCGCTTCTGCTCAAGCTGCCCGGCTCGGTGAACGCGGTGCGCTTCAAGACGACGGCGGTCGGCGAGCCGCGCTATCTCTGCGCCTACGAGGTCGAGAACACCACCCTGCCGATGTCGAAGCTCTGGAACGACACCTCGGACATCGGGCGCTGGAAGCCGGAAGTGCGGCCGTACACCTACAACAAGCGCTACATCGTCAGCGAGCGCACCCTCTCGCTCTGAGGCCGGCGTGAAGATTTCGCAGGTCGCCGTCGACGTCGTCCGCGTGCCGGTCGAGCGCCCGTACACCGCGGGCGGTCGGGCCGTGGACGCGAACTGGCACGTGCTGGCGCGGATCACGACCTCCGACGGCGTCGAGGGCATCGGCTACATCGTCTACCCGCGTCCGGATCTCATGCCCACGATCGGCTCCGCGGCCCGAGAGCTCGGCGAGCACCTGATCGGCATGAGCGTGCTCGAGCCCGAAGCGGCATGGGAGAAGCTCGCGCGCCGCGGTGACTGGGTGGGGCCGGGCGGTTTGCTCCACTGCGCGCTGGCGCCCCTCGACATCGCGGTCTGGGACGCCAACGGCAAGACCATTGGCCAGCCGCTGCATCGTCTGCTCGGCGGCTTTCGCGATCGGCTCCCGACGTACGCGAGCGACGGGCTCTGGGTCAGCCTCTCGCCGGAGGAACTCGCTGCCTCGGCCAAGCAACACGTGGCGAACGGCTTCAACGCCGTGAAGCTGCGCCTCGGGAAGGAAGCGGCGCCGGAGGCCGAGGCGCGGCGCGTTCAGGCGGTGCGCGACGCCGTCGGCGGCGGAGTGCGCATCATGGTCGACGCCGTCGAGAGCTGGACGTTGGCTCGGGCGCGGCGCACCGGCCGCGTCCTGCAAGACGCCGGTATCGCATGGCTCGAGGATCCCGTGCACCACTCGGACGTCGCCGGGCTCGCCGAGCTGCGGCGGCAGCTCGAGGTGCCGATCGCCGCGGGTGAGCATCTCTATCATCTCGACGCGTTCCGGACGCTGCTGGAGGCGCGCGCCGTCGACGTGGTGATCCTGGACCTGGCGCGCGTCGGCGGCATCACGCCCTGGCGCAAGATCGCCGGGCTGGCGCAAGCGCATCGCATCCCGGTGTGTGGCCACGTGGTCCCGGAGATCCAGGTGCATCTCCTGTCGGCGGTCGCCAACGGCCACATGGTCGAGTACGTGCCGCGCTCGGCGGGAATTCTCCGCGCGATGCCGCGGATCGAGGCCGGCGAGCTGGTCGCGCCGCAGGCGCCCGGCCTCGGGCTCGAGCTCGACGAGGCGGCCGTACGCCGTCATCGGGTCGCCTAGAGCTCGCGCGATGT
>JACXTT010014244.1_pt1 | contig 10425 bp, 11 predicted proteins | sample 9270951 | NCBI WGS metagenome assembly JACXTT01 (sample SAMN15532306, study PRJNA645909) | rock metagenome | isolation source: weathered quartz diorite | place: Puerto Rico | collected 2017-06-21
ACACGGTTCGACACGGTGGCCATGGCGCATCCCGTGCTGGACAAGAAGTTCTTCTGGCGACAGACTGACGCGGAGCTTCAGGCCCTGGAAGAATCGTGAGACCGATCCAGTGGAGCGTCCGGACATGAAGACCTTTTCAATTCACATCGGACGCGGTGACAAGCAGTCGATCCGCGTGCAGCGTCCGATCAGCCTGAAGATTTTCAGCATCGCACTGGGCCTGCTGGTTTTGATGGTGGCCGTCACCACCATCTCTACGCGGAACCTAAGCCAGGTCAGAAACGAAGTCGGCGCCTTGGCCGAGTACTACATTCCGCTGTCCCATAAGGTAAGCCGAATCGAAGCAGACGTGCGGCAGCAAATCATCCATCTCGAACGCATCATTCTCATCCAGCAATTCGGCAGGGCCAACACAGACCGAGTGAGACAAGAGCAAGCCTTCTTCGACGAGATGGGCAAGAACGTTGAGGCCGAGGTAGAAGCCGCGCTGTCTTTGGTGGCACAAGCCGCGGCCACTGTGACCCTCCAAGAAGACAAGCTCGAATTGGCACGCACAGATCCAGAGATACAGGACGTCAAACGAGCTCATCATCATCTGCAGGAATCGGTTTTGAAATTCCTCGCTGAGATCAAGCAGGGCGATCGAGAAGCCGTACACGTGCTCCATCAAGTCCTGGCGGAGGAGCGAAAGAATTTCGATTCCGAGATGCAGGACGTGCGACGCGAGCTCCAAAAGTTCACGGAAGGCTCCGCGCGGAGGGCAACGGTCCAGGAGCAGGAAGCCCTCCGGCTGAACTGGGGTATCACGGCGCTGGCAGGCATCCTCGGCCTGATCTTCGCGTCGGTCCTCACACGCAGCCTCGTCAAGCCGGTCCGGCGATTGCTCGAAGGCACCAAGGCCGTCGAGCAAGGCAATCTGGACATTCACATCCACGTGGACTCCTGGGACGAGATCGGCTCGCTGACGGAATCCTTCAACCACATGGTGGCCGAACTGCGTCAGAAGGAGCGCATCAAAAACACTTTCGGGAAATACGTGGACCCGCGCATCGTCGAAGACCTGATCCAGGACCGCGCCTTTGCCAAGCAAGGCGAAAAGCGGGCGATGACGGTCTTCTTCTCCGACATCGCCGGGTTCACGCCGATCTGCGAACAGTTGACGCCTGATGGCGTCGTCCGGCTCCTGAACCAGTACTTCGCTCTGATGTCGGAACCGATTCGGAACAACAGCGGCATCATCGACAAGTACATCGGGGACGCCATCATGGCGTTCTGGGGGCCTCCGTTCACTGGCGAGGCGGACCACGCGCGGCTGGCATGCCTGGCCGCGCTGGAACAGCTCGTCCAGCTCAACAAGCTTCAACAGATGCTGCCCGAGGTGACTGGCTTGAGGAAGGGATTTGCGGCGGTGAACATCCGCGTGGGGCTCTCGTCAGGCGAGGTGACCGTCGGCACCATCGGCTCGGAATACTCCAAGAGCTACACCGTCATCGGCGATACCGTCAACCTTGCTGCCCGGCTGGAAACCGCCAACAAACAGTACGGCACGCGGCTGTTGATCAGCGAAGAGACGTGGACGCTGGCGCATGACGCGATCGAGGCGCGGGAATTGGATCGCATCTGCGTCTCAGGCAAGACCGAGCCAGTCCGCGTGTTCGAATTGCTTGCGCGAAAAGGGGAACTCCCCCAGACCATGATGGAAGCCATGAAGCTTTTCGAGGAAGGGCTCCGCACCTATCGGAACCGTGAATGGGGGAAGGCCCTCTCCAGCTTTGAAGGCTGTTTGAAGGTCAACCCCGAGGACGCCCCGTCCAAGTTGTTTCTCTCGCGCGTGCAATATCTGCAGGCGCATCCGCCGGCGGACAATTGGGATGGCGTCTGGAACCTGTCGGAGAAATAACCCGTGCCTGAGCGACCGATCTGCACGTACTGTCGTGAGCCGATTGACACGCAGACGGAGAATTACGTCATCCCGAACAAAGAATCAGCAGAGAATGAATCGGAGTGGGAATACATCCACCTGGACTGCTACAGCAAGGGCCTCCCCGATTGATTAACTCGCGCCGCCACCTGGATCGATCCGGCTGAGCGCGACGGCCGCGTCCCGCCGTAAATTCGGATCCGTGTCCGTCAACATCTGCTGCAGCGCCGGGATGGCGTCGGCAGCTTTGGGGCCAATCTCACCCAGCGCTCTGATCCCGCTCCTTTTCACCTCCACATCTGTTTCGCTGAGCAGTCGAATGAGCGTCTGGATGACGTCCTTGGGCACGGAACTGACCAGCGCAATCGTGCCCAAAGCTTTGGCGGCGGCTTCGCGGGTGTTCGCGTCGGGGTCCTTCAGCGTCTGCACCAGCACCGGGAAGGACTTCTCGGCCGCCACACCAATCTTCCCGATTGTTCTGGCAGCTTCCTGCCGGACACCGCCATCGCCATCCTTCAGCGCCTGCTCCAACGCTGGAAGAGCGTCCTGCGCCGCCGGACCCAGCCATCCCATCGCGGAGGCCGCGCTGACCCGCACGGCCCCATCTTCATCAGCCAAGGCCTGGACCAGCGCTGAGACTACATCTGGGCCGGCCTGGCCGATTCGTCCCAGCGCGTCAGCTGCCCGCTGTCGGACGGCTGGGTCGCCATCTTTCAGCAGTTGGACCAGCGCAGAGTTGGCCCCCTTCGCCAGTGAGCCGATCATGCCCAGCGCGGCAGCCGCCGTCCCCCGTACCTTGGCGTCAGGATCCTTGAGCATCAGCACCAGGTCCGGCACAGTTGATTTCGCCACCTCGCCGATCTTGCCGAGCGCGGTGGCTGCTTCCTGCCTCACGCCGACGTCGGCATCCTTGAGCGCCTGCGCCAGCGCCGGCACCGCCTCCTTGGCCTTGGTGCCGACCTGGCCGATGGCGCGGGCGACCTTCTGCCGTGTCGTGGTGTCCGGATCCCTCAGCGCCTGCGTCAGCACTGGGACCGTCTCACCTGCTTCCGGGCCGACCGCTCCGATCGCATCCGCCGCCTGCCGTCGGACCACCTCTTTCTGATCTTTCAGCGCAGCCGCCAAAGCCTGGAGAACGTCCTTCTCCACCGAGCGGATCTCCGCCAGTGCCTCCGCGGCCTTCTGGCGGACGTCCGCATTATCGTGTTTGAGGTCCCCCGCAAGCGACATGATCACATCCCGGCCCACCTTGCCTTTCAGCCCCGTCCAGGTCGCAGCCGCCGCTTGCTGCGTCGCGGGATCGTTGCCATGGAGCGCCTCCACCACAATCAACACGACCTCTTTCTGCACGGGGATGATGACGCTGAGGGCGTGGACGGCCGCCTGTCGCACACCGGGATCGGCGTCCCTCAAGAGACCCCGGAGCGCCGGGATCGCCGATGGGCCAAGGGAACGAAACGCCTGAACCGCCTTGTCTCGGACCTGAGGGGAAGGGTTTTTCAGGTCTCCGACCCATTCGGTGAGCGAACGTCCCTTATAGCCGGGATCTTCCGCTCGGAGCTGTTCGGCACCCACCCAGGAAAGTCCTGCCAGCGCGCACGCGACTGCCCAGTACCGAATGCCTCGTCGCACCATGATGCCTTTTCCCGTACGAAGGACTCACCGGTCGTCTAATTGTAAAGCGTTGTCGCGGGTTACGCCACACCCCGCGGGAGGATCGGCTGGCTGTGCTTACAAGGGCGAGAGCCAGAAGGCATGCTTGGCGTCACGCCCACTGACGATGTCGAAGAAGGCAGTTTGTAAATCGCGGGTGATGGGGCCTGGCTTGCCGGTACCCACGGTGCGATCGTCCACTTCGCGGATCGGCGTCAGCTCGGCGGCCGTGCCGGTCATGAACACCTCGTCGGCGATGTAGAGCTCGTCGCGCGTGAACCGCTCTTCCACGACCGTCAGGCCGCGCTCGCGGGCGAGCTGCATGATCGAGTTGCGCGTGATCCCTTCGAGGATCGACGTCAGCGGCGTGGTCTTCACGACGCCGTTACGCACGAGGAAGATGTTCTCCCCCGTGCCCTCGGAGACATATCCCTCGGGGTCCAGCAGGATCGCCTCATCGTACCCGCTGGTCTTCACTTCGCGCTTGGCCATGATGGAGTTGACGTAATAGCCGGCGATCTTGGCCCGCGTCAGGCTGACGTTGACGTGGTGCCGAGTGAAGGAGGATACCTTCGCTCGGATGCCGTTCTTCAAGCCTTCCTCGCCGAGGTAGGCGCCCCACGGCCAGGCCGCGATCGCCACGCGGATCGGGTTCTCGGGAACGTAGAGCCCCATGTCGCCGTAGCCCACGAAGACGATGGGCCGGATGTAGCATTCATCGAGCCGGTTCACGCGGACGGTTTCCCGGATCGCGTCTGCGATCTCCTTCTTCCCGTATGGAATCTGCAACAGGCAGATGTGGGCCGACGCAAACAGCCGGTCCACGTGCTCGTTGAGGCGGAAGATGGCCGAGCCCTGCGTGCCTTTGTAGCACCGGATGCCTTCGAAAGCGGATAGGCCATAGTGGAGGCTGTGCGTGAGGACGTGGACCTGGGCGTCTTTCCAGGGCACGAGCTTCCCGTCTAGCCAGATCCTCTCGGATTCCTTCAACACGAGCGCATAATAGCAGCGGGTCCGGACCTTGTCAAACGACTGAGCGCGACCCGACGCCTTGCATCGCTCTGCCCATCAACGTACACTGCGAGCCACACCGTCTGACAGACGGAGGAGCCATGCCGCCGAAAAAGAAGCGGGCGCAGAAACGTCCGGCGCCCAATCCACCGGCCGGGAAGAGGCCACGATCGGTTGCAATCGGCCCGTCGAAGACTGACAACCGCCGGCTGGCCGAAATCTCGGAAGCGCTGGACATCATGCTTCCGGAACTGACCGCCCGCATCGCCGCGGTAGAGCATCTGCTGGTCGAGAAGGAAATCTGCGACCGCGAGGAGCTCATCGAAGCGCGGGAGTTCGTGGACGAACGGCCTCGAGGCGGCTTTGCAGGCGAAGAACAGGACTGACTAAAGACGGCTGGCAGCTTTGAGGGATTGTGCCCTGGCCATGGCCCTCCGTGATCTGGCCATGGCCCTCCGTGATTCTGTCAATTGCCAACGGGTACGCGCACACGCGAGCTGTAAGATGGCCAATTGCTCTTGAGCACTGGCTTTCTCTTGCTTGTGCAGGATTGCGCACTCGGCTCGGGTGAGATCTGTCCAAGCTCCTCCTTTTCTTGCTCGCTTGATGCGGTCGTCGAGGGATTCTCGGAGTTGTTTGTTGCGCATGTTCACCAGGGATGTTAAGGCCCGCTGTCGGAACTGAAACTCGGCTTGTTCTGCTGCTCTGTCGTGCTGGGTCTTGCCAAACATGGAGTGCTCCTCGGACTAGAGATATAACTCAGAATTGATCTTGATAGAGCCTATTATACGCCATTTGAGAATCCCGTGTCTTTTCTTGACTTGCCCCGCTGCCATGTGTTAGAAAACGGCGCTCCCACACAATCTGGGATCGAACGGAGCATCAGACGATGTACGCGATTGTCGAGACAGGCGGGAAGCAGTACCGGGCGACGCAAGGCGCTGTTTTGCAAGTGGAAAAGCTGGACGGCGCGATGGGCACCATGGTCACCCTGGACAAGGTGTTGCTGATCTCCGGCGAGGGGACCACCAAGATCGGCACACCCGTCATCCCCAAGGCGAAGGTCACCGGCGAGATCGTGGCCCAGGGCCGGACTCCCAAAATCATCGTGTTCAAGAAAAAGCGCCGCAAGGCGTATCGCCGGACCCGAGGGCACCGGCAGTCGTTCACCAGTGTGAAGATCACAGGAATTTCTGAGGGCTAGCCATGGCGCACAAAAAAGGACAGGGTTCGTGCCGGAACGGGCGGGACAGCAACCCGCAGTATCTCGGCGTGAAATGCTTCAGCGGCGAGGTCGTGCCGGGGGGGAGCATCCTCGTCCGCCAGCGCGGCACGCGGGTTCACCCTGGTTTCAACGTCGGCAGAGGCAAGGACGACACACTGTTCGCCAAGATCGCCGGCGTCGTGAAGTACGAAGGCCCGAAGGAACGGCGCCGGGTCAGCGTATATCCGGTTACGTCCCAAGCCCAGGCTGCCGCAGCCTCTTAACCGCTTTTCTCTTTGTCACCTGGCCCCTTGTTCCGACGAAGGAGCAAGGGGCTTTTTTATTGCGTATTAGGAGACAGTTAGTAATGTTTACGACTGCGGAAGTCCGGTGGTTCTTCGAGGGCCCGATTCCTGACGAAATTGAGCAATGGTTCTGCCACAGCAGCCTGGCGCTCAAAGCGGCGTCCCGCGTGGACCACTATCTGCTGTTTCCGGCCGCTCTGGGCCTAGGGCTCAAGTTGCGCGAAGGGCGGCTGGAGATCAAGCATCTGGTTGAGTCCCTGGGAGTCCGCGCCTTCTCGGCGGACGTCGCGGGCACCGTCCAGGTGTGGAACAAGGACGCCTATGGCGAACCAGCGGTCAAGGAATTCGAGCGGCTGCGGACAAGCGCGCCCCATCTCTGGATCGCGGTGGGGAAGGAACGGACGCTCCGGAGGTTCTCTCACGAAGGCACCACCATCGTTGAGGTCCCAGCCGACAAGGTCCTCCTTCGTGATGGCTGCAACGCCGAGTTAACGAAGATCACGGTGGATGGGTTGGCGTACGGGAGCTTCAACTTCGAGGCGTACGGGAATCCCTCACGGGTTGAGGACTACTTGCAACGCGTAGCGGTTCACGTTCTGAAAGACGACCGGCGTCCACGTCTATTCAAGACGAGCGCTTCCAGCGCCGACGCTTTCTCATCTCAGCATTCCTGCTCATACCCAGAGTGGTTGTGGCGATTGGCGAAAAAGGGGTGAATCGCGTACCCTACTGCTGCTTGCGTTCCTTCTGTTCCATCTGCTGTCCGCGCGGGAAATCTTTGGGCTCGTAGTAGCCGGACTGGTACTCATAAACCGAGCGCAGCACCAGGACGATCGCGGCGCCGATGAGGGAGACCACCAGCATGACGATCACCCACTTCCCGTTGCGGCGGTACCAGGCCCGGAGCGAATGTGGCATTTCCAGTGCCTCTCCCCCATCGCGCCAGCTCACGACGAGCCGACTCGACGACAGCTCAATTTACAGCTTTCAAGTATAGCGTGGGGTTTACGAATTACACAACGCAGGGTTGTAAGGGGTCAGGAAGCAATGTATACAGTGACAGGAAAATGCCGTATATGTCAAAGAGATGGAGTAGATGGCTGTATGCTTTTTATTGAATTCATATTGGATTCATAAAGGAGCTTGAGGTAAGCTAACTCATGCTTGAAAATTGGTTCTCTAAAAATCCTTCTCGCCGGCCTAGGCCCCAAGATCAGCACGAGGGGCCGTTGAATATCATCGATAGGATAAAGGATCAATTACAGCGCATCATACCTTCAGATCCCATTAGCTTTCTATCCCGACTTTCTGTTGGCTCTTACATAGGGCTAATAATAGGTGTTCTCGGAATACTTTTATACACCGGATATCGCCTCGGACAATCGGGCAATACGGCTTTGCCGGCAAAAAGTACTGTTTCAAATGAAAGTGTCGAAAAGGTCACTAAACTTGAAGCGGACTTAAGCTTAGTTAAGAGTGAGATCCAAGAACGCATTAAGTCATTCGAAGGCTTGTTAAAAGAAAGGGAGGATCAAATCAAGGAACGCGAGAATGTTATCTCCTCGTTGCGCAATGAGATCAAAGAACTGCAAAGCACACTCGGCGCCGAACAAAACAAGAACGCTGATCTATTAACTCAGCCGGGCCCCTCAGAAAAAACGATAAGCGAGTTACAAAAAGCACGATTAAGTTTGCCAACGCCTTTGCGTCACAAAGGTTTCCAGATGCAATTTAGCACCATCATCGCGCCAAAGGGATACCTTATCTGGGCGCCTGAACATGTAACGGAAAGTGGCTTCTATATAGACGGAACTCATTATGCTTTATTCAAATGTCTTCAAAAGATTGAGCCAATGGATTTGCTAGGAGAAGCGGAACGGAAAAACCTGTTTTTCGCAACAACTGTTGGTGATAAGGTTCTAACACCCGTACCTTACTTATACATGCTTCCACTCGAAGAGGGCAAACATAAGATTAAGATAGAACCTCTTTCCGTGGCAGCAGAGAATAATTCCAAAGAAACAGTGGTCAAGCTTATGGCAAGGCAAGTCGAATTTATCGAGATCGATGGTATTGCTGTCCTGAGCGAAGCGGGGGGAACTCGCATCAAGCTCAAAACATTTGACCAGGAAAGTACTGTCCAGAAGCTTTCTAAAGTGCTCGAACGTATGCACGTTGATAACGCTTGCCTCTTGGAGGTCCTGACAACGAGATAGCTGCACACCCCGTATCTACTCCCTGCCTATTCCTTTACCAGATCCTCTCCGGTTTGCTTTGTAAGTCCTTGGGTTTTATACTGTCTACACTTTAATTGTTGAGCGGGTGGCGCCGAGCGGGCGCCCGGGCGGAGCGGAAGGCGCCTGCAAACCGAGTCGGCGGGGCTGCGACGGCAAAAGGCGCATGAGCACGTCCGGGCTGCTCGGCGACAGGACCCGCGAGTTGGTTTGAGCTATGGATTTCGTTGATCAGGTCAAAATTTACGTGAAGGCCGGGGACGGCGGGAACGGGTACCGGAGCTTCCGCCGGGAGAAGCACGTCCCGCACGGCGGCCCCGACGGCGGCGACGGCGGGAACGGCGGCGACGTCATCCTGGCGGCCACCGAGGGCCTGTCCACCCTGCTCGACCTCCAGTACCAGCAGCACCATGTCGCGAAGGACGGCGGCAACGGCGAAGGCAACAACCGGCACGGCCGCTCCGCGCCTCCGCACATCATCCGCGTGCCCGTCGGCACCACTGCCAAGGACGTCGAGACGGACGAGATTCTCGCCGATTTAACCGAGGATGGCCAGCAGGCGATCGTGGCGCAGGGCGGCCGCGGCGGGCGCGGCAACGCGCACTTCGCCACCTCGACCAATCGCGTGCCGACCCGAAGCGATCCCGGCACGCCCGGTGAGAAGCGCTGGCTTCAACTGGAGCTGAAGCTCCTAGCGGACGTCGGCCTGGTGGGCTATCCCAACGCCGGAAAGTCCACCCTGATCGCGGCCATCTCGCACGCACGCCCCAAGATCGCCGACTATCCGTTCACGACCCTGGTGCCGAACCTCGGCGTCGTGTCCGTGGACGAGGACCGGAGCTTCGTCGTGGCGGACATCCCGGGCCTCATCGAGGGCGCCCACGAAGGCAAGGGCCTCGGCTTTCAGTTCCTGCGCCACATCGAGCGCACGTCATATTTAATGTTCCTGGTGGACGTCTCCGAGGGCGTGACGGTGGACCCCGTCGAGAGCCTGCAGGCATTGCGCAAGGAACTGAAGCTCTACAATCCGGAGCTGGCCAAGAAGCCGTACGCGGTGGCCGCGACGAAACTCGACATCGCGGGCGAGGGCAAGAACTTGAAGAAGCTCGAGACGGACTGCAAGAAACGCCACCTGCGGCTCTTTCCGATCTCGGCTGTCGCCGATACCGGCCTGAAGCCGTTGCTCCGCCATCTCGGCTCGCAGGTCGCGAAGATGCGGCAGCCACTCAAAGCGAGCGTGTGATGCGCGACCAGATCGTCAAAGACGCCAAGCGCCTCGCGCTCAAGGTGGGCAGCCGCCTCGTAGCCTCCAAGGGCTCCGGCCTGAACACCGAGCGCATCGACCGGCTCGCCGGCGAGCTGGCCGAACTGAAGACGCAGGGCCGGGAGATCGTGATGGTCTCCTCGGGAGCCATCGTGTGCGGCATCGAGAAGCTGGGGCTGAACGAATACCCCAAGAGCCTGCCGCACAAACAGGCCGCCGCCGCCGTCGGGCAGTCACGCCTCATGTGGGCCTACGAGAAGGCCTTCGAGAAGGTGGGTGAGAAGGTCGCGCAGGTGCTGCTCACACGGGAGGACCTGACGAACCGCGCGCGCTTTCTCAACTCGCGCCACACTTTGACCGCGCTGCTCGAATACGGCGTCGTGCCAATCATCAACGAGAACGACACTGTCGCAGTGGACGAGATCCGCTTCGGCGACAACGACAGCCTGGCCGGGATGGTCGCCCACCTCGTGGACGCCGACTTGCTGGTGATCCTCTCCGACGTCGACGGGCTCTACACCGAGGACCCGCGCTACAATCCCAATGCCACGCTGATTCCGGTGGTCACCGAGGTGACGGCCGAGATCGAGCGCCGCGCCGGCGGCACGGCCAGCGTCGAGGGGACCGGCGGCATGGCCACAAAGGTGCTGGCCGCCAAGAAGGCCGCCACCTACGGCATTGCCACAGCCATCGTGAGCGGCGAGCGGCCTGGAATTCTGACGGCGCTGTTCGAGGGGCACGCGGTCGGGACGTTCTTCCTGCCGAAGAGCCGGACGCTCACGAGCCGCAAGCACTGGATCGGCTACACGGTGAAGGCCAAGGGCCGCCTCACG
>JACXTT010014245.1_pt1 | contig 10425 bp, 8 predicted proteins | sample 9270951 | NCBI WGS metagenome assembly JACXTT01 (sample SAMN15532306, study PRJNA645909) | rock metagenome | isolation source: weathered quartz diorite | place: Puerto Rico | collected 2017-06-21
AACACCCTGAAAAATTACGGGCAGGCCGGGAAGCAGTTGACCAAGTAAACGGGGCACTATCAGTGGGGGTGGCAAATCCGGGCGCTGCTGGCGCTGGCGCAAGCCAAGCTCGGCGTCAAGCAAAAGGCGCAAGACACGCTCAAGCAACTGGAAAATGTAAATGTAGAAGACCCGCGGACCCTTATGGCCTTGGGTCAGGCGCACCTGCTTATCGGTGAGACTGAGCGCGCCACCGACTACCTGCAGCAAGCCGTCGCCCGGGAACCGGAGGCCGCCGAGCCACGCGTGAATCTGGCCGTGGCGCTGGCGGAACAAGGAAACAACGCTCAGGCTATTGAACAACTCCAAAAGGTCATCCAGCTTGACAGCGCACTGCCGGGCGTCGAGGGCTTGATGATCCAGACGCTCATCAATGATAAAAAGCTTGACCAGGCGCTGGAGGCGATCGAGGTGCTCAAGGCCAAGCGCCCTGCAGACGCCCAGCCGTACAATTATCAAGGCTCGGTGCTGTATCTGAAAAAAGACCTCGAGGGCGCGCGCAAAGCTTTCGCTAAAGGCCTCGAGCTGCAACCCGGTCATCCGCTGATCTCCCGTAACCTGGCTGTGCTGGCTATGCAAGACGGCAACCTCGATGAAGCGCGCGGAATATACCGGGAGACCCTGAAGTACAACAAGGATCATCTTTCCACCTTGTTGGCCCTCTACGCGCTGGAGCTCAACGCCAAGCGCCCGCAGCAGGCGGCGCAGATCTTGGACGAGATCGTCGCCAAGCACCCCACGGAACCGGTTCCCGCCCGCCTGCGGGCGCTGAACTATCTTAATGCCGCGAACCCCATGAAGGCTTTGGAGGTAAGCCGCGAGGCGGCCAAGGCCCACCCTGATGATGTCGAGCTACTGCAAGTGCGTGGCGTAGCCTACGCGGCGACCGGAGATACCGGAAATGCGCTGACCAATTACCAGCGCGTTGCGCAACTGCAACCCGAATCCGCGGAGGCCCACTACAGGCTTGCCGCGATGCACGGCGTGCTTAATGATGGGCCGGCGGCGCGCAAGGAGCTAGACGAAACGCTCAAACGCGACCCCAAACATCTTCAGGCCAAGGCCGCACTGGCCCGGCTTAACATCACGGAGGGTAAGCCTGACGAAGGTCTGCGTTTAGTCAAGGAATTACAACAGGAGCACCCCGAGGCCCTCGAAGTGGCGATCATAGAAGCCGAGGCTTTGCACAGGCAGTCCAAGCAGGGTGAGGCGGCCAAGGTGCTCGAAGCGGCCTATCAGGCGCACCCCGACTCTGATAAATTGCTGAATGCCCTGGTGCGGCTGCGTTGGGCATTGGGCGATCGGGAAGGCAGCGTGCAACGGATGAAAGACTGGCGCAGCCGCCACCCCAACGACCCGGCGCCGTCACGCTACCTGGGTCTGGCCTATGTTTCCATGGGTCGCGAGCAGGAGGCTATAGACGCCTTTGAACAAGCCCTCAAGCTGGTTCCCGGCGATTCCGCCGCGTTGAACAATCTTGCCGTGCTCACCGCTAACAGGGACCCCAAGCGCGCGTTGGGCTATGCGGAACAGGCCTATCGTCTGCAACCCAAAAACCCGCTGGTGGCCGATACCCTGGGCTGGTTGCTGGTGGGGCAAGGGAAAACCGAGCCTGGTTTGAAGCTGTTACAGACCGCCTTTGGCCAGAACCCCGGTCATCCCGAGATCCACTACCACTACGCCGCCGCCCTGGCGAAATCCGGCGCCAAGGAGCAGGGCCGCCGCGAATTGCAGCGCTTGCTGGACAGCGGTAAAAAATTCCCCCAGGAACATGAGGCGCGCCGCTTGCTGGAGAGGCTTTGAGAGCGGAATGGTCGCTGTGCGCAAAACACCCTGACTAACCCGGTAATGCAAACGATCCCGCAGCACATTACAGGCATCCTCGACCTGGCCCGCTGGGCGCCGAGTGGCGACAACACCCAGCCTTGGCGTTTTGAGGTAGTGGGTGATGAGCACCTCCTTGTGCACGGCTTCGATACCCGCGACCATGTGGTCTACGACCTGGACGGGCACGCTAGCCAGTTGGCCATTGGAGCGCTGCTGGAAACCCTGACCCTCGCCGCTACGGCTTACGGCCGGCAAACCTGGATCGAGCGGCAGCCAGCTAGCGCCGATACCCACCTCGTGTTCGACGTGCGGTTCCAGCCGCAGCAGGGATTGGTGCCCGATTCATTGGTGCCCTGTATCGAACGGCGCGTGGTGCAGCGCCGCCCCATGTCTACGCGGCCCCTGACGGCCTTGCAAAAACAGACCCTTGCTGGGGCGCTGCCGAGCGGCTATGAGGTGATCTGGTTTGAGGGCTTTAGCGGGCGCTGGCGCATGGCAAAGCTCATGTTCGACAACGCCAAAATCCGCCTCACCATCCCCGAAGCCTATGAGGTCCATAAATCCGTCATCGAGTGGGGCGCCCGCTTCAGCCCTGACAAGATCCCCGGCCAGGCGGTAGGCGTCGATCCCTTGACCAGCCGTTTCATGCGCTGGGCCATGGCCAGTTGGAGGCGTGTCGAATTTCTTAACACCTATTTACTGGGTCACCTGCCACCCAGGCTACAGCTCGACCTGCTCCCCGGTATGTTCTGTGCCGCCCACTTTGCCCTACTGGGCCCTGGCCCTCTCAGTTCCGTGCACGACTATGTCGCGGCCGGCCGGGTGATGCAGCGTTTCTGGTTGACGGCGACCAGCCTGGATTGGTTGATCCAACCGGAGATGACGCCGGTAATTTTCACCCGTTATTGCCGCGAGGGGCGGGCCTTTACCCAAACGCAAGCCGCGCTGGCGCTGGCGGACAGGTTGAGTGAACGTCTCTTGGGGATATTGGCGGAGGCTGATGCCGCCAGGTTGTTCTTTATCGGGCGGACCGGGTCCGGGCCGGCGCCGCTGGCACGTTCCACACGCAAGGACGTGACAGAATTACTGGCGGTTACCCAGTCCTAGTAGCCTGCCGGGGCTGTTGTCTTGGGTCAGATAAACTGATCTCCAGACTGTCGGTAGAATTTACACCAGACTCAATCCGAGGTCCTACTGAAGCGGATTAAAAAAAATATTTATTAATGATTATAATATGTTATATAAAAATAACGGCGGATGGCATATCGCTTGCTTAGAACAGGGCAACCCAAGATTTTTAGTGGGTTAGCAATTAACCCAAATGATTAATACGATGAAAAGGAGTACAACGATGAAAAAGAGACTTGTCGCCGCCCTCGTCGCGGCCTCTGTGCTTCCCGCGTCAGCCTCGGCAGCCTTCCTGAATAACTGGACGTTAGATCTCACCGGCGCCGGGAATACCAGTGGAGACGGTGTGACTTCGGTGACCGAGTATTTAGACATCGTCGGCACCAGCTACATCAACCTCAACTCCACCTTCACCAGCTTTCTTGATTATGGCACATTTAATGTCGTCGCTGCCGATGGCGGTGCGAGCACCTTCGACAACATTGTTACTACAAGCGGTCTTGCTGTCTACGAATTAACCGCTATCTTCAAATTGTCCGGTTCGGTGACGCTGCCCGGTGCTATCGATTTCGCCCCGTTTGCCGCGGGTGATTATGTAGAACTGTGGGTTGGAAATACTGGCACGGGTACTTTCGATTACGGCACAACTGCCGCCACCTTTGGCGCGAATAATGGCATCAAGATCGGCGATTTCAAGTTGGCTCAAGGAAGCGGGACGGTTGGTACCACCGGCGTCCCTAACGGGCAAATCACCCTCATTCTGGAACCGACCAGCCTAACCGCCGGTTACTTCAAGGATTCCAGCGGTACTGATCTGTCCACCTTCGTTAATGTCACGATGGGAGATGGACCACTGTTCGGTTTTGTGACGACCAACGCCTCTCTAGTTAGCAACGTGCCTGTGACGGTGAATAACGAGATCGTGGTAGGCTTGGCGGGTGATCCCTCGCTTCCGGACCTGCCGCTCGTAGCCGGCACATTTAATTCCGATCCGCCGGACCGCTTTGTGGTGGGTAACAACGGACAGTATCGCTGGTCTGTGCCTGAGCCTGCCACCATTGGTCTGCTGGGTATGGGGTTGATGGGCATGGGCGCCGCCCTGCGCCGCCGCAAGGTCGCCTGATCGGCTCTGTTACGATGTGCGCGACCGGGATGTCCCAGTTGCGATATCTCTAAGGAAAGCCCCCTACTGGGGGCTTTCCTGTCTAGGCGGTAGTTTTATTTTTAAGGTAACTTTGACAAAAAGCCGGCTTATTTTGTCGGACAGCTTTACAGATTCGGGTTACAGTTTTATATTAATTATATAAATCAATAACTTGAAATTGAGGCGCAAGAATTGCAACCAAGTGCTGTCGAAGACTAAAATATAGCAACCACGCCGGGAAAAAAGTACCGGGATCTGCCATGAACATATTGATATACACCCGTTCGCGAAACCTCTTGCTGGGCGCTCTACTGAGCGTAGCAGTCAGCGGGGCGCACGCAGTCATCCTCAATGACTACGATCTTACCCACATCAATAGCTACGCCGTTATCAACAACGCCATTTTCGCCACGCCAGACAACGGCACTATCGTCGGCACGGGGGTCTTTAATCCTTTCGTGCGAATCCAGGCCGAGAATGGTAATGACAACGTGGAGAATGGCTATAACACGGATGGCAGGGCGGTGCAGTTCGATACCAAAGACGCCAACCAGTGGTCGCACTCTCTGTTGCTTTCGAAGATTTCCACAAAAACCGTTAACGGCATTTCGTACCGCGAGTTTTTTTTGGACATCAACGAATCCAGCGGCCAAGGGGAGCAATATCTTTCACTGGATGATTTCAGACTGTTTCTGGGCTCGGTCGGTGACCTGGTTAACTATAACCTCACCACCAATAGCCTACCCGGCGCCACCAAGGTTTATGACCTGGATACCAACTCTGTTAACAACACCATCGGTCTCGACTATTCCAATTTTAGCGGCAGCGGCAACGGCATAGACCTTAGCGTGCTCGTCCCTGACTCGGTTTTCGTCGCGGCGGGAAATCCTCAGTATGTTTACCTTTACTCCTCGTTCGGAAGCAAGGGTACTGTCAATAATAATCAACAATGCGGTGGAAATGGCAAGAATAGCCCGCCATGCCCTGTCCCCAATTCTCCGGTTGCGCCGGGTGTTCTTCCGGACGGTAAATACGGCGCGAGCGCTGGCTTTGAAGAATGGTCTACCCGGGTCGGTGTGCCCGAGCCTGCGACGTATTGGCTGTTAGGGCTAGGTCTGATCGGGTTATTGGGCTGGCGGCGCCATAGTTTGCGGTAAGAAACCCTACTTGACGTTGGCGGGGTTGCTGGACAGCCGGCGCCGTAATAACCATAAAGCTAATCGCTGGAGAGGGTTACGGCTACCTCCCGGCCGCCAAGTGCGGACCAATTTATTGCGGTAGGCGTCGAATTGCATCCCCCAAGGTGCGCTCCATACCTTGCCGCGCTTTAAGAGTATTTTCAATGCTTCCGTCGCGGCTACCCCGGCACACAGTTCACAGGCCATCGCGGTCGAGGGCCCACGCCGCTCGCCTAGGTTGACTCTGGACTGGTCCACCAGATAAGAGCGTTGCAGCAGAGCAGGGGAAAGGCCTAACAAGAAGCGCATGGCCTGCTCCTCTTCAGGCCATCCCTCAAGTCGAAAATACTCCTCAAAGCGGCTGCTGCCGGGTAAAAAATTCAGTAACGCCACCCCCATCCCGAGTGGCGCGGCGGTGATGGCCGGGATGTCTTGTTCAGCGCAGGCGGCAAACACCTGTTGCCGGGCTCGGAGGGCAAAAAAATCCAGGCCGTCTACATACAGATCCACCCCTTTAAAAAAATCCGGCAAGTTATCGGGCGTAACGCCTTGCGGGAAGGTTTGGATGTCGAGGTTAGGGTTGATGTCTTTGGCCATTGCGGCCAACACCTCTACCTTGGGACGCCCGAGGCCGGGAAGCGTCGCCCCTGCCTGGCGGTTGAAGTTGCTCAGGTCAAAGTTGTCGAAATCGGCAATATGAAAGGCGCCTATGCCCAAGCGCGTCAGAGTTAGTAGATGACTTCCTCCCACGCCCCCCAGGCCGGCAATGGCGATGCGTTTGGAACGCAGAATCGCTTGCTCTTGCGCGGTGACCCAGCCGAGGTTACGCGAAAATGCCGCGTCATAGGAGAACATGGTTGGGTAAGGGGCCCGCTTAGCGGTCGGGCATTAAAAGATGTTTAGCTGCCATATCCTTCGTGTAATGCCCCCTTCTTCATGTGGAGAAAACCCATAAGGGTAGAGTGATTTCTCCACGCCGGCGAGTTCGGCCTTACCGCCAAATTCTTGTAGCCGACAATGGACGTAGTCAAGCTCAAGGGCCAACAAGACCCCGGGGGCGTTGACTCGAGGGTTTTGCCTTTCTTCCCCGCATTGCCTAAAGCCGAGCATTCTTTCGTAGAATTTAACATGGCGTGGGTTGACCTCGATGAGCAGGTCGGTGTGATTTAGGATATTGTGGGCGTAAATGTAGGCAATGTGGAATAGTGCCGCCAGCACTTGTTTGGAGCGGATGTTGCTATCTACGGCCAGACGGGTAAATTCGCACAGTTTACGCCCTTGTCGGCGCAGGGGCTCAATTTCGGCCTGATACAGTTGATCAACGGAAAGGCCTACAGGCGAGTCAAACCCCAAAGTGAGCGTACCCACCGTGTGATTGTCCTCGGCCGCGATTAGTGTGAGGCGGTTGGGGTGATCCCTGTTCTCGATGGGGACTGAGTAACCTCGCCAGCTATACATCTTCCTCATCAGCAGGCTGGCTTTGTTGCGATGACCTATGCTGTCGGCAAGGCGGATGTTGAATGTTTTACGCTGCACTGCGACATCTGATGAATCCTGGGCGTCCAAGTCGCTTAGGGCCAACGAACCTACTGTGTAATAGGCCGGTTCAAAGGGAACCTCGATTATAGTCGTGCGTTCCAAAGCAGACCCTCCGCAGGTTAGTAGCGGCTGAATTACGGCGCTACACATCTATATGCCCCCTGCCATTAAGCCTCAAATTGAACTCCCCCTCAGTCTAATAGATAAAACGATCTTTGGCTAGATTTTATAGGGTCAGTTCTTTAATTTATAATTTGATAGATCAAGATCAGGAAAGAGTGCTTGAGCCTTTTCTGTCAACTCATCACTATCCTCTATTTGAGCCTGAATCTGGGAAATCCGGCTTGAGGAAACATTCGCCATACTCGCAACCTCTTTGAGGCTTAGATTTGCAGCTCTCCGTAGTAGATATACAAGCAATCTGAAAGGATCCGGATTGCTTCGGTCTAATAGGCACTCCACGCCAATAGCATAAGCGTGTGCCACGGTTTGGATGATCATCTGCGGATCAGGGCGGACCGGGACACGCTGCCCAAGCGGGATGTTGTCCGGAGGCTGCGTGGCTGCGAGCCTCTGCATCCGCTCAAGAAACACCTCACCACCAAGGTAAATTTGGCCAGACAGATTCTCCCACGGCGAAGGCGCACCCAGTCCTTGCGCAACGAAGCGTGAATAGGCATGGTGTGCCGTAGCCAGCTCCGGGTGAAATAGCCCCAACACCTTACTGGTATCAAGCCATTGCGGAGCAGGTACTTCAGCGGCGGTGGCTTGATAGCTGCTCCAGCGCCATGCGGCTGGATTATCCACGATCCCTGCGCGGACCGGATTCAGGACTACATAGCGGCAAAGTTCAAGTAGGTAAGCATCTCGGTCCACCAGGATAGATTTGTAGCGCCCCTGCAGCACATGCCCCACTAGGCTGTGGCGACGATTGAACGCTTGGGTGTACACCCCGTTTAGTCGTCGCATCCCGCGTCCGAGATTAGGCTCAGGCGTCTCAAGCAGCAGGTGGTAATGGTTGTCCATCAGGCAGTAGGCATAGAGCAACCATTTTTGCTGCCCCGTCTCTCTGCCTAATAAACGAATAAATCGTTGGCGATCTTCATCGTCGAGAAAAATTGCTTCGCGCCGGTCACCACGGGCGGTGATATGATATACCGCGCCGGAAAATTCGAGTCGTAAGGGGCGTGTCATGGATGAAGGTTACAGTTAAATATATTCTAAAGTAAAGAACTGACCCTAATTTTTTTAAAAAAATTAAATAGTAAATTCATTTACTTCCAGAGAGATTCGGATATAGAATCTAGATTAAAGCTATGGTCCCACCACCGATACGGCTAACTCATGAGATAGGCGAGAAAGTCCATGATATTAGGTTAGAGTAAACGGAACCTGATATGTTGGGAGTACGCAGTAGCAGAATGGTTGCCTTACTAAAGCTGGCTTGATATTTGCTGGTCATATTGGCATTTCAGAGAGGGGTGAAGGCAAGTGAAAATACAAAATCGTTCGACACACCGGCTCCTAACCTTGAGCCTTGTGATGGTGCTCTCCGTATTTTTAGCGGCCTGCGGGACCTATCCGTCCGGCCCTTCTTCTGTCGCCAGCGTGCCGACGCATGATTATTTGATAGGCCCGGGCGATAACGTGAATATTATTGTCTGGCGGAATCCCGAGGTATCCATGTCGGTTCCTGTGCGTCCTGACGGCAAGATCACTACGCCGCTGGTGGAGGATCTGCCGGCAACCGGCAGGACTTCCACGCAGTTGGCGCGTGAAATTGAAAAAGCCCTCTCTAAATACATCCAGGATCCGGTTGTTACGGTCATCGTGACCAATTTCATAGGTCCGTACAGCGAACAAGTCCGTGTCATCGGCCAGACCAGCAAGCCACAATCGTTGCCCTACCGGGAGAATATGACGCTGCTGGATGTGATGATCGCCGTGGGTGGTTTGACCGACTTCGCGGCGGGCAACGACGCGACCATCCTGCGCACGGTCGGCGGGAAGGAGCAGTTCGGTGTTCGTTTGGACGATCTTATCAACGGCGGCGATATTTCGGCCAATGTGGAAATCCGACCGGGCGACGTGCTCATTATACCGGAGAGCTTCTTTTAGGCTGAGTCGGGGCAACGGGAACTGTTGTCCCGCGCCGCGGTTGTCATTGGCCTATTGGCCGGTGATGAATGCATGCTGATGAAGTCGAGAATGCCAAGGAGAGTATCCAGATGCACGAGGTGATGGCCCAATTGCTGTCTTACCTGAAGGGGATATGGCAACATCGCTGGTATGTAGTTGTTATTGCTTGGGTAGTGTCAGCCGCTGGCTGGGCGGTGGTGTATACCCTACCTGATCGTTATGACGCAACGGCACGGGTCTACGTAGACACTCAAACCATACTCAAACCACTGCTGTCGGGTATGGTAGTGCAGCTCAATGTGGACCAGCAGGTGGCGATGATGAGCCGAACCTTGTTGAGCCGTCCCAATCTGGAGAAGTTGGTCAGCATGGCGGATCTTGATATCACGACGAAGACCGCGGCTGACAAGGAGGGGCTCATTGATGGGCTGGCCAAGCAGATCGAGATTGCGAGCGGCGGCAAGGATAATCTTTACGAGATCAACTACGGTCACGCTAAACCCGAAGTCGCCAAACGGGTGGTACAGGCGTTATTGACGATCTTTGTCGAAGGCAGTTTGGGCGATAAAAGAAAGGATGCGGATTCCGCGCGGCGTTTCATTGATGAGCAGATCAAGACTTACGAGCAAAAGCTGATCGTTGCGGAAAACGCCCTGAGGGATTTTAAACGCCAGAATATGGGTATGATGCCGGGAGAGGGCAGAGACTATTTCGGTAGACTGGCGCAGGCTAGCACGGACGTGAACCAGGCCAAGCTCGACTTGCGTGAGGCCGAAAGCGCGCGCGATGCCATTAAAAATCAACTGGCCGATGTAGAGCCCAGCGCAATCGTTGATGAGCCGCCTCCAGCAGCGCCAAATCCGGAGCTTGACGCGCGTATTCAAGAGCTGACCAAAAATTTAGATGCCCTGCGTCTCCGATATACGGAGCAGCATCCTGATGTCATCAATACCAAGCGTATCATTGAGCAGTTAGAGACGCAGAAGAGAGAAGAAGCTAAGCTAACCCCTTCGCGTCCGGGGGCGCAAGATCAAGTCCAGAGTACGAATCCTTTACACCAGCAATTGTCCATCGCTTTGTCCGAGGCCGAGGCAAATGTGGCCTCTATGCAGGCCAGAGTAAAGGAGTACGAGAACCGTTACGAACAGCTTAAGTCTGCCGCAGACAAGGTGCCTCAAGTCGAGGCTGATTTCACTCAGCTTAACCGCGACTACTCGGTGCATAAGGAGAATTACGAAAAGCTGTTGGCGCGGCGTGAATCCGCGCAGATTTCGGGAGAGCTCGATGCGACCAAGGGGACGGTTGATTTCAGAATCGTTGATCCGCCTCGCGTGCCACTTACTCCCAGCGGACCCAATCGCCCGCGGTTAATGTCGCTGGTTCTCCTGGGAGGCTTGATAGGCGGTCTCGGCCTGGCATTTTTGGTCAGTC
>JACXTT010014247.1_pt1 | contig 10423 bp, 9 predicted proteins | sample 9270951 | NCBI WGS metagenome assembly JACXTT01 (sample SAMN15532306, study PRJNA645909) | rock metagenome | isolation source: weathered quartz diorite | place: Puerto Rico | collected 2017-06-21
CAGCTGCGGCCGCCGCAATCATCTTGCGCTGCGCGGGAAGGATCCGCATCCACACGTTGAGAGTCATGATGGTCCCGAACAACGCGCCCACATGCATGTATGCAGCCCGGCCGCTGAAGACGTGGGTTAATCCCCACGTGACCGCGGCGGTAATGATGAGCGAAAATACCGCAAACCCGGCCGCGGACTTCCCCAGGGCCGAGCGCACCGCGAAATCATAGATAACCCAACCGAACACCAGCACGCCCAAACCGATGCCGATACCCCGTGCCAGCGAAATGTCCGCCACGTCGGTATCAATCAGTCCGCCACCAAAGTAATAAAGGAGGAACAGCAGCACCATTCCGCTCAGCCAGGTCATCGCCGCTTCCCACCTGAACCAGTGGACTTGCTCCAGGCCGACGCCGAGGGACTTCTGCTTCTCGACGGTGTAAAAACCTCCGCTGTGGACCATCCACAGCGCCTGCGCCTTGCCGTCTGCGGCGTCGTTCCTCGTAGCTTCGAGTCTGCCGAATTGGCCGTCCAGCCAGGTAAAGTAAAAGGTCTGGCCGACCCACATAATTGCAGCAAAAACGTGAAACCACCGCACGATAAGCTGAAGCCACTCTCGGATTGAAGAAGTCACCTGATCAGCTTCCCCGGTAAGTTGTGTACCCGTTCGGGCTCAGCAAAAGCGGAATATGAAAATGCGATTCGCCGTCACGCACCTGAAACGTAATCTCCACTACCGGATACAAGCCATCGATTTTCTCTGCCGCGAAATAAGTTGCCGTGTCTACCGTCAGACGGTAAAGCCCGGCTCGAAGAACGGTGTCGCTAGAGAGTAGTTGAGCGCAGCGTCCATCCTGATCGGTACGCGCCGAGGACAGAGCCAGCCAGTTGCCGGATGCCTCCCGCTGCTCCAGCCGCACCGGCACATCCTTCGCGGGCCCGCCCCGGGCGGTGTCCAGAACGTGGGTAGAAATGCGATTCATTGTGAAAGCCATTTCTTCAACCGGATATGGGTGATCAGCCTCTGCTGCTCCGCCGCTTCGTGAAGTTCGGTTTCCTCGTTATTCCGCAGCCGTCGCCGCAGAGTTTCCAGAATCTCTGGTCCGGATTTGCCCGTGGCGCACACAATGAAGATCCGGTTGAATCTTCGTTCGTACTCCCGGTTTCCCTCGGTCAGCTCGATCTTGACCGCATCATCAGCAGCTGCGACCTTCTGCTGTTCCTGATTCGGCCACGCTGAAGACTGGGCGTGCGCCGGTTGTGATACCCGCGATTCGCTGGTCTTCGATCCGCTAATCTCTGACTCGCCAATTCTTGGATGACTGCGGAACGCTTCCATCCAATCCGCTTTAGCCAGATTACGCCATGTCTCGTCGGACGCAGCTAGCAGAGTAGCTTCGTCCGGCAAAGGTCTTCTCGCCGCCATTCTGTCCGCCCAGGCGGTTGAGCCACAGCACGGCAGGATTTCTTTCGCCGCTTCGGCCATCGGCAGCCGGTTCCAGAGGGTCAGCTTGCCGCTCACGTTGTGCGCTCGCCGGCGCCGAGCTTAACGAGAAATTCTTCGACCAGATTGCCCGCCACCGCCGTTCGATATTTCGCCGTGGATCGAATATCGTCGATCGGCTTGATCTCGGCGATCGCTGTCTTCCTTGCCAGGACCAGCAGCGGCGGCTCAACGTGCTTGCCCTTCATCAGCTGCTCCGTTTCCCTCAAACGAAGCGGAACTGGCGCCACGCTTCCGAGAGCGATACGAATATCTTCGATCACTCCGCCCGAGGCCCGTCCCAGCGCCGCAATGCATACTTTCGAAATCGCCTGCGCGCTACGCGCTCCCACCTTACGCGTGTATGAGAAGTACTCCGCAAATCGCCGGGGCAGACAAATCGCTCGAAGCAGCTCATCAGGCGCCAATTCCGTCTTCTTGTAATCCGTGTGAAAGTCCCGGTAAGGCAGCCACCGCTCTCCGCGGACCGAAACCAGAATGACTTCGGCGTCGTACGCGAGCAACGCCGGCAGAGAATCGGCCGCCGGCGATGCGTTCACAATGTTCCCGCCCAGCGTCCCCCGGTTCTGGTTCGCGATTCCACCCGTCCAGCCCGCGGCGCTCGCCACCAGCGGGAACTCGCGCCCGACGACCTCGTGCTCGCGAAGATCGGTATAGGTGCAGCCCGCACCAATGCGAAGTTCGTTGGGCAGGACGTCGATGCGTCGCAGCTCCGGCAGATTCCACACGCTGACCAGCTTTCGTGCCGGAAGCTTCCCCGCCGCATACTGCACCATCACATCCGTGCCGCCCGCGATGGGCATCCACAGCCCAGGCTCCGCTGCCAGAAGCGCGGCCACGGCCTGCAATGTGCCGGGCGCAACCAGTTGGTAATCGGCTGGATCGGATCTCATGGCGTGGGGTTGCCTCTGAGCCGCGCCGCTTCCGCCACGGCCTCGAAGATCTGCATGTAACCCGTACAGCGGCAAAGGTTTCCCGAAAGCCCTTCGCGAATCTCGTCCATCGTGGGCTCCGGCTTCTTGTGCAAGAGATGAGCGGCCGCAAGAATCATTCCCGGCGTGCAGATACCGCACTGCGCCCCACCACATCGCAGAAAAGCCTCCTGCAGGTGGCTCAGCTTTCCGGCCGTGGCCAGTCCCTCGATAGTAACGATGTTCGCGTCTTTCGCCTGGAGAACGGGTACAAGGCAGCTATTCACCAGCGCGCCGTCCATCAACACGGAGCACGAACCGCATTCGCCTTCCCCACACCCCTCTTTTGCTCCGGTTAATCTCAACCGCTCGCGCAAGGTGTCGAGCAATCTTTCCATGGGACAGACGCGCACTGTCCTGCGCTCTCCGTTGACTGTGAATGAAAGCTCAGTCAATGAAGGCGGGTCCGTGGCAGAACGTTCCGGAAAATCGGTCATCGCGCCCCACCGACTGTCTGAGGCTCGCTTTCGACACCGGAACCGGACGCAAGCGCTTCGAAAATATCTTCCGGAAGCAGCGGAATTGAATCGAATCGGACCTTGAGAGCGTCTTCCACGGCGTTGACAATCGCCGGTGCTGGACCATCCATGGGAAGTTCACCGATTCCTTTCGCGCCAAACGCGCCATGAACATTGCCCAGTTCCTCGAAGAAAATCCGAATCGGCGGCAGGTCGGCGGACGTAGGCATAATGTAGTTGGTCATCTGCCCGTTTTGCATGCGTCCGTTTTCCCAAACCACTTTCTCGTACAGCGTATATCCGATCCCTTGCGCGATTCCACCGGCGATCTGCCCGCGAGCTAAGACGGGATGGAGAACCCTGCCCACCTCCTGCAGCGCGACGAAGTCGTCCACGGAAACGCTGCACGTCGTCAATTCAACTGTAACTTCCGCGATGTAAACTGCCCAGGCATACGCTGCGTAGGCCTCGCCGCGGTACTTCTCATCGTCCCAGAACACATCGCTCGGCGCTTGGTAGCGTGCCCACGAGCGGAATGGTCCGTGTGCCGCAACATGGTCCTGGCATGCAGCGCGGAATTCTTCCGAAGAGTACGACTCGCCCAGCAGCCCGTCACCCATCAGAGTCTGCCGGATTCCCAGCGCGGCCGACTGCACCAGTTTTCCCACTACCATGACCGTGCGCGATGCCACGGTGGGGCCGCTATTCGGCACCTGGTTCGTATCCGCCGGCGCAATGCCTACGTCCTCATACGGCAGGCCGAGCGTTTCGGCTGCGATCTGGCAAAGAACGGTTTTCGTCCCCTGGCCAAATTCCGTACTTGAGACCAGCACGCGAACTCTGCCATCGGCGCATCCTTCCACTCCAACCACCGAACTCAAATTGCGTTCTCCTGACCCGGTGAAACCCGCGCCGTGCAAAAACGCCGCGATGCCGATACCCTTTCTGCTCGTGCCAGAGGCGTTCTCTTTCGCGAAGCGCTCCTTCTTGGCTTGATAGTCGGAGAGTTTCAGTGCCCGGTCCAGGAGTTTGTTCAGGTCAATCGGCTCGCGCACGGTTTGGTCCGTAATCGTTGTCTGCCCAGGCCTCAGGAAATTCCGCCGCCTGATCTCGACCGGCGACAGCCCCACGACCTGAGCGATCCGATCCATGTGCCGTTCCAACGCAAACAAGCTCTGCGGCGCGCCAAATCCGCGGAACGCCCCGTGAGGCGGAGCATTGCTGGCCATGGCCTTTGCGGTAACTCGAACGTTAGGCCAGTAGTAGGCGCCGCCGGCGTGAATGGTGCCGCGCGAAAGTACCACGGGCGAGAGCGTCGTGTATGCTCCGCCATCAATCGTAAATTCGATTTCGCCGCCCAGGATCTTTCCGTCTTTGCTCACGGCGGTACGGTGCCGCGTCCGCGAGGGATGACGCTTGGTGGTCGCCACCATGTCCTCCATGCGGTCGTAAACGATCTTCACCGGCCGTCCGCTCTTGATTGCCAGCAGTGCGGCATGCGCCGCAATCATGGATGGATACTCTTCCTTGCCTCCGAATGCCCCTCCCGTTTCCATTTGCACCACGCGGACTCGGTCGGCTGGCAGGTTGCACAGCGCCATCAACGCCTTGTGTACATAGTACGGACATTGCAGTGATCCCCACACTGTGATGCCCTGCTGCCGATCGAAGGCCGCGATCATCCCGTTATTTTCGATGTAAAGCTGTTCTTGCGCCCCGGTCCTGTATTCGCCTTCGATAATGTAGTCGGCCTTCTCCCAAATCCCATCAACATCACCTTTCTCCATGCGATAGGTCTTGAAAGTGTTGTCCGTTCCCCAAATGATTTCGGAACCGCTCTCGCTCTCTTCGATGGTTAACACCGCGGGAAGCGGCTCGTATTCGATCGAGACCGCCGCCACCGCTTTGGGGAGAACGTGCCGGTCCGAATGCGCCAGCAGCAGGATGGGTTCCTCAGGATGGTTGACCTCCCCATGCGCCAGACAGGGCTGATCGTCAGTGATCAGCGCGATGCAATTCTTCCCAGGAATATCTTTCGCCGAAACAATCACAAACTCGTCCCAGGCGATGCCCGGCCCGAAAGTAATACTCTTGATTTTGCCCCGTGGAATCTGGCTGCGAACTGTCGCACCGTAGAGCATGTCCGGCAGCTTCATGTCATCCACGTACTGTGCCTGCCCAGTGACTTTGTCGCGGCCTTCCTTACGCGGAACTGACACGCCCACGATTCGACCATCGACCATGCGCTCGCCCTTCATACGGATGTTTGTTGCCAAAGTCGCAGCCGGGAGACGTTGCAAGCAACGTCTCTACTCAAGCCACAATGTGTAGAGACGCGGCTTGCTGCCTCTTCAATCACCACGGACTCGGCGGCCAAGAGACCCTGCCAGCATTGTGAATGAAAAGCGCAAAGATTGGTACGCCTGATTACCGTCGCCACTCCCGGCCAATCGGCTCTCCGGAAAACTCACCTTCCGCAAACACGATACGCCCCCGTAGATACGTAGCCTTCACCACGCCACGCAATGTTTCCCCCATATAAGGCGATAGTGGATACCGGTAGTGCAGCCGCTCCTTCGTCACCTGAAACTCGGCCTCCGGCTCGAACACGACCAGGTCCGCATCGTAGCCTGCGGCAATGCGACCCTTGCGCTGGCTGCACCCAGCCAGTCGCGCCGGACCCTCCGCCATCCAGCGTGCAATATCCCGCAGTGAAAATCCGCGCCCGCTGGCCTCTGTCCACATCACCGGAAGCGCCACGGAGAGACTCGAGATTCCGCCCCATGCAGTCTTAAAGCTCCCGTCCTCCAGTCGTTTCATGGCTGGCGGACAGGGAGAATGGTCGGTAGCCACCAGATCGATGACTCCTTCTTTAAGGCCCTGCCACAACGTTTCACAGTTTTCGCGGCGACGAACCGGCGGCGCACACTTGCACAGGGTCGCTCCATCCACGATCTCTTCCGCGACGAGGTGAAGATAGTGCGGGCAGGTCTCCACGCTCAGCGAAAGCCCCTCCGACTGCGCCGCCCGCAGCTCCGGCAGCGCCCGGCCGGCCGAGAGGTGGACGATATGCAGACGAAAACCATACTGCCGGCACAGCGATAACATCAGCCGAATCGCAAGCAGCTCCGCGTCGTCAGGCCGCGATTGCAGATAGGTTGCATAACATCTCCAATCTTTGCTAGCCAAGCGCTCGGTAGCCGCGTCCACTGGTCCGGCAAGCTCTGCGTGTACGAGCAATGGCAAACCGGTCCGCGCAATATGAGGCAGTGCCGCCCGCAAATCTTCCTCCGTGACCATGGCGAAGCCATCGATCCCGGGATGAATCAGAAAGCACTTGAAACCCAACACACCGGCCGCCGCGAGAGCCTCGATGTCCCTCTGGTTCCCCTTGACCACGCCGCCCCACGCCCCCCAATCCACCTGGCACTTGCCCCGCGCCGCTTTCCGCTTCGCCTCGAGACCGGCGACGGTGGTCGTCGCGGGAAGGCAGTTCAGCGGCATGTCCACCAGAAGTGTGTAGCCTCCCGCCGCTGCAGCGCGTGTGGCGGTGGCGAAGCCTTCCCACTCAGTCCGCCCGGGCTCGTTGATGTGGACGTGAGAATCCACCAGCCCGGGAAGGATCGCCGCATTCCCAAAATCGTGAACCTGAAAGCCGTGCGGCACCTGCTCAACAGCCACTACTTCGCGGACAGTCTCGCCTTCCACGAGTATCGCAGCGGGCCGGATTTCTTTTGGAGTGACCACCCGGCGTGAGATGAAGGCCTGCAAACTCATGTTGTCAGTCGCCCGTAGGGCCAGCCAGAGGGGGCATGAGAAGCCGAGCCTATCGTGCCCGCTTCACTTTTTCAACTTGAAGCCATCAGCATTTCAAGACGAGAAAACTTTCGCGCCCTTCGGGGTCCGCCTTATACTTGCTTCCTTTAGCGCGGATGACGAGTGCCGAATGTGTGCCCAACTCACGCGCCGGCAGGACGCTCCACATGAACAGCCCCTTCATGGCGCGCGCCATTCAACTCGCGATTGAGAATGTCCGCTCCGGACCGGGAGGTCCCTTCGGCGCGGTGGTCGTGCAAGACGGCAGCATCATCGCGGAGGGCGTAAACCAGGTGACTGTGGCGAATGATCCCACCGCGCACGCCGAAGTGCTCGCCATCCGCCAGGCCTGTCAGAAGCTTGGCGTTTTCGAACTGAAAACCTGCGAGCTTTTTACCTCCTGTGAGCCTTGCCCCATGTGTCTGGGCGCCATCTACTGGGCCCGTCTTTCCCGAGTCTATTTCGGCAGCGTCGCTGCGGACGCATCCAAAGCCGGATTTGACGACTCCTTTATCTACCGTGAAATCTCTCAACCGCACGCGCAACGCGGCATTCCGATGATCCAGATAATGCGGGAAGAATCGTTGGCGGCGTTTCGTGCCTGGGAAGAAAAGCCCAACAAGATTCCGTATTAAGCTGCCGTTCGCGGCCAGCTCAATCGAGGACCAAACGATTGCTCGATCGCTACTTCAAGCTCGCTGAAAATCAGACCACCGTGAAACAGGAATTTCTCGGCGGCCTCACCACTTTTCTGACGATGGCCTACATCGTCGTCGTGAACCCACAAATCCTCGCCCAGGCGGGTATGCCCGTCGAAGGCGTAGTCTTTGCAACCTGTCTCTCCGCGGCGGTAGCGACCCTGGTGATGGGACTCTACGCCAACTATCCCATCGCTCTGGCCCCGGGGATGTCGCTCAATGCCTACTTCACCTATTACGTTTGCTTGAGCATGCACGTTCCGTGGCGCACCGCGCTTGGCGTAGTGTTCTTTTCCGGCGTTCTCTTCCTTGTGCTCACGGTCACGCGCGTCCGCGAACAGATCGTCAACGGCATGCCCGATTGCCTGAAGCATTCCACCGCTACCGGAATCGGTTTCTTCATCGCGTTCGTCGGACTGCGGAACGCAAAGCTGGTAGTCGCCAATCCCGCCACGTTTGTTGGCCTGGGAAGTTTTGCCGATCACGAGGTGCAAACCGCCTGCTTCGGCCTGGCTTTGACGCTCATCCTGATGGCACGCAAGGTCAACGGCGGGATCCTGATTGGCATCGTCGGCACCGCCGTTCTCGGCATGATTCGCGGCATTTCGAGCTGGCCTTCCGCAATCGTCTCAATGCCGCACCCATCTGCCACCTTCCTGCAGCTTGATTTTCGCAGCGCCATTCATCTCGGATTTTTGGAAATCCTGTTCGCGTTCCTGTTCGTGGATCTCTTCGACAACGTAGGCACCCTGGTGGGCGTTTGCGAACAGGGCGGGTTCATCAAGGATGGCAAAATACCGCGCGTCGGGCGCGCCCTGCTGGCCGATGCGGCCGGGACCATCTTCGGTTCGCTGGCCGGCACTTCCACGGTCACGAGTTACATCGAAAGCGTCGCCGGCATCGCGGTAGGCGCTCGCACCGGACTGAGCAACGTCTTCGTCGCATTACTCTTCGTGCTCGCCATGTTCTGTTCACCCCTGGCAACCGCGATTCCCGGCTATGCCACAGCTCCGGCGCTCATTCTGGTAGGTGCATTGATGACCCAGTCGATCGCGCACATTGACTGGGCAGATTTCAGTGAAGCCGTGCCCGCCTTCATCACCATGCTGGCCACACCCCTGACCTTCAGCATCGCAACCGGCCTCAGCCTAGGACTGATTTCCTACACAGTAGTAAAGATTGCCGCCGGAAAACTTCGCGAAATCAATGTGCTGGTTTGGATTCTTACCATCCTATTCATCTTGCGCTACATTTACCTTGCCGCCGCGTAACGGAGCGGTGGGCCACAGCAGCCGATTGGTGCCGTCACGTGCAACGTGGCGCGGGCGGCAGCGTGGAAGAGCCCTTCAGGGCCGCGTGAGCGGCGCAAAATCACCCAGGCGTTAGACCCGGGAATTTGATTTTCGATAAACTATTGACCGCCTTAAAGGTCACAATACTCAACGAACCCGGCACAGCTCGCGGTCGTGGTGTCGATCGGTCTGCTTCTAGACATGCTCGTGTGCCTCGAAACAGGCTATCGCGTCGGCTGCTATGCTTCTAAGTAAACCGAATCGGCCCACCAGGATACGGGCGCCATCGAAGCCGCAGTCTTTGGCCTGCTCGGCATGCTCCTGGGATTTACTTTTGCCAACGGAATCGCTCACCTTGACCAGCGCCGCGAGCTGCGCTCTGGGAAGTTCACATCCCGAAGCACTATTTATTTTTTGCCAATGCTAAGGTGAGAGGAAAAGTTATCCCCTGCCCATCCGCTTAGCCCCCTCCACCAGTTTCTGGGCTCTCTCCACCACGGGCGGGTCGATCATCTTCGAGCCTAGACTCACGACGCCCAGGCCGCGCTGCCGTGCCTCCTCGAACGCCGCCACGATCTGCGAAGCTTTCTCGATCTCCGCCGGCGAAGGCGCGAACGCCTCGTGAATCACCGGAATCTGCGCCGGATGAATGCAGCCCATGCCCTCAAACCCCAGTGCGCGGGAATTTTCCGCCCAATTTCGCAAGCTGTCCATGTTAGCCACATCACCGAAAACGGAATCGATTGCCTGCACTCCCACCGCTTTCGCGGCATTTACCAGACGCATCCGCGCGTAAAGAGATTCGCCGCCTTCTGCGGTCTTGGCCACGCCCAGGTCGGCCGTGTAGTCCTCTAGCCCGATCGTCAGCGCGACCACATGCTTGCTCGCAGTTGCGATAATGGATGCGTTCTCAATGCCCAGTGCGGATTCCAGAATCGGCATCAGCCAGATCGGACGGGTGATGCCATAGCGGGTTTTCAACGCTCCAATCATGCGGTCGGTTTCCGCGAGTTGTTCCGGCCTTTCCACTTTGGGGAGCAGCACCAGGTCCGGCGACTCGGGAACGATCTCCGCCAGGTCTTCCAGTCCCATCGGCAACTGGTTGATGCGAACCATGCGCTCGCACTTACCGAAATCCACCGAGCGCAAAGTGTTGCGCACCAGAATACGCGCCGCATCTTTTTCCCCGCGATGGACTGAGTCTTCGAGATCGAGAATGATCGCGTCCGGCCCGTGCAGAGCCGCGTTGATAAAATATTTAGGCTCTGATCCGGGAAGATACAGCCGTGACCGCCGCAAACGGTCTCGCGGAGAAGGTTCCGGCAAAGCGATCTGCTCCGGCGAGGCCTTGTGACCCAGGCCCAGCCCGGCACGCTTGGCCGCAGCCTCAATCCGCGCCGAAATTACGAAAGGCAAGGCGCCTTCATCGTGGATAGCAACGCGTGCATGCTTGATGCCAAGCGCTTCGAGAACTTGCCGCGCCTGTGCCAGTATGGAGTTTCCATAGTAAGGAGCGACCCGCGACTCCATCGTGATGTCGAGGCCGCCGCCGTCTCGCGGTTCAATGGCAACATGCAGGTCTGAGCGCACATCCTTGCCAAAGTGCCCAGCCTCTCCTGCTGCCGCTTTTTCTTCCACCGAACCCGTCATAACTTACCGTACCCTTCCCCTCCCCTTCCACGTTCGGACACCC
>JACXTT010014248.1_pt1 | contig 10422 bp, 7 predicted proteins | sample 9270951 | NCBI WGS metagenome assembly JACXTT01 (sample SAMN15532306, study PRJNA645909) | rock metagenome | isolation source: weathered quartz diorite | place: Puerto Rico | collected 2017-06-21
ACAAATCTGACGAACTATCAGGAGGACATCATGCGGGTGCATTTCCCAATCTTCTGTGTAGCGCTCATATTCTGCGTTTCCGGCTACGCGCAGAGCGTCGGTGACATCACCACCGTCGCTGGCACCAGCACGGGCGGCTTTTCCGGCGACGGCGGCCTATCCATCAGTGCCAAGATTTATCAGGCTTTCGGGGTAGGGCTCGATAAGGCGGGAAATTTCTATATCGCCGATACCGGCAACAACCGGATTCGAAGAGTGAACATTTCCAATTACATCATCACTACCGTGGCCGGCAGCGGCAAGCTTGGTTTCTGCGGTGATGGCGGACCTGCAACCAGTGCGTGTCTCAGCCAGCCAACCGGGGTGACGGTAGATAGCGCCGGTAATCTGTACATCGCTGATAATGGCAATTCTCGCATCCGGAAGGTGGACACCGGCGGCAAGATCACCACCTACGCGGGCAACGGCAGTCCTACATTTTGTGGCGACGGCCAACCCGCTACGCTCGCCTGCCTGCACACACCCACCGGTGTCGCGGTCGACACCAAGGGCAATGTGTACGTTGCCGATGAATACAGTTGCCGCGTGCGCAAGATTCTTGCCTCGAACCACACCATCACTACGGTCGCCGGCAATGGGGCCATCGGCTACTCGGGCGACGGTGGCCTCGCCATCTTCGCGGAGCTGAGCGGCCCCACCGGTGTTGCCGTCGACCCCAGTGGCAATATCTATATTGCCGAGTGGGGCAGCCACCACGTCCGCCAGGTCAACCCTTCCGGAATGATTTCCACGCTGGCGGGAAACGGGAACCCGGCATTCTGCGGTGACGGTGGAGCTGCGGCCAGCGCCTGCCTGCGCGCCCCGTACGCGGTGGCGGCAGACGGCTCGGGGAACGTTTTCATCGCCGACAGCGGCAACAACCGCATCCGCAGAGTGACCATGAGCACAAGGAAGATCAGCACGGTGGCAGGCGGCGGCTCGGTCCTGGGTGACAACGGCCCGGCTACCAAAGCGGCGCTCTCGGTCCCTTACGGAGTTGCAGTGTTTCCCACGGTTGCTGCCAGCACCGCCAAGAGTCTGTATATCGCCGACACCGGCAACAAACGGATCCGCCGCGTGACGCTGCAGTAAGGACAAGCCTCTCACGGGCATTCAGATCATCGAATGCCCTTCTTTCCTAAACGCGTTTTCTTTCTTCACGGATGAGGGTTTCTGTGCCCTTCCGCAGACTCGCCTTCGCCGGCGTTGCGCTTCAGGTGGCTCGCCTTTGACCCTCTTTTCCTGCACTTGTCGCGTTCATGAGTGACAGCACACTTCGACGTGCCTGAGGAGAACCGTTATGCAACCAGCACAACCAAAATCGAAACCGTACGGAGCGCTTGGAATTGTCGCGGTCATTGTTGGACTCGCCTACTGGCATCCCGGCGTTGCGAAACTAGTCCCACCTGCCAATGTGACCCTGGCACAGAACACTGCGATCACCTTGCGGCTGGATCAAAACCTCAGTTCGAAGACCAGTGTTTCCGGCCAGCACTTCGGCGCGAAACTCGCCCAGCCCTTACTGATGGACGGGCACGTGGTTCTTCCCGCCGGAACAGAATTCTCCGGAACTATCGCTCAGGCAACTCCAGCGGGCAAGCTGGCCGGCGGCGCCACTCTGCGCATTGCCCTGAATTCCTTCACCTTCCAGGGCAGAGAGTATCGGGTCAATGCTCCGCCGGTGGTGCGTGTCACTCAAGGCCAAGGCAAACGTACGGCCAAGGTCGCGGGAGGCGGCGCCGTGATAGGGGCTGTGATAGGAGCCGTGGTGCATGGGGGCAAGGGCGCGCTGGTTGGGGCCGCCGCCGGAGCGGGCGCCGGGGCAGTCGGTGCTGCTGCCACCAACCATCCCCTCGACATCGTGATGCCAGTCGAGTCGCTGGTGACGTTCCACTTGGCGGTGGCGGTAACGGTTGCGATCACACCCTCAGCCACGGTGCATCACTCCTGGTTGTTCTCCTGAAGGCTGAAAATACGAGAGCCCCGACATGTGAGTCGGGGCTAGTTTGTGGCGGGTCGAGACCGAGGTGCCACACGAAGAGCCACTCCTATGCCGCTGGATCCGGCTTTTTCGAGGGACTGCAGATCACGACGATCTTGAACGTCTCTCTTCCCTGCGGCTCCAAAACCCAGGTGCGCTCGCGGGAAGTATCGCTTGCAACTACCAGGGTCAGATTTGGCGGGTGTTGATTTCGCATGTTAGTTCCCCCTCTTCAGATTTCCTTTCACTCAGTAACGCGACGAAGCCGCGAATGGAGGGTCACCCGGGAACCGTCGGAACACCGTGACCCCACTGCTCAATCTTTGTCGCATTTCTGGATGAGAGGCCGAAACAAGAAGAACGGCCAAGGAGGGGACATGTTCTGCACCGACTGTGGCAAAGCCAATCAAGATGGGGCGAAATTCTGTTTCGCATGCGGCAAGGGCATGGCAGTTTCAGGAACTGCCGCTGCCTCCTCCGTTGAACCCCGAAAGCAACATAACGACGGCATCCTGCTTTCCATTGGAAACCGCATTTCGAGCTTGGCCAGCACCGATAAACTGGACGGCTTCAGCCTGACCGACTTCTTCTCTGACGTATTCAAGAAGCGCAACAGGGACGACATCGACGACTACTTCGTGGTCGGGACCGCGCGAACCACCCCGCCCATAGAGGAAGTCGCCACCAGCTGGCCCAAGCCCTGGTTCTTCTTTCGCGTGCTGATCTTTCTAGCGCTGGTGTACCTCGGTTTTTACGCTGCCTTTGAGCAGTTTGAAAACATCAGGCTGATTCCCGGACTCATCATGATGGGCTCGCTCGCCGTCCCTCTGGCGACGGTCATTCTGTTCTTCGAGCTCAACATCACCCGGAACGTGTCCTTCAACAGGGTGCTCATGCTGGTGGCTTCCGGCGGTGTGGTTTCGCTATTCGTGGCACTCGTAGGCTTTCAAGTGTCTAGCCTTGATTGGCTTGGCGCTTCCAGCGCCGGCATTGTCGAAGAGATCGGTAAGCTCCTCGCAGTGATCATCGTGGCTCGATCCTTTCGTGGAAAATACATCCTCAATGGCCTGCTCTTTGGCGCGGCGGTAGGTGCGGGGTTCGCCTTCTTCGAGAGCTCGGGGTATGCCTTTGATTACCTGGAGCGTACCAACAGCCTGCACGTGATGTTCGACACCATCCAGACCCGAGCCTTTTTGACGCCTTTCGGACACGTCGCATGGACCGCCATCGCTGCCGCTGCCCTGTGGCGGGTCAAAGGCGACAAATCACCGCAGGTCGGTATGTTGCTGGACTCTACCTTCCTGAAGACGATGGCCATCCCTATGTTGCTTCACATGCTATGGAATTCTCCTTTTCAACTACCCTTTGAGTTGAAGCACATCGGCATAGGCATCGTTGGCTGGTTCGTGGTGTTTGGCCTGGTGCAACAAGGTTTGTACCAGATTCGCGAGGAGCAGGCAGCACTCCTGCTCCGAACGGGACTGGGGCGTGTCGAGGCGGAACCTGGTCTCAAGCTGATCCAAACTGTAACGGCTCCAGCGGACGTAGAAGTTGCACAGGCATAACCAATGAAGTTGCCACCAAGCCGCGGAGAGATCCGCGGTTTTTTGTCCCCTAAAGAAGGTTTTTGTCGCGCTAACCAGTGAGGTCAAAAACAACTCAACCCATCTGACAAGGAGACGGACATGAAAAGCGCAAAGAAAAGAGCTGCAGCAGTTCTAGCCGCCACGTTCCTAATCGTCCTGGTGCTGCCCTACATGGTGAACGTTGACAGTTTGCGGCCCCGGCTGGAGGCCGCCCTTCAATCTCAGCTGGGCCGCGAAGTTCACATTGGCTACCTTGAGCTTTCCTTCCTGTCCGGCGGGGCACGAGCAGAAAACCTTTTCATCGCAGACGATCCCGCTTTCGGCCGCCGTCCCTTTCTCCACGCCAAGTCTCTGGAGGTCGGCGTCAGCCTCCCCAGCCTGATCCTCTCCCATTCTTGGCACGTAACGTCATTGACCATCGATCAGCCGGAACTGGTTCTGGCGAAGTCTCCATCCGGAAAGTGGAACTTCTCGGACCTTGGGTCTCATACCGCATCGAGTGCAGACCCATTTCGTGACTTCAGCCCGAGCGACGCCGACATGGAGAGCCCGCCTCGAACTTCCTTCTCGCTCGATCGGCTAAAGGTCACGAACGCCACATTGACCATGCCCATTTCGCCCGGTTCCGTGGACGCTTACACGGTAGGAGATATTGACATCGATTTGCGTCATGCTTCCCTGGACGGAGCGATGTCATTCTCCGTTACCTCCCACAGCGGTGCCGGGAAAATCGAGGTTCTCGGTCAGTCCGGACCAATTAATCTGGAGCACCTTGAACAGACGCCCTTTCACGCCACCATCAAAGGCGGCAAGGCCGACCTCGCCCAGATTGCACGCATCAGGCCTTCCACCGGACTCAGCGGAATCCTGGGATTGCAGGCTTCCGTGACTTCGGACGGCCAAGCGTTGCACAGCGAGGGTATCGCGTACGCCGAGAAACTAAGACTCAGCGGCAGCGGGGCTGGTTCCCCCGAGCCTATGTCCGTGCAATATGTTGCTGATTATTCCTTTGCGCGACACACCGGTTCGCTCAGCAGCTGCGAGATTTCTGTCCGCAAAAGCACCGCACATCTGGGTGGAACTTATCAGGTGCGTGGTACTAACCTGATCGCTCACCTTCGCATGAACGGTTCGCAACTTCCGTTGGACGACGTGGGAGGAGTGCTGCCCGTTTTCGGCATTCATCTTCCCGGAAGCTCAAGATTGAAAGGCGGTGTTGTAAGTGCCAACATTGCGCTCGACGGGTCGTTCGACCACCTGATCACGACCGGGACGGCCCAGATTGCGAACGCCCATCTTTCGGGATTTGATCTGGGATCGAAGCTCTCACAGATTCCGGGGTTGAGTGGGACCGCGGCTGGTTCGGACGTCGGTATCGTCACCCTGAGTAGCGGCTTCCGAATCGCGCCTCAAGGGACTCACATCAGCAACTTCAACAGTCAGCTCTCCGGTGTCGGCAGCTTGACCGGCGACGGCGACATCGATGCCAGGGACAACTTGAAGTTCACTATGGTGGCGCACTTGACCAAGGGTGGGATCCTTCGTGCGGGGTTCGACTATTCGGGTTTGAAAAATGTCCCTGCCGATATTCCGTTTCAGGTTGTGGGCACCACTTCGGTCCCAATCTTCGTGCCAGACTTTGGCGCATTTGCCAAAAATGGGGCAAAGACTGCGGGACAACAGGCGGCCCGGCAGGCAGCCCAAAAGCTTTTCCCGCAAAGCACTCCCCGGGGATCTTTGCCTCCCGTCCTGGCAAATGGCTTCGTCCCTGACACAAAATCCGGGCGCCGCGCTCCAGAAACCCCTGCGTCAGCGGCGACGAACAAGAAGCCCGGGTTCTTGCACAAGATTTTTGGTTGGCACCATGACAAGAAGGAAAACGATCGAACTGAACTGGCCAAGAAGTAGCACCTCTGATCTTGAGCGTAGTGGCTGCTTCGCTTTGCGAAGCAGCCCTGCAGTCAAAGGAGTCAATTAGCTCATGGGGGGTGAGTGTTTCAGGATTTGCGGGACGTTGAGAAAGATTTGAGGCGCGGGAACGGGCGTTATCACTAGGGTTCTTCGATTCGCGGGATCGTCGGGAAGGGGACGATCCAACTCGCTCAGGATGACACTCTACGATGAAGAACGGCCAGCATCTTTCGCAGAAACCGTCTTGAGGACCTTGGCGGAAATCAGTCCGTAACCCATTCGCTGCGCGTCCCGTCTTACAGCCGCCAGCGTTGACCTGCCGAGGGCAACCTTGCCGGAAGCGATTTCGATCTCGCCGCGCGCCAGTCTTCCCTCGAGGGCCATTCCGGCGTATCCAGATTTTTCCGCCTGCGAGATCGTCTCGCCGAGGCGCCGCAGGGCAGTTTCAAAATCACCCGATGCCGCCTGCACCCGCGCCGATACGATCGAGGCATACAGCTGGACAGAACGATCCTGGCTCTTGGCCAGTAATTCGTGCTCTCCGCCAATTTCTCTCTGGGCGTCCTCCGCTCTCGCCTGGCCAAGCAGGATGCTCGCCAGCAGAGCGTCGGCGGCGATCTCGTCGTCCGTACTGCCGTTCTTATGGAATTCTTGACGCGCCTTTCGTACGGTCTCTTCAGCCTCCTGCGCATGTCCCTCTTCGAAAGAAAGTCTAGCCAGTGCCAACTGAGTTTCGGCTGCCGTGCCGGTTTCGCCGATCTGGTTTCTCAGATTCAGAGCCTCGCTGTATTTCTGTCGTGCACTTCCGAGATTGCCCTGTGCCGTGAGAACGTCTCCGACACTGAACGTGGCATATGCCACACCGCTCTGGTCTCCAATGGATTTCGACAGCGACAGCGCCTGCTCGTATGTCGTCCTTGCTTGCTTGAGATCACCTTGAAAGCGCAGTACCTCTCCCAGGTTGTACAGGGCCGTCGCGGTGCGCTCCTGGTCTCCGATCTCTCGCGACGCCGAGAGCCCCTGCTGCAAGATCGTTCTCCCCCGCGCCAGATCGCCCTGCTGGATAGTCCTGGCCGCGATACTCCCCAGGACCGCGGCCGTGCTGTGCCGGTCGCCCACTTCGCGGAACATGGTCAACGCCTCTTCCAGCATCTTCACCGACCCGGCAAGATCGCCCTGCTCACCAAGCGCGTTGGCGATGTTATTGAGCGCGGTGGCAGCGCCTCGCTTGTCTCCGACCTCGCGCTGTATGTCCAGCGCCTGGTTGTACACCCTGGCAGCATCGGAAAAGTTTCCCTGATCAAAGCGTACGATCCCCATAACGGTCAGCGCCCTGGCCACTTCAATACGTTCTCCCGCGGCGGTCGAAATCCGAACCGCTTCGCGCGCCATATTCAGCGCCTCGTCCGGCTTTCCCTGCTTCTCGAGTGACCTTGCTTGCTGGGTTAAAGCGTGTGCCAGTAGCTGCTTCGCCCCCAGAGCGCCGGCTCTGGAGGCCGCGGCCGCGGCTGCCCCTTGCTGTTGCTGATAGGCGCCCTTAACATCGAAGACGTCGGCCTCTTGCAAATCGATCCTGGGATCTAGGCTGCCGGGCGCCGGCAATTGCCGCAAAGCCGCCAACGTGGCCAGCGCTTCATCGACCGTTCTTGCTTGCTTCTGCGCAGCCGCCAGCCGCAGACCGTAATCTACGTTGTCGGGGAAAAAACTGAACAGGGTGCGATAGATCTCAACCGCCTTGTCCCATTTGCGATTCAGTTCCCAGTATCTGCCTTCGATCCAAAGATGCTCCGCGCGCGCCAGTCCGGCCGACAGATCGACCGCCTTCTTTGACTCTACCCGGGCTTTTTCGTCATATCCCTGAGCGCTCCAGGCATCGGCCAACGCAGAATGAATCAGAGCGGATTGAGGGTCGATAGTGACAGCCTTGCTCAAGAGATCCCGGGCACCTGCCGCATCAAACAAATGCATCCTCGCCAGACCTTCGGCATAAAACCGCGCCGAGTCAGGATTGGAAGGCAGTGCAGCGCGCACCGAAGCCGCTTCCCCTGCCGTGATCTCTCCCAGACCAAGCTTTTGCCGAAGATCGGCTCCAGCCCGAGTGACCAGATCATCCAGTTCGCGCTGGCTTCCTTTTTCTGAAACCGTGGCCAGGATCTCAGCCGAGTGAGTATCCTGCAGCCAAAGGTCCAGGCGAACCTGATCGTGCCCTCCACCTTGCACCAGGTACGACCCCAGAACCACGTAGTCGCAACCAAGATATTGGCGCAGGCGATCGAGGCTATCCTTCGACAGCGTTTGTCTCCCGCTGAGCCCCAGATCGGCAATCGCTCGTGCGATGTTTTCCCCGGGTACGGCTCGCAGCTTCTCACCCGCCACTAGTTCTGCGGTCAGCATATCCGGCAACGCGGTGGAAACCCAGTTTGTATCGGCTTGACCAGAGAGGTTCTGGAGCGGCAGCACGGCCGCCGACGGGCGCGCCTTTACGACTTGGGACGGTGCCGGCGGCGTAGTAACGTCCGCGGGTTTCCTCCACAAATGCAGTCCCAGCATGAGCGTTACCAACAAGACCAAAGCACCTGGGACAATCCAGCGGACGCTTGGACGCCCCCGTGGAACCGCAATCTCGCCACTTAGAGCTTTGCCGATCTCACCGGCGTTCTGGAAGCGTAGTTTTGGGTTCCGCCGCAAACAATGCAGAATGACTCTCTCCCAGCGTGGGTCAACATCGGGTGCGAGCGTGTGTGGAGGAGGAGGATCTTCCTTAATACGACGTACCGCCATCGACAACGCGGTACTGTCGTCAAACGGCCGGATCCCGGTAATCATTTGGTAAAGCACCAAGCCTAGAGAGTAAACGTCCGATGCAGGCGTCAGATCCTTGCCTTCCACCTGCTCGGGCGACATGTACGCTGGCGTTCCCAAAGTCTGCCCGGTGCCGGTGACGGAAGCGCCTTGGGTAAGATCTTCTTTCGAGCGCAGAGCCAACCCGAAGTCTGTAATTACCGCACGCGTCCCTTTGTCGCTGGGAACCAGAACAATGTTTCCCGGCTTGAAATCGCGGTGCAAAACGCCTGCGTCATGCGCGGCACCCAGACCTGCAGATATTTGTTGCGCAATGGGAAGCGCGTCTTGAGTCCGCATGCGCGGTCCGCGTTGCAAGTGCTCCGCCAAAGTCTCACCCTGCAGTAGTTCCATGGCGACCAGCAAAAGGCTTTGCGATGAGTTCGTTTCTCCCGCACCTGAAACCTCATGACGAAACAGATCGAAGATGCGACACACATTGGGATGGGTTACCTTCTTGGCTAAATGAACTTCGCGGCGGAACCGATCGACGGCACTTGAATCGTCCAGGAGTTCCATGCGAATGGACTTCAGAGCCACTTGCTCGCGGAGCTCCACATCCTCGGCCTCGTACACCTCTCCCATACCGCCCCGGGCAATGAATCGAGTGATGCGAAAGCGCTTCGCGAGCACGTCTCCGGGAGAAAAAAAGGCAGTACCGTCGCGCGCGTAGGCTGAGCCCACGACAGGGGGTGAGGAAAGGAAAGAACCAGCTTCGTCGTGACTCGCCAGCAGCCGTTCGACTTCTCTCAATACGACAGCATCTTGAGACGCTGAAAGCAGGAACGATGGCCGCTCGGCGGCGGGTCTCTCCACCGCGGCTTCAAACAGAGCCTTGATCGTCTCCCATTGTTGCGGCGTCAATCCCATGATGCTCTTTCAACTCGGCATGAAGCCAGGCTTTGGCGATGCTCCAGTCGCGCTTTACTGTTTTGGGGGAGATGCCCAGTACGGCTGCGGCTTCCTCGACGCTCAGGCCGCCGAAGAAGCGCAATTCCACGACCCGAGCCTGGCGCTCATCCAGTTTCGCCAGACGTTCAAGCGCTTCATCCACCGCCAGCAGTTCAACGGATTGCGCCGGAGAAAAAACCAAACCCTCGTCCAGCACAACCTTCTCAAATTCTCCGCCACGCTTCTGCCGGAGGTGGCCGCGTGCGTGGTCAATTAATATACGCCGCATCACGTGCGCGGCAACGCCAAAAAAATGCGCTCGGCTTTGCCAGTTCGCCGAGCGCTGCTCCACCAGTTTCAAATAGGCTTCATGCACCAGGGCGGTGGCCTGCAAGGTGTGGTCGGTCCGCTCACGGCGCATGTAGCTTCGAGCCAGACGCCGTAATTCGACGTAAACCAAAGGGATCAGTTTTTCTCCGGCCTCTTCATCCCCACGAGTCAGGGCGGAAAGCAATTGCGTCACATCATGGGAGTCCGCCATACCGGCCAACATTGTACCTGCACCGTCCTTCAGATCCAGGCCAGATTTCACACTTTCCCGTGGACGCCGGGGTTTAGCCGTTTCTATCACTTAGGGAATGATGACGAGCGCGTAAATCAGACAAGCGCCGATTTCGCGTGTCCGGGCCATCATCCATGAGGATGAAACGGCAAGGCGCCAGGGTCATTTCTGCTAACCGCATCCATGTAGGTCTCTACTACCCGGATCAGAAGTTTGCGCATCGTCACTCCCATCGTGGGCTTCGCTTCGCAGGCTCGCAGCGGAGCCTCCGTCTCTGGCAAATTCTACCTTACGTGCGAACCTGCAAACGCTCGGAGTGCCGGCAATCGCGGGCCCTTCTGGTCGCCGACGCTTATGCCCACTCTACTTCCGTCAAGACTCTCCGGGTCTCAACCCGTTAGAATGGTGGTCGAACAGGATTAGACGTTGTGAGGAGATGGATTCCGGAACAGGAATGAACGTGCTCGAATCCAGGCGAAATCGTGCCGATCGGCAGAAAGACCAGGCGCTTCCGCGTTGGTTACGAATTGGGTTCTGGGCTTGCATCGTGATTTCTGTTGCAGTGGTAATCCGGCGCATCTTTGCCCTAGCCCTTCCCCCGCAGTCCGGTC
>JACXTT010014249.1_pt1 | contig 10418 bp, 9 predicted proteins | sample 9270951 | NCBI WGS metagenome assembly JACXTT01 (sample SAMN15532306, study PRJNA645909) | rock metagenome | isolation source: weathered quartz diorite | place: Puerto Rico | collected 2017-06-21
TATGGACAGAGTGGGGTTGTTCGCGGTCGTGCGGACCAACAGGGGGGAGAAATGTTTCTGAAGCTTCAGCAAAAGGGAGACGTCTTCTCCTACTCAGCACCAGCTACGAGGCGTGGCAGAGAATCGCCTGGCGTGTCCGCGCTTGCTCTTCAGGGGATAGTCGCAAAGATAACCAGGAGTGATTCATTTGCTCTTGCTGTCGGACATGAACAAGATAGCTGATGTCCGTAAAGCGGGACTGGTCAGGACTTAAACGTGCACGAGCGAAGCGCAGGAAGACGGCGAGCGCACTATGGTCGGGATGAAGGTCGAGCACTGACGGAGTAACCAGGAGCGTCGGGCGCCAATCGGCGATTTCCGCGGCAAGGGTGACCAACAGTTTTGGGTCGCCAGTAAGCAGAAGATCGGTGAGCCCTTGGTCGGGGTATCCCAGAAAACGCGTGTTGTTCGCGGAAACGCCGAGACACGCGAGCGCTGCGAGTGCCTCAGCACGGCGTCGCGCGCCCCAGCGGGCACGGTCGGTAGCTTCAATCTGCCACCGATGCTCGATCACACGCTGTGGCCAGGGGTTATTGTCACCGTCAGTGGCGAAGATCACACGAGCTGCCCCACCAGCAGCCCCCATGTGCGGGAGGAGTCCCCCCGTGGCGAGCGTCTCATCGTCAGGGTGAGGGGCGAAAATCATCACCCGCTTCCACTCAACCGGATTTGGTAACATTTTCATCGAGATTCCTTCTGCAAGAGGAAAGGTGAAAAACCTCGCTCCACCGCCTGTGCCCACACGAGTGCGAGTCGGTCCTCACTGAGAGACGAACGGTACTCGTGAGGTCCAGGCCCAAGAAAGCGCGCGCCCTGATACGGCGTGTCATCCAGCCAGCCGGTAACAGCACCGGTCTCGGAAATAATCACGTACTGAGCAGGGAGCTGCACGTTGAAGGGAAAGGAATATGCTCCGTCATTCACCATCCGCGGAATCAGAAACTGACCGGCCACCCGTAAGTGACCGACCGGCACGTAATTCTCTTGTAGAAAAGTGCGGGTACGGGGAGGAAACTGATCGCTATCCACTGCTGCGACGCAGGTGCGGGTCGCAATCAGGCGCTCCGGAATGTCGTCGGCGATAAGCCCCCGCTCAATCCGTGCCTTCGTGACCCCTTCGAGGACATAATAGGAAGAACGCTGGCGAAAGACCGTTTCTCCTTTCAAGTCGACGACCGAATCGGTCGGCTGCGTCAGCCGCAGCACATCTGCGAGCAAATCGACCGCGTCACGTGTGCGATCATACCACAGGAACTCGCCTCCGACCACACAACCGATTTCCAGGATCGCTACAAACGTAGGCACCAGCACGGTGTAGCGAGAAGGAACCGACAGGGGTTCACCTCGCCAGTGAGCAATCCAGCGGGGAGTCACTAGGACCGCTGGTGTCAGGAGGAGAACAAAAAGAGGATAGAAAGGGAGGTAGTCTCCCCGTGTCAGCAGCGGCCAGAAACTGAAAAGCGCTGAGATGTACACTGAGGAGGTGAGGAAGATGACAACCCGGCGTGCCGCAAGACCAACGTCGGGAGTACGACGGACAATGGTTCGCGCTCCCCACCACAGCGCCGGCAGCATCGTGGGAAAGAGGAGCGACTGCGCTGGGTACCTCCAGCGGCCCAGTCCCGGCAAGATGTTGTGTTGTACGGTTCCATAAAAAAACGGCGCAAATGCCCCCTTCGCGCTGAAGAAGAGAGCTAACGTTACAGGCACGAATGAGAGGCCGGCGAGCGCCGTTGTGGCACACAAGCTGAGATGGCGGAAAGCGAGCTGCGAACGGTGCTTGGCAGTGAAAAAGACTGTTGCCAGGACAGCGGCGCCAAGGGAGGCAAGCAACAAGGTTGTCTTCATCGACACCCCCATAGCCGTGCCGAGGATGAGGCCAACGATCAGACTTCGTCTCCAGGTCAGCCGCCCCTGGACAAGGACCGCGAGCGCCAGCAGCCAAAGTGCCGTCCAGAGATCATCCGTGCGAAACTCGACAGAGCAAAAAAAGAAGCCTGGCAAGAGTCCAGCAAACACGGCGGCCCAGAGGCCGACACGACGGGAGAAGAGTACACAGCCAATCTTGTACGTGCTCCAGAGTACCAGAATATAGAGCGGGATCATCACCAACCGCATCAGATACAACAGTTCTGGCCGTTCACCGAAAGCGAGGAAGAGCGGCGTGCAGAGCAGGTGGAAAAGGGGCGTGTGATTGTCGAAGAAGTCACGATACTGCAGCAGGCCGTGCGCCCATCCCCACACGACGTGGAGATGCTGTGGTTCGTCCGAGTCGATGGGATAGTGGAAGATGTAAGCGACCCGCAAGAGGAACGTAGCAGCGAAAAACAGCAGAGCAATGGTGCGTTCGCCGCGCCACGTCTTTCCCGCGGCGTCCTCGTTCATGTGGACCGAGTCGTAGGGATCAATCATCACAGCAGGGGGCAAAACGAGACGCAGAAAAGCAGCCAGGGGATGAATATGCATTATCCACACTTTCTTATGAGTCCATTGTCTTGCATTGTTCCTCTGTTACCTCCAAGACGTGGATTTGCTCGGAGAGTTGGTCACAGGCTGTAGAGGATCTGCTGAGCCGATCTTATTTAATGAAGGAACTTGTTCGACGAGCGTGCTCTATGGTGACGGTTCACAAAGTGGTGCGTCGTGCCCAGAGCGAGGCATGCCTTTGTTTTGGCCAGGACCATCCTCGCCACCGCCTCGCGTATACGAGGCAAGCGCCGCAGCGACTAGGAGAGGCAAGGAAGGGGGGGTGCACGACCGTGATGCACCATGCACCTCTCAGGATGCGCGGTCACGTGCCGGGCTACCGGAAGGGCATAGAGAGGCAGGAAAGCTACCCAGAGTTGACCGATACTGCCGCCGGTGTCAGAGACAGATTGCCAATAACAAGCCAAACAGAGAGCTTGGTCTGAGTCGTCACCAGGGCTGAGATCATACAGCTGCGGTGAACGATATTTTGGAGCAAATCCATGGAGGGCACAGATGTGGAAGTCATCGGCAACGGAAATGCCTAGCAGCAAAACGAGAACGATAAGCCCCAGCGCCGCGCTCTTGTGGGCAAGGCAAGAGATAGCTTGCCAAGCTCTTACCACCCGCACCGTTGCTCCCTCTCTTCGGCCGGCATTTAGAGGAACATTACCCGCGATGAGCTGATCCTCAGCTCTGGCCGACAATCGGAAAGGAACAGACACCTATCACCTTACGCCTGGATGCGCTTTCTATTCAGTCTAGCCCCCTTGAGATCCCTTGCTAGGCACGTTTGCGCTTTGGCACGGCAGGAGCGATCTCATCGATCTGCGCCGCCAGCCGATCGTGGAGGCTGGCACAGACCGCTTCACACAATTCAAAGACCGTCTCGTCGCAGATGCGATAATAGACATTCAGGCCGTCTTTCCGCCGGTTCACCAGGCCAGCCTGTTGGAGAATGCCCAAGTGTTTGGACACGTTGGCCTGGAAGCCATTGGTCGCCGTGATGATCCCGCCGACCGTCAGTTCTCCGTCCCACAGGGTGTGGAGAATCTTGAGGCGCATGGGTTCTGCCAACACCTTGAAGCGGTCAGCGATCATCTGCAGGGCAGCGTCGGAGAGTTCTCTTTTCGGTCGTACCATCATCGGTTTCTTGACAGAGATTCCTTATATTGCTAATTAGCAATACAGGTATAATACAAAGCCTCCGAAGTCAAGACATGTAACACTTCACCCCCTTCGCCTCTCTCATCGGCGGGATGCTGATTGGCTTGAGTGCCTCGCTACTGCTGCTCTGCAACGGCAAGATCGCTGGCATCAGCGGCATCGTGGCGGGCATGCTCAGCCCGGCGAGGAACGATACTCTCTGGCGGGTCGTCTTTGTAGCTGGCGTGCTGACCGGCGGGCTGCTGCTGAGGTTCTTCTCTCCTCAGGCCTTTGCGATCAGTATCGCACGGTCTTGGGGTGCTCTTGCTTTCGCCGGTCTATTAGTCGGCTTCGGCACACGCCTAGGGAACGGCTGCACGAGTGGTCATGGCGTCTGCGGTATCAGTAGGGTTTCCCCTCGCTCACTGATTGCTACCGTGATCTTCATCGCGACGGGCGCACTCACCGTCTACATTATCAATCACCTGCTCGGAGGAATCCTATGAACTCGGTGCTTGCGTCGTTCGTTTCAGGATTGATCTTCGCTCTTGGTCTCGGTATCAGTGGCATGACTCAGCCTGCTAAAGTCACCGCTTTTCTCGATCTCTTCGGTAACTGGGACCCGAGCCTCGCCTGTGTCATGATCGGGGCGATCACGGTGCACGCCGTCCTCTACCACTTGATCCGCCGCCGTTCCTCACCCTTGTTCGCGGTAACCTTCTCCGTGCCGACGCCGACAGCCATTGATCCGCGCTTGATCGGGGGAGCTGCCCTCTTCGGTATCGGCTGGGGCCTCGGTGGCTTTTGCCCGGGACCTGCAGTGACCTCACTGGCGTCAGGTCATGAATCAGTAGTAATCTTTGTGGCAGCTATGGTCACGGGCATGTACCTCTACAAGCTGACTGAGGGTCTGCGGCTGCGCCAGGCATCCGCCCCTCGGCAGGGGGCAGTGTCACCTCTAGCCACGCCTCTTGCCCCGGCCTTGCAGAGTCCCCAGGATTTTTGAGACGAGCATACGATTGTACCTCGTAGAGGAGGAACGAGCATGTTGTTTCGCGAATTGAACCGCGGCAAGTGTAAAACTTATCTCCTCGCTTGTGAGCATACCCATAGAGCGACGCTGATCGATCCGGTTAAAGAGAAAGTCGATCGCTATCTGGCCACGCTGGCCTATTACGGCTGCAAGCTCGACGCCATCATCGACACTCACACCCACGCCGACCATCGCACGGCCAGTTGGGAACTGCACGATCTCACCGGCGCACCAGTGGTGATGCACCGGCGCGCTCCAGCTCCGCACGTCGATACCCACGTCGAAGACGGACAGTCCATCCCCATCGGCACCATCAGACTGCGGGTGTTGCATACCCCAGGTCACACGCCTGACGGCATCAGCCTTTATACTGAGAATCGGGTCTTTACCGGAGACACCCTGCTCATCCATGGCACCGGCCGGTGTGACTTTGCTGGCGGCGATGCCGGCGAGCAGTACGATGCCATCACGCAAAAGCTCTTCGCTCTGCCGGATGAAACCCTCGTCTTTCCCGCCCATGACTACCGTGGTCACACCCACTCGACCATCGCCGAAGAAAAGCGTACGAATCCGCGGGTCTCCGGGCGTGCACGTGAGGCATACATTGAGCTGATGAACAATCTGGGAATGCCTTTGCCGGATAAGATTCAGGAAGCGCTCCAGCCCAACCAGTCAGCAATCGAAGATGAATCAATGCACTTCCCCACTCTCGGCGAACTCAACCGCGTGCGGCAGTTGACCGCGCAAGAAGTCAGACTGCAACTGGGCGGTGCCACACCACCGCTGCTGCTCGATGTGCGCGAGCCGGAAGAGTTCACCGGCGAACTCGGTCATATTCCCGGCAGCAGGCTGATTCCGCTCAAAGAGTTACCCGCTCGTGCAGGAGAGATCGAGGCGTACAAAGAGAGAGACGTGATAGTGATCTGCCGGGCCGGGGTACGCAGCACCACCGCTGCCGCTATCCTCACTGGCCTCGGTTTCGAGCACGTCTCGAACCTCAAGGGTGGGATGCTGGATTGGGATGACCAGAATCTGCCGGTGGAGAGATAGAGGCCAAGGGCTGGGGGTCGGGGGCCAGAAAAGACAGAAAAGGTGATCGTAGAGTTATTCTTTCCCCTATCCGACCCCCAACCCCTGACCGGAGGTCCCATGAATTACGGCTTCGTTATTGATAACCGGAAGTGCATCGGCTGCCACGCGTGCACCGTGGCGTGTAAGGCCGAGCACAACGTGCCTCTGGGTGTGAACCGCACCTGGGTCAAATACATCGAGAAAGGGGTCTATCCTCACACTCGCCGCCTGTTCGCCGTTCACCGTTGCAACCATTGCGCCGATGCGCCCTGCGTGGAGATCTGCCCGGTCACCGCGCTCTATACCCGACCTGATGGGATTGTCGATTTCAATAACGACCGCTGCATTGGCTGCAAGGCGTGTACCCAAGCCTGCCCGTACGACGCGCTCTATATCGACCCCGACACACACACGGCCGCCAAGTGCAACTATTGCACTCACCGAGTAGAAGTCGGCATCGAACCGGCCTGTGTCGTCGTCTGTCCCGAACACGCCATTATCTCCGGCAACATGGACGACTCTAACAGCGAGATCGCGCTGTTGCTTGCCCGCACACAGGTGCAAGTGCGCAAGCCCGAGAAGAACACCCGCCCCAAGCTTTTCTACATCGAGGGAGACGAAGCCGCATTGACGCCAGTCCTGGCGCCGCAAGGCAGCGATTACATGTGGAGCAGCCAGAGCCAGCCGGTGGGGCATGGCCGCAAGGGATTGAACGGAAAGACGGAGGATTATTTAGGAGAAAGTAATCTTCTGCACACGCTGTTAGAAAAACCGGAGGCCCTTCTCTCCTCTCCTGAGCCGACGTGGCGTCGCCGTCCCCTGGCAACCTTACTGGAGAGCGCCCGACGGGTGTACGATGTCCCATCCGAGGGCGTAATGTGGGGCTGGGAAGTTCCAGCTTACATCTGGACCAAGGCGATTGCCGCCGGCACCGTCCTCGTGCCGTTTCTGGCTAATGGCCTTGGCATGAGCCGGCCAACGGCGGCCACCTTCTGGACCAGCATTCTGGCGGGCCTACTCTTGCTCGGTCTGACCGGAGTCTTGCTCGTGCTCGACCTCGACCGGCCAGATCGTTTTCTCTCTGTCCTACTGCGTCCACAGTGGCGTTCGTGGCTTGTGCGTGGCGCCTATATCATCACCAGCTACGGTGCCCTGCTCGGCCTCTGGCTCATAGGCGGGATAGGAGGGTTAAGAGTTTTGCAGTCGTTCCTGCATTGGCCGCTCATCCTGCTGGCGTTCTTCACTGCCATCTATACGGCGTTTCTCTTTGCGCAAGCCAAAGGACGGGATTTCTGGCAAAGCCCAGGGGTGGTCTTGCACATGTTGGGACATGCTCTCGTCGCCGGCAGCGCGCTGTTATTCCTGCTCTCTTTTCCATTGCCGGGGATGATTACCGACCGGTTGCTGCTCGCCCGCGTCTTGTTTGGCAGCTTGATATTCTCACTCGGAGTGCTCGCATTCGAGCTGACGACTCCACACACCACCGCTGATGCTCACCGTGCCGCACGCGCGATCACCCGTGGGATCTTCGCTCCACTGTTCTGGGGTGGGGTCGTAGGAGCGGGATTGATTCTCCCACTGATCTTCTTGGTGAGTGGCTCATTGTTCCTCATCGCTCTCGCCGCCCTGCTCAGCTTGGCCGGCCTGTTTCTCAGCGAGCACATCTGGATCAGAGCCCCACAATTGATTCCACTAAGCTAGTATCCACATGCATTCAGAGGAAGGCCACACATGCCCTACCATCCTGAAATTGGTCTGATCGAACGTCTGGCGATAAAGTGGGGATTCTTACCTGATACCCGCCAGCAAGCAGCCGAGGACGATTATCGCACCCGCCGTGAGGATGGCACTTTAGTCAACTTTCCGCCTGTGGAAAAATGGGAGGAGTGGGTCGAGTACGATCCCCAAGCTTGGCCGAAAAAGCCCGTGCCCCGGCACTACGCCCTCGTGCCTACGATTTGCTTCAATTGCGAGGCCGCGTGCGGCTTGTTAGCGTATATTGACAAAGGCACACAGACGATCCGCAAGTTCGAGGGCAATCCGCTTCATCCTGGCAGTCGTGGGCGCAACTGCGCCAAAGGACCAGCCACGATCAATCAGGTCACCGACCCGGAGCGCATCCTCTACCCGCTCAAGCGTCAGGGGCCGCGCGGTAGCGGGCAGTGGGAGCGAGTGACCTGGGATCACGTCCTTGATGACATCGGCGGCTGCATCAGAAAAGCAATCCAGGAAGGCCGGCAGAACGAGATCATGTACCACGTCGGTCGGCCTGGGCACGAACGCTACATGGACCGCGTGCTGCAAGCTTGGGGAGTAGACGGTCACAATTCCCACACTAACATCTGCTCCTCCGGGGCGCGCATGGGGTATCAGATCTGGCAGGGCTACGATCGCCCCTCACCCGATCACGCTAACGCCCGCTTCATCCTGCTCCTCAGTGCACACCTCGAAGCCGGACATTACTTCAACCCTCATGCCCAACGCATTATCGACGGCAAGATGGCCGGCGCCAAGATCGCCGTTTTGGACCCGCGCCTCTCCAATACTGCCTCGATGGCAGATTACTGGTTGCCGACTCAGCCCGGTTCCGAAGCCGCAGTGCTATTAGCCATGGCCAAGATCATCCTTGATGAGAATCTCTACGATCGCGCGTTTCTGCGCCGTTGGGTGAACTGGGAAGCGTACCTCAAAGCGGATTGGCCCGACCTGGAGCCGACATTCAACAATTTCATTAGTGCCCTGAAGCAGGTGTACGCAGAATTCACTCCGGAATTTGCTGCCCGCGAGAGCGGAGTCGATACCGCCTTGATCGTTGAAGTTGCTCGCCAGGCTGGCCGGGCCGGGTCGCGGTTGGCAACCCATAACTGGCGCGGTGCGGGCTCGGGCAACCTGGGCGGCTGGCAGGTGGCGCGGGCGCTTCATCTCCTCAACGTCCTCACTGGTAGTGTCGGCACCCAGGGTGGTACTTCGCCCAACGCATGGAACAAATTCCAGCCGCAGTTCTGGGAAAATCCGCCGGCGCAAAAGTTCTGGAACGAGCTCTCTTTTCCGCTGGAATACCCGTTCGGCTGTTATGAGATGAGCTTTCTCTTACCTCACTTTCTCAAAGAGGGACGGGGCAAGCTCGATGTCTACTTCACGCGGGTCTACAACCCGGTGTGGACGAACCCCGACGGATTCACCTGGATGGAAGTCCTGCGCGACGAAAGCAAAGTCGGTCTGCATATCGCTCTCACGCCCACCTGGAGTGAAACCGCCTTCTTCGCCGACTACGTGCTGCCGACGGGACACTCGCCAGAGCGCCACGACTTGCAGAGCCAGGAGACACATGCTGGAGTGTGGCTCTCGTTTCGCCAGCCGGTCTTGCGTGAGTATTTGCGCCGTCAGGGCAAGGAAGTCGAGTTCACGCATCAGGCCAATCCTGGCGAGGTATGGGAAGAAGACGAGTTCTGGATCGAACTCTCCTGGCGTATCGACCCGGACGGTAGTCTCGGTATCCGTCGTCACTTCGAGTCTCCCTATCGGCCAGGAGAGAAACTCAAGATCGAAGAATATTACCGCTGGATCTTCGAGAATGCCGTGCCCGGTCTGCCGGAGAAAGCTGCCGAGGAGGGGCTCTCACCACTTGAGTACATGCGCAGATATGGAGCATTTCAGATCCCCCGAGACACATACCGACGCCACGAACGACACTTGAGTCCACAAGAGCTTGCCGGCAGCGAGACCGACCCGCAGACCGGCACGATCAGTAAGGATGGCAAGGCTATTGGGGTGATGATCGACGGTGTCACTGTCGAAGGATTTGCCTCACCCTCACGCAAGCAAGAGTTCTATTCCTCCACCTTGGTCGCTTGGGGTTGGCCAGAATACCGCCTCCCAGGTTACATCAAGAGCCATGTGCACCCAGAAAATCTGGATGTGGCAAAGGGCGAGATGGTGCTTGTCCCGACTTTTCGCCTCCCGACCTTGATCCATACACGCTCAGGCAATGCCAAGTGGCTAAATGAAATCTCTCACCGCAATCCAGTCTGGCTGCACACGTCAGATGCCTGTCGGCTGGGCGTGCAGACCGGAGATTTACTGCGTGTGACAACGAACATCGGTTATTTCGTCAACCACGTGTGGGTGACCGAGAGTATCAAGCCTGGAGTCGTAGCCTGTTCACATCATCTCGGCCGCTGGCGCCGTCAACAGGATCAAGGTAGCCGCTGGTCCACCGGCGTGGTAAACATCGAAGAAGACAATGGCCGCTGGCGGCTGCGGCAGGTGCAAGGGCTCAGCCCCTTCCCCAGTACTGATCCAGATTCTTCGCGCATCTGGTGGAGCGACAGTGGCGTGCACCAGAACCTGACTTTCCCAGTCCATCCTGATCCGATCAGCGGCATGCACTGTTGGCACCAGAAGGTCAAGGTGGAAAAAGCGCACTCTGAAGATCGCTACGGCGATGTGATCGTCGATACCGCGCAGTCGCACGCGATCTATAAAGAGTGGCTAGCCAAAACCCGGCCCGCTCCAGGACCGGCCGGCTTACGCCGACCGCTGTGGTTCACTCGACCAGTGCGCCCGGCGCCGGAGATGTTCTTCGTCAACAACTCCACCCCTGAGTCATAAGGACGTAGCGTCGTCTCGAGATCGCACCGGTGGGAGAATATTTCCCTGAGCG
>JACXTT010014250.1_pt1 | contig 10418 bp, 8 predicted proteins | sample 9270951 | NCBI WGS metagenome assembly JACXTT01 (sample SAMN15532306, study PRJNA645909) | rock metagenome | isolation source: weathered quartz diorite | place: Puerto Rico | collected 2017-06-21
CCGGGGAAGTACCAGGGATTTCCCGGTTCCCACCCTGCCAATCGGCCCATCGGGGGTCGGCGCCGGGCCGGACGGTGCATTGGGGTTCACCGAGTACAGGGCCGACAAGATCGGTCGGGTGACGACCGCGGGCAGCTTCAGGGAGTTCCCGCTTCCGCTGCCCCCGAGCCAGCCCCTCACGTACCAGCCCCTCTCGATCACGGCCGGGCCCGACGGGGCGCTTTGGTTCACTGAGTTCGAGCGCGGGATCGGTCGAATTACGACTACCGGCAGCGTTAGCGAGTTTCCGGTCCCGACGCTCCATAGCTTCCCTGGCGAGATCACGGCTGGGCCCGACCACGCGCTCTGGTTTACCGAGACGAACGCCGGCAAAATCGGTCGCATCACGACCGGGGGGAGCTTGAGCGAGTTCCCCGTCCCGGGGGTAGTTAACGTCCCTCCGGGGCACCAAGTCGGCCCCTACGAAATCGCGCCGGGGCCCGATGGCGCTGTCTGGTTTACCGACGACGACAAGATCGGCCGCATCACGGTGCCGACTCCAACTTCGGCCGATCAGTGCAAGCACGGCGGCTGGCGCAACTTCCCACGGTTCAAGAACCAGGGGCAGTGCGTGGCGTTCGTCGGGCATGGCAAGTAACCGTGCGCACCTGACCGACACCGATTTCCCCCCGCGCGGCTGGCCATCCCGGGGGGTGTTCGGTTTGAACCGGCCTTAACGCCTATCCCGCTCAGTAAGAAATGGGAGAGGAGAAGGAGCCCGGGAAAACCGGACAGCGCGACGGTCCGTCCGCGAAGTCAGGGCCCTGCAAAAAGGAAGGGCCTGCCGAACAGGCCCTCCCGTAAACGACAAACGGTTTCCTACGGGTCGCGCGTCAGCTGTGGCACACCACGGCCACGACCGCCCCGGTTCCCGCACTGCCGGGATCGGGCCCGTAGCCGGGGTTGGTCTTGACCACCACTACCTCGGGCGCATTGCCCGCGATCGTCGAGCCCGCCTTGGTGATCGAGCTTGACGCGATCACCTCCATGTACTGCGGGACCGAGGCGGGTGGGTCCGAGCTGTTGCCCGGCTCCGTGGTCCACTCATCGCCGCACTTGGGCGGGTTGCTTGGTGCGTGGCTCGCGAAGCCATCGAAGCCCGCGGGCGCGGGGCCGCCGCTCAAGCTGTTTAGCTTGCTCCACTGCGCGCTCCAGAAGGTGACCACAGTGCCAACGGTCGCGTTGTGGTCGCCGATCACGAACGAGCCGCGCGCGAGCGCGGTGGGCGAGATCACCTCCACGTCGGTGCTGCCGGAGCTCGTCTCGTGCGTCGAGTCGCCGTTGTAGGTGGCCATGATCGTGTCGGTGCGGACTGGGTTCGAGGGGGTCGAGCCAGGCTTGTAGGTGGCCGAACAGCTCGCCGAGCTGCTGCTCGCGGCGACGAGCGTGCAGGTTCCGCCGTTGCCGAAGCTCCCCGGGCCGTTCGAGCTGAAGGTGACCGTCCCCCTGGGAGCGGTCTGGCCGCTCGAGGCGGTGTCTGTGACCGTCGCCGTGCAGGTCGTCGAGTTGCCCGCCACCACGGGTGACGGCGAGCAGCTCACGCCCGTTGAGGTCGGATGCTTCGCCGCCGTGAACACGTATGCCGCCCCCGGCCCGGAGAAGGGGTGGCCGAACGTCGCGAAGGGGGCGCCAGCGATCACCGTCGCGCCGTCCCCCGAGACCGCCACCGAGTTGCCCAGCTGGTCTGCTACGGCGCCGTCCGAGGCGGTCAGCTTGGCCTTCTCGGTGCCATTGGCCCAGCCGCCGGCGGGCCTCGCGAACACGAACGCCGCCCCCTGGTAGGAGTTGGCGCCGACCTTCGCGAAGGGCGCGCCTGCGATCACCGTCGCGCCATCGCCCGACACCGCAACCGAGTAGCCCAGCTCGTCGCCCTGGGCGCCGTCCGAGGCGGTCAGCTTGGCCTTCTCGGTGCCGTTGGCCCAGCCACCGGCGGGCCTCGCGAACACGTACGCTGCGCCCGGGTAGGTGCCGCTGAGCAGCGCGGAGGGCGCGCCGGCGATCACCGTTGCGCCATCGCTCGAGACCGCGACCGACCAGCCCAGCTCTACACCGGCGACGCCGTCCGAGGCGGTCAGCTTGGCCGTCTGCGTGCCGCTGGCCCAGCCGCCAGCGCGCTTCACGAACACGTACACCGCCCCCGGCCCTTCGAAGGGGTGACCGGTCGTCGCCAAGGGGGCGCCGGCGATCACCGTTGCGCCGTCACCTGAGACCGCCACCGAGTTGCCCAGGTTGTCGTCTGGGGCGGGGTCCGAGGCGGTCAGCTTGGCCGTCTCGGTGCCGCTGGCCCAACCGCCGGCGGGCTTCACGAACACGTACGCCGCACCTTGGCCGCGGAAGGGTTCGCCGGTCTTCGCGCCGGGCGCGCCGGCGATCACTGTTGAGCCGTCGTCCGAGACCGACACCGAGTTGCCCAGCTGGTCTGCTCTGGCGGCGTCCGAGGCGGTCAGCTTGGCCGTCTCGGTGCCGCTGGTCCAACCGCCGGCGGGCTTCACGAACACGTACACCGCCCCCGGCCCGACGCCGGAGTGGCCGACCGTCGCGAAGAGTGCGCTGGCGATAACGGTTGAGCCGTCGCCCGATACCGCCAGCGAGACGCCCAACCCGTCGCCGTCCGTGCCGTCAGAGGCGGTCAGCTTGGCCGCCTGCACGAACGGGTCCACCCGCAGCGGATAGCGTGCCCCGCGATCGTCCACCCGCAACAGCACTGCGCGCCGCCGAAGCTCGATCCGGGCCGGTAGCCGGCGGCCGCGCGCGTCGGTGGCGATCAGGCCCTGGTAGACGAGCGAGGTCCCCGGGCGCGAGAAGGTCACGCCGCCGTGCGAAAGCGCGGCGCGCAGGTTGCCGGAGAGAGCGAGCGCAAGCGTCAGCAGGCCGCTGTGGCCCGACGCCGGGCGCGCGGCGACCGTAAAGCCCTGCTCAAGCCCGAACGGTCCGTTCGCATACCACTCATCCAGCGCCGGGCGCCGATAGAGCACCCGGTTCGCGCGCGCTCGCGGTGTGACCGCGCCCACCGCGTGCAGCGCCCGGCCATGGCCGTAGGCGCTCAAGCTCAGCCCGAGCGTGCCGCGTCCGGAGCGGATCACGATCCCGCGGCGCTCGAAGCGCGCACTGAGCTTGTGACTTGGGTTGCGAAGCGCGAGGCCGGTCCCGGTCCCGGCGACCCGATAGGAGGGATCGTCCCGGCCCAGGACGCGCGACACCGGCCCCTGGGCGGCGAGCGGCAGTTTCGTGCCGGCCGCATGAGGCGCGAGCGTCCGCGGGTGGGCGCCGTCGCCGTTGCCAAAGAGCCGCGGGGTTGTCAGTTCGAGACCCAAGGCGGCGACAAAGAGCAGCAACGCCGCAGCGAGCACCACCGCGCGCCATGAGCTCGCCATGGTCTTGACCCATGCTCCTGGTGCGCGCCATGTCCCCCCCTCTTCGCACTGCGTGACAGCGGTCATGACGATTCCCCCCCTTCTTGATCTCCATGACCTTGGTGTGGCGGAGTGTACGCTCGTGGATAAGCCACAACAAGTGACAAAAGAGTCATGCAACAACAAGCGGATATGTGGCTTTGACCGAGGGACGGATCGCAAGCCCTCCCAATGCCGCGGGTGTGGCACTCGCTTACCGAGCCTGATCATGCGACCATCCCGTGACCCCCCGGTGAGGTGTCCGGTTTCTCCGGTCCCCTTCTCCTCTCCCGCTCAGTAAGAAATCGCGCAGTACTTCGTCTCTAGGTACTCCTCGATGCCCTCGAAGCCGCCCTCGCGGCCGATGCCCGAGTACTTCACGCCGCCGAACGGTGCGGCCGGGTCCGACACCAGGCCGCGATTGAGCCCGATCATCCCGTACTCGAGACCCTCCATCACCCGGAAGGCGCGCCCCAGGTCACGCGTGTAAACGTAGGCGACCAACCCATACTCGGTGTCGTTGGCCCACCGCAGCGCCTGCTCTTCGTCCGAGAACGCCTTGATCGGCGCGACCGGGCCGAAGATCTCCTCTTTGAGGACCCGCGCGTCATCCGGGATGCCGCCGAGCACCGTGGGCTCGAAGAAATAGCCCCGCCCGTCGGCGCGATGACCGCCCACAATCGGCTTCGCGCCTTTCCGCACCGCGTCGTCCACGAGCTCCTCGACCTTGTGGACCTGCTCCTCGTTGATGAGCGGTCCCACCTGGACGCCCTCCTCGGTGCCGCGCCCCAGCTTGAGCGAGCCCATGCGCTTCGCCAGCCCTTCCGTGAACGCATCCGCAAGCGACTCGGCCACGTGGAACCGATTCGCCGCCGTGCACGCCTCGCCGATGTTGCGCATCTTCGCGATCATCGCGCCATCGAGGGCCGCGTCGAGGTCGGCGTCGTCAAAGACCAGAAAGGGCGCGTTCCCGCCGAGCTCCATCGAGGCCCGCAGCACCTGCTTCGCCGACTGCTCGATCAGCTTCTGCCCTACCTCCGTCGAGCCGGTGAAGCTCAGCTTGCGCAGGCGGAAGTCCTCGAAAAGCGGTTTCGAGACGGCGCTCGAGCTGGTGCTCGTGACCACGTTCAGCACGCCCGGCGGAAGCCCCGACTCCTGGAGGATCCGGGCGACCGCGAGCGCGGTCAGCGGCGTCGCGCTTGCGGGCTTCAGGATCATCGTGCAGCCGGCGGCGACGGCCGGGCCGATCTTCCGGGTGGCCATCGCGGCGGGGAAGTTCCAGGGCGTGATCAGGTACGCGGGGCCGACCGGCTGCTTCATGACGATCACGCGTCCCTGGCCGGCGGTGTTGACCTGATACCGGCCGGCGACCCGGACGGCCTGCTCCGAGAACCAACGGAAGAACTCGGCCGCGTACTTCACCTCGGCCTGAGACTCGACCACCGGCTTCCCCATCTCCAAGGTCATCACGAGCGCCAGCTCGTCGCTTCGCTCGACCATCGACTCGAAGGCGCGCCGGAGGATCTCGCTCCGCTCGCGCGGTGGATGGGCCGCCCATTCGGCCTGGACGCCGTCGGCGGCGGCGAGGGCGCGGAGAGCGTCCTCAGGACCCGCGTCCGCCACCTCGGCGATCGTCTCGCCTGTCGACGGGTCCTCTACGCCGAACGTGCCCTCGGCGCCGTCGACCCATTCGCCCCCGATGAGGAGCTTCTTCGGGACGGCGTCGAGCGCCGTACGCTCTCGTTCATCCGCCACTACGGCCATTGCCGAGGGCTCAAGTAAGGCGGGCGCATGTCGATGTCAATGTAGAACACCGGCGCCGCGGGCGTGTGGCGCACGCGCAACTGCCGGTCGTTATTACTTGGGACTCAGTAAACGTGTCTCGACTCTGGGGAGATCGGACGCGACTTGGGTCCACCTCGCGCGTTCGAAACAGGGATGAGACGAATCGCCAAAACAGCCCTCGCAGTGGCGATCCTGGCCGCCGTCCTGGCACCCGTCGCCGGCGCGGCCACGCGCTGGTCGCTGACGGGAGCGGGCTTTGGGCACGGAGTCGGGATGAGCCAGTACGGGGCTTTTGGGCTGGCCAAGCACGGCGCGGACTTCCGAACGATCCTTACCCACTACTACAGGGGCACGAGCATCGGCCACCGGAGCGGGGGCACGGTCCGTGTGCTGCTCCAAGCCAACCAGGGCGTGATCGTCTTCCGGGGCGCAGGCAGCGCGCCGGGGCGACGCCTAAGCGGCAAATCGGTCTACAAGGCGACGCGCAGCGGCTCGACGGTGGTGCTCCGGAACTTCAGCGGCCGCGTGCTGAAGCGCTACCCGGGCGCGATGACGTTGACCGGTGCGCCCCGCGTGCGCCTGCTGGGGACGGCCGACAACGGCGTCCTCAACGGTATTTACCGGGGAACGATGGAGATTCGGGTGGCTGCCGGACCCGGCCTGAACGCGATCAACGCCCTCGAGCTCGAGAGCTACGTCCGCGGCGTGGTCCCCAACGAGAGCCCTTCGGGCTGGCCGGCCGCGTCGCTCCAGGCTCAGGCCGTCGCGGCTCGCACATATGCGCTCACGGGGAAGGTCGGAGGGCGCAGCTTCGACCAGTACGCAGACACGCGCAGCCAGATGTACAAGGGATACCTCAGTGAGACGCCGTCGACCGAGGCGGCGGTCGACAGCACCCGGGGTCTGGTCGTCACCTATAGCGGAAGGGCCGTGGTCACCTATTTCTTCTCGACGTCGGGCGGCCACACCGAGGACGTCGAGAACGCGTTCTCAGGCTCACGACCGGAGCCGTGGCTGCAGGGCGTCGACGACCCGTACGACAACTCGTCTCCATACCATCGCTGGGGGCCTTACACGTACTCGGACTCCGGCTTTGCGGCCAGACTCGGGAACTGGGTCCGCGGGCGATTCGAAAGCCTCGACGTGCTGCAACGCGGCGTCTCCCCGCGGATCGTCCGTGCCGAGGTTCGCGGGTCCGGCGGCAACACGGTGGTGACGGGAGCACAGCTACGCTCGCGCCTGGGCCTCCGCGACTCGTGGTTGTACCTGCGGCAGGTGACGAGTACAGTGAGCCGCGGCCTGCGAGCCCGCACGATCAGCGGCAGCCGCCCGACCGCCGAGATCCAGGGGACGGTGAGCCCCACCCGCGATCGCTTCGTCACCCTCCAGCGCCGCCTACACGGTCAGTGGGTCAAGGTCATCGACGTGCCGCTCGAGGGAAACCGCTACGAGATCCACGTCGCGGAGGCGGGCGCCTACCGGATCCGGGCCGGCTGGGCAACCGGGCCGACTCTTCACGTCAGGGTCTAACTAATTCGTGAACCTGATCGTCAGCACGTCGCCGTCTGCGACGACGTAGTCGCGGCCCTCGGTCCGAAGCTGGGCACGTTCGCGCGCATGTGCGAAAGACCCCGCTTCGACCAGCTCGCCCCAGCCGATCACCTCAGCGCGTACGAAGCCCCGCTGCATGTCGGTGTGGACCCGGCCCGCCGCCTCGAGCGCAGTCGACCCGCGCTTCAGGCTTCTGGCCCTCACCTCGGTTCCGCCGATCGCGGTAAAGAAGGTGATCAAGCCGAGCAGATCGTACGCGGCGCGCACTATCTGCTCGAGTGCGCCGTGCTCGAGTCCCAGCTCGGTGCGCATCGCGGCGGCCTCCTGCGGGTCGAGCTCCGCCAGCTCGGCCTCGTCGAGGGCGCAGACGAACACGGCGCCTCGATTGGCGAGGGCGGCCGGTGGCTCTTCCCCCTCCCCCACGTTCGCGACCACGAGCACAGGTTTGGAGGTCAGAAGCCGGGCCTCCGCCGGAGCCGGGTGCCCTTCCCGGAGAGCTCCCACCACCGACCGCCACAGCTCGGTCTCGCGGATCGCCGCCCGGTCGTTGCTTCGGGCTGCCTTCTCGGTGCTCTCGAGCCGCCTCTCCGCGCTCTCGAGATCGGCCAGGAGCAACTCCGCCTGGACCGCCTCGAGGTCGGCACGCGGATCGGGCTCGCCGTGCGGATGCGCGGCCTGAGGGTTGTCGAAAGTGCGCACGACGTGCAGGACGGCGTCGACGTCGCGGATGTGTCCGAGAAAGCGGTTTCCCAGTCCCTCCCCCTCGTGGGCGCCTCGCACGAGCCCGGCGATGTCCACGAACTCGATCTGCTCGGGGACCCGTTTCGAGATCCCGAGCGCGTCCCCGATCCGGTCGAGCCGCTCGTCGGGGACGGGCACGATCGCCACGTTCGGCTCGACGGTCGTGAACGGATATTCGGCCGCCTGAGCGCCCGCGCGGGTAAGCGCATTGAAGAGCGTCGACTTGCCCGCGTTCGGCAGACCGATGATCCCGACCTTCATGGGGCGGGCGGACCGGGAGCGAACTTCGAGACGAGCAGGTGGCCGAGCACGGCCCCGGCGACCACGTCCGACGGGTAGTGGACCCCGAGGTATGAACGGGTAAGCGCCATCAGCCCGGCGGCCGCCGTGAGCGGTAACCGAGCTCGGGGCGCGACCGCACCGATCGCGCGGGCGGCCGCGAAGGAGGTGGCGGCGTGACCGGACGGGAACGAAGGAGTCGAGGGCGCCCGCCCGATCGGCGAAAGGCCGCGGAGCTTCGGCCGCCGGCGTCGCACGATCCGCTTGACAACGCCATTGACGCTCAGCGACGCCGTTACCAGCGCGGCCGCCGCCAACCACGCGTTGCCGCGTTCGCGATCCACCGCGGCGCCCGTCAACGCGCCCACGATCCAGATCGCGCCGAACTCTCCGGTGGTGGTGTAGGCAACCGCGGCACTCTCGAGCGCCGGCGGGTGCACCCGCGTGCGAACCATGCGCAGCGCCCACCGGTCCAGGCGCGCAAGCGCTCGGGTCACTTGCGAAAGCGCTCGAAGAAGGCGAGCGGATTCCCGATCCGGCGCTCGAACTCCAGGCCGGCGCGCCGGGCACGCTCTCGAAGCTTGCGGGAGGTGACCATGTGGGGGTCGCCGAAGAGCTCGCCGACGACCAAGCGCCCGCCCGGTTTGAGGACCCTTCTCACCTCACGGAGTGCTGCGTCCTGGTCGGGGATCTCTCCGAGGACCGCGACGAGCACCGCGGCGTCGAAGCTGTCGGTCTCATACGGAAGCGCCTGGGCATCCCCGCGGGTCGGACGCACGTTCGCGACTCCCCGGCTCGCGGCCTCGCGCATGACGTGGTCGAGCATCTCATCTTGGAGGTCGAAGATCTCAATCGACCCCCGGTCGAGGCGCTCCGCCATGTCGAACGTGTAGTGGCCCGTGCCCGGCCCGATCTCGAGCACCTTCTCGCCGGGCTCGAGCTCGAGCGCCTCGAGCAGCCGCTTGCGCGTGATGAAGGGGTGAGGCGCCTCGACCCAGAAGCGTTGGCTGTACGGACACGCGGATGGGTTCTTCCGCCACCAGAGAGCGGCCGCGGCAGTCCCGACGGCGGCCAGGCCCAGGATCGCGCGCGACTTGCTCATGCCGGTCGAGGTCTAAAGCCCGGAGAAGCCGACCCTGTGCTCACCGGTGTCGAGCTTCATGAACACGACCGCGTCGAGATTGATCGAGACGAGTCCGTCGACCGACTCGATCTCGATCCAGCCTCCTCCGCGCTGGACATCCTTGCGGAAGCCGTCGTAGCTCTTCTGGAGAAGCCGCAGAGTGATCGCCTGGCCGCCGGCGAACCCGACCTCGACGCGGCGCGGCTCATCGTCGCGCGCCACTGCTCAGTGGGCTCCTGGCGCCGGCTGGACCAATTCGGTCAGCACGCCGCCGGTCGAGGACGGATGCAGGAAGGCGACCCGGCTGTTTCGGATCCCGACCCGAGGCTCCTCATCGATCAGCCGGAGTCCGCGTGCCCGGCACTGCTCGAGGGCTTCGGTGACGTCCGCGCACCGGTAGGCGGCATGATGAACCCCGGGACCGCGCTTGGCCAGGAAGCGGCCGATCGGGGTGTCCTCGCCGAGCGGCAGGAGCAACTCAACGTGCCCGTCTCCGATGCCCAGAAGCGCCGCCTCGACTCCCTGGTCGGCGACCGTCTCGCGATGCTGCAAGGGCATCCCGAAGATCCCGGAATAGAGCTCGATGGCCGCATCGAGATCCTCCACGGCGACCCCGAGGTGATCGACTGCCTCGAACATGGCGAGGCAGTCTAACGAGCGACTGGCGCGCCCTCCCCGGGCGAGGCGACCTCTTCCTCCGGCGGCGGCATGCTGGGGGGCGCTGCCGGAGGCGCGACGCTTCCGTTCTGCTCGAACCCATTCGGCTGGGCGGACTCCTGCTCGGCGGCTCGAGCAACCTCGTCCGCCGGAACGCCCTCGTCCGCGCCGGTGCTCTGGCGGGCGGAATCGCCCGACCGGATGATGGCCGCGATCTCCGCCCGCTCGAGCGTCTCTTTGGAGAGCAGAGCCTCGGCCATGGCGTCGAGCGTCGCACGGTTTTCGTTGATCAGTATGCGCGCTTCGAACAGTGCCTGGTCCACGAGGCCCTGCTGCTCCTCGTCCCGGCGATGCAGCGTTGCCTGTGAGGTCAACGCCTCGCTGCCGGACCCGTTTGCAAGGAAAAGCTGCGATCCCATCCCGTACTCCTCGATCATCGCGCGGCTGATCTTCACCACCCGGCTCAGATCACCTGCCGCCCCGGTGGTCGTGCGCTCGAACACGAGCTGCTCTGCGACATAGCCGCCCAGCAATACCTTCAGCTGGTCGAGAAGCTCCGGCTTGGACATCAGATAGCGGTCCTCGTCGGGCAGGTGGAGCGTGTAGCCGAGCGCCTGTCCGCGAGGGATGATCGAAACCTTGTGGGTGGACACGGCTGACGGCAGGAGCTCCGAGACGAGCGCGTGCCCCGCCTCGTGGTAAGCGATCACGCGCTTCTCGTCGGGCGTGATCACGAGCCGCGTCTGGAGGCCGGCGACCACGCGTTCGAGCGCGTTGTCGAAGTCCCTCGAGGTGATCGTCGCACGACCATCCCGGCCGGCGAAGATCGCCGCCTCGTTGCAGAGGTTCGC
>JACXTT010014251.1_pt1 | contig 10418 bp, 8 predicted proteins | sample 9270951 | NCBI WGS metagenome assembly JACXTT01 (sample SAMN15532306, study PRJNA645909) | rock metagenome | isolation source: weathered quartz diorite | place: Puerto Rico | collected 2017-06-21
CAATTCACGCAATCACAACGGAGGCTACATGGAAGCCAATATGCAGATCGGATGGGGGTTGATCGGAGCCAGCACGATCGCCGCCGAGCACATGATCGGCGCCATCCGCGCGCAGCACGGGCACGAGGTCGTGGCGGTGGCGAGCAGCAGCGCGGCACGCGCCAACGACTATGCGGCGAAGCACGGCATTGCCGGCGCGTACGACGCCGTCGACAAGCTCCTCGCTGATCCCGCCGTGCAGGTGGTCTACATCAGCACGACCAATGAACTGCATCGCGACCAGGTGATCGCCGCGGCGGCCAGCGGAAAGCACGTGCTGTGCGAAAAGCCGCTGGCCTTGAACCTGGAAGATGCCCGGCACATGGTGCGGGCCTGCGCCGACGCAGGTGTGGTGATGGCGACGAACCATCATCTGCGCAACGCAGCCACGCATCGCAAGATCCGCGAACTCGTTCAGGGCGGCTCGATTGGCCGACCGCTCTTTGCGCGCGTCTTCCACGCCGTCTACCTCCCGCCGCACTTGCAGGGCTGGCGCATCGACAAGCCGGCCGCGGGCGGTGGCGTGATCCTCGACATCTCGGTGCATGACGCGGACACCCTGCGATTCATCCTCGGCGCCGAACCGGTCGAAGCCGTCGGGATGTCCCAATCTGCGTCCCTGGCCCGCGAAGGCCTGGAAGACGGCGTGATGGCCGTCCTGCGATTCGACAACGGCCTGGTGGCGCAACTGCACGATGCCTTCACGGTTCCCTTTGCCGGAACGGGCATCGAGATCCACGGAGACCAGGGCTCCGTGATCGGGCGCAACGTCATGACGCAGCGGCCGGTCGGCGACGTGCTGCTGCGCGATGCGCACGGCGAGCGTGCCGTGCCCGTCGAGCACGAGAGCCTCTACGCGCGCGGCGTTGCCGGGTTCTGCGCCGCCCTTCGCGGTGAAGGCCAACCTGCCGCCACCGGGCTCGACGGTGTGCGTTCGCTCGCTACCGCGCTGGCCATCGTGGAGGCCTGCCGCACCGGCAGCCGCGTCCGCGTGGCTCCCCTTCAAGCTTAGGAGTCTTCATGAAAAAAGTGATCACCGCCGACCAGGCGGCGGGACTGGTTCGTTCCGGCGATGTCGTGAGCATCAGTTCTTCCAGCGGTCTTGGCTGTCCCGACAAGGTGCTGGCGGCCCTCGGCGCGCGCTTCGAAAGAGAAGGCCAGCCGCGCGACCTGACGACGCTGAACCCGATCGCCGCCGGCGACATGTACGGCATCAAGGGCATCGACCACATCGCCAAACCAGGACTTCTGTCCCGCGTGCTGGCGGGGTCCTATCCGAGCGGCCCGTCCTCGCTGCCGATGCCGGCCATCTGGCACATGGTGGTCGACAACCAGATCGAGGCCTACAACATCCCGAGCGGAATCCTCTACGACATGCACCGCGACGCCGCAGCGCGGCGCCCCGGCGTGCTGACCAAGGTCGGCCTCGGCACCTTCGTCGATCCGGACCTGCAGGGCTGCGCCATGAACGAAGCGGCCGCGGCGAATCCGGTCGTGCGCAAGGAGACCTTCGACGGCGAGGAGTGGCTCTACTTTCCGGCGATCGCGCCGCAGGTCGCCATCATCCGTGCCACCACCGCCGACGAGCACGGCAACCTGACCTACGAACACGAGGGCGCCCTGCTCGGCGGCCTGGACCAGGCTCTTGCCGCACGCAACAACGGCGGCATCGTCATTGCGCAGGTCAAGCGCGTGGTCAAGGAAGGAAGCCTTCGGCCGCACGACGTGCACGTACCGTGCAACCTGGTGGACTACGTTGTGCTCGACCCGGACCAATGGCAGACCACGCAGACGCCCTACGACCCGGCCATCAGCGGCGAGATCGCCCAACCGACCACGACCTTCGAGCCACAGGCCTGGAGCCCGGAGAAGGTGATCTCGCGCCGCGCGGCGATGGAACTCGCGCACGGCCACGCGGTGAACCTCGGATTCGGCATCTCGGCCAACGTGCCCCGCGTCCTCCTGGAAGAAGGCCTGCACGGCGAGGTCACCTGGGCGATCGAACAAGGTGCCGTCGGCGGCATGCCCCTCCTCGGCTTTGCCTTCGGGTGCGCGTCGAACGCGGACGGGATCATGGCCTCACCGAATCAGTTCACCTATTTCCAGGGCGGTGGCTTCGACGTGACCTTGCTGTCCTTCCTGCAGGTCGACGGCAACGGCAGCGTGAACGTCTCGAAGCTGGGCGCCAAGCCCTACCTGACCGCAGGCTGCGGCGGCTTCGTCGACATCACCGCGCACGCCAGGCGCATCGTGTTCTCGGGCTTCTTCACCGCCGGCGCCAAGCTCGAAGTGGGCGACGGCAAGCTGACGATCCTCAAGGAAGGCAAGACACGCAAGTTCGTCGAGTCGGCCGAGCACATCACCTTCAGCGGTGTCATCGGCCGCCAGCGTGGCCAACGGGTGACCTACGTCACCGAACGCTGCGTCATTGACCTGGAAGACGACGCGCTCGTCGTGCGCGAGATCGCGCCCGGCATCGACCTGCAACGCGACGTGCTCGATCAGGCAGAGATCCCGCTGCGTGTCGCCGACGATCTTCGCGTGATGGATGCCGCGCTGTTCCGCGACACGCCGTTCGGATTGAAGCTCAAGGCCGAGGAGGTGCGCCGTGGCTGAGTCGCTGATCCAACTCGAGCGCGACGGCGCCGTAGCGACCGTCACGCTGAACCGGCCGGCCAAGCTGAACTCGTTGACGCCGCATATGCTTGACCAGCTCGAAGTCGTGGCGCGACAACTCGACGCCGACGGCGATGTGCGGGTCGTGGTGATCCTGGGCGGCGGCGAGAAGGCCTTCTGCGTCGGCGCCGACATCAACGAATGGGCTGCCTTGCAGCCACTGGACATGTGGCGCCGCTGGGTCCGTCGCGGCCATCAGGTGTTCGACCAATGGGCGCGCCTGCGGCAGCCGGTCATCACGGCGATCAACGGCCATGCGTTCGGCGGTGGCCTGGAGCTCGCGATCACGGGCGATATTCGTATCGCCGTCGAGCAGGCGCAGTTTGCCTTGCCCGAAGCGTCCATCGCGACCTGTCCCGGCTGGTCGGGCACGCAGCGACTGGTGCAGTTGATCGGCGCCAGCCGCGCCAAGTACCTCGCGCTCAGCGGCAAGCGGCAGTCTGCGGCCGACGCGCTGGCCGTCGGGCTCGTCCACGAGGTGGTGCCGGCGGTCGAACTCCGGAGCCGCGTGAACGCCCTGGCCCGCGAGATGACGACCAAGGCGCCGGTCTCACTGCAGTTGACGAAGCAGTTGATGAACGCAGCCGCAGGCGAGGACACCGCCGCCACGCTCGAAGCCATGGCGGGCGCACTCGCCGCCTCGACCCAGGACGCCGCGGAAGGCATCCAGAGCTTTCGCGAAAAGCGCGCACCCCGCTACCTGGGCCGCTGACCTCTGATCCACCGGACACATCCATGAGCACTACCTCCGTATCCCGAGCCGATGCGCTAACCCGCGCACCCTTCCAAGGCAAGCTGCTGATCGACGGCGCCTGGGTCGACGCCGTTGATGGCTGCACGCTGGAGCGTCGCTCACCGGCGCATGACACCGTGGTGGCGGTCTACGCCAAGGCCGGCGTCGTCGACGCCGAGCGAGCGATCGCCGCGGCGCGCCGGGCCTTCGACAAAGGGCCCTGGCCGCACATGAAGGGCGCGGATCGCGCGCGCATCCTGCGCGCCGTGGCCGAGGGCATCCTGGCCCGCAAGCAAGAACTGGCGCTGATGGAGACGCTGGAAAACGGCAAGCCGGTGGCGCAGTCGCTGGCCGAAATCGAAGGCGCGGCCGACCTGTGGCACTACGCCGCGACCCTGGCGCGCAATCTGCACGGCGACAGCTACAACACGCTCGGCGAAAAGACGCTCGGCGTCGTCCTGCGCGAGCCCATCGGCGTGGTCAGCGTGATCACGCCCTGGAACTTCCCGTTCCTGATCGTCAGCCAGAAGCTGCCCTTCGCCCTGGCGGCGGGCTGCACGGCCGTCGTCAAGCCCGCCGAAGTGACCTCCGGCACGACCGTGATGCTCGGGGAGATCCTGCAGGCCGCTGGCATGCCGGACGGCGTCGTGAACATCCTCGTCGGGCGCGGCAACGTGGTCGGCGACGTGCTGGTGACGCATCCGGATGTCGACATGCTCTCCTTCACCGGGTCCACCGGCATCGGCAAGCAGGCGGTCGCCAAGTCCGCCCAGACCTTGAAGAAGGTCTCGATGGAACTCGGCGGCAAGAACCCCCAGATCATCTTCCCCGACTGCGACTGGGACGCAGCGGTCGATGCGGCCGTATTCGGGATCTACTTCAATGCCGGCCAGTGCTGCAACAGCGGCAGCCGCGTCCTCGTGCATGAGGCCATCGCCGAGCGCTTCACCGCAGCCGTGGTCGAGCGCTCCAGGCTCGTGAAGGTGGGCGACCCGCTCACGGCCGGTGTCCAGGTCGGCGCGATCACGACCGACAGGCAACTCGAAACGATCCTGTCGCACATCGACGGCGCTCGCCGCGGCGGCGCGACCGTCGCGTTGGGCGGATCGCGCATCGCCACGACCGGCATGTACGTCGAACCCACGGTCGTGACCGGCGTCACGCGCGACATGGCCATTGCCAAGGAAGAAGTCTTCGGTCCGGTGCTGGCCGTCCTGAGCTTCAAGGACCTGGACGAAGCCGTCGAGCTGGCCAACAGCACGCTCTACGGCTTGTCGGCGGCCATATGGAGCCAGGATTTCAGCACCTGCCTCAGTGCGGCGCGCCGCATCAAGGCAGGCACGGTCTGGGTCAACACCTTCCTCGAAGGCCATGCCGAGCTGCCCTTCGGCGGCTACCACGAAAGCGGCATCGGCCGCGAACTCGGCCGGTTCGCGACCGAGGACTACACCGAAACCAAGACCCTGCACCTGCACCTCGGCGAGCGGACCGACTGGTACCTGCCTCGCTGATTCTCGCCACCCAAACCCCACCCCTCGACAGGAGACAGCCATGAAGAAACAGTTCATCAGCCTCGCGATCGCCACTTCTTTCGCGTTTCCCGCGCTGGCGCAGCAACAAAGCGTGGAGGTCCTCCATTGGTGGACCTCCGGCGGCGAAGCTTCCGCGCTCAATGTGCTGAAGGAGACGCTCGAGAAGCAAGGCGTCAAATGGAACGACATGCCCGTCGCCGGCGGCGGTGGCGAGGCCGCGATGACCGCCGTGCGCGCGCGCGTCACCTCCGGCAATCCACCGACCGCCGTGCAGATGCTGGGCTACGACACCCAGGATTGGGCGAAACAGGGCGTGCTGGCCGACCTGAACGACCTCGCCGCCAAGGGCGGATGGGACAAGGTCATTCCGCCGGCGGTGCAGAAGTTCTCCAAGTACAACGGCAAGTGGATCGCGGTGCCGGTCAACCTGCACACGACCAACTGGATCTGGGCCAACAAGGACGTGCTCGCCAAGGCGGGCGTCACCACCGAACCCAAGGACTTCGACGAGTTCATCGCCGACGCGGAGAAAGTGCAGAAGGCGGGCTTCATCGCCATCGCGCACGGCGGCCAGCCCTGGCAGGACGCCACCGTCTTCGACAGCGTCGTGCTGTCGACCGGCGGCGTCGACTACTACCGCAAGGCCTTCGTCGAACTCGACGTGAAGACGCTGAACTCCCCGACCACGCTGAAGGTGTTCCAGCGCATGTCGCAGATCCGCAAGCTGGTGGACAAGGACTTCTCGGGCCGGGACTGGAACGTCGCCTCGGGCATGGTCATCAGTGGCAAGGCGGGCTTCCAGATCATGGGCGACTGGGCCAAGGGAGAGTTCGTCAATGCGAAGAAGGTGCCGGGGAAGGACTTCTTGTGCTACCGCTTCCCCGGCACGCAAGGCGCGGCCTCCTTCAACACCGACCAGTTCGCGATGTTCAAGCTGAGCGATCCGCAGAAGACCGCCGCACAGATGAAGCTGGCGGCCGACATCATGGAGCCGGGATTCCAGTCGTCCTTCAACGTGATCAAGGGCGCCGCGCCCGCACGTTCCGACGTGTCCGATGCCGCGTTCGACGACTGCGGCAAGAAGGCGATCAAGGATGCCGCCGAAGCCAGCAAGAACAACACGCTGGTCGGCTCGATCGCGCACGGGCATGCGGTGCCGGCCTCGATGAAGAACGCCTTCTACGACGTCATCACGCGGCACTTCAACGGCCAGATCGACGACAAGAAGGCCGTTGCGGAACTCGTGTCCGCCGCGAAGAACTGAGCGCGCCGATCGTCACTTGAACCTCGGGTGGCCAGCGCCACCCGGCCAGCGGAGCCCTGCCATGAAAGCCGGTTACCTACCCAAGCTGCTGTTCAGCCCCAGCGTGTTCCTCGTGCTGGTGTGCGTGTACGGCTACATCATGTTCACGGTCTACCTGTCCTTCACCGACTCGACGATGCTGCCTTCATTCGAGTGGGCCGGCACAGCCAGCTACTCGCGGCTGCTCGGATTGGAGAACTGGCAGGTTTCCTTGGGCAACCTCGCGGTCTTCGCGAGCCTCTACATTGTGATCGCGATGGTGCTTGGGCTGGGTCTGGCGGTCCTGATCGACCAGAAGATTCGAGCCGAAAGCGCATTCAGGTCGATCTTTCTCTACCCGATGGCGCTGTCGTTCATCGTGACGGGCACCGCATGGAAGTGGCTGCTGGATCCCGGCGTGGGCCTCGAGCGCTCGATGCATCTTCTGGGCTGGGAAAGCTTCAGCTTCACATGGATCAAGGACAGCGAGATGGCGATCTACTGCGTCGTGATCGCGGCCGTCTGGCAGACCAGCGGCTTCGTGATGGCGATGTTCCTCGCGGGGCTGCGCGGCGTGGAAACCGGGCAGGTGAACGCGGCAAAGGTCGACGGTGCCCGCACCTGGCAGATCTACCTGCGCGTCATCCTCCCGCAGTTGGGCCCGGTCTTCGTCTCGGCTTTCGTGATCCTCGCGCACATGGCGATCAAGTCCTACGACCTGATCATCGCCCTGACCAACGGCGGACCCGGCCGTTCCACCTGGCTGCCCTCTGTCTTCATGTACCAGTACACCTTCACGCGCAACGAGATGGCCGTCGGCGCCGCCAGCTCCGTGCTGATGCTCCTTGCCATCGGCGCCGTGGTTCTTCCCTATCTCTTCAGCGAAATCCGGAAGGTGAAAAATGGCTAACGCACAAACCCATGCCGCGGTCCACGTCCACGGCGCCAGCGGAATCCAGCCCAAACTGGACATCGCGCGCATCGCGCTGTACGCCATCTTGCTGGCATGCGCGGTGGTCTTCCTGATGCCGGTCTACGTGATGGTCGCGAACTCGTTCAAGCCGCTGGACGAGATCCGCACCGGCAACCTGATGTCGCTGCCCATCGACTGGACGATCGCGCCGTGGCTGAGCGCATGGAGCACCGCGCAGATCGGCGTCCAGCCGACCGGGCTGCGGCCCTTCTTCATCAACTCGTTCCTGCTGGTCATTCCGGCGGTGGTGCTTTCCACGCTGATCGGCGCGCTGAATGGCTACATCCTGACCCAGTTCAAGTTCCGCGGGGCCAACCTGATGTTCGCCGCGATGCTGTTTTCGGTCTTCATCCCATTCCAGATCGTGCTGATCCCGATGGCCAGGAACCTCGGCTTCCTGGGGATCGCGGGTACGGTGAAGGGACTGATCTTCGTGAACACCGTGTACGGCATCGGCTTCACGACACTCTTCTTTCGCAACTACTACGCAGCCTTTCCAGCAGAGCTGATTCGCTCCGCCCGTATGGATGGTGCCGGCTTCTTCGGTGTGATGGGACGCATCCTCCTGCCCAACAGCACGCCGATCATCGTCGTGACCGTCATCTGGCAGTTCACCAACATCTGGAACGAGTTCCTGTTCGGTGCTTCCTTCAGCGACTTCAGCAGCTATCCGCTCACGGTGGCCCTGAACAACCTCGTCAACAGCAGCACCGGGGTCAAGGAATACAACGTCCACTTCGCGGGCGCCTTCATCGCGGCCATGCCCACGCTGATCGTGTACCTGGTGTCCGGCAAGTACTTCGTACGCGGCCTGATGGCCGGCTCAGTCAAGGGCTGAAACGCCCATTCAGGAGACAAAAGATGGCATCCCTCGACCTCGTCAACGTGCAGAAGAGCTTCGGCCCCGTCAAGATCCTGCACGACATCTCCATCGGGCTCAAGGACGGCGAGTTTCTTGTCCTGGTGGGCCCGTCCGGCTGCGGCAAGAGCACGTTGATGAACATCATCGCGGGGCTCGAGGAGCCCACCGGCGGAACGCTGAACCTGCAAGGCCGCGACATCACCAACGTCGCCCCCGCCGAGAGAAACATCTCGATGGTGTTCCAGTCGTACGCGCTGTATCCGAACATGACCGTCGCCAAGAACATCGAGTTCCCGCTGGAGATGCGCAAGGTCGAGAAGTCGGCCCGCGCCGAGCGCGTCAAGTCGGTCTCCAAGCTGCTGCAGATCGAGCACCTCCTCGAACGCAAGCCGCGTCAGCTCTCAGGTGGCCAGCGCCAGCGCGTCGCCATCGGGCGGGCCCTCGCCCGCGAGCCTCAGCTCTACCTCTTCGACGAGCCGCTCTCGAATCTGGACGCCCAACTGCGCGTCGACATGCGCACCGAGATCAAGAAGCTGCATCAGCGCCTGAAAGCCACCATCGTCTACGTCACCCACGACCAGATTGAAGCGATGACGCTCGCGACGCGCATCGCCGTGATGAAGGGCGGTGTCCTTCAACAACTCGGGACGCCGTACGAGGTGTACAACCGGCCGGCCAACACCTTCGTTGCAAGCTTCATGGGTTCACCGCGCATGAACCTGGTCAAGGCGCGAGTGACCGGCAACGCAGGACAGCTGAGCCTGGACATACAGTCCGGCCAGAGCGCCCGGGCGAGCATTCCACTGCCGGCGTCCACCACCGCTGCGGCACTGCAGCGCTATACGGGTGACGAGGTGATTGCAGGCATCCGTGCCGAAGCCGTGAGCCTTGCGCGAGACGGCATGGTCGCCGGGCCCATGCAATGCTTCATCGAGGCACGTGTCGAGGTCATCGAGCCGACGGGCGCCGATACCTTGGCGGTTCTGAACCTGGGCGGCAGCGACTTCACCGTGCGCCTGGAGCCGGACGCACCGATCAAGCCCGAGCAGACCGCTCGCTTCCTCGTCGATCTGTCGAAACTGGTCTGCTTCGATGCCAAGACGGAAGCGCTGATCGCGTGACAGCCATGAAGGCTCGGGATTTCGACGTTGTGATCATCGGTTCCGGGGTGGGCGGTGGCGCGGTGGCGCTGCAGCTGGCCGGCACCGGTGCGCGCGTCGCAATTCTGGAGCGTGGCCCGGTGCTGCAGCGGGAACCTCAGAACTGGGACCCCGAATCGGTCTTCGTCGATCTTCGGTATCGCAGCGCGGAAACATGGACGAACGGCACGAGGCGCTTCCGGCCGGGCCAGTACTACTTCGTCGGTGGCCACACCAAGTTCTATGGCACAGCCATGTTCCGCTTTCGCGAGCGTGACTTCCAGGCGCATCAGCTCGAGGACGGGATCTCACCCGAGTGGCCCATCTCCTATGCAGATCTGGAGCCCTGGTATGCCCAGGCCGAGCAGTTGTTCGGTGTTCGAGGACAGGCCGGTGTCGACCCGACGGAGCCGCCGCGCAGCGCCCCGTATGCGCATGCGCCGATTCCGCACGAGCCGGTCTTGGCCGAGATCGAGCGGCGGCTCAAGGCGCAAGGGCTGCATCCGTTTTCGATGCCCTCGGCCGTGGACTTCGGACCGGGCGGTCGCTGCCTGCGCTGTGGTACTTGCGACGCGTTTCCGTGCAAGGTTGACGCCAAGGGCGATGCCGAAATCTGTCTTGTTCGTCCGGCCCTGTTGCAGCCGAACGTGGAGCTGCATACGGAGACCTTTGTCGAGCGACTGATCACTGACGACAGCGGACGCCGCATCGTCTCGGCGGAAGTCATCGAGCGCGGAGTGAAGCGACGGATCCGTGGCGGGCTTTTCGTCCTCAGCGCCGGCGCCATCAACTCCGCGGCGCTCCTGCAGCGCTCTGCGACGGTTCGCCATCCGAGCGGCCTGGCCAACTCCAGCGACGCTGTCGGCCGCTTCTTCATGAACCACAACTGCACGGGGTTGATGGCCCTGCATCCCACGAAACGCAATCACACGCGATTTCCGAAGACTCTCTCCGTCAACGACTGCTATTTCGGCGACCTGGAGGGCAATGGGCCACCCCTCGGTAACCTGCAGTTGCTGGGAAAGGTCAGCGAACCGATCCTGCGCGGCGCGATGCCCACGTGGGCACCACGTGCGATGCGCACCTGGATGGCCGAACACAGCGTCGATTGGTACGTGATGTCCGAGGACCTGCCCCACCGCGACAGCACGGTACGCAACAACAGCGATGGCAGCATCGATC
>JACXTT010014252.1_pt1 | contig 10417 bp, 9 predicted proteins | sample 9270951 | NCBI WGS metagenome assembly JACXTT01 (sample SAMN15532306, study PRJNA645909) | rock metagenome | isolation source: weathered quartz diorite | place: Puerto Rico | collected 2017-06-21
CGTCGTCCGTGCAGACCTTCCGGGCCAACGTGGCGTCCTGGTTGACGAAGGCATCCAGCGCTTCCTTGACCATCCGCAGGGACCAGTTCGCCATGCGGGGGATGTCGATATAGGGTTTGAGCTGCGGCTCCTCGTTCAGCTCAATTGCGCGCTCGCAGATGTTCTCGGCCAGGTCGCTGATGCGCTCCAGTTCGGTGGAGATCTTCATGGCCGTCGTGATGAAACGCAAGTCCCGTGCAGCCGGCTGTTGGAGCGCGAGCAGCCGCAGGCAGTCCTCGTCCACTTCCACGTCGAGCGTGTTGACCTGGCGGTCGTTCGCGATGATCTTGCGCGCGAGGTCGGAATCGCGCTCGATGAGGGCGCGCAAGGCCCCCTGGACCTGTTCCTCCACGAGGATCCCCATCCGGAGGATTTTGTCCTTGAGGTCCAGCAGTTCCTGGTCGAAGTGACGTTGCATGGTCGTTCTCCTTATCCGAACCGGCCGGTGACGTAGTCTTCCGTCCGCCGGTCGCGCGGCGTGGTAAAGACCGTTTTCGTGTCGTTGAATTCGACGAGCTCGCCCATCAGGAAGAAACCGGTGTAATCCGACACGCGCGCGGCCTGCTGCATGTTATGGGTGACAATGACGACGGTCAACTCTTTCTTCAGATCGAAGAGCAACTCCTCGATCTTGGCCGTGGCGATGGGATCGAGGGCCGAGCAGGGCTCGTCCATCAGGAGCACTTCCGGCTTGACGGCCAGGGCGCGGGCGATGCAGAGTCGTTGCTGCTGGCCGCCGGAGAGGCCCAATGCGCTCTGGTGCAAGCGATCTTTGACCTCTTCCCACAAGCCAGCGCCTTTCAAGCTCTCTTCCACGATGGCATCGAGCGCGGTGCGGTTTCGGAGGCCTTGGAGGCGGGGGCCGTAGGCGACGTTGTCATAAATCGGTTTCGGGAAGGGGTTGGACTTCTGGAAGACCATCCCGACGCGCTTTCGAAGATCCGTTACGTCCACCTGTGGGCCGTAAATGTCCTGGCCGTCCAGGGTGATTCTCCCTCCAATGCGGGCACCCTCGATCAGGTCGTTCAGCCGGTTCAGGCAACGCAGCAGGGTGGACTTCCCGCAACCGGAGGGTCCGATGAAGGCGGTGACGTGATTGGGCGGAAACTCAATGCTCACTTTGAAGATCGCCTGGGCCGCTCCGTAGAAGAAATTCACGTCCTGCAACAGCATCTTGCCCGCGAGGGATACGCGCTCACGGACGGGCGGATGGCTGTCGGGCATTGCGGCGGTGACGCGCACATCAGGGGACTCGGTCGACATGATCATTGTGCCTCCTTACACCGCCGATCCGGCGTATTTCTTGCGCAGGTGGTTACGGAGAGTGATCGCCGCAAGATTCAGGACGACCACCACCATGATCAACACCAGCGTGGTGATGTAGACCATCGGCTTCGCGGCCTCGACGTTCGGCGACTGAAAGCCCACGTCGTAGATATGGAAGCCGAGATGCATGAATTTTCGGTCGAAATGAAAGAACGGCCACGTACTGTCCAACGGCAACGTGGGCGCCAGTTTAACCACGCCCGTCAGCATCAGCGGGGCGACTTCGCCCGCCGCGCGGGCCATCGCGAGGATCAACCCCGTCAGGATGGCCGGCAGGGCGCAGGGGAGAATGACACGGACGACGGTCTCCAGCTTGGTGGCGCCGAGCGCCAGGGACCCCTCCCGAAAATCGCGGGGAACCGCCGCCAGCCCTTCCTCGGTCGCCACGATGACCACCGGCACAGTCATGAGGGCCAGGGTCAATGAGGCCCAAAGGATGCCGCCGGTTCCGTATGTAGGGCTGGGGAGGGACTCCGGGAAGAACAGCTGGTCGATGGTCCCGCCGATGGCATAGACGAAGAATCCCAGTCCGAAGACGCCGAACACGATGGAGGGCACGCCCGCCAGATTGTTGACTGCGATGCGGACCAACCGCACGACGGTTCCCTGCTTGGCGTATTCCCGGAGATACAGCGCCGCCAGCACGCCACAGGGAACCACCGCCATGCTCATGATCAGGACCATCATGACCGTGCCGAAGATGGCGGGAAAGATGCCGCCTTCCGTGTTCGCTTCCCTCGGCTCGTCGGCCAGCACCTTCCATGCGTTGGTGATGTAAATCCCTATTTTGGCCGGCGTCCCCATCTCATTGGGGCGAAGGGCTCGGATGATCTGGCCCACGGGAAGCTGTTTTTCCCGCCCGTTCGCGTCCACCATGACCACGGAGTATTCGTTGAACTGTGCATTCAGCTTGTCGAGCGTCTCGGTTTTCTCGCGGTACTGTGATTCGGCCGAAGCGATGGCGGTCTTCAGGCGATCCAGGGTGGGGCCGTGAGGCACCTGGCCCGGAGGCGTGTTCATCTCCAGCGCCCGGATTTTCAGCCGGGTCTGGGTGATCGCGGCGTTGATCTCTCCGATCTCGACTCGCTCGATGCGGCTGATCCGGGCATGCAGGTCGTTTGCCTGGTCAACAAGGGGGAGAAGGGTGTGCCATCCGATGTCGCCCCCTTCTGCATACCGGGTCTCGCCCTTGTGGATCGCTTTGATCCAGCCGTAGAAGTTGCCCCACTCCCGCCGCTCCAGGAGCACGGCGTTGGGCGGGAATGCCTGCGAGGCGATCCTCTCCTCGTCAACCCACTTGAAGTCCAGACCATACAGATCGCGGTTGCCGATCTTCACCCGGACCCGACTCTTGCCCTTCGGAGCGTCCGGCGTGATGGAGTTGGGTATGGTCTCCCGGCCGGCCTGTTGCCCCATCATATGTTTGCCGTCTGCCAGGGTGAGTTCGATGATGTCGCCGGTCCAGAAGAAGCCCATGCCGTTCACCACGATGAGGAGCAGGAGTCCGACCACCATCAGCAAGGCAATGGCCAGGCCGGCGCCGCTTCCCCAGACGAAGAGGCTGCCCGAGGCGATCGTCTTCTTGAGCCACGTCCGCATAGAAGGCCTAGAACTGGCTGTACTTTTTCCGCAGCCGCTGCCGGATGATTTCCGCGCCGGTGTTGACGAAGAACGTGATCACGAACAGGAGCAGCGCCGCCATGAATAGCGTCCGGTACAAGGTGCCGCCGTGCGGCGCCTCCGGGATCTCCACGGCGATGTTCGCCGACAGCGTCCGAAAGCCGTTGAACAGGCTCCAATCCATGATCGGGGTGTTGCCGGTGGCCATGAGGACGATCATGGTTTCCCCAACGGCCCGGCCGAAGCCGATCATCAATGCGGAAAAGATGCCGGGACTGGCTGAAATAAAGACCAGCCGGGCAAGGGTCTGCCACGGGGTGGCCCCCAGGGCCAGAGATCCGGCGATCAGGTTGCGCGGGACGTTGGAGAGCGCCTCTTCGGAGATGCTGAAGATGATCGGAATGATGGCAAAACCCATGGCGAACCCCACCACCAGGGCGTTCCGCTGATCGTAGCGAAGTCCAAAGGCATTGGCGAGCCAGTTCTTGTAGTCGGCTCCGAAGAGCAAGGATTCGATCGACGCGTTGAGGCTTAGGCACAGGAAGGCGGCGCCGACGAGCACCGGCATCAGAAAGAAGGCCTCGACGCCGGGCCGGACCCGGTTGCGGAGGGCGAAGGGAAGGAATTGCCAGAGGAGTGCGGCCAGCATGGCGCTGAGCGGGAGCACCACAAACATCGCCACCACCGCCGGGAAGATGCGTTCCAGCAGGGGCGCCATCCAGAGACCGGCCAGGAACCCCAGGACGACGGTCGGGAGGGCCGCCATGATTTCGATCGTGGGCTTGATCTTAGCGCGCAGGTCGGGATGCATGAACATCGAGGTATAGATCGCTCCCAGGACGGCCAATGGAACTGCCAGCAGCATCGCATAGAGTGTGCCCTTGATCGTGCCGAAGAGGAGCGGGGTCAGTCCAAACTTGGCCTCGAAATCGTCGGTCGCGCCGGATGATTGCCAGACGTGCTCGGGCCGCTCGTAGCCCTCGTACCAAACCGGCTCAAACAGGCCGGCGAAGGTGATCTCGGGATGCGGGTTGTGGATTGTATAGGAGACGATCCGGCCGGTGTTGGTCATGGCGACTGCGCCGTTGGCTTTGGGGGCGAACATGAGGGATTTGATTGCGGCGCCGTCGCCGGGAAACCGCAGAAGGGTTCGCTCGGAGGTCGAGTAGTGAACGTACAGATTGCCCTGCGTGTCTCCGGTGACGAACCCCTTGTCCCGCTGCGAAGGAGAGATGCCGGTCACGGCCGCCGGGTGCGCTGCGAATCGGTGAACGGGCTGAAGCTTGGTGCGGTTGCTTTCTTTCGTCACCCGGACCGGCATCCACACGGAGACTTCACCCGATCCGGTTCCGATCACCAGCGAACGATCGCCGATCAAATACGCCAGGGCGGTGACGGCGGCGCCGGACGGACTGACCGTGAGCTGCTCCAGTAGGACCGGACGCCCCGTCTCCCGTACGTCCCAGTAATACAGGTGTCCGTCGGCGGTTCCGGCGGCCAAGGTTTCGCCGCGTCCATCCAGGATCAAAGCTGTGACGGAGCCGGGTATTTGCGCGGCGAGTTCAACAGACGTGACGGATGGGGCGGTCCCCGGCTTGTTGGGCGGAAGGACGGTGGAGTGCCAGAGTCGGCCGGATTCGGTCAGGACCGCTGCGGCTGTTCCCGCGTCCGTCCGCTGGTAGGCCAAGCGCACGATCTTGTCTTTGGTGGGAACAATTTGGATGGGAAGGGAGGCGACCATCTTGGGAACGATCCGTCGGGCATCGTTCGCGAAATCGGCCGTCATCTCGATATCCAAGGGGATGAGCCGTCCGTCGGCGGTTCCCAGGCCGAAGCGACCGCCCTTGCCGGCGGCCCGCGTAACGGCCGTGACAGGCGCCCCGGCGAGGGCGGCCGGCATCTCCGTCTCGAGGGGTTTCCCGGAGGGCAAACTGAAGAAGGACACCTGACCGGTATCGCCGGCTTTGAGCAGATAGGCCACTGCCTGGTGCTCGTCCACGCCGACTAGCGTGGCCTGGGGAAGACTCTGCGGGAGCGGCCCGGCAACGAATCGTCCCGTGTTCTGTCCGGTCGGCGCAAAGAAGAGCGGAGCGGTTTCCATGATCAGGAACGCGAAGATCCCGAGAATGCTGAGGATGACGGCATACCCGCCCAGACTGATGATGACCTGGGCCAGGCGATCCAACAGCAGGCGCACTTTGCGGCTGTCTATGCGGGCGGGAGCCGAGGCCGGAGCCGGCATCGTAGCCGGCTCCGGAGTCAGAGTGGAGGGAGGATGGACGGTCGTGTCGACATTACTCAAGCTTCTTCAGTTCCTTCTCCACTGTGGCGGCCGACAACGGGAAAAAGCCGTCTTTCATCACGACCTGCTGGCCTTCCCGGCTGTATACGAACTTGAGAAACTCCTTCACCAACGGGTCCAGCGGCTTGTTGGGGGTCTTGTTGACATACAGGTAGAGATGCCGCCAGAGGGGATAGGAGCCGTTGTCCGCGTTGGGCTGGGTCGCCTCCACGAACGGCTTGCCTTCCTTCTCCGCCAGGGGAACGGCGCGGACACCGGATGTCATATAGCCGATGCCGCTGTAGCCAACCCCGGCGTGATCTTCGGTGACGCCTTGAACCACCGACGCGGACCCAGGCTGCTCCTTCACTTCATCCTTGTAGTCCCCATTCTTCAGCGCATGTTCCTTGAAGAACCCGTAGGTGCCGGAGGCGGAGTTCCGGCCGTAGATGCTGATCGAATTGCCGCCCAACGGCCCATCCACGCCGAGCTGGTTCCATTTCTGGACGTTCTCGTTGTGGCCCCCCCGGCGGCTCTTGGAAAAGATCGCATCCACCTGGGCCATGGTCAGGCCCTTGATCGGGTTGTCTTTGTTGACGTAGACCGCCAGGGCGTCGATGGATACTGGAAAGGCGGTGGGCTTGTAGCCGTATTTCTTTTCGAAGGCGTCCGTCTCGCTGCCCTTCATGGCGCGCGACATGGGACCGATCTGGGCCGTGCCTTCGATGAGTGCGGGCGGCGCGGTGCTGGAACCCTTGCCCTCGATTTGGATCTTCACATTCGGATACTGCTTGCGAAACCCTTCGGCCCAAAGGGTCATCAAGTTGTTCAGCGTGTCGGACCCGATGCTGTTCAGGTTGCCCGACACGCCGCTGACCTTCGCATAGCCCTTCAGATTGGCGTCGAGCTGGATGGCCTCATCGGCATAAGCGGGTCCCGCTACGATGGCGATGGCGGCGACCAACAAGGCCCAGGTGAGCCACAGAATGTCGTCTTTCTTATTCATAAGTCTCCTCGTCCAAACGTACCGTTCCTGCGTGACCGGATCGTTAACGCCGCGTTACAGAACGGTTAACTCGCAGGTTCAATCAGGCCTGCTCTCCCTAGAAAGCCACCAGCATCTTCACTCCAAAGATGTGATTGTCATAGTCCACCGTCTTGCCGCAGGTTGGGCAGGCACCACCCACACCGGTGGAGATCGTTTGGCCTGGGACGCCAGTGGCGGCGCCCGTTACCGACCCGAGCACGGTCTGTTTCAGGAGGGTGTAATCCAGCGCGACTGAAAGGTACTTGGAGTAGTCGTAGCTGATGCCGAAGAGGATCGACTGCTGGTCACCTGCTTGAGTGCTCTTATTCGGCTTCATGAAGTAGTAGCGGCTGAAGAGCCGCACTTTTTCCTCGAACAGCCCCGGAATGCGGTAATAGGCCCAGAATTCCGAACCCTGTGCGTTGTGGAAACGCGGAGTTCCGGTGGCGGGGCCATTCCTTGCGCCGGTGGGTTGGGCAATCGCTGTCGTTCCGTCATATGTCGAAGGGACCAAGATTGCCGTCCCTCTGGGAGTGCCGGTGTCCGCGCCGTCGTCGGCCCAGACATATTGCGCGTTGACCTTGAAGCGATCCGATTCCGGGGCATAGACCTCCACGTTGCCGAGTACCCGCTTCGGATTGAAGCCCTCGGTGCCGCTGCGCAACGTTTCGTCGTGGCCGAAGCCAGAGATGATCACGCCCTTGATTGGTTCCACACTGACACGGCCCAGCCAGGCGTAGCTACGGGTATTGGGTGTGTTCTGGTAGCCTTCCCCGTTCATGAAGGCGAAGTGGTAGTCAACCATCTTGTCCACGACTTTCCCCATCAGGCTGACGCCCATGTCTGATGAGGTTTGGAAACCTTGCTGATCCACCATGATCGGGCTTAGGTAGCGGTAGGTCCACCGGTGCTCTTCGTACTCAATCCAGGGCGTCTGGTGCTGTCCAACCCGCACTTCCAATCCCGGCAGGAGGACGTGGTTGTAATAAGCGTACTTGACGAATGTGTTGTTGCGACCGCCGCCGGCATACCCGGACAGGCCAAAGGGAGCGGCTTCGGTGCCGTTGGCATCCCCTGTGTTGTTGATCATCTGGTCCAAGGTCAGACGGAAGTGATGGCCTTCATCAAAGCGCTTGATGAAGGTCAGGTAGGTCCGGGTGAAATGAAAACCATTGGCAAGGCCTTTGTTGGCGTTCGCTTGTGCGTCGTTGATGCCCTTCTGGAGGGCGTTGCCGGTGAACGAATCCCCTCCGGCGTAGGTGAAATCGAAGTAGAAGGTGGCCTTCAGCTCGATGCCTTTGAGCAGGCCGGAAGCGGCGGACCCAGATGCAGGAGACATCTCCCGCTCCTTCTCCGACTTGATCTTGAGCCAGTCCTCCTTGGTGATCGTGCCCTTATCCAGCAAGACGTCCTCGACGGTCGCCTGCGCCGATCCGACCGTGAGGACGACCGCCAGGCCGACCATCACGATCATCGTGATAAACCCTTTGTGCTTCATGTCCTGCGCCTCCTTGGTTGTCCTGCTGTTAATCACAACGGTACCGATAAAGTGGCTGCAGGTTATATCAGGGAAATTCGCGTTGAGTCACCGTTTTGTTACAAACAAGTTAATTCTTCCTTATTGCGCAGTATTGACATGGACGGGAGGATAGGGCTGGCCTATAATCGATCCGCGTTATCAAGGAGGCCTGCGCGATTGCGGAACGAACGGCGGCTATGGGGACTATGGGGATTGGCGCTGGTGGGCGTGGTGACGAGCTGTTCCTGGTTCACGCCGTCAAGCCGTGTGTTGTACCAGGAAGGTCGCACAGTCATCCAGCTTGAGCAGGAGCCCTCTGAAGGAGGGAACAAGCATCCGGCCGTCATCGTGTCCTCACAGCTGGCAAAGCTGCTGGACGGCATGCTCATCCAGCATGACCGGGGGCTTGCGATGTCCTTCCTCAGGAGTTCCGCCACATTCGAGCCGGTCTTCAACTCGGACGAGATCGCGACGTTGGCGCCCTTGCTGTCGAAGGGGTTGAAGCAGGCCGATCCGTCGCAACGCGTCGGGTTTACGTTCTGGAGCGCCACGCCCGGACGCGGCTATGCGCCGTTTTCAGGTTCCATCGCGGCCCGAGACCCCTACCTGATTTTTGCGTTGAAGACGCATCCGGGCAGCGACTGGCGGGATCCGGAAAACCCACCGCCCCCCAGTCAGTTCGCACTGGACTTCCGGCAGGACTCTTATTTGAAGCCCGGCAGCGAGGAGGAACGCCGGGGGAGTTACGAGATACGTCCGACGCTGCAGATCGACTATCGACGGTACCTGGCCGCTCTTGATGGCCAGAGCGGTGCAGTTTCGACGGCCAAGGAGCCACTCACCCGAGCTCCCGCTGTTTCAGCTCCTGCCGAGGTCCGTCCACCGGCTGTACCTTCTCCGGTGGCGGCGCCACGTGACTCGGTGCAGTCGGGTACCGAACAAGCTATGAGAGAAGAACTGGCCCGGCTCCGGCAGGAACTCGCCGAAACCAAGCAGTTGCTCGCCGATAAGATTCTTGAACTGAATCGATTGCAAAAGAAAGCAGGCGGGACGAACGAGGGAAAGCAATAGCTCCTTGCTTGTTTGGAGCTCTTGCCCGGATACACTTATCCGATCGCGCGGGCCACTTCCCGATGGATCGCCAGCGAAATGTCGCTGCTGGCGTTGCGGTAGAGCGGACAGCGCCGGTGCCGGTCGGTGGTACAATAATCGATCCGGTCAACCCTGCTCGGCTCGAACGGCACCACGGCGCCGAAACATATTGCAGCCGCCCCGGTGATTTCCTCTTCAGCGTAATAGGGACACTTCATAAGACCTCACCTCCTTTTTTCCTGCCCCCCAGTGCTCCCCCAGGGGGCACAACCCTGAGGGAGCGGGCACTGGGGCACACAGGAGTTTCACTACACCCTGCAGTCTGCCTTACTGGTTAGACACTTATGTCAAAGAAACGTTACAAGTCGGTAAATTCTGGGACGCTACCGAGATCAGGTAGTCAAATTGGTTCTGACGTCTTAGTTGGAGCAATCCATCTCGGCTGAGCTGGTCCACGGCCAGGAACACCTGGCTCCAGGAATAGTCTGGAAGGGCGCTGACAAGCTTCTCGAAGGTGCAGGCGCCCGAACGTTGTAGTTCCTGGAAAATCACCGATTCGATCGGAGGGGGCTGCTGCGGTCTGTTTGCACGCATCATGGGGGCCTCCCTTGTTTCAGGGTGCGTTCTGATTCATGCGGTCTCCCGGAGAGAGTCTCCTTGCGTCGGCGAACAGCGCACGGCCAAGACTCGAATCACGGCCAGCGTCACCAGGATGCCCCCCAGAACGGCCAGTTGCGGAATGGCTCCGCCTTTGAACCATTGCGAGATGACCTCGGTCAGCATGACGACCAGAATGGTGTCTACGATGAACGTCACCTTGACCCGTCCTTCGGTGAAATACGTGAGCGTGGTTTTGAACACTTCCACGACTGCCAGGAGGATTAACGTATCTACGATCACGTGACGAAGGGCCACCTCCACCGGGTTGTCCCAAAGCAGGCGAAGATCCAGGAAAGTCTTCACCACGCCGCCCATGAGCGCCGCCAGGATCGTCAGGATCAGCAGACTGAGGACGAGCTTGATGCCTTTGACCCAGAAGCTTGTGCGTGTGCTCTCGATGATTTCGAACATGGATGCCACTCTTGAAGGGGCCGCCGCCGTCATGGCAGCGAGGTGGGTGTCTTGAGCCGGTACCCGACGCCGCGTACCGTCTGGATGTACGACGGGTTGGCAGGGTCGGCCTCGATTTTTTTCCGGATCGTGTGGATGTGCACGTCGAGGCTGTGCTCTTGCACGAAGCAATCCTCTCCCCACAGAAAGGTGAGGAGGTGATCGCGTGTGAAGACTCGTTCCGGCTCCTGGGCCAGATGCTGCAGGATGGCGAACTCCGTCACGGTCAAGTGAACGGGTCTGCCTACGATACAGACAAGGTGTCGGTCCGAATCGATTTCCAGTCCGCACATCCGTAGACCGGCGTATGCCTGGCTTGCCATTCGGATGAAGACGCGCCCCATACCAGCGCTCAGCCCGCGCATTGGAGACGGCTTGACCAAGTTATCGTTCCCCCCGGCCT
>JACXTT010014253.1_pt1 | contig 10417 bp, 11 predicted proteins | sample 9270951 | NCBI WGS metagenome assembly JACXTT01 (sample SAMN15532306, study PRJNA645909) | rock metagenome | isolation source: weathered quartz diorite | place: Puerto Rico | collected 2017-06-21
TCGTGAGTGCGAGAGCCCGCCGTGTTCCGCGCCACCCTGGGTGACCAGCTGATCGCCCTGCGCCACTGCATCGACCAGCAGGGCCAGGACGGCCCAGGACGGCTGCCTGTTGATCAGCGGCATCCTCGACCCGGTCGGGGGCGCCGCCGTCAGGTCCGCGCTGGAGCCGTTGGCGCCACCAAATGATCCGCGCACCTTCGGGGTTCCTCCCCATTCATGGGGAGGTGCCGCCGCACGCGGCGGTGGGGCCGGCCCAGACTCCTAGCTCGGGTTAGCTCGGGTTACTGCCGAACGACCGCCGTGGCGCCGTTCCTCAAAACGTACTTCTGGATCTTGCCCGTCGCCGTCTTGGGCAGCTCGGGCACGAACGTCACGCCGTTCGGCGCTTTGAAGTGGGCCAGACGCTTCCGGGCGAAGGCGATGCCCTCAGAGTCGGTTGCGGTGGCGCCAGGTTTCAACACCACGTAGGCGAACGACGCCTCGCCCCACTTCTCGTGCGGGAGGCCGACGATCGCCGCCTCCTGCACGGCCGGATGCCGCAGCAGCACGCCCTCGACCTCGAGGCTCGAGATGTTCTCCCCGCCACTGATGATCACGTCCTTGATCCGGTCCCGGATCTCCACGTAACCGTCGGGGTGCATGACGGCGGCGTCGCCGGTGTGGAACCATCCGTCGCCCATCACCTTATGCGTCGCCTCAGGGTCGTTGTAGTAGCCCTGCATGATGACGTTGCCGCGGGCGACGATCTCACCCAGCGTCTTGCTGTCGGCAGGCACGTCCTTTCCGGTTTCGTCGACGACCCGCAGCTCGCCTGACGTGATCAGCTCGACACCGGTGCGGGCTTTGATGACGCCGAGCTCGCTGGTGCCGAGAGCCCTGTGCTCCGGGCGCGGCTCGCAGATGGTTATGAACGGAGCTGTCTCAGTCAGACCGTAGACCTGGGTGACCTCCCAGCCGAGCTCACCCTCCAGGCGCTCGATAGTTGCCGCGGCCGGCGCCGCTCCCGCCGTGATGACGTGCACCCCGCGAGGCGCGTCGCCACGTATGTCCGCCGGCGCGTTGGCGAGAGCGATCAGGACTGTTGGCGCGGCGCACAGCCAGCCGACCTTCTCCATGCGAATCAGGTCGAACACTCGCGCCGGCTCCACCTTCGGCAGACAGACGTGCGTGCCGCCGGCCGCCGTGATGATCCAGACGAACGTCCAGCCGTTGGCGTGGAACATCGGCAGCGTCCAGAGGTAGCGGTCGCCAACGGTGATGTGGAAATGCACCAGGGTGCCGACCACGTTCGCCCACGCATTCCGATGCGTGATCATCACGCCCTTCGGCTTGGCCGTCGTACCGCTCGTGTAGTTGATCGTGAGCAGGTCGCTCTCGTTCACCTCCGCGCGCTGGAAGGTCGGCTTCGCCTCCGAGATCTCTGCTTCGTACTCGCTCCAGCCGCCGGCACCACCCGACGCGCCGCCCAGGACGACGAAATGCTTCACGGAGGTCAGTTGGCCGCGCACGCCATCGACTGCCGCGACAAAGTCCGGATGCACGCAAAGCACGCTCGCGCCCGAGTGGTTGGCGATGTAGACGAAGTCCTCGGCGGTCAGCCGATAGTTGATCGGCACCAGCACTGCGCCGATCTGCGGCACGGCATAGAACGACTCGAGCTGCTCATGCGTGTTGGGCGCGATGTACGCGACTCGGTCGCCCTTTTTGATCCCCCTCGCCTGCAGCGCGGACGACCAGCGGTCGCAACGATCGAAAAACTGCTCGTAGGTCAGGCGCAGATCCCCGTCGACGACTCCTTCCCGGTCGCCGTACAGCTTGCGCGTCCGGCGGGCGAACTCCAGGGGTGTGAGCGGGGTCTCCATCGTCCGTTCCTCCTCGACTACGACTTCAAGAGTTGAGCATCAACGCGAAGTCGGCCGACCTGATGCCGACCACGAACGCGGTGTGGGCTTTCGGCTCGAGCTCGACGGAGCGCTCGTAGACGAAGGCGTACACGTTGTCGATCGTCCAGTCGCCGTAACCCTGGATGCGGAGCCCGTAGCGCAGCCCCTCGTCCTGCTTTCCGCGCTGGAACAGGTCGGAAGCGCGGCCGTAGATGGCCCTCAGGATCTCGAGCTGCATGCTCAGCTCGGCGATGGTCTTGGCGTCGCCCTCCGCCTCGACCAGCTGCTCGACCTGGGTTTCGAGGTCGGCGATCTCCTTCTGGTAGTCGTCCACCCCGCGGTGGAGTTTACTAGTGGATCAGGTAGTTGGTAGAGACCGCCGCCGCGATCAGGATGGCGATGATGTTGACCACCTTGATCATCGGGTTGATGGCCGGACCGGCGGTGTCTTTGTTGGGGTCGCCGACCGTGTCGCCGGTGACCGCCGCCTTGTGCGCCTCCGATCCCTTGCCGCCTAGATGGCCTTCCTCGATGTACTTCTTCGCGTTGTCCCAGGCTGCGCCTCCGCTCGTCATCTGAATCGCGATGAACAGCCCGGTGACGATCGCCCCGAGCAGCATTCCACCCAGAGCGCGCGGGCCGAGGAGGAAGCCGACGGCCAGCGGCGCGACGACCGGGATGACCCCTGGCACGATCATCTCCCGCTGCGCGGCGGCCGTGACGATACGGACCGCGGTGCCGTACTCGGGCCGGCCGGTGCCTTCGAGGATGCCCTTGATCTCCCGGAACTGGCGGCGCACCTCCTCGACCACCAGGCCGCCGGCCCGACCGACGGCGAGCATCGCAAGCGATCCGAACAGAAACGGCAGGATGCCGCCCAGGAACAGACCTGAGATGACAAGTGGGTCCGAAAGCTCGAACTTGGTCGGATGGCCTGCCTTGGCGAGCTCCTGCGTGTACGACGCGAACAACACGAGGGCGGCGAGTCCGGCCGAGCCGATCGCGTAACCCTTGGTCACGGCTTTGGTCGTGTTGCCGACCGCGTCGAGCGGGTCGGTGATCTCACGCACCTCTTTCGGCAGCTTGGCCATCTCGGCGATGCCGCCGGCGTTGTCGGTGATCGGCCCGTAAGCGTCGATCGCGACGATGATGCCGGTCATCGAGAGCATCGCCGTCGCGGCGATCGCGATTCCGTACAGACCGCCCAATCCGTAGCTGCTGAGGATGCCGGTCGCAATGACGATGACGGGCAGCGCGGTCGCCATCATGCCGATCGCCTGCCCGGCGATGATGTTGGTCGCGTGCCCGGTCACCGACGCCTTGGCGATCAGGTGCACCGGCCAGTAAGCGGTCTCGGTGAAGAACTCGGTGATGGCGACGGTCAAGACCGTGACCACCACCCCGATGAGCGCGCAGTAGAAGAGGTTCATCGGGTCGTGGTCGAAGCCCGGAAGGAAGCCGCTGCTCTTCATCCACTGCGTCACGAAGAAGAAGCCGATGATCGCGATGACGACGGCGACGAGGAGTCCGGCGTAAAGGGCGCCCATGATCCAGCGCCGGTTGAATATGCGCACGAAGAACGTTCCGACGATCGAGCCGACCACGCTGACCGCGCCGAGGAGCAGCGGGAAGACGACCCAGCCGAGCTGATCCTTGAACAGCAGCGATCCGAGCAGCATCGCTGCGATCATCGTCACGGCGTACGTTTCGAACAGGTCGGCCGCCATGCCCGCGTCGTCGCCCACGTTGTCGCCCACGTTGTCGGCAATGACCGCGGGGTTGCGCGGGTCGTCCTCAGGAATCCCGGCCTCGACCTTGCCCACCAGGTCGGCGCCTACGTCGGCGGCCTTGGTATAGATGCCGCCTCCAAGCCGCGCAAAAACGGACACGAGGCTCGCGCCAAAGGCAAGGCCGACCAGGGTCTCGGGCTTCTTGAAGATCAGGTAAGCCGCGGACACGCCGAGCAACCCGAGGCCGACGACCATGAAGCCGGTCACAGCGCCGCCCCGGAACGCGACCTGGAGTGCGCTGTTCAGCCCTGAGCGCGCGGCCTCGGCGGTGCGGATGTTGGCCCGCACGGCGATGTTCATGCCGACGTAACCCGCCGCGGCCGAGATCACTGCTCCAACGACATACAGGGCCGCGGTCTGCCAGTTGATGAACAGCCCGATCACGATCGCGATGACCACGCCGATGATCGCGATGACGGTGTACTGCCGGTTCAGGTAGGCGGCGGCGCCCTCCTGGATGGCGGCGGCAATCTCTCGCATGCGGTCGTTGCCGGTCGGCTTGTTCAGGACCAGGGCGATCAAGACGACGGCAAAAGCGACCGCGGCCAGTCCGCCGGCCACGCCGAACCAGGCAACGTTTGGGTCCATCTACCTCCCTCTTTGCGCGGAGATGCTGATGCGCGCCGCGACCGGATAGCTTAGGGGAAGTAGAGAGATCACCACGCGAGCTCGAATCGGTCGAGCCCGCCGGTCGCCTCCGACCACCGCGTTTCGACCCGCTGGACCCTTGCCAGACGCGGACCCTCCTCGAGCGAACGCTTCAGCTGCTCGAGGTCCTGGCGCGAGCCCTCGGCCACCAGCTCGACCGTGCCGTCGTCGTTGTTCCGGACCCAGCCGGTCAGGCCGAGCTGCTGCGCCCTGCGCTGCACGAAGTAGCGAAAGCCGACGCCCTGAACGTCGCCGCGGACGATGGCGTGCAGCCGCTCCATGTTTATATCTTCTGACGTGCCTTTATCGAGCATCGTGGCCATCGGCGACGAACTGGTCGGCGGCTTCACCCTGGACACCAACTCCCACTGGATGGCCGAGCGCCTGCGCCTGCTCGGCTACCCGGCCAAGCGCGTGACCCAGATCCGCGACAAGCCGCCCGAGATCGTCAGCCAGCTCCAAAACGAGCTCTCCGATGCAGACGTCACTGACGTCTTTCTCACCGGGGGGCTCGGCCCAACCCCTGACGACCGGACCTTCGCTGCGCTGGCCGAAGCCCTCGGCAGGGAGCTTGTCGTCTGGGAGGAGACTCGCGCCCGCATCGAGCGGCGGGTGCAGCGGATGCACGCGATGGGCCTGCTCGAATCGTCGGAGGTCACCGAGGGGAACCTGCGCATGGCGCGGATCCCCGCGAACCCCGCGCACGTGTTCAGGAACCGGCGCGGCATGGCGCCCGGGAGCGTCTACGAGGCCGGGGGAAAGCGCATCTTTGTGCTGCCCGGCGTGCCGATGGAGATGAAGGGCATCTTCACCGAGGAGCTCGAGCCGCAATTCCTCACGGCCGGCTCGGCGGCGACGGTGCGCGAGCTGCGCTTCACGTTCGCGGTCGAGGCGCGCTTCTATCCGCTGATGCGCGAGCTCGAGGAGACCTTCCCCGACGTCTCGGTCGGGTCGTACCCCAACTTCGAGACCAAGGAGCTGATCATCCGCGTCCTCGGTCTCGACGCGAAACGTGTCGAGCGGGCGCTTGACGTGATCAGGCGCCGGGCCCCTGTCTAACCGGCCAGCTTCCTTTCGAGCAGCGCGCGTTCGGCGGGGTTCTGGCACAGTTCGAGCGCGCGCAGCCGTGCCTTTCGCGCCGCGGCCGTTTCGCCGAGGTCGTCGAGCAGCTCCGCGCGAGTCGCGTGGAACAGGTGGTAGTCGCCGAGCGAGATGGCCAGGTCGTTCACTTCGCCCAGCGCGACCTCGGGACCTGCCAGGTGGCTCACCGCGACCGCGCGGTTCAGCCGGATCACAGGTGTGTCCGTGAACCGAAGCAGCGAGTCGTAGAGAGCCACGATCTGGCTCCAGTCCGTCGCCGCCCACGATCTGGCCTCGGAGTGGACCGCCGCAATCGCGGCTTGCAGCTGATACGGCCCGGGCGCGTCGAGGGCGGCCGCGCGCTCCAGCAGCCCGATCCCCTGCGCGACACCGCGCGCGTCCCACAGCGAGCGATCCTGGTCGGGCAGCAGCACCATCTCGCCGCTGGCGTCAAAGCGGGCGGCGGAGCGCGCGAGCGTCAGCCTCATCAAGGCCAGCAGCCCCATCACCTCGGCCTGGTTCGGCAGCAACCGGTCGACCAGGCTGGTCAGCCAGAGGGCGTCCTCGGCCAGGTCGCGGCGCATAGCCGCTGCGCCGCCGCGGCTCAGGTAGCCCTCGTTGAACATCAGGTAGAGCACCGCGAGCACCGCATCCAGCCTCGCGGGCAGCTCGGCGCCCTCGGGCACGCGGTACGGGATGTTGGCGGCCACGATCTTGCGCTTGGCGCGGACGATCCGCTGGGCCATGGTCGGCTCGGAGACGAGGAAGGCCGCGGCGATCTCCTGGGTCGTAAAGCCTGCGACCGCGCGCAGGGTCAGTGCGACCTGTGCTTCCTGGGCCAGGGCCGGGTGGCAGCACGTGAACACGAGGCGGAGGCGGTCGTCCACCTCGGGCCGTTCAGGGGTCACGCTCGAGCGCTCCAGCAGCGCGACCTTTTCCGCATAGCGCCTGTCGCGGCGCAGCAGGTCGATGGCCCTCCGGCGGGCTGTGGTCATCAACCACGCGCCCGGGTTGTCTGGTATGCCCTGTTGCGGCCATCTCTCGAGCGCGGCCACGAGGCTGTCCTGGACCACCTCCTCGGCGACGTCGAAGTTGCCGAGGACCCGGACCATCGCAGCGGTCAGCCGTCCGGCCTCCTCGCGGAAGACCGCGGCCAGCGCCTCGTCCGTCGGGGAACGTGTTTCGCTCAGGCTCCTATCGTTCCACCGCAGGCCAGATCTCGACAGGGCCTCCCGGCCATGACCTTGCCATCTCCTGAGCCTCGTCGACGTCCGTGACTTCGACGATCGCGAAACCGCCAATGATCTCCTTGGACTCGATGAACGGCCCATCGGTAACGATGCGGTGCCCGTTCGAGGAGCGAACGGTGGTCACGGTCGTAGGCGCCTGGAGCTGCTCGCCGCCCACGATCTTGCCGGCGCGCGTGTACTTCTCGAACCAATCTCCGGCCGCGCGCATGGCGGCCCCGTACTCCTCTTTCGACTGGCTGTCCCAGCGCTCCTGGTCCTCCCGGGTTCCGACGAAAAGCAGCACGTATTTCATGGGCTAACCTCCTGTACCAGTACGACGAACGGCGAGCTCGGAAATCGACCGGCTCAGTGCCCGAGTGCGCGCTCCCGATCCTGCGAGTGGTCGACGATGGGCCGGATCTCGACCGTGCCCGGCCACTCCTTGGCCATCTCGAGGGCCTCGTCGAGGTCGGCCACTTCGATCACCGCGAAACCGCCGATCACCTCTTTCGACTCGATGAACGGCCCGTCCGTGACCACCAGCTTGCCGTTCTTCCTCGAGACCGTGGTCGCAGTGCTCGGACCCTGAAGCTCTTCGCCTCCGACGACCTTTCCGGCTTTCGAGTACTTGTCGAACCATCGACTGGACTGCTCGTAGTCCGCCATCGCCCCCGCGCGGACGTCGCTGGGCAGCTGGTCGACGCCTTCCATCGTGCCGCCGAACAAGAGAACGTATTTCATGTCAAACCTCCATCAGGCACGACGAACAGCGAGGAGAGTTTTCGACACCGCCGCTCTACGAGCCGGTGAACTCGGGTTCCTGCTTGCTGAGGAACGACATGATGCCGATCGCCGCGTCGGTGCTGAGCGCGGCGCGCGCGAAATTCTGCGACTCGATCTCCAGCCCTTCGTCCAGGCGCAGGTCCCAACCGCGGCGCACCGCGTCCTTGATCATCGCGATCGCCAAGGTGGCCGCCTTCGCCAGCCGACCGGCCAGCTCGTCGACCACCGCGGCGAACTCTTCCGGCGGCACTGCGCGGTCCACCCAGCCGACCGCCTCCGCCTCCCTCGCCGACAGCCGAGTCGACTCGATCAGGTAGCGCTTCGCGCGCGCCATCCCGATGAGTCGCGGCAGCCGCTGCGTCCCGCCTGCGCCGGGGATGATGCCGAGCGACGACTCGGTCTGGCCGATCTTCGACCGCCCGTCCTCGACCATGATGCGAAAGTCGCAGCACAGCGTGAGCTCGCTGCCGCCCCCCAGCGCGTGGCCGTTGATCGCCGCGATCACCGGCTTCGGACAGCGCTCGATCGCGCTGAAGTGATGGTTCATGCGCCGCATGAACAGCGCGATCTCGTCCGCCGCACTCGGCGAGTCCCGGTTGATTCCCGCAAGCGACGTGAGGTCGGCGCCGACGCTGAAGTACTTCTCGTACTCCGAGGCGAGCACCACGACGCGCACCGAGGGGTCGCTGCCGAGCTCGGTGAAGGCCGCGGCAAGTTCCTGCATGAGGTCCTCGGCGATCGAGTTGTTGCCCTTGCGATGCATGACGACGCGGGCGATCACACCGTCGCGCTTGACGTCGATGAGCTCGGGCATGCGCTAGGCGGTGAACAACGGGATGCCGCCCGCCACCTCGATTACTGCGCCCGTGATGTAACCCGCCTCCTCGGTGCAAAGGAAGGCGATCGTGTTGGCGATGTCCTCCGGCTGGCCGAAGCGCTTGAACACGGTGCGCGCCTTGAACCGCTCGTACATCGGGTTGTTGGCCGCCGCCGCCTTGCCCGCCTCCGACTCGATGATCCCCGGAGCGATCGCGTTGGAGGTGATGTTGTGCCGCCCGCCTTCGAGCGCGGCCGTCTTCGCAAGACCGATCAAACCGGCCTTGGTCGAGGAGTAGCTCGCCTGCCCAAAGCCGCCGAGCGTACCGGCGACTGAGGACATGAAGATCAGGCGGCCCCATTTGTTTTCGACGAGGTACGGCCAGACCTCTTTCGTGCAGTTGAAGGCGCCCGTTAGGTTGACCTTCACGTCACGGTCCCACAGCTCGTACGACTGATTCGGGATCTGCGCCGCGTGGTCGAGCGTCGCCGCGTTGTTGATCAGGATGTCGATCTTGCCGAATTCGTCCTTGACCTTCTTGAAGACGTCGCGGATCTGCTCGCGGTTGGTCACGTCCATCTTGATAGCGTGCGACCTGCGGCCCATGTTGCGGATCGCCTCGGCCGTCGCGGTCGAGTGCACCCAGCCCTGCGACACCGCGACCTGCGCCAGCATGCTGCCCTGCGACTCCGCGGTCTGCTGCAGGTTCGGGTCGTCCTCGACCAGGACATCTGTGATGACGACGTCTGCGCCCATGCTGGCGAGCGTAAGCGCGTCCTGCCGGCCAAGGCCGCGCGACGCGCCTGTGACGACGGCAACGCGACCCGAAAGATCAAACATTCCTTACCCCCTGAGTGCGATGGCCGCGCGCTGTCCGGCGATGGCGCGCGAGATGACAAGCCTCTGAATCTCGGCCGTCCCCTCCCAGATCTGGTAGATCTTCGCGTCCCGAAACCATTTCTCGACCGGGTACTCCTTGATGTAGCCGTAGCCTCCGAGGACCTGGATTGCGTCCGTGGTCACATCCATCGCGACGTCGGCCGCGAAGCACTTCGCCATGGAGCCCTCGGCCCGTTCGAAAGGCCGGCCCTGCGCAGCCATCCAACCCGCTCGCCAGATCAAAAGCCGCGCGGCATCGATCTTCATCGCCATGTCGGCGAGCTTGAAGCCGACGGCTTCGTGCTGCCACAGCGGTTTGCCGAACTGCTTACGGTCCTGCGCGTACTCCAGCGCGAATTCATAGGCCGCCCGGGCGATGCCGAGCGCGCCTGCGGCGACACCGGGCCGCGTCGCCTCCAGCGTCGCGAGCGCGCCTAGCGCTCCCGGCCCCGCGTTCGCAGCGTCGGGCTCACCGCCGAGGCGGTGGTTGATTGGGATGTGGCAGTCCTCGAGGATGACCTGCGCGGTGTGGCTCGCGCGGACGCCGAGCTTCTTCTCCTTGCGGCCCATGCGCAGTCCGGGCGTGTCCTTCGGCACCAGGAAGGACGCGATCCCCGCGGGACCCTTCGACGGATCGGTGTTCGCGTAGATCACGTGGTAGTCGGCGATGCCGCCGTTGGTGCAGAACTGCTTCGTCCCGTTGAGCACATATCCGTCGCTCACGCGCGTCGCGCGGGTCTTCATGGCAAGCGCGTCCGAGCCCGAGTCAGGCTCCGTAAGTCCGAGTCCGCCGAGCACGAGCTTGTCTGGGTTGGTGAACTCGGGCAGCCACCGCCTCTTCTGCTCCTCCGTGCCGCTGGCCCGGATGCCGGCCATCGCAAGCGCCATCGACTGAATGCACACGGCGATGCCCGCGCAGCCCAGCTGAGCTCTTCGTTGAGAATGAGCTCGGTCAGGAAGTCCAGACCCTGGCCGCCATATTCCACGGGGATGAACGCGGCTGGGCTGAGGCCGAGCTGGTGCGCCTTCTTCACGACCTCGTAGGGAAACGCCTCCGTCTCGTCGTAGTGGGCCGCGACCGGGCGGATCTCCTTCTCCGCGAACTCATGCGCAAGGTCGCGGATGGCTTCCTGCTCGGAGGTCAGCGAGAACTCGAGGGTCACGGGTCGCCGACCGGGACCCTCGCGGTCACGCCTGGTAGTCCGCGGTTGCTTTGGTCAGCACAGCCTCGCCCTTCTGATTGGTCGCCGACAGTTCCAGCTTGCCGGTTCCGTCCGGCTCGGCGGTGAACGTCACGGTGTCGCCGGG